>Ga0209483_1000282_pt1 | contig 46947 bp, 39 predicted proteins | sample NGEPerA_FD_184508 | JGI IMG/M metagenome (GOLD analysis project Ga0209483, IMG submission 184508) | Arctic peat soil microbial communities from the Barrow Environmental Observatory site, Barrow, Alaska, USA - NGEE PermafrostL2-A... | ecosystem: Environmental > Terrestrial > Soil > Wetlands >...
AACGCGGGCGATGACGAGGTCTCGCTTGGCCACGAGCAAGGTCTCCATAAGGGGAGCCCTCGCCGCCGGACCGGGGCGGACATTTTAGCTTGGGACGGGGGGCGGACATCTTGGCTTTGGGCCGACACTGACCGGGCAGATCGGTTGACAAGCGGGCGCCTATCGTGGTACTACCGTGCAACGATGTTTGCACGACTCGTCGTCGTTCTTAGCGTTATTCTTACCGATCCACCGGACCGGCGAGCAGCTTTCGCATAGAACGACCCCAGAGTCGTCCACCACAAATGCAAAGCCCCTCGCCGGAAGGCGGGGGGCTTTTTCGTCTCCGGAGGACGTGATGGAAGCCTACTACGACCGCGACGTGGATCGCGGCGCACTCGACGGGAAAACGATCGCCGTCATCGGCTACGGCAGCCAAGGTCGCGCGCACGCGCTCAACCTGCACGATTCCCGCCACGCCGTCGTGGTCGGCTTGCGGCCGGGTTCTCCCAAGCGCGACGAAGTCCGCAGAGAAGGCCTAGCGGTGGCCTCGATCCCCGAGGCGGTGAGCACGGCCGATGTCGTGATGATGCTGATCCCGGACGAAGAGCAGCCCGGAGTCTACCTGCGCGAGGTCGTCGAGCACCTGCGCCCCGGAACGGCGCTGACGTTTGCGCACGGGTTCGGCATCCACTTCGGCACGATCGTGCCGCCGGGCGATGTCGACGTCATCATGATCGCGCCGAAGGGGCCGGGCCGGCTGGTTCGGACCGAGTACGAGAACGGGCGCGGCGTCCCGTGTCTGGTCGCGGTCCATCAGGACGCGACGGGACACGCACGGGCGATCGCCTTCGCGTACGCATCGGCGATCGGCGGCGGCCGTGCCGGGATCCTCGAGACCAGCTTCTGCGAGGAGACCGAGACCGATCTGTTCGGCGAGCAGGCCGTGCTGTGCGGCGGGATGAGCGCGCTCGTGAAAGCCGGCTTCGAGACGCTGGTCGAGGCCGGCTACGCGCCGGAGATGGCGTACTTCGAGTGCCTGCACGAGATGAAGCTGATCGTCGATCTCATGTACGAACGCGGCGTCGAGGGGATGCGCGACGCGATCAGCAACACCGCGAAGTACGGCGACTACACTCGCGGCGAGCGGATCATCACCGAGCAGACGCGGGCCGAGATGCGCAAGATCCTCGGCGAGATCCAGAGCGGAGCGTTCGCCCAGGAGTGGGTCGCCGAGCACGCCTCGGGCAAGCCGTCGTTCCGCGCCTTCCGCGCGAAATCGGCGCAGCACGAGATCGAGCACGTCGGCACGGAGCTGCGCGGGCTGATGCCGTGGCTCAACGGCGGGCAGACCGCGGCCGAAGCCGACGACGGTCTTCGCTTCAGGGTGTTGTGAACGGCGCGCAGGCCGTCGTCGCGGCGCTCGAACGCGAGGGGGTCGAGACGATCTTCGGCTACCCGGGCGGAGCGATCATGCCGCTCTACGATGCCCTGTACGAGCATCCGGTGCGGCACATCCTGACGCGCCACGAAGCCGCCGCCGCGTTCGCGGCGAGCGGCTACGCGCGCACGTCAGGACGCGTCGGCGTGTGCTGTGCGACCTCCGGGCCCGGCGCGACGAACCTGGTGACCGGGCTGCTCGACGCGATGATGGACAGCGTTCCGGTCGTCGCGATCACCGGCCAAGTGCGCTCCGAGCTGATGGGGACCGACGGCTTCCAGGAAGCCGACGTCTGCGCGATCACGCAGGCGGTGACCAAGCGGAACGTGCTGGTGACGAGCGCCGACGCGATCGGACCGGCGATCGCCGAAGCGTTCGCGCTGGCGCGCAGCGGGCGGCCGGGGCCCGTGCTCGTCGACATCCCCAACGACGTCCTCAAGGCGGCGGTGACCGACCTCGCATCACCGGCGGCGACGCCGCTTGCGCGCAAGGCTGGACCGCGGGTCTCGGTCGACGCGGTCCGCGACGCCGTCGCGCGAATTCGTTCCGCGCGGCGGCCGGTCGCGATCATCGGCGGCGGCGTACGCGCCGGCGCGGTCGACCTCTACCGCCTGTTCACCGCCCTGCTCGGCCTGCCGCACACCGCGACGATCAACGCACTCGGCGCCGCGGCGCCCGGCGACCCGAGCTACCTCGGGATGCTCGGGATGCACGGGCTCAAGGCCGCGAACAAGGCGGTGCAGCGCGCCGACCTGCTGATCGCGCTGGGGATGCGGTTCGACGACCGCGTCACCGGCAAACCGGATCGCTTCGCGCGCGACGCGAGCGTGATACACGCCGACATCGACGCGACCGAGTTCGGCAAGATCGTCAGCGCCGATGTCACGCTGCACGGCGACCTGGGCGCGACGCTGCAGGCGCTGGTCGACGAGCTCGCGCGCGGCCACGTCCCGCGCTTCGACGACTGGGCCGCGGAGGCACGTTCGCTGGGCGGACCGCTGCCGAGCGACCACGTCGAGGACTCCGTCCTGTCCGCGACCGACGTCCTCGACCGTTTCTTCGCCGCGCTCCCGCCCGAGGCGATCGTCACCACCGACGTCGGCCAGCATCAGATGTGGGCTGCGCAGCGCGCGCGCCCCACGCACCCGCGCCGCTTCGCGACCTCGGCGGGGCTGGGGGCGATGGGCTTCGGCTTCCCCGCGGCGATCGGAGCGCAGTTCGCGCATCCCGGCACGCCGGTCTTCACGGTCGTCGGCGACGGCGGGTTCCAGATGTGCCTGCCCGAGCTCGCGACGCTGCGGCGCTACGACGTTCCGGTGAAGATCGTGCTGATCGACAACCACAACCTCGGCATGGTGCGCCAATGGCAAGAGCTCTTCTTCTCGCAGCGCTACTCGGCGACGAACCTCGCCGACAACCCCGACTTCGTCGCGATCGCGCGCGCCTACGGAATCGACGCGTACCGGCTCGAGTCGCCGGCCGACGCCGACCATCTGATCGGGCGGTTCATCGCGGCGAGCGGTCCGGCGCTGCTCCACTGCGCGTGTCACCCGACCGAGAACGTCTGGCCGATGATCCCGGCCGGGATGTCGGTCGACGAGCTGATGGAGGCGCGCCGGTGACCTGCGAGCTGACCCTGCGCGACGTGCGCTCCGTCGCGCGGATCGTGAACCTGGCACACCGCTTCAACTGCCGCACGACGCACATTGCGGCGGCGGTCGGCGACGCGGCGACGACCGCGCGGTTCGCCTTCGACGGCCCGCCGGTCGCGCTGACGCGCTTGCGCGCGCAGATCGACCGCATCCTGGAGTACGACGTTTGATGACCGACCGTTATCGCCCGTTCCCGGCGATCCCGCTGATCGCGCGGCGCTGGCCGAGCCGCACGATCGAGCGCGCACCGCGCTGGTGCAGCGTCGATCTGCGCGACGGCAATCAAGCGCTGGTGGAACCGATGGGGCCGGACCGCAAGCACCGCATGTTCGACCTGCTGGTGCGGCTCGGGTTCAAGGAGATCGAGGTCGGCTTCCCGTCGGCCTCGCAGCCGGACTTCGACTTCGTGCGCGAGCTGATCGAACGGCGCCGCGTCCCGGACGACGTGACGATTCAGGTGCTCACGCAGGCGCGCGAGGATCTCATCGACCGAACGTTCGCGGCGATCGCGGGGGCGCCGCGCGCGATCGTGCACGTCTACAACGCGACCTCGCCGCTCTTCCGGCGCGTCGTCTTCGCGCTCGACCGGGACGGGGTCGTCGACGTCGCGGTGCGCGCCGTGCGGCACATCAAGCGCCGCGCCGCCGAGGTCGCGGCGCACACGCACGTGCGGCTCGAGTACTCACCGGAGACGTTCTCCGCGACCGAGCTGGAGTTCAGCAAAGAGATCTGCGAAGCGGTCATGGACGTGTGGGCTCCGACGCCTGCCGAACCGATCGTGATCAACCTGCCGGCGACCGTCGAGATGGCGACGCCGAACGTCTACGCCGACCAGATCGAATGGATCGACCGGAACCTGCGCGGCCGCGACGCGGTCGTGCTCAGCGTCCACCCGCACAACGATCGCGGCACCGCGGTCGCCGCGACCGAGCTCGCGCTGATGGCCGGTGCCGATCGCGTCGAGGGGACGCTGTTCGGGAACGGCGAGCGCACCGGCAACGTCGACCTCGTGACGCTCGCGCTGAACCTCTACACGCAGGGCGTCGATCCCGGCCTCGACCTCTCTGACGTCCCCGGGATCGTGCGCGTCGTCGAGGAGTGCAACCGCCTGCCGGTACACCAGCGGCATCCGTACGGCGGCGAGCTCGTCTTCACGGCGTTCTCCGGCTCACACCAAGACGCGATCAAGAAAGGGTTCGCGGCGTTCGAGGCGGGGGACGGCACGCGTTGGGAAGTGCCGTACCTCGCCATCGATCCGAAGGAGATCGGCCGCACGTACGACACCGTCGTGCGCGTCAACAGCCAATCCGGAAAAGGCGGCGTCGCCTACGTCCTCGCCGCCGAGCACGGCTTCGATCTGCCGCGCGGGCTGCAGGTCGATTTCAGCCGGGTGGTCCAGGCGCGGACCGAGGCTTCGGGCGGCGAGATCGCACCGCACGAGATCGGCGAGGCGTTCGAAGCCGCCTACGTGCGGGCCGGCCGCGTGCGGCTGGTGCAGTACGCGACGACCAACGACGGCGTCGCCGGAACCCCGTGCACGATCGATGCGACGCTGACCGACGGCACCGTCTCCCGCACGATCTACGGCGACGGCACGGGTCCGATCGACGCCTTCGTCGACGGCCTGGCGCGCGCGTTCCGCATCGACGTCCACGTCCGGGACTACGCCGAGCACGCGCTGCACGCTCACCTCCGTCATCCTGAGCCGCTGCTCAGAGCTGAGCTTGTCGAAGGGGCGTCGGCGGTCGCCTACGTCGAGCTGGCCGTCGACGGCGGGGTTCGATGGGGGGTCGGGATCGATGCGAACATCGTCACCGCCTCCCTGGCCGCCATCGTCAGCGCGGTGGGACGGTCCGTTCCGTCTCTGGAAACGCTCCACCAGGAGGGTCCGCATGCCGCGCTCGCTGTTCGATAAGATCTGGGACGCGCACGTCGTCGAGGAGCTGCCCGGCGGCAACGCGCTGGTCTTCATGGACCTGATCGTCGCGCACGAGATCACCACGCCACCGGGAGCGATCGCGATCGAGCGCGAGTTCGACGACCGGCTCTACGATCCGCAGCGGATCGTCGCGATGATCGATCACGTCGCGCCCGCCAAGGACACCGCGACCGCACTCCAAGGGCAGACGGTGCGCACCTGGGCGAAGCGCCAAGGAATCCCGTTCCACGACATCGGCGACAACGGGATCTGTCACGTGATCGTCCCGGAGCGCGGCTACATCGGTCCCGGGATGACGGCGTGCTGCGGCGACAGCCACACCTGCACGCTCGGCGCGTTCGGCGCGTTCGCGCTCGGGATCGGAACGACCGCGCAGGCCGGCGCGATGCTCGCCGGCTGCCTGGTCCTGCAGCGCCCGAAGGTGATGCGCGTCGAGGTGACCGGAACGCTGCAGGCCGGCGCGACCGCGAAGGACCTCGCGCTGACCGTGATCGCGACGATCGGTTTCCGCGGCGGCACCGGCTACGTTCTCGAGTACACCGGCTCCGCGATCCGCGCGCTCACGATGGAGCAGCGCATGACGCTGTGCAACATGGCGATCGAGGCGGGCGCGACGACCGGGATGATCGCCGCCGACGCGACGACCGCCGCGTACCTCGCGGAGCGCCCGAACGCACCGTCGTATGCGATGGACGTGCAGGCCGACGCCGACGCCGTCTACGCGAAGACGGTCACGATCGACGGCGACGCGGTGCGCCCGATGGTCTCGTGGGGGACGAACCCCGGTGAGTGCTCGCCGATCGACGGCACGGTGCCGCTCGACGCGCCGGCCGCCTCGCTCGCGTACATGGATCTGCAGCCCGGACAGGCGCTGGCGGGGCTCGCGATCGATCAGGCGTTCATCGGATCGTGCACGAACGCGCGTATCTCCGACCTGCGCGCCGCGGCCGAGGTGTTCCGCGGGCGGAAGGTGAGCGTTCCGACGATCGTCACGCCCGGCTCGCAGGTGGTGCGCCGGCAAGCGGAGCGTGAGGGACTGCACGACATCTTCCAAGACGCGGGCGCGCTGTGGACGCACTCCTCGTGCGGGCCGTGCCTCGGGATGTCGATGGGCGTGCTCGCGCCGGGGATGCGCTGCGTCTCGTCGTCGAACCGCAACTTCCCCGGCCGGATGGGCGACGGCGGGCGGGTCCATCTCGCCGCGCCGGTCGTCGTCGCCGCCTCGGCGATCCTCGGCCGAATCGCATCGCCGAACGAATTGCCTGCCCTCGTACGACGCGAGCCGGTGCTCGCGTGATCGTCGCGGGCAGCGTTCTGCCGGTACGGCGCGCGAACGTCGACACCGACCAGATCATCCCGGCGCGCCACCTGACGCGCATCGACTCCGGCGGAATGGGCGAACATCTCTTCGAGGGGATGCCCGACGGTGCGGCGCTGCTCGCGCAGCATCCCGGCGCGTCGATCTGCGTCGCCGGCGAGAACTTCGGCTGCGGCTCCTCGCGCGAGCACGCTGCGTGGGCGCTGCTCGGCCGCGGCTTCAAAGCCGTGATCGCGCCGAGCTTCGCGCGGATCTTCGAGGAGAACGCGTACACGAACGCGCTGATCCCGGTCGTCGTCCCGGCCGAGCTCGTCGAGCGGCTGTACGACGCGCGGCACGTCGTCATCGACGTCGCGGCGCAAACCGTACGCGCCGACGGCGGCGAGCCGGTACCGTTCGCGCTCGACCCGCTGCGCAAGCAGTTCCTGCTGGGCGGCGGTTTCCTGCAGTACCTGAACGCGAAGATCCCCGCGATTCGCGCCTGGGAAGCCGCACGGTGACGTACCGCGTCGCCGTCCTCGCCGGCGACGGAATCGGTCCCGAAGTCACCGCGGCGGCGGTGCGCGTCCTGCGCGCCGCGCTGCCGGGATGCAGTTTCGTGGAAGCGCCGGTCGGCGCCGCCGCGATCGCCTCGCACGGGGTGCCGCTCCCCGACGAAACGCTGCAGGCGGCGCGCGCGAGCGACGCGATCTTGTTCGGCGCGGTCGGCGGTCCGGGCTTCGAGGGTGTGCCGCCGCAGCAGCGGCCGGAAGCGGCGCTGCTCGCACTGCGCAAGACGTTCGGCCTCTACGCGAACGTGCGCCCCGCGCGGGCGTTCGCCGGGCTCGAGCACCGCTCGCCGCTGCGCGCGGAGGTCGTGACCGGGATGGACTGCGTCATCGTGCGCGAGCTGACCGGCGGTCTGTACTTCGGGGCGAAGGCGATCTTGCGCGACGAGCGCGGCGAGTACGCGACCGAGACGCTGACCTATCACGACTTCGAGATCGAGCGCATCGCGCGCTTCGCCTTCGACCTCGCGCGCACGCGGCGCAGCCACGTGACCTCGATCGACAAGGCGAACGTCCTGGTCAGCTCGCAGCTCTGGCGGCGGATCGTGATCGAGGTCGCCCGCGACTATCCCGACGTGACGCTGGCGCACATGCTCGTCGATAATGCGGCGATGCAGCTGCTGCGCGATCCGCGCGCGTTCGACGTGATCGTCACCGAGAACATGTTCGGCGACATCCTCTCCGACGAAGCGGCGATGATCGCGGGGACGATCGGAACGGCACCGAGCGCGAGCCTGGGCGCCGGCCCGAACGAACGCGGGTTCGGGCTCTACGAACCGATCGCCGGCACCGCGCCCGACATCGCGGGCCGCGGGATCGCGAACCCCTCGGCCGCGATCCTCTCCGCGGCGCTGCTCGCACGCTTCTCGCTCGGCGAAGACGACGCGGCCTGGCGCATCGAACGCGCCGTCGCCGACGCCCTCGCCGCCGGCCCCCGAACCGCCGACCTCGACGACCACGCGCCGGTCGACACCGACGCGTTCACCACCGCCGTGATCGCCCGCCTCCCCTCACCCGTCGCAACTGAGGCCGCGCCGCGCTGCGGCGTGTAGTCAACCAGCCGAAGCGAGCCGCCGCTGCCGAGTTGACGAATCTGACGATTTGTGGCACAATCCGCCTGTGCGAAAAGCATCCATGGCGCCGCACTCATCGTCGGCAGAACGGGACGTTATCGTTCACAGCGTTCTCGCGGAGATGAGAAAGCTCGACATCGCAGGCCTCGAGTCGACGCGGGCCTTCATCGCGAAAATCGTTGCCAGGTCCCGTCACACCAATCGCGACCGCGTCGTCAGCGCCGCTCGCGGTCGCTATGATTCGCTTCGTTCCGAGATCGTGAACAAGTCATTGTCCTTGACGCAGGCGGCAAAGAAGATGCGCCTGTCGCCGGAGGGCCTGAGCGCCAGAGTCGATCGTAGGGAGATGCTCGCATTTCCGGACAAGAATCGAAAGATGATCCCGATTGAACTGATCGACACCGAGGAGGTCAACGCCACGGTACCGGGTTTGCCGGACGTATTGAAGAGCACGTCGATGGAGCCGTTCCGCCTAGCGGTGTGGCTACTCAGTGAAAGCCGCGCTCTCGGTGGCAAGAAGCCGGTCGACCTACTCAGGCGGGGCGACGTGGCACGCGTCGTTACTGCGGTAAAGGGGGTCGGAGCAAGTTAGCAGATTTCCTGTACCGCCGCCTTCGGGTTTGGTTAAGCCGGTACACGAGGTTCTGACGGCAGGCGAGCACCTTCATTTGATGGTGCTCACCGAAACATACGCTGGACTCGTCAACTTCGCCGTCTTCGTTTCTCTTTGCGCGTAGAGCGCACGTCGAGGCAAACGAACCGCCCATGAGGTGTTGGCACGCGCCGTTGCTAGAAACCTCGGAGGGGGTTCACTGTTCGGGTGCGGGATTCAAGGCTCCGGATAGGCCGCCGTCACGACTTAACCGTCGCGAGCACCGGTAGCCGCGCGAACGTGCTCGTCTATTTGATCGTAATTGCCGGAACCGACATCGGAGAGACATTGTTGACACCGCAGGGCCGAAAAGTAACAGGCGCTTTAACCGGATCGCCGGTGAAGGTGATCGCGGATGCCATAGTTATATTTGGCGCGGGGCTCACCGTAGCAACCGGCTGACTTCCGTTGTACGTTCCTTCCGCAAGCATAACCTGATCGAAAAGATCGTAGAAAGCATATCCGTTGCGACATGCGTCATCCTTGGTCGGGTCTCTGCTCCACATGATAAGGCCGATAGAACCATCCGGGCTAAACCAAAACGATGGGTTGCCACTGCCGATATTACCATAAATCGGAAACCAAGGCGGCGCAGTAGGTTTACCGGGCGGCGTACTGGGGACTGCCGACGGCGGCGGAATCGGAGTCAGGCCTCCCAAAATCTGCGTCGGGAGTTCGAACGTCGAATAGCGTACGGCCATCATATCTATCGGGTCTGCAACCACGAAGAGCTGGTTGCAGGTCGCGCTCTTGACGTCGCCGCAGGAAGCGAGTCCACCGAGGCTTCCTCCAGGCACCACAGAAAACGGTATTTGCGGCGAGATCGGGTTCCCACACGACATTTGCGCCCATGACTGCATCATATCGGCTGAGGTCGACGCGACCCAGCCGACGCACGGACCGTTGCCGCTTTGTGGTGTTGACGGGTCCGTGGTATACTGAAGGCGTTCGAATTGTAACGGTCCTTGAAAATTGCCGCCGCGAAAATTGGTGTTGACAGAAATTTGGGCGTTCGCCGTTTGGGATCCAGCCGTGGTCGTGCCCGTTATTGTGAGGACTTGCGGAACGAACTCTACCTGTTGGACTGTTACAGAACCCTGGGTCGACGAAATCGGAATCGGCATCGGCGACGGGGCGGGGCACATATCTACTGGATTGCACGTGATAACCACTGGCGACAATTTCTTGTCAATAGTCACTACAATTGACGCACTAGTCCCCGGCATTAAGAACAACGAGGTCGGGGACGCCGAAAGGGTCAGACGCGGCAATACCTTTACCGTGGTGACTTTGCTCACAGAGACGCAGTGGTTCCCCGCGCTCAGTCGGTAGGTTGTTGTGTTAAGTGGATCGACGTGCGACGACATTTGAGGAAGGAAAGGTCCGCCCGCAACCGTCTTTCCATCCAACTCGACGACGGTTCTCGGGCCGTCAATCGACCACCGGAGTGTTGAGCCACCGGTTCCTGTGTCGATGAGATCGGGTGTCGCCGTAAATGACGAGATTACCGGCTGCTTTATCTTCTTGCCGGTGACCGTAAAAGGCTGTGAGAACGTTTGACGCACGGTAGCAGCCGAACCCGGAAGCGGATAGAACATCGGAACAAGGCTAATGCCAATCGGCCCACTTGAGGCTTCGCCCGGTACGATCGCGATGATTACCCTTTGAGCCGCAGAAAAGGGATTTTTCTTGACGGAAGCAACGCGCGCATCGGCTGCCTCCAATCCGTTGAAAGTCACGTGCAGTCCCGTAAAGTGCACCGGGATATTGCCTGTAATTGTTACTTCGCTGCAGACGCCTCCTGAAGCAGGACCGAATCCGCTGAATCCATACGGCTTCGCTTCTAGTCGACTGCAAGCCGCCACCATTATCGTTGCGAGAAGGAGCGCTCGAAGCAACGTTCTTTTCATGGTGCTTCCTCTACGGAGCGAGAACAATGGGTGGAGTTGAGACTGCGAGCGAGTCGACGCGAGGGCCGCGGCTCGCGCGATCCCCTCTACAACCTTACGTCCGTCTTGGATAGCAGAGGAAGAACTCCTCGCCCATCACTCTGGCGCCTTCCTGCGAGTCGGGGTCGAGGTCCCCTACCGGCAACCTCTGATATATCGCCACGCGTTCTGTGCACAGATCGGGAGCGTCTCATGGGGAGCTTACCGTAGCCGTGCGCTACCGGCGCTTTGTGAGGGTTGAACTGTCAAAGCATCGCCGGCGATCACGGCTCACCTTCAACAGGATCAAGTTGACGGGGTCAGGCGCGATCACGGTCATGCGAGGTTGCGCGGGCATAGCCGACGATCGTGGCCCAGCCTTCGACAAGCTCAGGGTGACGGGGAAGGTCCGAGCGGCTCAAGGTAACGCATGGGATCGTGCGGGGTTTTCCAAACCCCGCACGATGCCGGCGCACGTTTCGCAAAGCGCCGGGTGATCCGGGTCAATGCCCAACGGGAGGTATTTCCAGCAGCGCTGGCATTTTTCGCCTTCGGCGGGGAAGGCGACGACGGTCGAGGCGCCGTTCGCGGACGGCGTCAGGCCGCGGATCGCGGAGACGACGAGCGCTTCGCGCAGGTTGTCGCCGAGTGCGGCGAAGCGCTCGACGAACGGCGGCGGCACTTCGACACGCGCATCGAGCTGGAAGTCGCGCACGCCTTCGCTCGCGGCGATCTGCGCGCGCAGCTCCTTGAGCAGCGCCCACGCCGCCAGCGCGTCCTCGTCGACCGCGTCGATCCGCGGGAAGGCGAGGTCGAAGACCGATTCGTCGGCGCCGCGCAGGTCCTCGGAGAGATGCTGCCAGGCCTCTTCGGCGGTGAACGAGAGGATCGGCGCGAGCAGCACGCACGTCGTGCGGAAGATTTCCAGCAGCGCCGACTGCGCGCTGCGGCGGCGCGGCGCGTCCGGTGCCGAGGAATAGAGCCGGTCCTTCAGGACGTCGACGTAGAACGCCGAGAGGTCTTCCTTGTCGAACTGCTGGACCGCGACGTACGCGTCGTGCAGGTCGAAGCGCCGGTACGCCTCCGTGACGCGCGCGGCCAAGGCGTCGAGCGCGGCGAGCACGAGGCGGTCGATCGGCTCCATCGCGTCGCGCGGAACGATCCCGGCACGGGTGAGGCCGTCGAGCGAGCTCAGGCAGTAGCGCAGCCGGAAGCGCAGGTTCTTGTAGACGTTCGCGACGTTGTCGAGCAGCGCCGCGCCGAGCCGCACGTCGCCGCTCATGACGTCGGTCGAGGCGCACCAAAGGCGCAGCACGTCGGCGCCGTACTTCTCCATCGCGTCGGCGGCGGCGAGGTAGTTGCCGGCCGATTTGTGCATCGCGTGGCCGTGCTGGTCGACGACCCACCCGTACGAGATCACCTGCTCGTACGGCGCGACGTCGCGCGTCGCGACCGAGGTGAGCAGGTTCGAGCGGAACCAGCCGCGGTACTGATCGCCGCCTTCGAGATAGGCGTCGGCCGGGAACTTCATCCCGCGCTCGACCAGCACGGCGCGCCAGGTGACGCCCGACTCGAACCAGATGTCGACGATGTTGTGTTCTTTGCGCAGCGTGGTACCGCCGCACTTCGCGCACGCCATCCCCGGCGGTGCGAATGCTTCGAGCGGTTCGGTCCACCACAGGTCGGAGGCGTTGCCTTCATCGAACGAGCGCGCGCGCATCGCCTTCGCCAGCGCGCGCACGACCTGCGGATCGAGGCGCGCCTCGTTGCACGCGATGCAGACGACCGCCGGGATCGGCGTCCCCCACACGCGCTGGCGCGAGACGCACCACTCGGGGTGGTTGCCGACCATCTGCGACATGCGGTTCTCGCCCCACGCCGGGAGCCACTTCGCGGTGTGGACCGCGCGCTCGGCGCGCTCTCGCAGCCCGTGCCGGTCCATCCCGATGAACCACTGCTCGGTCGCGCGGAAGATCACCGGGTTCTTGCAGCGCCAGCAGTGCGGATAGCTGTGCTCGTACGACTCGGCGGCGATCAGCGTGCCCGACGTGCGCAGATCGTCGACGATGCGCGCGTTCGCTTCGAAGATCCGCATCCCGGCGTACGGGCCCGCTTCGGCGGTGAAGCGCCCGGACGCATCGACCGGGTTGAGGATCGGCAAACCGTACGCCGCGCCGGTCTCGAAGTCGTCGGCGCCGTGACCGGGCGCGGTGTGGACGGCGCCGGTGCCGGTCTCCAGCTCGACGTACCGCGCGACGACGATCAAGGCGTCGCGCTCGAAGAACGGGTGGCGCACCGCCAGCCGTTCGAGCGCGCTTCCCGGCGCCTCGGCGCGCAGCGTCGCGACGCCTTCGTTGATCCGCTCGAGCACCGGCGTGGCGAGTGCCTCGGCGATGATCACGTCCTCGCCGCCGACGCGGTAGAGGCCGTACGCGGCGTTGGGTTTGAGCGCGATCGCGACGTTCGCCGGGAGCGTCCACGGCGTCGTCGTCCAGATCGCAATCGAGAGCGGCGTGCCGTCGTCGTCGAGTCCGAACTTCTCCAGCAGCGCGACCCGCTGCGCATCGGTCGCGCGGAAGCGCACGTAGACCGACGGCGAGGTGTGGTCCTTGTACTCGATCTCGGCTTCAGCGAGCGCGGTCTCGTCGGTGATGCACCACAGCGTCGAGCGCAGCCCTTTGTAGAGGTAGTCGTTTTCGGCAAGGTCGGCGAGCGTCTCGACGATCGTCGCCTCGAACGCCGGCGCGATCGTCATGTACGGATCGTCGAACCGGCCGAACGTTCCCATCCGCAGCATGCGCTCGCGCTGCCGGTCCAGCCAGTACAACGCGCGCTCGCGGCACGCGCGGCGCAGCGCGATCGGATCCGCGGTGCGAAAGTCGAGCCCCAGATGCTTGAGCGTCTCCATCTCGATCGGCAGGCCGTGCATGTCCCAGCCCGGCACGAAATCGGCGGACTCGCCGTCGAGCAGATGGATCTTGACCAGCGCGTCCTTGAGGACGCGGTTGAGGAAGTGCCCCATGTGCAGGTCGCCGTTGGCGTACGGCGGCCCGTCGTGCAGCACGAACGGCATGCCGCCGTCGGCACGGTTCCGCGCCAGCCGCCGCTCGTACGTGCCGCGCTCCGCCCACCAGCGAACGCGGCCGGGCTCGCGTTTCGCGAGATCGGCCCGCATCGGGAAGTCGGTCTTCGGGAGGTTCAGGCTCCAGCGGTAGTCGTTCGGCTTCGGTTCGGACATCGAACGATAGGCTTTCGGGCGCAGGGGTGCCGCGCTCCCGCCTGCCGTGCGCGCTCAGGCGACGGCGATCGCTTCCGTGTCGGTGCGCGAAGCGGGCGAGCGCGACGCACGCTCCTCGACGGTCCCCTGCCGCAGCAGGAACGCGCCGAGCAGCACGTACCAGCCGAACGTGAGATCGTGCGTCGCGGCGACGACGAAGACGCCGGCAGCGACGAAGATCAGCGCGAATGCGATCCCGACCCGTGACGCGGCGTTGGTCGCGGCGTCGCGGTCGCGCGAGCGGCGCCAGAGATAGGCGCGCAGCACCCGCCCGCCGTCCATCGGGTAGGCGGGCAGGACGTTGAACAGCGCGAGCACCGCATTCGCCAACAGTACGTACGTCCCGAGCAGCGCCAGCGCGTCGTGCAGCCCGGAGGCGGGGGCGAACCGATCGAACAGCACGACCGCCGCCAGCGCCGCCAGCGCGAGGACGCCGCTCATCGCCGGCCCGGCCAGCGCGACCAGCGCGTCGGCCTTCGGCGAGGCCGGCTCGCGCTCGAGCGTCGCGACGCCGCCGAACAGGAAGAGGGTGATCGCGCTGGTCCGGACGCCGAAGCGCCGGGCGATCAGCGCGTGCGCCAGCTCGTGGGCGACGACGCTCGCGAAGAGCGCCAGCGCGCAGAGCGCGCCGAACGCATAGGCTTCGGCCTGCGGCAGCATCCCGAGCGCGCGCGCCAGGGCGATCGTCATGAACGCGTAGACGGCGAGCCACGAGACGTGCACGCCCACGCGGATGTCGAATAGCCGGCCCAAGAACAACGTCTGCCGCGCCACGGTTCGCTGGCCGTTCGCGCGCTAACGCTCCGTGCCTGCCGCCTTTTGTGCAGTTCGCGTCACGAGTTCGTTCAGCACCTCGAAGTTGCGCGCGGCGAGCTGCTCGACTTCCGGCCGCACGCTGCGCAGGTGCGCGGCGAGCGCGTCGCGCCGGCTCCAGGCGTCGTCGACCCGCGCCGCGATCTCGTTCGGCGGCGGCGCCGGTTCGCCGGGCACGAACAACGGCCGCGCCGGATAGCGCAGCTCCTCGAGCAGTGCGCCCACCTTCGGATCGTACGGCAACGCCAAGAACGGAACGCCGAGCCGGGCGGCGATGATCAGCGCATGCAGCCGCATCCCGATCAGCAGCGAAGCGCGGCCGATCACCTGCGCGGCCTGGGCAAGTGAGTAGTCCGGCAGCAGCACCGGGGTCGATGCGCAGCGGCGGATGATCGTCGTCGCCGCTTCGGCGTCGGGCGGCCCGCCGAGCGGCAGAAAAGCGACCCGGGCGCCGTACTGGCCGGCGAGCCGGTCGATCGCGGCCGAGAGCGCGCGCGCCGTGGCGTCGGCGCCCGGCCACTTCCGGACCGAGACGACCACCAGCGGCGCGTCGTCGTCGCCGAGCCCTTCCGCGGCGAGGTCGAGCGGCTCGCCGCCGGGATCGAACAGGAACACCGGATCGGCGGTGCGTTCGACCGGGACGCCGGGAAGGAGCGAACTCAGCAGCGTCCGGGAACGCTCGTCGCGGACGGTCGCGGCGGCCAGCCCGCGGCAGAACGTGCGCACGACGGCCCGGCCCCAGAAGTCTAACGGCCCGACCGACTGGGCGAAGACCATCGTCGGTTTCCCGGCCGCGACCCCGGCCCTGATCACGCCGCTGTAGTAAAGCAGGCTTTTCAGGCTGGTGACGTTCTGCAGCAAGCCGCCGCCGCCCGAGAGCACGACGTCGGATCGTTCGATCGCCGCGCGGACCCGGCCGAGGTCCATCCGCGGCGTCGCATCGACGCCGTACGCCCGCGCCGTCGCCGGCGGATCGCCGCTGAGCACGTCGACGCCGCAGCCCGGCCAGCGCGCGCGCAGGCGTTCGACGATCACCTGCAAGAGCGCCTCGTCACCGAGGTTCCCGAAGCCGTAGTATCCACTGATCAGGAAACGCGGCGTCACGCCGATTGCTTGCGCACGACCGCACGGTACGCGAGGATCGCGAGCGCGCCGAGCGCGATCCCGAGCACGGCGCCGTTCGCCAGCCGCAACAGCGAGACGGCGAGCGCCGTGTGCAGGTGCGAGAAGGTGTCGACGACATCGGCGAGGCCCACGCCGGCGGCGAGCGCCAGCAGCCAGCCCCAGCGCGCGCGGTGCGCGGGAAGCAGCGCCGCGATCAGCATCAGCGCGGGAAAGCCGACGACGAACTCCTTGAAGCGCGGCCGTACCTGCAAGAGCGTGGTCAGGTGCGAGCGAAAGACCAGCTCGAGCGACGAGGGTGCGATGTCGCTCTGGTTGCCGCTGCGCGCGAGCACGAGATACCCGGCGGCGAGCAGCACGATGCCGGCCAAGAGCGGGAGGACGGTCACCGGCGACGCGGCGAGCTGGCGGAACGTCAGGTTCGAGCCCCAGCGCCGCGTGAAAAGATACAGCAGCAGGCCGAGCAGCGGCGGCACCGCGAGCACCAGCTTCACGCCGCTGAAGCGGTCGATCTCGGTCATCGTCAGCGGCGTCGAGAGCAGCCCGATGACGACCAGCGCACCGCCGAGCGTGACGAACAGCGCGATCGCGAGGACGCGGATCCCGTCCAGGATCGCAGCGCCGCTCGACGAGCGGTACGGGGCGCGGAACGCCGGCGCGATGGCGGCGAAGCCCGCCACCGGAAACGCGATCGCGCCGGCGAGCGCGAGCACCTTGCGCGCCGCCATGTCGTGATGGGAGGCGAACCCCGCCAGCACGAGCAGCACGTCGAGCGCGACGAAGACGATCAGCCAGCGCCGGTCGCCGATCCCGAACTCGGCGAGCAGCAGCAGCACGACCGCGGGGACCGCGAGCGAGGCCAGCGCGATCTCCCACCAGCGCGCGACGAAGCGCTCGAACGGCGAGGCCGTGCCGACGTGCAGCCCCGCGGCACGTGCACCGGCGGCGATCTGCCGGACGAGCTCGACGTTCGTCGCTTCGATCGTCCGGCCGTTCCACTGATGCGCGAACGGGCGCAGGTACACGACGCGCACGTTGCGCTCGCGCACGCCGAGGTCGTAGCGCTGCACGATCTCTTCGGGCCGGAGCTTGTCCTGTTCGACCTTCGTGATCGCCTGAACCCGCACGGTACGGTCGGGCAGATCCTGCGCGAGCTTCTCGTTCCCGGCCTGGTTCTGCTTGACGTCGTAGGTCTCGATCGTCCCGAAGTTCAGCTTCGCATCGCGCATCGCGCGCGCGGTGTCGTCGATCGCGTCCGGATAGCCCAGCACCTGATTGCGCAATCCGAAGTAGATGACCGTGTGCGCGTCGTGACCGCGCGTCGCGCCGGCGAGCAGCGCGTCGATCTGCGGCGCCTTGAAGCGTTCGTCGTTCTGCAGCCGCGGAACGAGCCGCAGGCCGAGCTCGTGTACAAGCGCGAGCCGGTCGGCCGGTAGCCCCAGCCCGACCGTGCCGAAGTAATCGGGCTGCGTGCGGATCGCGAACACCGTCGGAATCTGCGCGCGCAGCACGCGCACGGCGTGCGGAGAGAACTTCAGCGCCAGCTGCTGCGTGTACCGCGCCGCGGTCGCGGCATCGTAGGCGACCACGTAGACCTCGTCGTTGCGGATCCCGTGGACGGCGAGCCGCGCGAAGACCGGATCGCGAAAACCGGTCAGCTTCGCCTGATCGAGCAACGCCGAACCCGCATACTCCGCGGCACTCGGCGCGGTCGATATCTGTCCGCCGAGCTCTTCCTGGACTGCCAGCGACGTCAGCCCGGCTTGCCGCAGCGCGATGAGAAACGCGCGCTGGTCGTAGGCGTACGAGCGCGCCAGCGATTGAAAGTCCTGATCGTCCATCACGATCTCGACGCGGTTCGCGCGGTGCTCGTGCCGCTCACGGCGCGCCGCGACGTACAGGCACGCGAGCAGACCGATTGCGAGGACGGCCAGCAGGAGGCGGCGGTAGGTCACGGGCGGCGTTGTTCGCCGCAATTTCGCGGGGACCGCTCGGCTATGGTATCGGGGCGACCGAGCGATCGGGCCGCCGGACCGGAGGAAACAACAAGACCCGCCGTGAGGCGGGCCTTGCTGTCGTCGCGTAGCAGGTTGCCCTACTACCGGGTGTGGGCGACGATGTTATACGCCGTGTTCGACGCGGGCCCACACTGCCGACGACCCATTATTGGAAAGTACGCTATCGATTCCTTGTGAGTGGTCTTCCGCGGGGTCGAGCGCTTGGTTAAGACTCCGTAACGCGTCAGGCGCGCCATGCGGGCGCGCGCTTTGAAACGAACGCGTCCATGCCTTCCTGCGCGTCCTCGGCGAGCGCGTTCATCGACATGACCTCTTTCGCGTACGCGTATGCTTTCGGCTGATCGAGATCGATCTGCGCGTAGAACGCCGCTTTCCCCAACCCGACGACGAAGCGCGCCGCCGACGCGATGCGTCCCGCGAGCGCGCGCGTCGCGGTCTCGAGCTCGCCGGGCGCGACGACGCGGTTGACCAATCCCCAGTCGGCGGCGGTTCGCGCGTCGATCATCTCGCCGGTGAGCAGCATCTCCATCGCCCGCTTGCGGCCGATCGCGCGCGTCAGCGCGACCATCGGCGTCGTGCAGAACAGACCGATCTTCACCCCGGGCGTCGCGAACTTCGCATCGCTCGAAGCGACCGCGAGATCGCACGTCGCGACTAGTTGGCAGCCGGCCGCGGTCGCGATTCCGGCGATCTCCGCGATCACGGGCTGGGGGATCGCCTGCAGCGTCTCCATCAGCCGCACGCACGTGTCGAAGACGGTGCGGTACTCTTCGACGCTGCGTTCGAGCATCTCGCGCAAGTCGTGTCCGGCGCTGAACACCGGGCCGACGCCGCGCAGGATCGCGACCCGCGCCGAGCGGTCGGCGCCGATCGCCTCGAAGGCCGCGATCAGCTCGCGCATCACGTCGAGCGAGAGGGCGTTGCGCTTCTCGGGACGGTTCAGGGTGACGACGGCGATCCCGTCGCCGCCGGTCTCGACCTGGATGAACCGGTACGGCGTCGTGGCGAGCATCAGCGTCCCTTCGACGCCGCAGGGAGAGACCCGTCTACTTGCCGCGCGGCCAGGGAACGCCGACGGTGAGCGCCGCCTGCAGCGAGGTCCGTCCGCCCGCGATCGGCCGGGTCTCCTGGATCAGCACGCGCGCGTGCGGCGTGACGTGCGCCTCGGCGAACCACAGCAGCGAGCGCGTCGACGAGGGCGCCGCCGCTCCGTCTTCGCGGATGCCGATGAAGGCGTGCGAACCGAGCGCCCAGCGCAGCCGCACGAACCCGCCGTCGGAGGGGATGTTCCCGCCCGCACCGTCGGCGTTCCCGTCGTGTCCCCACCATTGCTCCGCGAGCAGATCGAGCCGTCCGTGCCGCGCCGCGATCGAGGTGCCGAAGCGCTGATACGGATCGGCGAACGCCGGCCCACCGCCGACCGAGATCGAGCGCACTCCGCTCAGCGCGTCGACGCCGAGCTGCAGGTGGTCGCCGATCGGAACGCGCGCGAAGATGCCGAGCTCGGGTGCGGCGAACGATTCCGTGCGGCCGGTGACGACCGGCGTTCCGCCGTACACGGATCCGGTCGCGTTGGCGAACGCGACGGTCGCGGCGATGCGCGCGGGACCGACGTTCTGCTCCGCTTCGAGCGCCCAGCGCGGCGTGGCCAGCGTCAAGTCGTTCAGCCCGACGAGCGTCCCTTCGTACCCGTAGGTCGTCAGCGTGTCGTTGCGCTGCGCCGGCGAGTGCACCAGCGGCAGCTCCACCAGCCCGGCGCGGTAGAGGATCCCCGAATTCGGGTTGCGGTACGCGAGGTAGCCCAGGAACAGCGAGGACGTGCTCCCCTCGCTGCCCAGCGTCTCGTGCACGAACGCTTCGATTTGGCCGACTTCGAGCGCGCCGAGCACCGCCCCGGCGGGGACGGTCTTGCGCGTCGTGCCGTCGGTCGGCGTCGGCGTGTAGCCGACCTGTTCGCGCAGCGCGACCAGCGTCGTGCCGTGCTTCGGCACGCCGTCGAGCCGGTAGCCGCGGTTGCGGAACTCGTTGCCGAACTGGTTCAGCTCGGGCAGCACCGAATGGCAGGCGTCGCAGCGCAGGTTGTAGCGCTGCGCGAAGATCGGAATCGCGGCCGCCGGCTGCGGCGCGAGCAGCGCGGCCGCGAACGCCAGCACGGCGAACGCGGCGATTCTATTGAACAACGATCGCTCCGCGCATCGGCGGCGATGCGTCGTAGTGGAAGAAACATCCGTAGAGGTACATCCCGGGCTTGTCGGCGAGCAGCGCCGGCGAGGCCGTCCCGGCGGCCAGCGTGCCGCTGCTCCAGCCGCCGGAGAGCGTCCCGCCGAACGCGCTCAGTGCGGCGGCGCTCAGCGGCGAGGACGGCGGGAACGTGGTGCCGCCGAACGAGGTCGCCGTGTGCGAGAACGAGTCGACGTTCAGGAACCGCACCGTCGAGCCGACGGCGAGGGTGGTGACCGGTGGCGCAAACCCGCCGGAGCTCCCGAACGCCGTCGCGGTGAGCGGCGAGGACGTGAGTGAGACGTCGATCGTCGTGGTCGCCGCGACGGCGCTCCCGGCACCGGCGGGGGACGCACCGGGAGTGCAGCCCGCGAGCGCAGAGATCAGGAGGAGCGAAACGACTCGCACGGCCGAATCGTCAGGGTCGAGCGTGAGGCGGAGATGAAACGGTGCACGCCGCGGCTTCAGACTCTTCTCAGGTCAGCTCGAAGCGCGGTAGCCGCGCGACGAACCGGTTCCGGTCTTCGAGCACGACGTCGCCGCCGTGCGCGCGCGCGATCGCCCGGCAGATCGCGAGCCCCAGGCCGCTCCCGCGCTCGTCGTCGTCGGCCCGCACGAACCGTTCGAAGATCCGCTCGCGCAGCGCGGCCGGCACGCCCGGCCCGTCGTCCTCGACGCTCAACGCGACGCGCGCGCCGTCGGGTACGACCGCGACCCGCACGCTGGCGCGCGCGTGCCGGTTCGCGTTCTCGAGCAGGTTCTCGGCGAGCCGCCGCAAGCGCCGTTCGTCGCCTTCCACCCAGCAGTCCGCGTCGGTCGCGACGTCGTACGCGACGCCGTCGTTGCGCGCGCCGTCGACCGCCGAGCGCGCGAGCGCGCCGAGATCGACCGGTTCGGAGAGCTTCGGCGCGACCCGTTCCTGCCGCACGAGCGCGAGCAGGTCGCTGATCGTCCCCGACGCGTCGACCGCCGTCGCGGCGATCCGCGCGAACGCGTCGTCGCGGGCGGCGGCGTCGCCGCGTTCGCGCGCGGTCTGCGCGATGCTCGCGATTCGCGCCAGCGGCGTGCGCAGCTCGTGGGCGGCTTCCGCTGCGAAGCGCCCCTCGCGCTCGCGCGCGGCGATCAGCGGCCGAACCGAGATGACGGCGAGCCCGTACGAGGCGGCGCCGACCAGCAGCAGCAGCGGCAGGTCCAGCAGCGCCAGCGCGAGCGCAGTGCGGCGCAGTTCCGCGTCGTAGACGGCACGGCCGACGTCCGTGCCGAGCAGCGGCTGCATCAAGTCGTGATAGCGGCCCGCCAGCACCCAGAACGCCGCGCAGTCCAGCGCGACGAGCACGACCAGAAAGATCGCGAGGTACGAAGCACAGAGCCGCGCGACTACGCGTGCAATGAGTAGCCGACTCCCCACACGGTCGCGATGCGGTCGCGCGCGCCGACCGCAGCGAGCTTCTTCCGCACCGCGCTGACGTAGACGTCGACGACGTTGCTCGAACCGTCGAAGTCGTCGCCCCACACGCGCTCGAGGATCTGCGCGCGGGTCACCGCGATGCCGGCGTTCGTCGCCAAGTACTCCAGCAGCCGGAACTCGGTGGCGCCGAGCGGCACCTCGCGACCGGCGTAACGCACCGCGCGCGCACCGCGGTCGACGACGAGGTCGCCGACCTCGAGCGTGGCGTGGATCGGCAGCGAGGCACGGCGCAGCAGCGCCCGCAGCCGCGCGGCGAGCTCATCCTCGACGAACGGTTTCACCAGGTAGTCGTCCGCGCCGGCGTCCAAGCCGCGCACGCGGTCCTCGACGGCGTCGCGCGCGGTCAAGAACAGGACGGGGGTTGCGACGCCTTCGGCGCGCGCGTCGCGGCAGATCGCGAAGCCGTCCCGCCCGGGGAGCACGACGTCGACGACGGCGGCATCGTAGGTGCCGCGCAGCAGCATCTCGTAGCCGGTCTGACCATCGGCCGCGACGTCGACGGCATACTTGCGGCGCTCGAGCATCGCGCGAAGGCCTTCCGCGATCTCGCGCTGATCTTCGACGACGAGGATGCGCACAGGCCCGTCGTTCGCCTCGCCGCCGGATCGCTCCGTTGTGTGAGGAAACCCTGAAGACGCAGGCGCGGCAGCTTCATATGCGGCTCAGCAACGGGACCTACGGTGAGGGTCGATCGCTCTGCCGGAGGTAGCCCGCATGTCCCCGTTCGCACCGGCCCAGGCCGCGGTGCTCGCGCTCGGCCTCCTGGGCACGATCGCGTTCGGAGTCCCGGCGCTCGCCTCGGCGCCGCGCGACGCGCGCGACGTTCCGCTGGTCGACCAGCGGGGCGCGTCCTTCACGCTGCGCGATCTGCACCGCCCTACGGCGGTGATCTTCGTCGCGACGCGCTGCGGCGACGCGTGTCCGATCGCCGAAGGGCTGTTCTCGCGGCTCGCCGACCGGCTCGCTCGCGCGCACGTCGACGCCCGGCTGCTGACCGTGACGCTCGATCCCGACTACGACCGGCCGATCGTGATGGCGTCAAAGGCGCGCACGTTCGGCGCCGATCCGGCGCGCTGGCGCTGGGCGAGCGGCGATCCGGGCGACGTCCGGCGCCTGCTCGACGCGTTCAACGTCGCGCGGCTCGACGGGAAGTTCCACGGGACGTTCGCCTACGTGCTCGACGCGCAGGGCCGCCCGATCCGGCTGGTGATGCTCGCGACCGAGACCGACCGCGAGCTGTTCGACCTGCTGCGCGCCGTCCCGCGCGTCTGAGCCCGTCTGCTTCTGCTAGAGCCGGTCCCGGAGATCGATCGCGAGCGCGCGCAGCGCCGGATCGGCGGCGTCGCGGGCGCAGCGGTCGAATGCCACCCGCGCGTCGGCACGTTTGCCGCCGCGCATCAGCACGGTGCCGAGCGCGAAGCGCGCGCGCGCATACGCCGGCGAGAGCGCCAGCGCGTGCTCCAACTCGGTGCGCGCGGCGTCATCGCGGCCGGCGCGCAGCTCGACCAGCGCCAGATCGTAGTGCGCGACGGCGTAGCTCGGGTCGGTGTCGATCAGCTTGCGGAAGTCGCTGCGCGCGGCCGCGAAGTCGCCGGCGCGCAGCGCGACGATCCCTCGGCCGTAGAGCGCGAGCGCCGACTCGGGCGCAAAGGCAACGAAGCGGTCGGCGGCGGCGCGCGCGGCGCCGAGATCGTTGCGGCGCAGGTGAACGGCGACGAGGTTCGCGGCGGCCGCCGCGAAACGCGGGTCGCGATGGAGCGCCTCTTCGAGCAGCGCCGCGGCGGCGTCGAGATGGCCGAGATGGATCTCCGCCAGCGCAAGGTCGTACCGCGCGGTCGATCCCTTCGGCTCAGGCGGGTCGAGGACGATCAGGCGCCGGAACTCGGTCGCCGCGGCCGACCAATCGCCGCGCTCCTCGGCGCCGACCCCGCGGTCGAACCGCTCGTGAACTTCGCGTTGGCGCGCTTGCGCGGCGAGCGCCGCCGCGTCGGTGGTGCGCGGAGCAGCCGTCGGGGCGGTGTAGGTCTGCGCCGATGCACCGGCGGTCGCGGCGGCGAACGCGAGCACGGATGCCGCGGCGATCGCCACCCGGTTCAGCACGTCAGTCGTGCGGCAGGGCGGCGGCCGACGCGGTCCGGGCGGTCGCCGCGTGTTCCGGTGCGCAGTTCCAGCCGGTGCGGCCGCTCTCGGTGATGGGCCCGAGCCAGCCGGCGGGCGCGCTGTCGACCAGCGAGGCGGCCGGGTCGTCGAGGAGCATCTCCGCGCCCGCAGCAGCGCCGATGCACGCGCCGAGCGCGAGCACTACGGCTATAGCCGAGCGCCGCAAGATCCTCATACGCGCTATGGTACGCCGTGCACGTGAAGGGTTCCTGAAGATCGCGCTTGCTTCGGTCCTCGGGCTGACGCTGGTCGTGGGCGCCACCGGGCCGGCCCGGGCGGACGAGCTGCTGGTCGGCGCGGTTCGGGATCAGGACGGCGCCGTCGTCGCCGGGGCGGCCGTCGCCGCACTCGACGCGGCCGGCCGGGTCCTGGCGCTCGACCGCAGCGCGCGCGACGGGACGTTCGCGCTGACGACCCCGGCGCGGCCGGCCGCGATCCTGATCACCGCTCCCGGCGCCGAAGCGCTGCGGCTCCCGGTCCCGGCCGGCGGGGCCCCGGTCGTCGCGATCGTGTACCGGCACCGGGCCGCCGACCTGATCCCGTCGGCCGCCGACGTCGCTGCGCTTCCGGCCGGCTCGCTGAACGAGATCGCCTCGGTGGTGCCGTACCGGATAACGTTCCCGACCACGATCAGCGACCGCTGGCTGGCGCAGGGGCGCAGCGTCACGACGATCGAGGGGATGCCGTTCTACCGGCGCGGCGACGGCGGCGACGCCAGCGCGCTGCTGCCGTCACACGCGATCGGATCGATCGGCGTGCGCGACGCGCTGCAGGCGGCCTGGTACGGCGATCGCGCCTCCGGCGGGGTGATCGACGCGCGGTTGTTCGACCGCGGCGACACGGCCAGGCTGACGAGCGGCGATGCGGCGCTGGCACTCGGAGAGCGCGGCGCCCTCGCGGCGACCTCGTGGGATCCCGACGGCGTGCGGCAGATGCTCGCGGCGCACGCGTCGGCGGCGCTCGGTCCGCTGAGTACCGAGGCGGTCGCGCTGGTCGGCGTCGCGCCCGGCACGCGCTACGCCGGCGCGGGCGCGCAGCTGCGCGCGGCCGGCCGGCTCTACGATTTCGGCGCACACCTCGCGCTCACCAGCGACGATGCGAGCACGAGCGGGACACGCGACGACGGCAGCGTCGCCGACGTCGCGCTCGACGCGTCGGGGCGCGGTCCGAACGCGATCGCGCTGCGCGCGCGCTGGCGCAACGAGCGCGGGATCTTCGACAAGACCGACGGCGAGCATCACGACGCGGCGCTCGTTTTGGGAACCTCGCGCGGCAACCTGATTCGCACCACCGCGACGGTCGCGCTCGCGTACGACGACGAGCACTCGTACGAGGCGGGGACGGAGCGCGCGTACGCCGTGCTGCCGTCGTTCGCGATCGACGCGCTGCTGAGCGCGAGCTGGACGTTCCACGCGGGAGCGGGCGCGTCGAGCCTCGGGACGCCGGGCTTCGCGATCGCGCGAGGCTCGCTCGGCGAGGCCGGCTTCGCGTTCACCGATCATCGCCGGCTGCGCGCCGACGTCCAGGCGTACAGCGAGGGTTCCACCGCGCCGACCTCGGTGAACCGCGGCATCGCCGCCGCGATCGGCTGGGAGATCGCGCCGCGCGTCTCGCTGCGCGCGTGGAGCGTGCGCGACAGCGACGGGCTGGAAGCGGAGGGCGCACCGGCCTACGTCGGCGGTCCGCCGGTGCTGATCAGCACGGTCCGCCGGTTCGACCGCGACGTCGTCTGGCTGACCTGGGACGCGCCGACGCGTTTCGACCTGCTCGTCCGCGGCGGGACGCTCGAAGGCAACGTGCGCGTCCCGCTCGGCCGGCGGTACGCGCTGACGGCCGGCTCGCACCTGCGGTCCGACGCGACCCGCATGCTCTCGATCGGCCTGATCTCGCGCTAGCGCTGCTCGGCGGCCTCCGCGGCGCCGTACGCCGCGTTCAGCGTGCGTTTGGCGCGCGCGATCGGCAGCAGCGTCGGATAGAACTGCACGAACGACTTGTCGACGGCGCCGTTCGCGGTGTGGCAGACGAAGCACGCGGCGTTCTTCGGCAGCGTCTGCGCGGGAACGACCGCACCCTTCGCGTCAGGCGCGTCGAAGGTCATCCCCGTCGGCGGTGTACGCCGACGGGGCCGCGGCGGCGAGAACGAGAACGGCGAGGAGCGAGACCCACCAGCGCATGCGCGCAGTATGGCGTGTACGGGCGCTTCCGTTCTCGTACGATCGCAGCATTCGGTATGAGGTTGGCACTTTGGTCGAACTGAGCGCCGGCGCGTTCTACGGCGACGCCGCTCGCGCAGATCGCCTGGCATGCGGCTTCGCCGATCAGAGCCATCTGACGCGCGTCTTCGACGCGCACACCGGTACGACGCCCGCACGCTACCGCAAACGGCTGCGCCCGCAGTGAACCGGCGGCTGGCGGCCGCCGCAGCGCTGATCGCGCTGCTGGCGAGCCTGTGCGCGTGCACGCCAACCCAGCCGCGCAGCGGGAGCGGCTGGCGGCATCCATGGACGCGACCGGGCGTGCTGCGGCTGGCCGACGTCGCCGATCCGGACAGCCTGAACCCGCTGCTCTCGACGATGGACCTCAGCTACGACCTGTCCTCGCTGCTCTTCTCGTACCTGGTCGTCGCCGACGGGAGCGGCCGGCTGCGGGGCGATCTCGCGACCGCGGTGCCGACGCTCGCGAACGGCGGGATCGCGTACGACGGGATGACGTACACGTACCATCTGCGGGCCGGCGTGCGCTGGCACGACGGGGTTCCGCTCACCGCGCGCGACGTCGCGTTCTCGTGGCGCGCGATCATGAACCCGCGCAACAACGTGCTGCACCGCGAAGGGTACGACCGCGTCGCGCGCATCGAGACGGTCGGCGAGCGCACCGTCGTCGTGCACCTGAAGCGCCGCTATCCGCCCTTCGTCACGCAGTTCTTCACCACGCTGCAGGAAGGCGCGAAGCCGGTCGTCCCCGCGCATCTGCTGGCCGCGCTGCCGAACCTGAACGAGGCGGCGTTCAACGCGCAGCCGGTTGGCAGCGGCCCGTTCCGGTTCGTCGCGTGGGAGCGCGGGCGCCGCATCGTGCTGGCCGCGAACGACGGCTACTTCAAGGGCCGGCCGAAGCTCGACCGCATCGAACTGGCGATCCTGCCCGACGTCAACACGATCGCGACCCAGTTGAGCACGCACGAGGTCGACATGCCGGTCTCGACCGATCCCCAGCTCTTCGATCGCTTCAAAGCGACGCCGGGTCTTCGTGCGCGGCTGACCGCCTGGAACTCGCAACTGATCCTGATGCTCGACGACGCCCGGCCCGCACTGCGGCACGTCGAGGTGCGCCGGGCGATCGCGCGCGCGATCGACTCGTCGGTGATGATCGCGAAGCTCTCGTTCGGCACGGCGCAGCCCGCGCACGACATCGTGCCGCCGGGCTCGCTCGGATACGCGAACGATCCGCCCTATCCGTACGACCCGCGCGGGGCGGCGGCAAGCTTGGAGCGCGGCGGGTGGCGCATCGGCTCCGACGGAATCCGCGCGAACGGCGCGACGCGGCTCGACCTGGTGATGGTGGTCGCTCCAATCGGCTCTGGGATGGCGGTCGCCGTGCAGTTGCAGCAGATGCTGCGTGCGGTCGGGATCGGGCTGACGATCAAGCCCTATCCCTACAAGGGGATCTACGCGTTCGACGGACCGATCGTGAACGGCCGCTTCGATCTGGCGGTGTTCGCCAACACCCTCCCGTACGATCCGGACAGCACCAGCACGCTGACCTGCGCGCAGTTCGCACCGAAAGGCGAGAACGAGGCGCGCTACTGCGCACCGGCGGTCGACGCGCTCGAACGCGCGGGACTCGACACCGACGATCCGCTCCAGCGAGCGGCGATCTATCGCGCGATCGGGCGGCGCGTCCACGACGACGTGCCCTACATCCCGCTCTTCATGCAGCGGCGCCGATCGGTCTACAACGACGATCTGCGCGGGTACGATCCCGCCCCCGTCGCCGCGCCCTGGTGGAACGCCTACACCTGGTCGATCTGAGCGCGGCGCGTTCGGCGCGCAGGTCGGCGACGCCGCCCGCGGTACTCCCAGCGCATGCCCGAAGCGTACATCGTCGCCGCGGTTCGCACCGCCGGCGGGCGGAACGGCGGCAAGCTCGCCGGCTGGCACCCCGCCGACCTCGCGGCGCGGGTGATCGACGAGGTCGTGGCGCGCTCCGGCGCCCCGCCGGGCGCGGTCGACGACGTGATTCTGGGCTGCGTCGTGCAGATCGGCCAGCAAGCGATGAACGTCGCGCGCAACGCCGTACTCGCCTCGTCGCTCCCCGAGAGCGTTCCCGCGACGACGATCGACCGCCAATGCGGTTCCTCGCAGCAAGCGCTGCACTTCGCGGCGCAAGCGGTGATGTCGGGCGCGATGGACGTGGTGATCGCGGGCGGCGTCGAAAGCATGAGCCGCGTCCCGATCACCCTTTCGACGGCGCTGCCCGCGCAGCACGGCTACGGCGTGTACACGAGCCCGCGCATGGCAGCGCGCTACCCGGGCGTTGAGTTCAGCCAGTTCACGGGCGCCGAGGCGATCGCGCGCACGTACGGCCTCTCGCGCGAAGAGCTCGACGTGTACAGCTACGAGAGCCACCGCAAAGCGGCCGCGGCGACGCGGGCCGGCTGGTTCGCCGACGAGATCCTCGCACTCGACGTCGAGCTGCCCGACGGGACCCTCGTCGCGCACGCGGTCGACGAGGGGATCCGCTTCGATGCGAGCTTGGACGCGATCCGCGCGGTCAAGCTGCTGCGGCCGGGCGGCCGTGTCACCGCGGCGAGCTCGAGCCAGATCTGCGACGGCGCGTCGGCGTGCATGATCGCGAACGAGCGCGGGCTCGCGCTGCTCGGCGCCGCGCCGCTCGCGCGCATCCATCATCTGAGCGTGCTCGGGCACGACCCGGTTGTCATGCTCGAAGCGCCGATTCCGGCGACCGAGCGCGCGCTGCGCAAAGCCGGGCTCACGATCGACCAGATCGATCTGTACGAGGTGAACGAAGCGTTCGCGCCGGTTCCGCTCGCATGGCTGCGCGCGACCGGCGCCGATCCGGCCAAGCTCAACGTACACGGCGGCGCGATCGCGCTCGGCCATCCGCTCGGCAGCTCGGGGACGAAGCTGATGACGACGCTCCTGCATGCGCTTGCTCGCCGAGGCGGGCGCTACGGCCTGCAGACGATGTGCGAAGGCGGCGGGCTCGCCAACGTGACGATCGTCGAACGGCTCGCGGCGTAACGCGGCCGCCGGATTCCCTTTTGCCATTCGCGGGTACGCCAGCCGGGACAGCGCACTCGTCGGAAGGCACACCAATGATAGAACGAAACTCCACCAGCTCGACCGGCAACTCGACGCCGATCATCGCGGCCGTCGTCATCGTCGTCCTGCTCGCGATCGGCCTCTTCGTGTGGCAGCCGTGGAAGACGACCTCGACGCAGCAGTCGACGGCGAACGGTCAGTCGACCACGACGGGAACGACGAACAACAGCACCACCACGACCGGCGGCACGACCACGACGCCGACGAAACCCTAGGAGCGGATCACAACAGCTCGGCGCGGTGTTCCGCCGCGCCGAGCGTGAAGCGGTCCGGTCGCAGCGCGTCCATGTCGAGCGAACGCGCCGCGCCATCGACGATGATCTCGGCGAGCAGTTGACCGAGCGCGGGCGCGTGCATCACGCCGTGTCCCGACGATCCGTTCGCGAAGTAGAGGTTCGGCACGCCGGGTGCGGCGCCGAGGATCGCGTGTCCGTCGGGCGAGTTCTCGTAGAGTCCGGCCCAGCATGCGGCGGGGTCGATCGCGACGCCGGCGAGCACCGGCACGCGTGCGCGTGCGGTCGCGGCGACCTCGTCGATCCACGCCGGCTCGACATCGACGGCGAACGGATCGGCGGCGCCGGGTGAGGGCAAGAGCAGCAGCACGCGTCCGTCGCGAACGCGCACGTGAAATCCGTCGCCCGCGTAGATCGTCATCGGCATCGTCGCCGGGAGGACCCCGCTCGGAATCGTGGCCGCGACCTGGCGCCGCAGCGGAACGACCGGCAGATCGATCCCCGCCAGCGCAGCGACCTGCGCGGCCCACGGACCGGCCGCGTTCACGACGATCCCGCTCGCCAGCTCCTCGCGAAGCGTGCGCACCGCGACGACGCGCCCGTCGCGTCCGCGCGCGATGCCGGTCACCGGAGCATCCCACGCGAAGCGCACGCCGAGCCGCTGCGCCGCCTGCCGGTAACCGTCGAGGATCTGCAGCGGGCGGATGAAGCCGTCGCTCGCGCAGTACGTGCCGCCGGCGAGGGGCTCGCGCCGCAGCGCCGGGTTCACGCGCGCGATCTCGTCCGCGCCGAGCTCGCGCGCATCGTCGACGCCGTTCGCGCGCTGCACCGCGAGCGCGTCGCGTAGCGCCGTCAGCTCCGCGGCGGTCTCGGCGACCCAGAGATACCCGGCCGGAACGTAGCCGCAGTCGCCGCCGGTCTCGTCCGCGAAACGGCGCAGCTTCTCGCGCGCCAACAGCGAGAGCCGGACCTCGATCGCGCTTGCGAACTGCACCCGAAAGCCGCCGGTCGCGCGCCCGGTGCTCCCGGCGCCGGGGCCTGCCGCACGATCCAGCACGACGACCTCGCGCACGCCGCGTACCGCGAGATGGTACGCGACGCTCGCGCCGATCACACCGCCGCCGATGACCACGACCCCCGCCGAACCGCTCATCGCGTGAACACCGCGGGCCTCAGACCCAGCGGAACGTTCGGGCGCTGATCACGGTACCGGCGACCGTCCACAGGACGAGCATCAGCACCCACGCGCCGTAGTGCGCCAGCGACGCCCCGTGGACCGAGACGTCGCGGAACGTGTCGATGAACTCGGTCGAGGGGAGCAGCCGCAGCGCCGAGCTGACCGCGTGCGGAAAGCGATCGATCGGCACGTAGGCGTCGGAGAGGAACGCCAGCGGAACGGTCAGGATCGAGGCGATGTTGTTCGCGCTCTCGGTCGTGCGCGCGAGCGCGCCGATGATCGTGCCGAGCGAGACGAACGTCGCGGTGCCGAGCAGCAGGATCGCCAGGATCTCGGCCGGGTTGCCGATGATGCGCACGTGGAAGACCAGCGCGCCGACGGTGACCAGGATCACCGCCTGCGCCGCAAGCAGCGCCATGCGGTACACGACCAGCGAGGCGAAAAAGATCCACGGCGGCATCGGCGTGATGTAGACGCGGCGCAGCAAGTGCTTCTCGCGGAACGTCGCGAGCATCACGCCGACGCCCCAGAACCCCGAGCTGAGCACCTGCGCGCCGATGATCCCCGGGACGAGAAACTGCGAGGAGCCGGAGTTCGGCCCGCTCGAGAACGCGAACGAGAACAGCACCAGGAAGAACACCGGCATCGCGAGCGTCCAGAAGATCATCTCGCCGTCGCGCCGGAAGTACCACACGAAGTTGCTCTTCGTCTGGACGAGGAACATGCGCAGCAGCGTCATCCCGTCTCCTCGAGCGTCTCGCCGGTGATCGCGATGAACGCGTCCTCGAGCGTGGGGCGGTGCATGTCGAGCGAGTCGATCTTCGCGGCCAATGAGTTCGCGCGCGTGACGACCGCCGCGAGCGCGAGCCCGGGCTCGCCGCGCGTCGCGAGCTTCCACTGCGCGCCGGCGCGGGTCCACCCGCCGAGCGCCTGCAGCTCGGCGTCGGGCGCGAAACCGTCGGCCGCGATCGACACGGTCGCATCGCCGCCGTAGCGCGCGACCAGCTCGGCGGCGGCTGCCTCGGCGACGATCTTGCCGCGCTGCACGATGCAGATCCGGTCGGCGAGCCGTTCGGCTTCTTCGATGTAGTGCGTAGTGAGCACGATCGTCTTGCCCGCGTCGCGCAGCCGCTCGACCTCGCCCCACAGGATGCGCCGCCCGAACGCGTCCATTCCGGCGGTCGGTTCGTCGAGGAACAGCACCTCGGGATCGTGCTGGAGTGCGAGCGCCAGCGCCAGCCGCTGCTGCTCGCCGCCCGACATCTGCGCGATCTGACGATCGAGCTTGCCGTCGAGGCCGACGCGCGCCGCCATCTCGTCCGGACGCGGCGCGATCCCGTAGTAGGCAGCGTACAGCTCGAGCACCTCGCCCACGTTCGCCTTCTCCGGTAGCGAGGTCGCCTGCAACTGCACGCCGATGCGCGGCCGCAAGCGCGCGAGATCGCGCCGGTCGGTCGGATCGAGGCCGAGGACGCGCACCGAACCGGCGGTCGGCCGGCCGATCCCGATGCAGCACTCGAGCGTCGTGGTTTTTCCCGCGCCGTTGCGGCCGAGCAAGCCGAACACGGTGCCGCGCTGCACGGTGAACGTGAGCCCCGCGACGGCCTCGAGCTCGCCGTAGCGTTTGACGAGCCCGTCCACCACGATCGCGCCGTTCGCGACCGGGGCGGACGTCTCGTCAGGATGCATCAGACCGGGTGACCCTCCGCACCCAGCGCGGGTTTCTCCGGTGCGATCCCGACCGCGCCGAAGGCGAGCGGATAGAGAAACCCGGCGACGGCGCCGCCGGCCAGCGGAACGAGCCAGAACATCCACAACTGCGAGATCGCCCAGCCGCCGGCGAAGAGCGCCGGACCGGTGCTGCGGGCCGGATTCACCGAAGTGTTGGTGACCGGGATGCTGATCAGGTGGATCAGCGTCAGCGCGAGCCCGATCGCGATCGGCGCGAAACCGCCCGGTGCACGCACGTCGGTCGCGCCGAGGATCACCATCAGGAACATGAACGTCATCACGAGCTCGCAGACGATGCACGCGATCAGCGCGTACGAACCCGGAGAATGCTCGCCGTAACCGTTGCTGGCAAAACCGCCGGCGGTGCTGAAGCCCGGCGCGCCGCTCGCGATCGCGTAGAGCACCGCCGCGCCGGCGATGCCGCCGACGACCTGCACGATGACGTAGGGCAGCACGTCACGGCTCGGGATGCGGCGCGCCGCCCACAGACCGACGGTCACCGCCGGGTTGAAATGCCCGCCGGAGATCGGGCCGAACGCGTACGCGCCGGTCAGGACGGTGAGCCCGAACGCCAGCGCGACGCCGGCGAAGCCGATCCCGAGCTTCGGGTAGCCTGCGGCGAGAACGGCGCTGCCGCAGCCCCCCAGCACCAGCCAGAACGTGCCGATGAACTCGGCGCACAGACGCCGGGAGAGTGCGTGAGTCATGCTTGCCACTCTACCACCTAGCGCTCGCTGCTGGTAGGACCGGGCCAGATGTCCCAGCCGCTCCACAGCACCGATTGCGGCCGCTCGGCGTTTTTCCGTCATCGGCCGGGCAGAAGACTACATCCGACACCGACGAGCGGCTGCGAGGCAGCCGCGAAAGGACCCCGCATTCATGCTTCAACGACTCTCGAAACTCGTCACCGCCTCGGGGATGGCGGCCGCGCTGGCGGTCGGCTCGATTCCCAAGCCGGCGGCTGCCGACTCCCAATCGACGATCAACACGATCCTCGGCGCCGCCGCGATCGTCGGCGGCATCATCCTCTACAACAACTACCAGCACAAGCGCCAGGCCGCGAACACGATCGTCGGCTACACGCGTAACGGCGGTACGGTGTACGGCGACGGGCGAATCGTCATGCCGAACGGCCAGACGATCTACCCGAACAGCAACGGCCAGTACTCGTGGGGCCAGGGCACGTACTACAACCAGAACGCGAACGGCTACACGTACGATACGCAGCGCACCGGGCAGTACGACACGACGCACCGTCACGGCCGGAACCATTCGTACGCCCCCGCATACAACCGTCCGGTACAGGCGTATCGTCCGACGCAGTACCGCCCGGTCCAGTACAACCGCCCGGTGTATAACCACGTCGTTCAGAACAACACGGTCGTGCATCGCCAAGTCTTCGTCGAGCAGCACCGTCCCGCGCAGCGGGCGATGCCGGCGGCGCATCCTCAGGGTCACGTCGACCGCGGCCATCAGGACCGCCACGACGACGGCCACCCCCACGGTCACTAACCGCTAACGGGGGAAGGCCCCAAAAGAACCGCGGCGCTCAGGCGCCGCGGTTTTTCGCGTCCGGTCGCCCATGAGGTCCCGACGTCCTTTGGTACGTCAAGCGCTCGCCGGGTTCGATCGGCGCCCGCGTTACCGTCGCGTTACCTCGCTCGAAGATCGGTGCCCTTGGGTTACCGGACGCGGATAGGCTCAGTCCATGGCACCCACCGCCGAGGACGCGGGCAATTCCGGGGAAGCGCATGCGATGACGGCATTGCCCGCCATTTGCGTTGCCTCGGGGCAGGCTGTTCTTGCGCAAGGAAACGACAGCGGCGACCCAACGCTCCCGGCGTCGTCGCTCGAGCTGCACGGCTTTCGCGCCTTCGACTCCGGCCGCGTCGACGACGTGCGCGCCGCGCTCGCGTCCCTCCCCAACCACGCGCTCGCATTGAACCCGTCCGCGCTTGCGCTCAAAGCCATGGTTGCATCGCTCGACGGCCGCTTCGACCTTGCCGACGTTTGGTTCGAGATGGCGTTGCGCGACGCCCGAGGGGCTGCGCGGGAGGAGATCGTCGTCCGGTACGGGCTCGACCTCGTGCGCCGCGGACGCTCGGACGTGGTGACCTTTCTCGCCGGCGAAGTCGGGCGACCGGGGCTGGACGACTCGAACGCCACGCAGCTTTGCGCTCTGCTCGCGACGGCGTACGTCGGCGTGCACCGCATGAGCGACGCGCGCCGCGCGGCGCGCAAAGCGTTGCGCAGCCTGCACGCCGTTTCGGACGATTCCGTCCGGGCTCGCATCTTTCACCAAGCGGCGTTCGTCGCCCTGAACGACGGCGACATGACCTCTGCCGGAGACTTGGCACGATTCGCGCTCGAGCACGCCGAGCGGGCCGAGCTCTACGATGTCGCCGCCCGCGCGCTGAGCGTGCTGCACAACCTTTCGGTCGGCGTCCAGGACGACCCGGCCGCAGCGCGCGCGTATCTCGTTCGGATGACCGGCTGCGCTCGCAAAGCGACGAATCCCGGGCTCACCTTGTACGCGATCATGAACCTGTACGAGCTCGAGGTCGATGCGGGCAATCTCGCCGGGATCGAACGGCTCGACGGTGAGCTGGCGGAACTCCGGATCTTCCTGACGCCGATGGCGAGCGAGTCGCTGCTTCCCGCGCAGGCGCTGCGCGCCGCGTGGGAGGGACGGTTCGAGCACGCTCATTCACTGCTCTCGCCGAGCGCCGAGAAGCAGTTCGACGAGGACCGCCGCGCGGTTCGCTGGGCGGAAGTGGCGACGTTCGCGGCGGCGGCCGGGATGCGCGCCGAGAGCGCCCGCGCGATCGGGAAATGCCGCGCAGCGCTGCGCAAGACGCAGCCGTCGGATCGCGCGACGTTGCGCGCACAAGCATTCCTCGCGATCGCCGAGATCCTCCTCGCCCACGACGGCCGGGCGCGCAGCGCGATCGCCGGCCTGCGAGCCGCGGCCCGCCGCGCCGGACCGCGCTTCGCCGCGCTCGTCGAAGCGATCCGCGCGCTCTACGCGCGGTGGAGCGGCAGCTCGGACGACCCGTTTTCGCTGCCGGCCGCGCTCGAGCGGCTCGAAGGCGTCGAGTTCGGCGGGATCGCGCGCTTCATCGAAGCGCTCTCGCTGCCGACGTCGCCGCAGGCGCGTGTGTCACTGCTGAGCGAGCTGGAAAGATCGATCATCCGGCGCGTCGCCGCCGGCGAGACGAGTAAAGAAATCGCCGCCGAGCTCGACCGCAGCCCCCAGACGATCGACGTGCACGTGCGCACGATCTGCCGGAAGTTCGGCTGCAGCGGCCGCCGCCGCGCCGTCGGCTTCGCGATTCGCAGCGGGCTGATCGACGAGCGGCGCCAGCCGGGAGGACGCTCGGGAGGACCTCCTCTTGCACGTCCCTACCCCGTTGCGGGTAGTGCGCGAACCCGGGTGATCTCATACGCTCCGTAGGCGAAGCGCGGTGCGAAGTACCGGTGCAACGCGGAAAGGCCCCCGTGTATCAGACGATCGGCAGCGCTCCGTTTCCCGACGTGCAGCTCGGCGTTGCACTGAACGCGCGCATTCACGATGTCGCTGCGAGCGCTCTCGACGCGATGGCGCCTCGCCATCGAACCGTCGCGGCGGAGATCGTCGCGATGCGGTTCGTCGAGCGCTTCAGCGCCTCCGTGTCGGCCGGCGACTGGGCGCCGCTGCTGAAATTCGTCGACGACGCGTGCGGCCGTTACGCCGGCATCCTGCCGATGGCGGACTTGATCGCCGTTGCCGTGGACGCCACCGGTGATCTCGTTGGCAGCGTTCCGAACCCCGGGCTCACTGCAGCGGACCTCGACGGAGTCCGGCGCGACGTCGAGCGGCTCAGCGCGCTGCCGCGGCTGGTCCGCGTCGTCCATCGCGAGGCAATCGACGAAGTCGATGTCGCGCTCGACGACTTGATCACGCGCCTCGACCTGAGCGACGAGCTGACCGCGGAGCATTCGCGTGCGGTCGCAGCGTGGTGCGCGCGCCTCGCCGAGCGCATGTCGTTGAGCAAGCAGGACACGATCGAGATCGCGCGGAGCGGCTTGATCCACGACATCGGGAAGATTTCGACGCCGCTGGAGATTCTGAACGCGCCGCGCCGCCTCACCCCGGACGAGTTCGTCGTCATGCAGCGCCACGCAGCCGACGGCGGTGACGTCGTCAACGCGCTGCCGTTGGTAGCGCACCTGCTGCCGGCCGTTCGCAACCACCACGAACGCATCGACGGCAGCGGCTATCCCGACGGCCTGGCCGGGACACGGATCCCGTCGTCGGCCCGGATCGTCTGCGTCGCGGACGCGTTCAACGCGATGATCGGACGCCGTCCGTATCGCGCACCGCTGGCCCCCTCCATTGCGCTCGAACGCCTCGTCGCGGGCCGCGGCACACAATTCGACCCGATCGTCGTCGATGCAATGGTCGATGTCGTCACAACCACTCATCTCCAACGAATCGAGCAGACTCCAACGTGAACCACTACATCACACTCGCCGTCGCCGGCGCGCTCTTGACCGGATGCGGTGCCGGCGGCGCCGCCGGCCCGGTTCCGCCTCCGGGCGGCACCGTGTCGCAAGGAACGGGGCGAACCCCGCAATATTCTCGCGCCCTGCCCGGGGCGTGCACGGTTGTTCTCGGCGAGCTCGGCTGCTACGTGCAGGTGAACCTCGCCGTTCGTCCGGTCGCCGACCCGAACGCCGCCTCGATCGCGGGCTTCACGGCCACCGACCTGCGTTCCGCGTACGGGCTGCCGACGGCCGACGGCTCGCCGGCGACCGGACCGCTGATCGCAATCGTCGCCGCCTACGACGACCCGAACGCCGAGTCCGACCTCGCGATCTATCGTCAACGCTTCGGGCTTGCTCCCTGCACGTCGGCCGGCGGCTGTTTCACCAAGGTCACCTCGCCCGGCATCATACCGCGCTACAATCAAAGCTGGACCGAAGAGATCTCGCTCGACCTCGCGATGGCGTCCGCCGCTTGTCCCACCTGCCGGCTGGCCCTGATCGAGGCGCAAAACGGCAACCCGAACGTTCTCTCGGGAGCCGTCGACACTGCGGCAGCGTTAAATCCGGCCGCGATCAGCAACAGCTACGGAATCCCGCAGGGGAAAAGTTCCGCGCAGCAAGACAGCCACTACGATCATCCGGGGATCGCGATCGTCGCGAGCACCGGCGATGACGGCACCGTCCAGTTCCCAGCCTCGTCCGCGCATGTCACCGCGGTCGGCGGCACGGTGCTCACCCGCGATGCGAGCGCACGCGGCTGGCACGAATCGGTCTGGAACTATTCCGGCGCCGGCTGCACCACCACACCGACGCCCGCCTGGCAGACCGGCACCTCGTGCAGCACACGCTCGATCCCCGACGTCTCGTTCGTCGCGGCACTCAACCCGGGGATTGCCGTCTATGACAGCAGCGACGGCGGCTGGATCGTCCTCGGCGGAACCAGCGCCGGCTCACCGTTCGTCGCCGGGCTCTACGCGCAAGCGCACGACTTCGGCGCGGCCGCCGGCGGCGCACCGTCGATCTACGCGAACGGTTCCTCGCTCAACCCGGTCGACGCATCGGGACATTCCTCGACACCCGGCAGCCCCAACGGTCTGGGCGCCTTCTAGCACGCGCGACGACGGCCACCCCGACGAGCACTTCATCGCTGACGCGAAACCCAAAGAACCGCGGCGCGCAGGCGCCGCGGTTCTTCGCGTTCAGTCGCTCTTGAAGCTGAGCCCGGAAAACGTACCGACCGGGCCGGCGTGCTCCTCGGGCGTGAACAACACCACGGCGGTCGGGCTCGTGCCGATCTGCAATTCGATCCACCGCTGCTTCTCGTCGAACCGTCAATATCCTGAATCCGAGCTTACGAGCCGCAGGACGGGCTAAGTCCAATCAAGGACGTTTACCCTTGCGGAGGGCGCTTCGCGCGGATCGCCTTCGGCGTTACGTCAACTTTGTTCTTCATGGTGAACGTCAATATCGCTACGTCATCGACGCGCGTGGTCCCTCGCGGCCACATGTGATTATAGATGTCCCGTGCTGGGCGCGGCTTGAACTTTGGACATTCCTCGGCGGCGATTTGACGCAATTGTTCAAGTGATTTCACAATGTCACGGTCCGGGTGCTCCACTAAGCCGTCCGAGAACAAGACAATCGTAGACCCGGGTGGCATCTCGGTCTTTTGATCAGAAGTGATCAGTTGCGACTCAACGCAGAGCGGAATACCGCTCGCAGGCAAGTACTCGGCGTGCCCCTCCCGCGAAACCCAGAGCGGAGGCATCTGTCCAGCGGCCGCATATTCAAATGTACTTTCGCGCACGTCCAAGTAACCGAAGATCGCAGTAACAATCGGGTTAGACGGGCGGCGGTTTAGCATTTGGTTGACCTTGGAGAGTACCGCCGAAGGAGGCACGTACTCCTCCAGCATCGCAGCAAGCAGTGCTTGCGCAACTTGGACCATGACCAGCGCGGCCACCATGCCGTGGCCCGCTACATCGCCCAGCGAGATTCCTAAGAGCTGCCTACCGGGATCATGGCTATCAGGGAACTTTGCCACGCTCTGGACTTTGTACCAATCGCCGCCAAAATTCTCTTCGTCCGGGGCCGCTTCATAGACCACGTCAAACGTTACGTCCGTTATCTGAGGCAAGTCAATGACATCGGGCAGCAGCGCCTCTTGGATTTGCGCGATCGTGATTCGCGATGCAAAGGGCCCCTCAGTCGGGTCTCGAGTAGTGGACAATCATACCTCTGTAGTCTCCCGCCGTTGCCGCAGGAATAGATATCTGCCGACATTCCTCAGATGGTCGAGTCTTTTGACGACGGCTTGCCGCTTTCCCCACCCTGAACGCAGGGGACGAGGCTTCGGCTGACCGCGATGGGCATGAGGGCGAACTTTTGAGCCGTGGGGCGCCGCTTCGCGGGCAAATCACCGGAACCGGCTCGCGCGCGCGCGAAATCACCAGAACCTTGGGTTAGTGTGATAAAGCAGACCTGAATTGGTCTATCACCATAACCCCTGAAATCACCCTAACCGCTCGACCTACCGCCCAAATCACCGTAACCCTGCCGCCGACCCGGCTACGCGTGGGTCGTTGGTCGGCTCGTACGGGCGGGGAGAGCACGGCCACTATGAATCACGCCGGACTCTGGATTGGCTAGCTTCGCTGCTCGAAGGCGTTAGCTGTCCGCCGGGTGCCGCGGCGGCGGGACGGCGGCGTCGCGGGTCGCCGCGGCGAGCCGCGCCCTGGTCGCCACGTCTTTCGCGTACGCCTCGGCTTCGCCGAACGTCGTGATGCCCGCGACGCGATTCTTGATCGCCTCGCTCTCGGCCGGATCGCCGCGCGTTAACTCGGTGTCGGTCTTGGCCAAGATCTGCAGGAAGCCCTGAATGTTGCCGGTCTCCGGCAACGGACGCGCGGCGGCCTCCGCCGATACCGGTGCGGCGGCGGGCGCAGCTTGGGGCGCCGGACTGCTCAGGACCGTCGGGCAGTCCGTGCGCGGCGTGGTCAGCGAGAGCAGATGCAGAATGTTGTTGGCGCCCGCGTCGCGCTGCGTCATGGGGCTGAAACCGTATAACTTCTCCAGCGTCGCCGCGACGGAAGCGTGATCGTAGAGCGTATGGTCGACGGTGCCGCGCGCGATCAGGGGCGAGACGATGACCGCGGGCACACGCACGCCGTAGTGGTCGAACAGGAAGCCGCCGGAGTTGATGGACAGGTCCTTTGGGCTCCCGTCCTGCGGGGGCTTCGCGCTGCCCGGCTGCACCGAATCGAAGAAGCCGCCGTGCTCGTCGTAGGTGATGATCAACACGCTGCGCTCCCAAAGCGGTGAGTTGCGGATCGCTTCGTACGCCGCCTTGATGAGCGCCTCGCCGCGCGCCATCGAGTCCGTCGGGTGCTGCGAGGAACCGCCCCTATACGAGCCGCCCTCCACGTCACCGTAGTTCGGCTCGATAAACGTGTAGGTGTAAGGGTACGGGCCTGACACCTCCGAGGCGAACGACCCGAAGTTGTGGGTATCGATCTCGTACATGATGCCCTTGAGCGCGGCGACTTGCGGGATCGCGCCCAGCACGGGTCCGTTCTCATCGCCGTAGATACGCCACTGCAGTCCCGCTGCCGCGAGCTTGTCGTAAATCGACGAGCCGCTGGGGTAGCGGAAACCGCTTACTGTCTCCCATTCGACGATTTGGCCCGACTTCGGTGAATCTGCCCATCCGCCGGACGAGGCGCCGTGAACGAAGAAGCGATTCGGCCACGTCGGCCCGGGAATCGACGAGTACCAATGATCGCAAATGGCGAACGTCGTCGCCAACTCGTAGATCACCGGCAGTTGGCTTCGCGTGTCGAAGCACTTCATGATGTCGCCGTATTGTGCCGGCGTCGGCCGGTTGGGATTATTCGGCGTGATTTCGGTTTTCGTCGTGGCGTAATTGGCGACGAAGCCGGTGTTGACGACGGGCTCGTTGTAGGGCTGCCACGGTGTGCGCGGGACGTCTTCTCCGCACAGCTGTTCGAGGACGTCGGAGAACTCGTGCCCGGGATCGGTCGGCATCGCCGAGGGCGCCGGTGCAGCGGCCGCGTAGCTCTGGCCCTGGAAGCTGTTGGTGTTCGCGGAGGTCGCCGCCGTGATGCCCTTGATCCCCGAGAACGCGAAGACGTTGTCGAACGAGTGGTTCTCGAGCATGAGGACGAAGACGTTGTCGACGACCGTGTATCCGCTCACGCGCTTCATCGTCGCCTGACATGAGCCCGACGGCAGGTTGATCGAGAATGTTTTCGTGTCGACCGTGAACGCCAGGTTCTTGCCTGCGTCCGCGGATTGAAGCTGGCACTCCTTCCAATTCTTCACCACCCAGGAGCCGACGCTCTCGTAGATACCCGGTGTCGATCCGTCGCGGATGGCGATCTTCACCGCCCAGTAATCGAGCACGAGTGCCACGTTCAGACCGAGTCGGAAGTACACGGTGAGGGGACCGACCCGCGCGCCCGGTGCGGCGGACCACGTTGCGATCTGCGTTCCGTCCGTGCCGTTGTTGTGGAACAGGGTCATCGTCGCGTGACCGTCGCTCTTGTTCGTGATGTAGACCTGGGCCGACACGCGATTGACCGGATTCATCGGCGTGTTGCAGCCGCCGGATCTCAAGTTGATCGCGAAGTTTCGGGTGTTGACCGTGAAGGTGAGGTTCTGGCCGGCGTCGGCGCTTTGCAGCTGACATTCCTTCCAGTCGCTGTATTGAAAGACGCCGCTGCTCTCGTAGAGCCCGGGCGTCGAGCCGCCGGTCACGTGGATCTCGCACGCCCAGTAGTCGAGTACAGTGAACGATCCCCAGCCGGTGTTGAAATGGACCGTCCATGGACCGACACGTTGACCGGGCGCGGCCGTCCACGTGGCGCTTTCCGTGCCGTAGTCTTTATTATTGTGCCAGATCGAGATCGCGGCGGTCCCGTCGGTCGTGTTGGTGATATACACCTGAGCGGTTCGTGGCGTTGACATGTCCTCTACCCCCGAGATGGATTGCGAAATGTGGACTTCGTCGAGGCCCGCGGGGCCGGCGAGTCGCGTCTGTGCGCGGGCAGCCGCTGGGCATGACGCCGCCGCCGCTCGCAATGCGACGTGCCGCCTGTGCGGGGGACCGCTTCCGCGGCGACGACATCGATGAGACGCAATCGATCGGCGGCGAGCTCGTGCGAGCGCGCGGTCTCGTCGCTCGCCGTGTTCACGTCTGAACCCCGACAGACGCCATCATCCCATCCCCGCTACGGACCGCGTAGCAACGGTCGTCTCGCCGTCTTAGACAAGAGTTATAAATCGCCTTTGGGCGGACGGCTAAGTAGGCGATGCATACCTCACTTCAACCGCTCCGTCGCGGCTTCACGATCCAGCCTACCTAACCTTCGGAATACTTCACGCCCCAGACATGCAGGTATGCTGGGCGCCCCGGGCTTTTGCGTCCACCGGATGGCGTACGCAACGTGTCGCCACAACTAGTGAACTCGCCGCTCCGGGTGCAGTGCGCGACTGATAGCGCGGTCGACCGCGGAAACCGGCGGACTCCGGCGGAGCGAAAAGCCTTGCCCGACCAATCAGAGGGGGCTTCGCAGCGATGCGAGGCCTTTTCGGTTCCGTTCGTCGCGCTGGAACATCCGGTAGACTACGGGCATCATCACGGTGTTGTACAGGAACTTCAAGATCGTCGCCTTGGGGCCGGGGCGAAGCCGTCCTTCGTCCGCCTCGAGCAGCACGAAGTCGAAGAAGTTCCGGCTGAACTTCTTGGCAAATGCCTCGCACTCTGCAGGACTGCGCCCGCTGCGGCCGACCAGAATGGTCGCAACGTCGGTATCGTCCGAATGCTCGCGTACGAGTGTCGAGATCGTAGCGTCATCCGTGCGCAAAAACGTCATGAGCTGCTTATCGATGAAGTCGTTGTCGCCGTAACAGTATCCGTCGACGAGACGCCCATTCTGGGAGGCTTCACAGCGACGCGCTTTCTCCAGCAATCGCGGCAGCCATACCAGTCCCGCCGCTGAAGCGCGGCCCGAACACGGAACCCATCCCACGCTCATAGCCACGGCGGCCGCTTCCCCGACGGGTTGTTGCAGAACGTCATGTGTTCGCTATGCGGGACGTACCATGCATGGATGTCGTAATGCGGCACCCGCAAACCCGGATGGCCGTTCTTTTCAAACCAAATATCGATGTGGTCGATCTTGTAGCCGGGCAACGGCTTAATGTCATCGACGTTGAAGCCGGCGGCGAACTGTTCGACCGTCGGCATGAACTCGGTGAAAATCGGTTTGCCGCCGTAATATCCGTAAATCGGTCCGAACGGGTAGTCCGACGCCTTCGCATAGTGATATCCCATCGTTGGGACGCAGCCGCTCTCGGGCGTCAAACCGGCAGGCAGGCCTTTGGGGTCCATCTCGCCGGGCGTCATCATCATGCGCATGCTTTCCGGGGTCATGCCCGGCGGCAGCGCCGCGGGCACGGACGGAGCGGGCGTTGTCTGCGCCAGCGCGGAGCCGACACTCAATACGCAGGCCGCGCCGAAAAGCAGTACGGCTAGCGCGGTCCCGGGAGCGTTTTTCATCGATTGTCCTCGGATGGTGAGCAGGTGATGCCTCAGCCTATCAGCGAGGCGTCCGAATTCCGTCCGAGCCGATGAGGGGCACGACCGGCGGTCGCGCCGTAGCGACTAGCCAACGTGGAGCTCCTCTGGCGTACTGGCGGTCAAAGCCATACCCAAAGGCCTTTGGGGAACGACAGGCGCCCCGTGCTCTGGGGGAAACAGGCGCAAGCGGGATCCCACCGGGGCACGTACGACTCAAGCCCGCGGGGCGAGAGGACTTCGTCTTGCTGGACTCTCATCGTTCCCCTGAGTGCGGTCGCGGCCGTTCCCCATCGTGGCGCTGAATCGGTACGATACGCCGTCGCTGCAAAACGAGCAGAAAGGCATTGCCCACCTCGCGCGCGGACTCGTGCACGCATTCCGGAACGTGACCGCGCACGAGCCACAAGTCGTTCGGCACATCTCTGAAGAGGACGCGCTCGATATGATGTCCGTCGCGTCGCTCATCCTTCGGCGCCTGGACGGGGCTACGGTTACGACTGCGTATCAGCCGGTGCCCTGAAACAGCCGTCGCCGAACCCAGCCGATTACGACGCGCTGAGCCGGCTGGCGGTTATCGTGATTTCGCGATTTGCCAGCCGCATGATCGCGCTCGCGATCGAGGCGTCCGGCGAACGGTCAGCCCTTCCGCCGCGCGGCTTCGCGCCGAAAGCATCCCAATTGCTTCGGGACTCTCCAAGTCACCCTAAGTCGAGGACTTACCGTGATAAAGCAGCAGCGATATGGTCTATCACAATAACCGGTCAAGTCACCGGAACCCGGGGGGCTGCCATTCAAATCACCGTAACCGCGCCGCCGACCCGGCAACGCTCGCCGGTCCTGGCCACGCGGGTTCGAAGAGGCGGCAACTGGTCGCGCGCCAGATTTCGCTCCGCAGCGGGTAGCGGACACCGCTGCGCTTCTTCCGCTGCCGCGGAGCCAAACTCCTCATGATCGGGCGCGCCGACTCTCGAAGCGCGCTTGGCGATTCGGCCAAGAGACGCTGCTGAAGCACGCGCGTCGGAAGGGTAACGAACGGATCTTTGAGTCGCTCGTGGATACAGCATACAATAACGGCAACAAGCGAGCGATCGGAGCCCGGCTCGGACCTGGATTCGAGGCACCCCCGACCGGGCCGCAACCGGTCAATGGGGTCGAAAGCAAGATCGCTATCGCGGACCAAACCTTGTTGGACATACTTTCCCTCCGGTGTCACACCTTGAGATCAAGGTGAGCGGCCTTAAAAAAGGCCTGCGCAGATGCGCACTGGACGGTGACGATTCGTGAGCAAAGCCGATCGGGGAAAGCGGTGTGCGTCCGGCGGTAAGCGTGAATCCACATGACGCCGCCCGCCGGACTCTCTCGCAGCAGTTCGTCGTATACGCGCTGCTGCCGCGGTGACCGAATGCCGAACCGGGCGAGGAGCTCCGCACGACAGCCGCTCGCGGGATTCGCGGCTGCGAAGCAACCGACGCTCGAGTCCGGCGCAATGGGAACGGTGACGAGCCCGCCGTCAATGGAGCGAAAGTCGACGTCGTGTTCCCGAAGAAACCCGACCGCCGACACTCGCGTCGTGAACTGGAACGAAGTCGTGTCCTCGCTCGAAGTGCTTGCCGCGACCTGTCACGGCCGGCAGCGACCAGGATACTTTGGGCCCTTTTGGGGGGTACTGCGGCTTTGGTCGGTACGCGCCGATGACGTTAGTATGAGCATCCAACCCGTAGCCTCCCAGCCGGCCGCGGCCCCTGCCGGCACTCCTCAGACCCTGGCCGCCTCTCAGCAGGAAGCAGCGCGCGAAGCACAGCAGGGCATCCAAGACGGGGATGAGCCGCTCACCGGATCAAAAGTCAACGCCTCAGCGTAAACCGCGGCAGGCGCGGCTCCGGGAGACGTCCGGGTTCGTCGCGCAACTCGAGCATTGGTCCGCCGGGGACGTCATCAAATCGCGCGTCGTTTGGTTTGATGCATCTCGAGCGCTCGCGACGAAACCGCAACTCGTTCTTGCCGACGAGCCCACGGACAACCTCGATACCCGCGAACGGCGAGGACACGATGAATCTCCTGCAAGACGTGCACGCGGGCGGGGCGACGGTCGTCGTCAGCACGACGCCCGATTCGTCGAACGCGCGAGCCGGACGATGCATCTCCTCGACGGTCGCTTGGCGGATGATTCGCAGCGACTGGCGGTGGGCTGACTTCGCTCAAAATAGAAGCATCGGGGCGCTGGCGGAACGCAAACTGCACCTACACGATGAGCGGCAACGAAGACACCGGTACACGACTTTCCGGGTGAGGAGCTCGTATGGCAAACGAAAGCACTGCACGGGCATGGCTTCCGCCATCATGACGTCTCGTGACATTCAGGTCGTGTGTCAGCGACCGAACGATAAAGAGCCCGCGGCCGCCTTCGCTCAGCACGTCGATTGGCGGGCGCGCACTATAGGTAAAGCCAGGACCCCGATCAAGCGCATGAAGAACGGGCGCATCACCACTGATATCGAGGGCAAACTCCACGTCGTCACTGCCGTACCGAATGACATTGCCGAGAAGCTCGCTGAAAACGAGCTCGGAGAAATTCATCTCCGCTTCCCTTGCTCCGTATTGGTGCAGCACCCGAACGATGCCTTGCCGCGCTTCGGCAGCGGCGCTCGAATCTCGCACTGCAAAAGCCCAGCGAGCGTCTCGCTCTAGCAAGCCGGCCGGGCGCGTCACCGAAACCGCCGCGCTTTCGATGCGAATCGATAGAATTGCAACGTCGTCCAGCACTTCGTCCAGGACATGATCGCTTATGACCGCTGCTGGATTCTCAGCGTTCCATACTTCTGCGCTTTGTAGCGCCTGCCGCACCTTCTGCTCCCCGACCTCAATATCGCGCGTCGCTTCTATCAGCCCATCGGTGTAGAGTACGATCAACGATGAATCGTCCAGGATGATCGCGTGCGAAGTTTCCGATGCGTACGCGTGTATCGAGCGGAGGCCGAGCGGCAACCCACTGCCGCCAAGTGTGGTAATGTCACCGGCCGCCGACCGTAGCAGCGGTGGTGGATGGCCGGCCGACGCATACGTAAGGATGAGAGTGATCGGATCAAGGATACCGACGAAGGCCGTTACAATGCCATCGGGTTGTTCCGAACGTAATGCACGGTCGGCCGCGTCGAGAATCTCGCTTGGTTCGGCAAGAATTTGAGCTGCTCCGCGAAGGGCTTGACGAACGGCGCCCATCGTGACCGCGGCTAAAAGACCGTTTCCCATAACATCGCCAACGGAGAGAACGATTCGTCCGTCAGTGAGACGGAAGGCATCGTACCAGTCGCCGCCGACGAGCGCTTCTGCTTTTGCAGCCCGGTAAATTGCCCTGAACTGTATCCCAGGAACGATCGGCATCCGGCTGGGGAGTGCAGCTTCCTGAAATGCTGCGGACGCGCGATGCTCGCGCTCGAGCTCCCGCTTGAGATACTCCTGCGCCATATTTGTTCGCGCTAGCTCGGCGACGGCTTCTTTCCGGGCAACGTCATCGCGTTCGATCGTGCGCTCCGCCAGACGTTGTTCGAGTTCCGCGTTCGTGCGCGCAAGTTCGGCGATGGCGTCGTCTCGGGCAACGTCATCGCGCTCGATCGTCCGCTCCGCCAGACGTTCCTTGAGTTCCGCATTGGTTCGCGCAAGCTCGGCGAGAGCTTCGTCCCGGGCGACGTCGTCGCGCTCGATCGTCCGCTCCGCCAGACGTTCCTTGA
>Ga0209483_1000284_pt1 | contig 46843 bp, 30 predicted proteins | sample NGEPerA_FD_184508 | JGI IMG/M metagenome (GOLD analysis project Ga0209483, IMG submission 184508) | Arctic peat soil microbial communities from the Barrow Environmental Observatory site, Barrow, Alaska, USA - NGEE PermafrostL2-A... | ecosystem: Environmental > Terrestrial > Soil > Wetlands >...
CGGTAGGGATCCCAGCGGGATGCCTATCTTCACGCTCCCCAAGGTGCAGCCCAGTGGCCCATTCTTCAACCTCGATACCTACGACCCCACGACGCCCGTGATCCCAACAGGGACAGCTAGCGCGACGCCTCCGACGGGGATCACCTTCATCGACACGATCACTGGCAACCACCTCACCATCACATACGCCAACGGCGAAGAGAAAATCACCACAGGCGGCGCCGACATCGGAACGCCGATCCACGCGCTCATTCTGACCGACACCATGACGGGCACGCCCGTCTCGATCTCCTACGCCAACGGCGAGGAAGTCGTCACCACTTAGGAGCCCTCCACAATGAAGATGCTGCTGCTTTCGCTCGCCCTGCTCGCCACAATCCCGATCACGGCTCCCGCCCAGAGTTCCACGTCGCGCATCGGCGTCAAGGATGCCGGTGCGTACGATCCCGCGCAGACCTATACCCTCGACGACATGGTGCTCTACTCCGGTGTCGAATACCTCTCGCGCGTGACGGGCAACATCGCCAACACGCCGTCGAGCAGCCCAACTCAGTGGCTGTCCCTGGGAGGCGGCTCTCCATCGGCCGCGACGATTGCCGCGGCCTTAGTCTCACAGTCCGGATGTAACACTTCAGGCAATCCATGGGACCCTGCAACCAACACCTGCCCTGTGCCGTCCGGCTTTTCGGGCGTGCTTCAGCCGCTCAGCGGCGGCACTGGCATCATCGCCGGTCCGCCACTCAATTACTGGGACGCGGCGTTCCACAACTGCCGCAACCAAATTGTCCGGGTGCTCCTGCCCGACGACTCGCGCACGATCAGCGACACCACGGTTATCCCAGGAGTCAGTGGTCTCGCCGTGACGTTTGGCAATAAGTGGGCGGATCAACTTCGCACCCAACTTCAGAGTATGTGCGGGTCTCATGGCACTGGCATTGTTCCATTCGTTCCCGTTTGGAACACAGCCGCTTTGAACACAGATTACTTCGCCGGAGCCGCGGGGAGCTGGACCACTGACGCGGCCATCGGTCCCTACCAGAACAGTGGCGGCGGCAACGTCGGCACGACGCTCAAGACAACCTCGACGATGACGATCCCGTTCTCGACGACGCAACTCTTCGATCACCTGCTGATGTATTGCGCTTCGGGGCCGGGCCTGAACGCCTGGACACTCAAGGTCGATGGCGTATCTGTGGGCACCTGCGGCGGCACGGCGGGCTCGCTCACGGCGACGCTTGCAACCTCGTCGGCTGTCACACTCGCGACGCACTCCGCGCAGGTCGTCTGTGCGACATCGCCTTGCGAAGGCTATGCCGTCGAAGCCGCGGCCGGTTCCACCGGTGCGAGTGTGGACAACATCGCCGTAGGGAGCTGCGCGGCCGAGTGCTTCGGTCTGGCGCCGAGCACTCAACTCGCCTTTTCCGATCTGGCTCCCGGTGGCGAGGCTGCCGTGATCCTCAGCACCATCTCCAACGAACCGGGTATCGGCTACTCTACGAGTAGTTTTTCCACGGCACTTACCAACACCATCACTCACGAGCGCGGGCTTACCTACCCGCCGTCCATCCTGATTTACGCGCCGCTTCAAGACGGCATTAGCGGCCAGAGCACCTACTATCCAATTCTCAGCACCGTCGCGTCGGCGCAGAGCACGGCCTATTTCGACATGCGCGATCGGTGGGGAACGAGCCTGGTCAGCTTCCTGTTTGGCTCCGATACTTACCACGAAAATAACAACGGCAACGGTGAAGTTTATTCGCGCGTTGCCTCGACGTTGCTCGATACGCCGGCGGCTGGAGTCCCGAGCATCACATGCCCCTCGGGACAGGCCATCAACGCCATATCGCCTCTGGGCGCGAGTTGCGCTGTGTTCTCAGGCGGGGGCGGCGGTGGCGGGAGCTGTGGTTCGGGCTTCTCGCATTACGCTCCAATCACGATTGCCAGTTCCAATGTTTCCGGAGGCACCGACCTTTCGTCCTTCCCAATTCTTCTGGCCTTCAATGGAGCGGCCACGAACTCCCTTACGCTGACGAATCTCAAGACCGTGGCGAACGGAGGCCAGGTCCAGACCGGCTCGGGAGTCGACGTTATCTTCTGCTCGGCTGCGACCGGTGGCACGCAATATTCACACGAACTCGTGACCGGGAGCTATGTTGCATCAACGGGCGCCGGCGAATGGTATGTCAGCGTGCCCACGCTTTCTGCCTCCACGACGACGACGATCTATGCTTTCTGGGGCAACTCCCTAGCAGCGGACACTTCAGCGCCCAACTCTGTGTGGAGCAACTATGACGCCGTATACCACATGGGCACCGCGAGTTCTTTGGGGCTGAGCGACTCGACCGGCAACGGTAACACCCTGACCAACACCAGCTCTGCGACGGCAACCGGGGGGCAGTTCGGGGGAGCCGCGTCACTCACTTCGTCGCAGGTGCTGAATGACGCGACGCCTGCGATCGCTCCGCCTTCGGGGGCCGCGCAACGAACGATCGAGGCGTGGGTTAAGTTTCCAACAGTCCCGGCCACCCAATCAATCCTCTTCGGCTACGGGAATAACACTGGCGCAAATGCGTGGAGCGTCATCTACGACCCCACTGCTGGACTCGGTATGTGGGAGAGCCTCGGTAGCGAGACCGAAATATATACCGGCGATACCAGTTGGCACCACATGGCTGCCGTGCTTCCTTCGGGGCAATCCACCATCGCAGGGGGGGTGCTGTATCTCGACGGCGCGGCGTTGACGACAATGTCATGTACCGGAACGTGCAGTGGCACCCTAACAACAGTCGCTGCAAATATCCAGGTAAACGGCGTTCCAAGCCTCGGTGGGACTGCAATGATCGCGGAGAAGATCGACGAGTACCGCATCGCGCGCGTCGGCCTCACCGCAGGCTGGATCGCAACGCAATATGCAAACCAGTCGAATCCAGCGGCGTTCGAGACTGTCGGCACTGTCCACTAAAACGAGTAGCCCTGGCTGTCGGCGTTGAACGCACGGCAGCCGGGGCATGCTTCGTTTGTTCCGCGTCTCTTACCGCAATCGGGGCACTTGGCTTTGAAGAAAGCGGAGATGGCCTTGAGTATGCGCATTGGCATGATCTCTGAGCCTACTTAGTTCGCGCCCTCTTGTCTAACGTCCCGGTTTTGACCGGAAAGCGGCTTTGCAGATACATCCTCAGCACGACCTTGGGAGGGTGTTTTGGATATCGCAGCCGGTTTTGTCGACGCAGGGATCGCGCTTCTCAGCGCTGCCGTGGCCGTTGGGTACTCCAGGGCCACCACGCGCGACCACGCGCGGCGGATCGAGCGGCTGGAGGAGCAGAGCGACCAGGCGCCGAAGGACTACGTCCCCCGCAACGAGATCGAGCTCGCGCTCCGGAACATCGAGCAGAGCACCCGCCGCACCCACGACCTGTTTCACGCCTTCGTCTACGCCGGCGGAGATCGCGGTCTCACCGTCCGCGCCATGCAGGCCGCCGCCGCCGATCCCGAGCACCCCGACGACACCGCCGTCGACATCTACATCGCCGGCCCCTGCCCGCGCTTTGAAGGCTTCGTGCCGTGGTTCTACCTCGACACCAGGGGCAACGTCACCATCGGGACGGGCAACCTGGTCCCGGACGTCGCCGCCGCGCTGAAGCTGCCGCTGCGCTCAAACGATGGGTCGTGGGAAGGCGGATGCCAGGTCACTAATGACTTCATGCGCGTTCACCGCATGGCCCCGGGGAAGCGCCCAGCTTTTTACCAGTGCCCCACGTCGCCGGTGATTACGTCCGCGGACAACGCCCAGCTCCTCCGCGCACGCTGCTACGCCTTCGAAAAGCAGCTCTGCTTCATCTTCGAGCGCTACGATTCGTTCCCGCTCGACGCGCGGATCGCGCTGCTCGACATGATCTACAACCTCGGCCTGGGCCATCCGCCCACCGCAACCACGATCGGCAGAGGTCTACAGATGTTTGTCCACCTCTGCGCGGCTGTCCGTGCGGAGAGATGGGAAGACGCTGCTTCGCTTTGCGCGCGAAATGTCCATGACCCTAACAATGCGTTTGCCGCCCGCAACGCCTGGACGCGCGCCCAGTTCCTCTCCGCCGCGCACGAAGCCAACGGGATGCTGCCCACCGTTTCAGCGTCGGCCGCGCAGCTTGCCGGCAGCGTCGCCGATTACCTGAACGACCACGGCGGCACGGTCGTCTTCGTGTTCCACCAGGTTGCGAGCGCGGCCGCGGTGACGATGCCCGAAGCGCCGCCGCGCACCTTCGCCGATTTGTGGATGTGGGCGCGCGACTTCTCCCACCAGTTCAGCAACCTCAGAGTCCACCATTACGCCGCTCCCGACACACCCGAGGAGCCGGTACCCCACCCAAAACCTTAACCGCCGCGCAAGCGGTCCCGGAGACCACTATGAAAGCTCTCACCTTCTTTGAATCCATCGGCAGCTGGCTCGAGTCGCACTTCAGTAAAGCGCCGGCGCTCGAAGTCCAGATCTCGTCGGCCGTCAACTACGTTGTCCCGTTTGTGGAGGAACTCGACGGGCTGGTCAACCCCGAAGCGGCGACGGCCGTGAACCCGATCCTCGACAGGATCAAGACCGGCCTCGCCGCGCTGGCCACCACGATCAAGGACTCCAGTCCGGCCGGCGTCGCGAACGTCAAGTCGATCGCTGCATCGATCACCGCGAACGCCTCGTCCCTCGAAGCCGCCTTCCAGGTCAAGGACCCGGCGACCGCGACGAAGATCTCTTCGATCGTTACCCTCATCAACGGCGAAGTCGGCGCGATCCGCGCGCAGGTCGGCGGCTAAATGAAAAAGATGCTGGAGGCCCTCGCGCTCGCCACCGTTCCGATCGTGGGGGCCTTCCTGTGTCTTTTCCTGTACCACGCCACCATCGCGGTCCAGGACGCCGGCGACGACGAGCGCGCGATTGCGCAGAGCGCCGCCGCCACGCTAACCGACGCCGACTCCGCCGTCCAGTCTTTCTATGACGCCGGCGCAGCGGCAAAGCTCACCATCGGCAAAGCCGGCACAACGCTCGATCGCGCCAGCGCTGTCCTCGAAACGGTCAACCGGCCGTGCGGGGCAGGGAAGCCGTGCGGCACGCTCGCCGACGTGGCTCAGACGCTCGGCACGGTCCGCATGACCTTCGGGCAGGTTCTCATAGCCGCGAACCACGAGGACCGCAACCTGGCCACGCTGGACGCCCAGGAACTCCAACTCTTCGCCGACACCCACGCGGCGATCAAAGCCGGCGGCGATCTGTTCGGCTCCGACGACATCAAGACGGCCCTGAAGAACCTCGCAGTCAGCTCCGCGTCGATCGCCGACGGGACAAAGCAGGCGGACGCCACGCTGGGCGACGTTCGCTTCTTCGCCGACGAATACGTCCATCCTCCCAAAAAGAAGCTCGGCTTCTGGGGCGGCCTATGGGTTGGAGCGCAGTCCATACACAAACTCTCGCCGCCACTTTTCTAGGAGCTCAACGATGAAACGAATCCTCGCCCTCGCCGTCATCATGGGCTCCGTTCTCCACGCGGGCGCGCAGGCGCCGGCCTACATCAACTTCCTCGCCTCGGGCTGCATCAAGGACAGTTCCGGCGCGCTCATCCAGAATGGCGAGATGCGGATCACGCCCTCGAGCGCGTTCGGGATCGGCGGCGGCGGCCAGGCCACGTCAGACACGCTCCTACGCTCGATCACCGCCGGAAGCCTGGACAGCGCACTGGCGCTCGCCAATCCCGCCGTCACGTCCCCCGCGGACATCGGCTACACCGTCACGGTCCGCAACCAGCGCACCGGACACCTGGACACCTACAAGAACGTTCCAATCACGGCGGACGGCGGCGGCAACTTCAACTGGTGCGCTTACAACACCGGGCTCTCGGTGCCGAACGTGCCGTACACGCTGGTCGTCGGGCCGACGGGCGCGACCGGGCCGACCGGGCCGCAGGGGCCGGCAGGAAACGGCAGCGGGGGCGGAGAGAACTATCGCGGCGCATGGGCGGCGAGCACGGCCTATGCTATCGGCGACATCGTGACGTTCGGCGGCCAGAGCTACATCGTCGTGACCGGCTTCACCTCCGGCAGCAGCTTCGATGCGACGCACCTCGGGCTGCTCGCCGCGAAGGGCGCGGACGGGGCAACAGGCGCAACCGGAGCCACAGGGGCGACGGGAGCCGACAGCACAGTCGCCGGGCCAACGGGTCCGACTGGACCCACCGGAGCCACCGGAGCCACCGGCGCCACCGGCACCGCCGGCGCAACCGGCGCAACTGGTCCCACGGGGCCGACCGGGCCGACGGGTTCCACAGGCGCGACCGGAGCCACCGGAGCGACCGGAGCAACCGGAGCAACCGGGGCCACGGGCACGGCCGCGACCATCGCGGTAGGCACGGTGACACCGCTCGCCGCGGGCGTGACGCCGACGGTCGTCAACGCGGGAACACCAGCAGCCGCGATATTCAATTTCGGGATTCCGGCCGGCGCGACTGGCGCAACCGGAGCCACAGGCGCGACCGGATCGACCGGTCCAACCGGCCCTACCGGCGCAACCGGGACTGCTGGAACCAACGGCGCAACCGGAGCAACCGGCGCAACCGGAGCCACGGGCACAAGCGGCGCGACCGAGTATACGGTCCTGCGCCTCCAGACCAGCGCAGGGGTCAACACCGCGGCCTCGGCAACGCTGAACGTGGGGTCGAACGGAGGCTCAACGGGCGGCACTTCCAGCGCATACTACGGCACCTGCCCAAAGACCGGAACGATCGTCGCTATCGAGTATCAGATCTACACCCCGGTTGGGGGATCGTCTGCAAGCCCCGCGACGGTCGCGCTGGCTGATCTGACCGCCTCATCGACGTTGGATACGCGGTCGCAGGTGTCGAACAGTGCATCGCCGGTCACCAATTTCGTATCGGGGCTTTCGATTGCTGTCACTGCCGGAGACCATCTTCAGGGTCAGTACACCACGGCGTCGGGCGCAACAACCTTGTCCACGAGTTTTGCGGTGACGGTCTACATCCAGTAACGAGGCCGCAAATGTCCACATCCACCATCCACGCCACCGCCGAGTAGCTCGCCGACCACCCCTGTGTAAGCTGGTTACGCGGAGCCGTCCCTCGTCGCGCGGGGGACGGCTTTGCCGCGTTGGATACAATTGGCGCATGAGCATGGAGCTGCTGCGCGAGTACTCCGTCTACCTCTGCGTGGAGCGCGGGCTTCGGCCGCTCTCCGTTTCCGCCTACATCACCGACCTCGAGCAGTTCGCCGAGTTTATGGAAAAGACCGAGGGCACGCTCCTGGTCGCTGTGCAGAGCGACGTCGCGGGCTTCCTGGGCGAGCAACGTAACAACCAGGTGGGCGACCGCACGCTGGCGCGAAAGCTCAGCGCCCTGAAAGGCTTTTATCGCTGGCTGCTGAAGGACAAGCGCAAAACGCTCGATCCGACGATGCTCATCGAATCGCCGTCGCGCTGGAAGACTTTGCCGAAGTCGATCGACCGCGTGGAAATGAACGGCATGCTTGACCGCCTGAGCGCAGCGGCCGAGGCCGACGACGCCGGGAGGCTCCAGCTCCGCGACCATGCCATCCTGGAAGTCTTCTACGGCGCCGGCCTCCGCGCCTCGGAGCTCTGCGATCTCCGCGTCGAGGATGTGAACTTCGAAATCTCCCGCGCTCACGTAAGAGGGAAGGGCGACAAAGAGCGCATCGTCCCGCTCGGCCAGCCTGCATGCAGGGCATTGCAGGAGTATCTCGAACGCGGCCGTCCGTCGCTTGCCCGCGGCGCCAAGGTCGAGCGAGCCATGTTCCTCAGCATCCAGGGAGCGCCGATCTCGCGGGAGTGGATATGGGCGCTGGTGAAGAGCTGGTCGGCCGACAAGAAAGCCAGCCCGCACAAACTCCGCCACAGCATGGCGACGCACATGGTCGAGAACGGAGCCGACCTCCGCACGGTGCAGACGATCTTGGGTCACGCCGATGTGGGCACGACGGAGGTCTACACGCAGCTCGCCGTCGACCACCTGAAGGCCTCCCACCGCCGCTTCCACCCGCGCGGCCGACTCAAAGTTGCCAGCCAGCAGGGTTGAGCCGATCGAACTTCGCCGTTAGGTCAACGGGGTAGCCACAGCGCGGACTAACAGCGCCTCCAGGTCAAAATCGGGGATATCGGGGGGTGGCGGCAAATGTCTTCGACGCGGCGATTTTCGAGCTTCGCGACGCGCGGATTCTATGTCTGATAAGTAGGGTTATGTGAAGAGTGACGTAATAATTATTAGCGGCGAGGATAATGGGAGACTTTGCGTCGATCCCCTGTTATTGCGCATGTGCGCATTAATTCCGTCCGACTGAAAAGAATTGTATCCTACTCAAAGTACAAAGCGAGTTACTCCCGAGGTTCCATTGGCGCGACCAATTTCCTGGGTTGATTTCGTACCGAAATTTCACCGCTCCGTAAGCGAGTCTCAGCGATCGCTCTACGACAGCGGCGACCTTCAGCGGAATCTCCACGTCCAGCCCCGCACCGCACAAAAGTTGATCGGCTTGATGCCACGCCGGCAAACCGGCAAGCTCTTGCAGGTCGAGCGCCAGGACCTCGCCGCGTTCCTAGAATGCGCTCTGGCAGCCAACAAAGACGGCGGTGATCGCGCCCTCCGGAAGTGGCTCAAGGAGATCGAGGCGGCTCCGCCGGCGATCATCAAGAAGAAGGCGCGCGGCGTCCTGTTCCAGGAAGAGGAGCTGACATCGATGACTTCCCTGCCGCCCTCGATCCGCCTGGTGTGCGGCCGGCTGGAGATCCGCTTCACCGAGGACGTCGATCTCGGCCAAGACATGCTCCTTGTTGCAAAGCTGATGGCGAACCGTGATGAGTTCAACCGCCTGTACGCGGTTCGCGAGCGCGACTCTCTTCCGAAGGCCAGCTAGTGCCAGTCATCGCGCATCTGGGCCTGACGGTCGACGAGCTGATCGAACTCCGGCGACTTCTTGATGAGGATGTCGCCGCGCGGCTCGGGCTGGAAAAGCAGGATCGCCTGCAATCGCGATAGCTCGAGCAGCGCGAGGAAGACACAGATCGCCGCTGACACCGATTGCATGCTTTCGATCAGCGCAGTGAACGAGACGGCTCCGGACGCGACCGATAGCCGGCGCTTCACCACGCCGATCATCTCCGAGACAGTGACGCCTTCGTCCGCGACCTGGTGTACTGCCGTGTCCTTCCATCGCTCCAATAGATCCTCGAAGACCTGGATCAGGTTGACGCCCTCTTCCCTGTCGCGCGGATCGTCGTCGATGGCGAACTCGCCGGCGCCGGAGACGGACCAGCTCGCGGCTTCGAGATCTTCGCGCTGTAGCAGCATTCGCGCAGCCGCCTTGTAATTCAGCAGCAGGTCTACCAGCTCGCGGCGGGGATCTTCGAACTCGGTCGCCGGGGCGCCATAAAGATCATCGCGCGGCAACAGCATTTTGCTTTTGATCTGGATAAGAAGCGAAGCCGTGTACACAAACTCGACCGAGCCGTCGACGTCGCTGCGATCGCGCCGGCAGTAGGCAAGGAACTGCTCGGTGATGAGGCCCATGGGGATGTCGTAGATGTCGATATTCTGGCGGCGGATCAGATCGAGCAGCACATCCATTGGGCCGTCGTAGACTCGTCCTACCGTGACTGAGAAGCTCGAACTTCGTGGCAGTTCCAGTGGCATACAAATTCCCCTGTCTATCTGCTGCGGTGGGTCTCTATACAGCCCTCACACTCTAAAAAGCCGCATAATCATTGCTCAGCGCCACTCACTACGTCTCTATACAATCCTCGCGGCCCTTATATCTTCCGATTCGTAATCAGTAGGTCAGCGGTTCAACTCCGCTCGTCGGCTCCATCATTTCAATAGTTTAGGAGCCATCCTAAACATCACGCCGCAGCCTTGTGACGTGATTTGTGACGTAAAGTGATTTCGGTTGTATTCCCGTTCATGACCGAGCGCACTGTTTCTAGATCCGGATGCTGGTAAATCATGGCCGCCTGGACGGATGAGTGGCCCATAGCCCGCATCACCAGAGACAGATTTCCAGTTGATGCAAGAAGCTTGGTTCCAAACGCATGTCTGCCGGAGTAGACAACAATCTCCTTCGACAAGCCAGCCGCCTTTCGAGCGTTTTGGAATGCCTTGGCCACGGTGGTTATGTGACCGCAGCGGGAGTCGGCGGGAAACACCCATCCCGACGCTTGACCATCCCAACGAGCTTGCAAGGCCTCACGGACTCGCGCACTCATCGGGAGCAACCGCCGAGATTGCTTTGTCTTGCCACGCGGAATGAAGATCATCTCGGTGTCCCAAGCAAGATCCTCCCAGCGCATCTCGAACACTTCGGAAGGTCGCATACCGCAATCGAGAACGATCACGGCGACGTCATGAAGCGGCTGTTTCGCTACCGCAAGAAGTTTGACGGTCGACTTTGCATCGATGATTTCCGACCGCCCCTCCTCCTTCAGTAGCTTGACCCGCGGTGCGGCCATGATGAGTCCCCATTCCGCAGCCTTGCCCAACATCCGGCGCAACGTGCGGAGGCCGCAGTTCGCATTCGCTGGCGAATGATCGAACTGAAGTACCTCGGCATCATCCGTCGTGATGTGACCAATGCGCATCTTCGAGATGGGTGTTTTCACAAGCAACTTCCAATCGGAGTGGTAATAGGTTTTTGTTTTAGCTTCCAGCCTGGTTCCATCTACCCAGTCGAGAAACCGCATCGAGAACTGCGCCAGGGTTACTGACTTGCGGCTTGCAGTCAGCTTCCTCTGCTTAGCTCCATTCATCAGGGACGATTCGATCATCCGCGCTCGTGAGGAGGACTTCTCCTTCGTTGAACCGCGGTACCGGCTCCCATCAACAGCGAAGTCATAGTGCCAGACCCCCGCCACGCTTATACAGAGACATGTCGCTCCTCCATGTATGCCCGCACGGCAGGAATTCGACGACTGTCCTCGACGTACGCATGTACGTCCTCAAGAGAATACCGAATAGATCCCTCGAGCTTGTGCCAAACGGGACCAAGACCGACGTTCCGCCAGTAACGGAGTGTGCCTTCGGCGACGCAAATCATGTCGGAGACCTGCTTTGACGTCAACAGTTGGATCGACTTCACCCTGGTCTCTTTGGAGTCCAGCATGATCGGTGGCACTCGGCGACGGGTGCTTCGGGTGCTACTTCGGCAATTGCTTTCTATTTCTGCCAGCTTGCTCATTCGTTTTGTTCGCTCCGTTTTCCGAACCTGGGAGTCAAGAAAACTCTCTTGACTCCCAGGTTGTACGGAGGGTCGGGGGGCCGACCGTGAAGGGAGGCGAATGTTGCCACTCTTGCTGGGTTAGGTGATCTACTGCCGGATATAGGTGGTTGAGTGCACTTCGCTGGACACTTGCGCGACAGGTGAAGGAGGCTTCCACGCGCCCCGCCGAGATCATGGACTATCCTCCGGTAGGGGCTGGACGGCACTCCCGAGAGCGCTCCCGCGCTCCCTTCTGCTCCCTTCTATGGATGGATACAGGGCTCGCAGTGGAGGGGAGGGAGAGGGTTGGTCTGGGGCGCGCAAACATGCGGGCACCAAATATCGCGACAATCCTCGAAATCATTACTCATCGCCTTCCTGTCCTGGGAACAGAAGGTGCGAGTGTAGCACTCGATTTAGATTTCCTAATTTCGCTGCTTCTAGTCGAACCTGCTGCTGTCAGAGCCTCCGAGATGTAGCTCGTTCAACAATCTTCAACAAGGGATCAACTTCCCGGGGTCAGCCGTGACGCTCTTTTACCAAGGACTCGCCTCGCAGTAGGAATCTGCTGTGAGAACAGGTGATCGGGAAAGGGTTAGTTTGAGATACGTTTCACCGTAAGCCCAGCTAAGTCAATCAATGAAGTTGACGAAGGTAGCTACTTAGCGCTTCAAGGTCAGCCGGCTTCATGACGACGGGCTGCATTCCTCCGCCGGTCATCTTGATGCTTGGCGCCTGGAGGAGAGCTTGGAGTTGCGGGTCGGTGTATTTCGTGCCGACGCTGGTCAATGCACCGGCGGCAGCAGTGCCGATTCCGCCCTCCCCATGACAAGAATTGCATGACTGCGCTTCGAACAGTGCGTGCCCCTTCACGACGATAGGGTCGGCTGAAGCAAGGCTGGCGGAGACGCTGCCTGTCGTGGACTCGGGAACGAAAGGGGCGGTCATGAAGCTACGGGAGGCCGCGTTCTGAGCATGCATCTGCGAGGCCATGGACGGGTCACTATAGTCATCGTGGTAGCTGGCGATTCCAAGGCCGGTGTAGGCGATGAGGAAAAGGAAGAAGGCGCCCACTGAAATCGGACGCTTCCAGGGGCGGCGTTCCAGCCGGCGGTCGAGAAACGGAGCTGCCGCGAAGATAAGTGCGAGAAGTGCCGGCAGCATGATGCCCCCGACCAACGACCAGCGGCCACTGAGATATTTCAGCCATTGGAAGGCAGGACGGTAATACCACTCCGGCCGGGGTAAAAAGTGCGTGTCGGCGGGATTGGCTGCGGGTCCAAGGTCCATGGGTATCATCTTCGCGATAACGGCGAGTATGCCGATCAAAACGACAGCGAAGGCCGCATCCATGAACACCTGGCGCGGATAAAAAGGAACTGACGGCAGGCGCGGGCTGACGGGATCTTCCTTGATAGGACCAGCCGCTCCGGCCTTGCGGAAGAAGAAAACATGGCCCGCGATGAACGCGATCAGCATTCCGGGAAGAATGAAGACGTGGAGGACAAAAAAACGGGAGAGGGTGAGTGTCCCCATCTGATCGCCGCCGCGCACGAGCTTCTGGAGGATCGGGCCGATCCATGGAACCTCCGCAATGAGGTTTGTTCCAACAGCGGTGGCGAAGTAAGCCTTCTCGTCCCAGGGCAGGAGGTAGCCGGTAAAGGCCATCCCCAGCATCAGCGCCATCAGAATGCAGCCCGACAACCACAGCAACTCGCGGCGTCCCTTATAGGAGCCATACAGCACCGTCTGCCCAATATGCAGACACAACAGGACGATGATGCCACTCGATCCGTAGGCATGGATGCTGCGGATGAAGGATCCCGCAGACACCACCTTGACGATGTACGACACCACGGTGTGCGCGTGGTCTGCCGACGGCACATAATACAACGCCAGGAAAACCCCCGTGATGATCTGCGACATGAACAGGAAGAGCAAGCCGGAGCCGAAGATGTAAGCCCAGCTCGCGCCGCCGTGTATCGGCTCGTCAAGCGACTCGTGCAGGATCGAATCGATGCCGGTGCGTTCGTCCAGCCAGTTGTCCAGCCGTTCCGCAAGGTGGGGCTTCTTGTCCTGCTCAGGGATGGGTTCATTCGACATGATCGTTCCTCGCCTAAGCCATCGGTTCTTTGTTGGAGACCAGTTGACGGAAGTACTGGTAACGGACCTTCAAGGTGCCGCCCTCCACCTTCGCTTCGAGGGTGTCCATCGAACGTGGCGGCGGTCCCGAGATGCGTTCCCCGTCCGCGGTGAACGTTCCTGAGTGACAGGGGCAGACGAACTTGTTCTGCGCGTCTTGCCACTGAACCGAGCAGCCCAGATGCGGGCATACCGGCGACAGGACGCGAAGAACGCCATCCTTGGCCGGCAACACGTAGACGGCGGTCTGCGATGAGGTGGTCTGCCACGCGTCCCGCCGTTCGAGCGTGATAGTTTTGGCAACTGGCGCAGTGAGCGATGCGAAGTCCGTGGCGAGGCCGACATCCGACCAGGCAGTCTCACTCTCAGCTTTCCGAAGGGGAAATGTGGCAAAGCGGAAGAGTGGAATGGCCAGCAATGCGCCGACAACGCTTCCACTGATTGCAAACATCGCCATGAGAAACGAGCGTCTTCCAGCGGGAGGTTCGACCGCCGCTTCTTCTTTCTTATCAGCCAGTGCTTCCATGTCGTCCCGTCCCTGCTGAAGCGTCGATTTGGTGGCAGCTTATCGGTCAAGCCGCCGCAGTTACTGCAGCTTGCGGATGTACGCGACCAGCTCTGTCATCTGCGGTCCAGTTAACTTCCCCGCGAAGGCAGGCATCTTTCCCTTACCGCTCTTGATGACCGCGAGAAGGTCTGTATCCGATTCCTTGATGACCGCCGGGGTATTGAACGCGTGGGCGCCCATCACTTTTCCGGCAGGAGTGTCCGCATGCCCCGTCGGCCCATGACACATTTGACACTTGGCGACATAAGTTGCGTCAGAGGCTTGTGCGTGGCCCATGGGCGTGATGCAGAAAAGTGCGGCTGCAAGTGTGGTGGCAGGAAGAATAAACTTCATTGTGATCTCCGTGATGCATGGGCGAGCGTTTAGAAGGCGTAATGGACAGCGAGTGTGCAGACGTTTCCGTGGAAGCTGCGAGGCAGGGTAGGCCCAGTTGGACCGCCTTCTCCGTAGCCGTAGTAGTTGTAGTCGCCCTTCCACACCCAGTTGGGTGCGAGGTCGTAGGCGAAGGTCGCATAGGGAGTGTGGAACTGCGACTGGAGGGAGCCCGGCACCTGGCGAATGTTGATCGCATCTACCGTGCCGTTGACAGCACTGACGCGATAACCGGCGTTGATGTGAATCTTCTTGACCGGGCTCACCATGAAGCCCGCGGATACAAACTGCGTAGGAGCGTTGTAATAGCCGGTGCTCGAAAAGGGAGTCGACGCCGCAACACAGACCGCGGGCGCGACCCCCGCAGTCGGCGGAGCCGGTGTCGACGCATAGCACTCGATCGTGGTTGAAAAGATATCGTCGTAGGAATAGTTCAAGTCGAAAGACCACACTGTGCTGCGCGAGAAAAACGTTCCGAAGGAGAAGTCCCGGTTGTGCTCAAGATGGTTGACGGTCTGGACATTGTCCCGGCTCTCGCGAATATTCACGGTGCCGTTGAAGGTCAGCCAGTCGTGAGGCTTGTAGGTGGTGCGCATGATGTAGTGCTGCATCTGTCGCGGACTGATGCGGGTAAAGGACATGTCCGCATACATCGCCTCCACGTTGAAGTTGACGCGCAGCAACGGTGTTGGCCGAAGCGCGACACCCAACAAGCCCCAGTCCTCATGAATCGGAATGAAGTCTCCGCCGGCGTCGGTAATGATGCGACTCCGATAGCGAACTCCACCGTCCAGCCGCGCTCGGGGAGTTACATCCCAGATCATCAGGAACGTGTCGGTCTTGGTCTTCTGGTTGAGAAACTGAGAGTCCGGCGTGGTGGTTGTCTTTGCCGCGCCGGGAGGCGCAAGCAGCGTCGTTCCGGCATAGTCCGTTTCTGTGAAAGAGTTTGTCCCGGGCATGCGGAAATCTGAAAAGTTGTACATGTTCGTCGCGGCGAGTTTCGGTGCGATCTGCCACGTCATGCTCAGGTCGCCGTTGACGTCGATGCGGCGAACATAGGCTGAGCCCGTCACCACCGACTCTCGCAACGCGGAGCGCGATGTCAGCCCATTGAACGTCTCGTTGTAGTTGGTCAGGTTGCTATTCGTGGCACTGTAGAGTATGCGCCCATTCATGGTGAATCGCGGAATCGATGCACTCTGGAAGCGCAGTTGCTCGGTCGGCGTCAGTGTGCGCGTCGGTGCCGAACGGCTATACCCCAGGTACGCATTGCAAGTCGGGTTCACGGTGCCGTTGGCGGCGAACGGAGCGGCGCATGGAGTGGCCCATACCGAAGACAGATCGACTCCGAGGGCAACGGGCGTGCCATTCGAAAGCGCATTGTTCAGACCCGTCAGTTGCCAGCTCGTGTCTCCCTTGTAGTGCATAACGAACTCGTCGAAGCTGATGGTCGTGTGAGGGTCGACTTTCCAGTCGATGCCTCCGTTCCAGGTGTCCGTGCCGTTGCGCCAGAACTGCATCAAAAGGCCTTCCGCGCCTTCATGGATCGTGCTGTACGAGGGTCCCTGCATGATGATGTGCGCATAGTCGAGGCGATAGCTGACCCGCGCCAGCGGCGCCAGCGTCAGATCCAGGTCGGTCATGCGGCGAACCGTGTTGAAGAGATGCGGAGAATCGAGCAGCGGGACGAAAGGGGTCGATGTAGGCGGTATCAATGGGTTGGCGAGCAGATCGTAGTCGAAATATTGGCGGTCGCGGCGAAAGGTGCCGCGGAAATCGTAGAGTTTGCCTTTGGAGAAGTTGAGCGTGGAAACGTTGTTGGGGTCCCCGCCATAGCCGAAGCTGTCCGTCGAAAGGCGATCGAACAGGAGGGCGCGACCGGGAAGGGCCCAGACCAGGTTCAGAGAGAAATCCAGAACGCGAGGGCCCGATTGAATGTTGACCAGGCTGTCATACATGGCGCCGCTGCCGGCCTGCGATACGATGTGACCGCCGAAGTCGACGGATTGATGGACGGTATAACCGTAGCGGATATTATCTTTCGGTGTCGGTGGAGCGGTGTCAGGGGAGGCGGCGTCCGCGGGAGTCTTCGCCGGAGGCTGTGCGCCAGCCGGAACGCTTGGCGGCGTGACGGCCGGCGCGGTGGAGGGTGACGCGGTTTGGGTCGCGGGTGGCGGAGCGGTTTGCGCCTTCACGGTATAGCTGCGGGTCGCAGAACCCCCGAGGCACAAGGCTGCCAACGCGAGCGCACTCGGCAGCTTGATCTGGCAATGGAAGAGCGACGGCTTTCGGTTCGTCATGCGCGGCGCTCCTCTCATTTGAAGAAGTCGAGATTGGCATTTGAGCCGTGAATCTGGGTATGGCATGTGGTGCAGGACTGGTATTGGTTTGCCTGGTTATGGAAGGACGGCGTGCCCGGCGCGGTGAAGTTCATCGAAGCCGTGTGGCATTGCAGGCAGAGTGAGTTGACATTGTTGCGTGTCAGCAGCCGCGGGTTCGGAGAGCCATGCGGTAAATGGCAAAAGGTGCAGCCTTCCGTCTTGAGCGGAGGATGTTCGTAAACGAACGGCCCCAGTGTCTCCGCATGGCATTTGGTGCAGATGGCATTTTGATCTGCATTGGATCGCAGCAACTTGTCCTGCAACGTGCCATGCGGATTGTGGCAATCGCTACAGACCAGAACACCTTCGTTGACCTTGTGATGAAACGGCTGCGAGAACGACGCCTTCACATCGGTATGGCAGGCGTAGCAGAGCTTGGGCTGCGCCACCTTGAGCAGGTGCAACTCACTCTGCGGACTGTGGGCGCTATGACAAGTCGTACAACCGACCCCGGCCAGGGCGTGCGCGGAACGATCGAAGTTTGCATGCGTCCCGAGATGGCAGGAAAGACACTTTGCCTCCACGACCTTGGGAGTGGCGGTGAGAAAGTCGAAGATCTTTGTCTTATCGCCGCCGGACTCGACGTGCGCCTGGCCGGGGCCGTGACAGCTTTCGCAGGTAACACCCTTGCCGCCGTGGGTCAGGGCCAACTCAGAGTGAGGGCTCGAACCGAATTTCTTTGAGAGGTCCGCGTGACACAGCGCGCAGGTTTCAGAGCCCACATAGCCAGACGGCATCGCAGCGGCGGCAAGATATTTTGCATCGGGCTTCGGCTGCGGTGGCGGCGCAACCTGGGTCACGCCGGAGGACGTACCACACACAGTCATCGCGAGCGCAAGTGCCGTCATCGTGAGCCATCGTCTCATTGCGCGCCTTCGGTGGTCGGGGAGTGCATCGCGGCACCTCGCCTCTTGAACTCGTTTGTTGACAAAGGACAGCCGTGGCCCGTGCGTCCGACAAGAACTGGCGCAAGTATCGTCTTGCGCTGACCGGAATGCTGTGCAATTAAGCACACCGGGAAGCCTTAATGGATTGGAATCCGAAATGGGAATCAGGCTGTCTGGAAGTCGAGAACCACGAGGGCGGGACTTTTCCATGCTCAAGGCGCGCGAAGATTTCGTCGATAGCAGAAAGTGGTTGGAGAATTGGCCTGTGAAACGATCGCAGATTCTTGTATGCACCGATTCCGTCGATGAACCCTGCGCCAACCCAGTTTCCACGAGTCTTTCATCTTGGGGAGTAATCCAGCCGATCTGATGAGGCCCCTATAACGAAGTTCCCAACATGGCGAGGACACTGCGGCGATCAAATTGGCTCATACGAAATAGACCTCGGAGGTTAGGGACACTTCTTGCGGCCGGGCGGCGCATAGGACGTATCGCGATCGGCAAGTACGGTGAAGGCCGGCTTCTGCTCTCCCGCAGCGGTGAAGAGAGACCAATGCTCGCCATCATTTTCATACGGCCGCGTGTAGTAGATACGCGTGATTCTGGCGCTGGCTGTGGCTGTCAGTCGGAGCAGGAATGAGGCCGCGCACGCCTGAGTGATCGCATCCGGATTGCTTTGAGGGTTCTGCCCAGCTCCAACCTCGGTGTCCCAGATCGTGCTACCCGCCCACGAATCGTTCGACAAACTTTTGAGCAGCACCCACGTCGTGCAGTTATGGTCTTTCACGCTGCCACAGTTGGGATTTCCGTTGATGTAGTCATTCATATCGTCCCAGCCGTGATACGCGAATATTTCCGGGCGGAATGAAGTTCCGCTTCCGAGGCCGTACGCGGCAGCGTCGTTCGCGAGGTAGTACTTATATTGGTCGAGATAGCTCGCGTTGCGGCACAGCGCCGCATCCTCGCGGGTGCAGCGCTGGATAAACCCATCTCCAAGATGTCCATTCGATCCGAAGTCACCGGCGGCCACCGAGCAACTTGGAGGAGCGCAGTGTTTTCGGATTGCGAGATAGTAATCGGCCGCCAGTTTGGCATCTACGGGCATCGATAGCCCATCCCCGGACCGCGCACCATTGTTCGGCTCATTCCATGCTGTAAACGCGAACGTACCGGTCCAACCCGTGTAGGCCCACGATATGCTCTGGAACCTCTCGAAGGCGGCTTCGAAGTCCGCGGCGGTTGGAAATCCTTTGCTTTTGCTGACGCCGTCGATGTATTTGAAAGTGAGCAGGGCCTCGTCGCATCGCCCCTCGGCGTACTTCAACCAATCTTCCAGCCACGCTCGCGTGCCTTCTCTATTGATATTTCCGGACCCAACAGGATGTTCCGCGATGTCCCATGACAAATAGGCATGGCAGTGGCGATTGCCGGGCATCGAAGCGCTTCCGATCGAGCGGTAGTAGGCATTCGTAGCAGCGTAGAACGCAGTCGTGTAGGACAACTGGCGGTTTGGACCGTTGAAACCAATGTTCAGGTTCTGAGCGTTCTGGGAAATAGTCTGGCCGCTGGCCACGGACGGGAGTAGGGCAGTAAGCACGAGGAATGCGATGAAGCATGCGATCAGGTTATGCGAATGTTTTTTCATGGCATGGTGCCCTTTCTTCGGGTAGAGAAGCGATAAGTTCTCGAACCGAACCACGGGCTTGGAGGTGCGGGTCTCGGCGCTACGAGGTGCGTGGCCGATTCAAAGCTAGAGCATGTATCCTGTATTCGTCTTCGGAGAAGGCCCTCACGATGTACTGGCGCGTTGAGCACCGCCATTGATCCAAGCTGACAACCAAGGAGTTGGGATGACAATTGAAATTCGCACTGCCAAAACATTATCGATTGTAATCGATTTCGCTGTTTGCGCTCTTTTTGCAATCGGATCGGCAGGCGCGCAGATCACCTCCCCACCAAAACAGTTTCCTTACCTTAACCCCGCGCTTCCGCTTGACCAGCGGGTCGACGACCTGGTGGGCCGAATGACTCTTGAAGAAAAGGCGTCGCAGGTTGTGCATCAGGCGGCAGCGATTACGCGCCTCGGGGTGCCTCAGTACAACTGGTGGCACGAAGCGCTCCATGGTGTCCTGGCGAAGCATTCGACGGTGTTTCCAGAGCCGATCGGTCTGGCCGCCACATTCGATTCGCCGCTGATCCACGAGATGGGTACAGCCATCTCCTACGAAGCGCGGGCCAAGCATGAGCAGGATGTAGCTGCCGGCCATCCAGAAGGCATGGGCTTGGATTTCTGGGCGCCCAACATCAATATCTTTCGCGATCCGCGCTGGGGCCGTGGCCAGGAGACCTATGGAGAAGATCCCTTTCTGACCTCACGCATGGGGGTCGCTTTCGTGACCGGCATGCAAGGCGACGATCCCAGGTATCTGCGAACGATCGCTACGCCCAAGCATTATGCGGTACACAGCGGCCCTGAGCCGACCCGGCACATAGCGGATGTGCGGGTGTCCAAACATGACGAAGAGGACACTTACCTGGTGGCGTTCCGCGCGGCCATCACCGAGGGTCATGCCGGGTCGGTAATGTGCGCTTATAACAGCATCAATGGCCAGCCGGCGTGCGCCAACCAGTTTCTCCTGCAGGACCAGCTTCGGGACCATTGGAAGTTTCAGGGGTATGTGGTTTCCGACTGCGATGCCGTGCGGGACATCTGGCATGGACATGGGTTTACGCAGACAGCCGAGCAGGCAGCCGCGGTCTCAATGAAAGTCGGCACCGACCTGGATTGCAATTCCCCCGGAAAGGATTACTCGCACTACCTTGCAGCGGTGAAACAGGGTCTGCTTCCCGAGAAGGACCTCGACGCCTCCGTCAAGCGGCTGATGAGGGCGCGCTTCGAGTTAGGGATGTTCGATCCGCCTTCGATGGTGAAATACGCTTCCATTCCTTACAGCGAGATCGAGAGCCCCGCGCATCGTGCGCTTGCGCTCAAGGCGTCGAAGGAATCCATGGTGCTGTTGAAGGACGACGGCACTCTGCCGTTGAAGCGCGGAGTTCGTACCATCGCCGTTGTAGGCCCGTTGGCCGACAACGCTCTCGCGATGTTCGGTAACTATCACGGAAGGCCCTCGGAATCCACGACACCGCTGGAAGGCATTCGGCGGGAGTTCAAAGACGCCACGATTACATTTTCACCGGGAACGAACTTTCTTCGCGACCAGGTTCCGGTCCCGGCGAGTGTGCTGCGGACGCCGGACGGGCGGCCCGGCTTGGTCGGGGCCTACTTCAAGGGCATCGACCTCGGCGGAAAGCCGGTCGTGACGCGCGTCGATCCGCAAGTGGATTTCGACTTTACGGGCGCCCCTCCTGCACCCGGCCTTGGCACTACGGACTTTTCGGTGCGATGGACGGGAACGCTGACTCCCGCTTCCTCCGGGACCTACGATTTGGGCTTTACGGGCGACGACGGCTATCGCATGTGGATCGATGGAAAGCAGGTGGTCGAAGACTGGAGGGTCCATCCGCCGACGACCAAGACTACGCAGATCGAGCTTCAACAGGGACACTCTTACCAGATCAAGATCGAGTACTTCCAGAAGAACAACGGCGCCGAAGCGAGGCTGGTCTGGACACCCGCGGACAGTGACCCTCTGAGTCCCGCGTTGGAGCAGGCCAAAAAGGCCGATGTCATCGTCGCCGTGGTAGGCATCACGTCCAAGTTGGAGGGTGAGGAGATGAAGGTAGACCAGCCCGGCTTCAAGGGCGGCGATCGCACCAGCCTCGATTTGCCTGCGCAGGAAGAATCCCTGCTGGAGGGGCTGAAGGCGACCGGCAAACCGCTGGTGGTGGTGTTGATCAACGGCAGTGCTCTGGCGGTGAACTGGGCCCAGCAAAATGCGAATGCAATTCTCGACGCCTGGTATCCCGGACAAGATGGCGGCGTTGCGATTGCCGAAACTCTAAGTGGAACGAATAATCCGGCAGGCCGCCTGCCCATTACTTTCTATAAGGGAATAGGTCAGTTGCCGCCCTTCGAGGACTACTCGATGAAAGACCGCACCTATCGCTACTTCAGCGGCACACCTCTCTATCCGTTCGGCTATGGCAGGAGTTACTCAACGTTCGCCTACAGCGGATTGAAGCTCGATCATTCGACAGTGCAGGCAGGCCAGCCACTTACCGTCGAAGCCGAAGTTAAAAACACCAGCGCCCGCGAGGGCGATGAGGTTGCGGAGTTGTATGTGACGTATCCGCAACTGGCTGGAGCGCCGCTACGCGCACTGCGGGGATTTACGCGCGTCCATCTGGCAGCCGGCGCCAGTACGCGGGTGAGTTTTACTGTGACGCCGCGGGACTTGAGCATCGTCAACCCGCAGGGGGACCGCGTGATCGCGGCCGGCGCCTATCGCCTGAATGTGGGCGGCGGCCAGCCTGGCACGGACGCGCCGACGGTAAGCGGCGCTTTCCAAATCAAGGGCGGATTGATGCTGCCTGAGTAGACTCACGACGAGTTGTTTGAATGGGATGCGTCGCCGGGCAGACGCGAAACCACATGGAACCGCGTTGGAGGTGGCTACGGATGCAAATCGACCGAGCCGATCTTGCCTGTGACCGCGTCCCGGACGACAAATCGAACACGCGAAGCTCCTGTAGGCACAGGCATCGCGAAGCGAAAATTCACCTGCTTTCCATTGGGTTGGTCGGTGTCCTGAATCCGTTCTTTGAACTCCTCCGCATCCTGCCGAAGCACCTTGTCCTTGCCGTTGAAGGCCGCGCCCACGATGGACACTTCGGCAAGGCGCGAGCCGTTGTCCTGGGGCGTCCACTGCAAGTCTCCCGCTTCCACGAACACGCGGTAACCGTCGCCTTCCTTCGCCGCCGTTATATGGAGGCCCGTGTAGACCAGGTGCGATCCGCCCGCGGTCAGCAGGTCGAACTTGAACTCGCGGCTCTGCGTCTTCGCGTTCGAGGGCGTCACCGGCGCTTCCGTTTCCGGACCGGCGTAGTAGCCCGTGCGGGTGACCGCATGGAGGTTCGGGTCCTTCATCACGACGCGGATATTGCGGTAGGGCTGCGCCGCGGTGCTGCTGCCGGTGGGCGTATACGTCAACGTGTAGAAGTCGGCCGCGCGATCGGCATCGGCTGCGATCAGGTGGTCCAGGTCATTGCGGCCATGCACGACGGTGCCGCCGGTGGACCGCGCCAGCGCGTCGAACGAGACGTCCTGTGAGAAGTCCGTGGTGGCGTTGGGGCCGCTGTCGGAGAGCGCCTCATCGGCATAGTCTTCGACCGGCGCGGACGCGTCGACGCCGACCGGATCCAGCGTGGACACAGACATGCGCGCGTCCAGCATGCGCCGCGTCACAAGCTGGAGCGCGTCCTGGATGTCCTGTGTGTCGCTATCGCTGGCCGACGTCAGGTCGTAGGCATTGTCGAAACCCGTGCCCACCCAGATGACGTTCTTATGCCCGGGGATGCCGCGCAGGCTGCTGGCCACCTCCGAAAGCGCGCCGAGAGTCTTCGCAAAGCCGTCCGGGGCCGACATCGTGCCGCCGTTGAGTTGGTTGGCCAGCGCGCGGAAATCCACGTCCGTCACATGCTTCTTCATGCTTTCGAGGAGGTCCGCACGGCTCTGCGTGAAGTCGTGCAGGACGGTCACGCGCGATGCGCCGGAAGCCAGGAACAGTGTCGGCACGGGAAGCACCTCGGGCTGCTTTTCGAGAAAGTGCCGGATTGCCTGCTGCGCCCGCGCCGTGTCGGAAAACGGCGTGTTCAACTCGTCGATCACGATGACGTTGACCGGCGCATCCCCGATCTTCGCCAGGTCCGCCGTGCTATGCACCGGGTTCTGGCCGGCGTTCGGCATCGCATGGGCCATTGGCCCTTCGAAGTTCCGGATGCGCTGCTCGGCCTTGTCCTCGTACACGGTGAACTGCGACTTATCGAGGCCGGTGACGAAGTTTCCTTTGTTATCCATCACCACGACGTCCAGCACGACCAGGCGGCTCGTCACGCTCAACGTTTGTGTGGAAGATTCATCCGGCGCCTGCGCCGCAATCCGTGGCACCTCGAACACCGAGCTGCCGCAAAGGAGCATGATCCATGCCGTTGCCCATCCCGCTCGCAGGCGGTTCTTTCGTTCCGGCATCCAATTTCCTCCTGCAACATCGTATCGAGTCGCGGCTGCTCGGCCTTCGCTGTCCCCGGGACGGCGGCTGGCAGCATGTCTACACGATCTCGCTGCGGAACCACCGTGCGGGGTCCTAAATGCGCGCCCTTTTCTAGTTCTGGACCATAAAGGTAACTGTCGTCTTCGCGCTCACGGTCTGCGCCGTGCCGGTGACGGTCACGGTATAGTTCCCGTTTGGCGTGGTGGGCGCAAACATGGTGCCGCTACAGCCATTCGCCGAAACGACAGCCAGCAGCGCCAGTATGACGGCCAGGAGCGCGCCCGGACGACGGCGGCGGCCGAATGCCAGCATCATGCCCAGCATCGTGACGATCGCCAGCCACCAATTGTGCGCCAACCCGTCAGTTTCCAATCGGCCCTCGCTCTGGAAGGTCAGTATCGGGAGGCCACCGCCGGGTACGGCCTCAATTCCGTTCTGGAACTGGACCGTTGTCGGGGCCACGGAACACGAGGTCCCCGCTGGGGCCGAGCAGGTGAGCGCCACCGGTGCATTGAAGCCACCGGATCCCACAACCATGATCGGCACCATGGCGCTGATCGCCGGCTGCACGGGACCTACCTGCGTACTGTTCGGCACAATGGTGAAGCTACCCAGGACCACCACGGAAAGAGTGAAGTTTGCCGTTGAACTCGTGCCGGCGAGGGCCGCCGTCACTTTGAGGGCGCCAACCGTCGATCCGGTGGTGATCGTCGCCGCGGTTGCATATCCGGAGAGGTCCGTCATTTCCGTATCCGTTGCCGTTCCATTCGCGAAGGCGCCGGTCGCCGCGCCGGCCGCGATAGTGAACACGACGGACGCCTTCTGTACGGGGTTTCCGTAAGTGTCCGTCACCAGGGCAATCAGATGTTGCGGGTACGCTGTGCTGATGTTTGCGGTTTGGTTGTTGCCGCTGAATACGGCGACCTTGGCAGCCGCAGAGGCCGACACATTCGTGCAGGCCGTCGTCGTCACCGTCGGATCGCTGGTGTCGGTCGCGGTCACGCACTGCGGGCCGGCCGTTTTCAACGTCACGGCAATCGTGTGCGCTCCTGCATCCGAGGTTGCAAAGGTATAGTTGGCCGGAAGGTTCGCCTGTGGGTCCGTGCTGGTGAACTTCACCGTCCCGGTATACGTGGCCGCCGGATTGTTGACCGTCAGTTGGCCGGAGATGGACGTGCCCGCGACCGCCGTATTCGGCAGCGTGAGCGACGCGGTGTACACAATCGCGCTAGTCCCCTGCACGGCGATGGTTTGCGCCGCGGTTGCCGAGCCCTCTGCATTGTCGCTCAGCGCGATCGCCCCGTTATAATCGCCGACGGTCGGCGGATTGAACACCGTGTTCAGATTGCAACTGCCGCCCGCTGCCAATGTCAGCGGGGCCGACGTGCAATCCGTGCCGCTTGTGCTCGCCTGCTCGACGTATCCCGGCGGCACGCTGACGCTGTTCAGCGACAGGGGCTGGTTGCCGCTGTCGAAAAGACTCACCGTCTGCGCCGGCGAGCTTTCACCCGGGTTCAGGGTCTTGAACGCCAGCGAGTTCGTGCTCACGTTGATGCTGCGTACTTTGTTGTTGCCGGTATCGGCGATGTAGAGGTTGCCTGCGCTATCCAGCGCGATCCCCGTCGGCGCGCTCAGCATGGCCGCGGCCGAGGTCCCATTGTCACCGCTGGCGCCTGCCGTTCCCGTGCCGGCGACGGTCGAGATTTGCCCCCCGGAAATTATGCGGATGCGCTGGTTCTGCGTGTCGGCGATATACAGATTGCCGGCTGTGTCGACGGCGAGCCCGGCGGGTGCATTCAATTCCGTCGACGTGGCCAGGCCGTCTCCGATATAGCCTCCGCCCTGCTGTCCGGCCAGCGTGGTGATCGTCCCTTCACTCAACTCGCGCACGCGATTGTTGCCTGTGTCGGCGATATACACATTGCCGGAATTGTCGACGGCCACGCCGCGCGGGTTCTGTAGCTGCGCCCCCTGGCCTGGACCGCCGTCGCCGTCGAAGCCTGGATTGGCGGAGCCGGCCACCGTGGCGATGAGCGACTCTTTCGGCGCAATGGCGCGGATGGCGCTATTGCCCGTGTCGGCGACGTAGAGAACGCCGGTCTGCGCCCACGCGAGCTGCGTCGGCCCGCTCAGCGTGGCGGCCGCCGGCGTGTTTTCATCGCCGCTGTAGCCGGCCGTGCCTGTGCCGGCGACCGTGCTGATGTTGCCGCTCGTTGCGTCGACTACGCGGACCTTGTTGTTGCCCGTGTCCGCGATATAGAGGTCGCCCGCGGCATCCAGCGCAACTCCTGCCGGCGCGTTCAGCGTGGCAGCGATTGCTGCGTCACCGTCGCCGGAACTTCCCATGGCGCCCGTACCGGCGATGCGCGTGATCGTGCCGCCGGGCGTGACTTTCCGCACCTCATTGTTGGCCGTGTCCGCGATGTAGACATTGCCCTGGTTATCGACCGCCGTGGCACTCGGCGCGTTCAGCGCGGCACTCGTCGCCGCACCTCCATCCCCCGTTGCGCCTTCAGCTCCCGTACCGGCGAACGTCGATGTAAGACCCGGCAATAACGACGCGGCCGGGGCCAGCCCGATGCCCGAAAGTCCCGCCGCGACGCTACCGTTGCCGTCGGTGAACTGAAGAGCGTTCGTGCGCAGCCCGGCCAGGATCGGCGCGAAATTTACTGTCGTGGTGCAAACCGTGCCCGTTACATTGACACCTGGAACGCAGGCCGGCGTGCCCACGCTGAAGTCGGTGGCGTTTGGAAGTGTGAAGACCCCCGTGCCTGCCTGCGTCAGCACGTTCACGGTCTGTGCAGCCGAAGTTGCGGCAAGCGCTGTCGACAGAAAGGCGCCCGGAAGGTGCATCAGACGGACGCTGGAGATGGTGCGCTCGGCGATGAGCAGATCGCCGTTCGGGAGTATCTGCGCGTCCCAGGGATTGCCGATGCCGCTGTTCTGCGGATAGCCGCCGTCCGCAGAACTGGCCGCCACGCCAGTACCGGCAATCGTCGTCACAATGCCCCCAACCGTGGGATCGGAGCTGGTCGGGATCATGCGCACGCGGTTGTTGGTGCTGTCGGCGAGGTAGATGGTGCCGTTGCCGTCAATGGAAAAATGCGACACGGTGCCGAAGTTGGCATTGGTAGCCGAGCAACCGTCGCCGAGGGAATCCGTCTGGGCCGCGCAGATGGCCGGCGCGCTCGCGCCGATGCCGATGCCGGCGTAAGTCGAAATGGTCGGCACAGCCCCGACCGTAATCTTGCGGATGACGTGAGTGGCGGTCTCATCGACGTACACATTGTTCTGCGCGTCCACCGCGACCCCGTAGGGCCCGTTCAGTATCGTGCATTCGGGCAAGGTGAGGGAACAATTCGACGTCGGGCCATTGGTCCCCGTGGCGTTGGCGGTACCGCCGGTGCCAGCGAACAGTTCAGCGATTCCGGTAGAGAAATGATAGACGTTCACGCGGCTGGTGCCGCCGCCCTGCGAATAGTACATGTTTCCCAGCGAGTCGAAGGCGATGTCCTGCGGAGTCGGGACACTGATGCTGTTTGCGGGGAGGGCTGGTGTCGCATTCCTCAGCGAACCCGTGCCGCCGCCGACGACCGTGGTGATGATGCCGCTGGTCAGGTCGATGCGGCGAATGCGGTTGTTGGCCGAATCCGCGATAAACAGGCCGCCCTGGTAGTAGCGGACCGCCTGCGGATGGAACAACTCGGCCGTGGCTGCCGCAATCCCGTCGCCGTTGTAGGCCCCCGTGCCATTGCCCGCAAACGTCGTGATGATGCCGGTTTGCGCGTCGATGCGCCGGATCACGCTGTTGTTGGTGTCGGCGATATAGATGTTCCCGTCCGGATCCATGGTCCCGCCGGAAACCTGGTTGCTCAGTGTGGCCGCCGTGCCGGGGCCGCCGTCGCCCGTGTAGCCGGAGACGCCGTTGCCCGCAATGGTAATCACGGTCGGCAGAAAGCTCGGCGCCTGTGCCGCAGCGACGGTCGCGGAAACGGCCGCCAACATGGCGATACTGCAAAAGATTTCAATCGATTGACGTGAGATGCATTGCTTCATATACTGTGTCGCCTATCCTGACCTGAAGAACTTCCGGCATCGCGGCGGCACGGGTGACCCGGCGGCTCGAGAGTCGTACATCGGACTGCTCCGCTTTTCTTACTTGACGGGCGTAACCATGAATACTGAATGGCGCTTTGGGTTGTCAAGTGAAAAGATGGCAATCGATTGACAGCGGAATGCATACTTTTCGCCCGTTCCCATTGCCAACTGTCCCTTCCAGCATTTATAACGTTTGGCGTGATAGATTGTTATTGATTGTACCCCCCATGCGCCGACCATCCGCCCCATCCCCGGGTTCAGTCGCGGCCTGCGGCTGTTGCCGGACCGCTCGTGTACATGGGTCTGTCCTGAAGGAGATGTCATGAAGTTCCTGAAGTTGCTCGCCCACGCGGCATTTGCTGTCTTGCTGGTTGCCGCGGCGAACGCACAGTCAACTGTCGGCGCCATCTACGGGAGTGTCGCCGACCCCAGCGGCGCTAAAGTCACCGGCGCCGCCGTCGTGATTACCGACGTGAAGACCGGAGTTGTGCAGTCCAATAAGACCAACGGCCAGGGAGACTACCAGTTCGTCGCCGTCAATCCCAGCGACTACGTCGTCACGGTCACGGCCCCCGGCTTCAAGACCGAAACCCATACCGGCGTCACCGTCGACGCGAACTCGAACGTGAACGTCAGCTTCACCCTGAACCCCGGCGCCAAGGACGATACGATCGAGGTTTTAGCAGGCACCACTATGGTCGATACACGCGAAGCCCAGATCGGCGAAACCATCGACCAGGCGCGCATCGAAGAGCTGCCGACGATCAACCGCGATCCCTATGAATTGCTGCAGACCGTAACGGGAGTGACTGGATTCACTCCCGATACGCTGATCGGCAGCCGCCAGGGCGCAGCCTTCTCCGTCAACGGCTTTCCGATTTCCACCTCGAGTTTCTATCTCGACGGCGCGCAGAACAACATCCTGCGCAGCGGCGGCGGCAACAAGTCGCCCAACCCCAGCATGCTGCAGGAATTCCGCATCATCACCTCGAACTCCGACGCCGAATTCGGACGGTCCCCAGGCGCCATTCTCAACCTCATCACGAAATCCGGCGCCGACCACTACCATGGCGAGCTGTACGAATTCATTCGCAACAACGCATTCGACGCGAAGAACTACTTTGCATCGCCCGGCACGATCATCAACTTCAAGCAGCACCAGTTCGGCGGCACAGTGGGCGGACCCCTCCCCAAGCTCTACCAGACGTTCTTCTTCGCTGGATTTGAGCATCTGCAGCTCCATCAGAATCAATACATTTTCCCTTCGCAGTGGCAGTTGCCGACTCCGGCGGAGGCGAGCGGCGATTTCAGCCACGATCCCCTGGTGTTGCTGGCGAGCAATGCCGCTACCGTGGAAGCCAATATCATGAACCTGAGCTGCAACGGGCAAACTCTGGTCATCTGCCCGACCAATCTCGACCCGGTCGCGGTCAACGTCATGAAGTTCGTGCCCAAGGCGGATCCGATCACGGGGGCCTCCGTCACCTCAGCGGCCCCGGCCGACAACCTCGTCAACCAGGGTCTCGGCCGCATCGATTACAACGGCATTCCCCATCATTCCATCGAGGCCACGTTCTTCGATTCGCGCGGCTCCAACATCGACCCGGGCGCCGGCGGCACCAACCAGGTCTTCGCCTATGAAAGCGTGTACAACAACCTGAACCAGGTCAACGGCATCGTCGCGGACAACTGGATCGTCTCCAACAATTTTGTGAACTCGGCGCGTCTGTTCTACACCGGCAATCGCGCCGTCATCTCCAATGTGTACCCGGATCACCTGCTTCCGGACCTCGGCGCGGCCATTCCGGTCGCCAGCGTCCGGTCCGTTGCAGCTCCGCCGCGCTTCGATCTCGGCAACGGCAACATCCAAATCGGGCCGCAGACCTATGGCCCCAGCGACATCAACCAGCAGCAGTTCGGCGTCGTGAATGTCGCCACCCTCAGCTACGGTCCCCACTCGATCAAGGTGGGCGGATCATATATCTGGGACAAGTATGCGGAGCAGGGAACCAACTACTCCGGTGGATATTACAACATCACCGGGGACCCCGCGACCGTCGGCGACCGTTACGCGGACTTTCTTCTTGGCCGTTCCAACACCTTCCAGCAGTCGACGCCGGCCCTCATCCACAGGCGCAACTTCGATCCTGCGCTCTTCGCGCAGGACAACTGGCATGTGCTGCCGCGCTTGACGCTGGACCTCGGCCTGCGCTGGGAAGTGTATCCGCCATTCCATGGCGACGCCACCAGCGGCACTTTCCGGGCCGGTGTGCAGTCCACGAAATTTCCCACGGCGCCTGTGGGCATCCTCTACGAAGGCGATCGCGGCGTCGCTCCGGGCATCGCCAACACGCCCTACACCGACTTCGCGCCGCGTTTCGGGTTTGCCTGGGACGTGTATGGCAACGGGCGCACCAGCCTGCGCGGCGGGTATGGCATCTTCTTTTACCAGCAGGTCGTCGACGACGAAAACCGTTACCAGATGCCGTACGGCCTCAGCATCAACCTCAACCCCGGTGGCCCTGGAATCACCAGCTATGTGAACCCCTACCCCAGCGGCGGCGTCACCGCCTCGCCGTTCCCCTACACCCCGAACCTTGCCAACCCGGTCTTCATCGCCGGGGCCACCGTGTACGCCACGCCGCCCAATGGTGGATCGACGCCGTATGCGGAGGAATACAACATGTCGGTCCAGCAGCAGCTCAGTACAACGTATGCGCTGCAAGTCAGCTATGTGGGCAGCCGCTTTATCAAGCAGCTCCAGAGCAACGACATCAACACCGCCACGCCGCCGAGCAACGCCGACATCATCAATAACAACGTTTCTTCCGTGCTCAGCCGCCGGCCGTATGAGCCGTATACCACCAATGGCACTGGCGCCTCAGGGTACCCCTACCCCACTCCCGGCAATCAGGGGTTTTACTTCCAAACCATTACCGAACTCCAGAACACGCTGAACACCAGCTACAACAGCCTGCAGGTGACACTGCGCGGGCGGCTGGGCCGCAAAATCAACCTGAACTCCAGCTATGTGTGGGCCAAGGCCCTCGACAACGCTTCGCCCGTCAACCGGATGGATCTGCGCTCCAGCTACGGCCCGGCCAGCAACGACATCCGCAACCGCTTCGTTCTTTCCGCGCTGATGGCGTTGCCCACCACCAAGCGTTTCGGCCGGTTTGGCCGTGAAGTCCTCAACGGCTGGCGCCTGAACGGTATCACCTACATCCAGTCCGGAACGCCCTTTACCATCACGACGGCCACAGACGAGAATCACGATGGAAACACAGGTGACCGCCCCGACATTATCGCCGACCCGTACACCCACGCCACCTCCCGAACGGACAAGATTCATCATTACCTCAACCCGGCGGCTTTCTTGAACACCAATCACCTATTGGGAACTCCCTCTCTCTACGGCAGCGAGGGGCGCAACCAGCTTCGCCTCCCCTCCACCACCGACACCAATGTCTCGCTCTTCAAGGAGTTCGCGCTGCCCCACAAAACGCGTCTGCAAATCCGGGCAGAAGCATTCAACGTCCTCGGCAATGTGAACCTCACCTCGCCGCGCACCGACTACAGCACGTTGAAAGCCCCCGCCAACATCGCCGACCCCACATTCGTGCAGCTCCAGAACGCGCAAGACCCGCGGCGTCTCCAGTTCGGCGCTCGCTTCCTGTTCTAAGGCAACCACAAACCGAAACGCAGAATCCCCTGCCCAAACCACATCCATAACAGATACGATGCAAGAGCAATTGAGTTTAAGTAACGGGAGAATATCCATGAACCTGCCAATCCTTCGTCTGGCACTAGCTACAGCGACACTCTGCTCTATGGGCCTCACCGGCTGCACGCTTACGAATAGCGCGCCTGCCACTCCGATCAACTCAACCATCGGGAACATCCGTGGGCAGGCCTTTGGCGGGAATCAGCCCGTCGTTGGCGCGCAAATCTTCGTCTACGCCGCGAACACGTCCGGCTACGGCGCTGCTTCGACCTTGCTGTCGACCACCGTTCCGACCACAGACAATAACGGCTTTTTCTCCATCACCGGCGACTATACCTGCACGGCCGGCCAGCAGGTGTACCTGTATGCAACTGGTGGAGATCCCGGTTCAGGGACCAACGACAACATTGGCCTGCTCGCCGTCCTGGGCACATGCCCGGCGTCCGGGACAATGGCTGACGTGACGCCCTACGTCTGGATGAATGAGGTCACCACCGTCGCCGCCGCCTACTCCCTGGCGGGTTTCGCGACCGACGCCACCGACATCTCCGATGATGAGGCAGTCGCCGCCAACACCACTGCCACGCTCGCGCAGACTGGAATGGCGAACGCTTTCGCGAATGCCGCCAACCTGGTCAACCTTGCTACCGGCACCGCTCTCACGGCCACCCCTGCGACTGGCTCAACTGGGGTGGTGCCACAATCTCAGATCAACACCATTGCCGACGTCCTGGCTGGCTGCGTGAATACCGCTTCTTCCACTACTTCTCCGCCTACTCCGTCTTCCAACTGCTCTACGCTGTTTGAAAACGCGACCTCCGACGGCACCCCATCAGGGACCATGCCGACCGATACCGCCTCGGCGGCCATCAATATCGCGCACCACCCCAGCGCGAATGTCGCCACCCTGTGGGGCCTCATCAATCCGCAGCCCCCGTATATGCCGTACTCCGGCACGTCGGCGCCCGCCGACTTCACCGTGTCGGTCCTTTATCCCCAGGGAGGAACGGGCACCGTCGGTATAGCAGCTGATGGCAACGGAAACGCCTTCGCTACTTACGGCGGCGGCAACCTCGTTTACAAAATCACGCCCGCAGGAGTGATCACCACTGCCACCGTCTCCGCCCCCCGTCATCTCGCGATCGACGCCAGCAACAACGTGTGGGTGCCGACGACCTCGACCTCGACCACGAGCTATAACACCATCACGGAACTTGATAACAATTTGGGTTCGCCCACCGCGTATCCCTCCTTTGACGGAACGGCGGCCGTCCTCAGTCTGAACTCCATCACGTTCGCGTCGGACGGAAGCCTCTGGGCCAATGGTGCGAGGACCAAAGCCATTCATCTCAGTTCCTCAGGTGCGTACCTGGGTGAAATCACCGGCCTGCCTACCGGCACCGCCGATATCGCAATTAACCCCAACGGCATCATCGGAATTTCCGGCGGGATTAATTCGGGCACGCAGAATAATGGGCTTTATCTGTACTCCAGCGCCGGCGCCGCTATCGGAACGCAACCAGCGGGTACTGGAGGAGGTTTAGCCAGCCCGGACGGAGTGATATCGGATGCAAGCGGCAATTTCTGGATCGCGAACAACGGCACCGGCGCCAACGTCGTCTCCGTGTTCACCGCGGCAGGTGCGCCGGTATCCGACACCGGTTACAGCACCGCGCCACTTACTGCGTTGTTTTCCGCAGATTTCGACGGGTTGGGCAACTACTTCGTGGGTTCCGCGGCTGCCGGCATCTACGAGATGAACTCCAGTGGAGGAAAGGTGGCGGTACTCACTCCACCGACCACCGCCAATGAGTACCTTGCCGTCGATCCTTCCGGAAATCTCTGGTACGGCGGTAAAAGTTACATCGGAGAGATGATCGGCGTCGCCGCACCCAAGGTAACGCCTATCGTCACGGCAACCTTCAACGGCAAGCTCAGTACCCGCCCCTAATGTACGGCAGTTTGCAGCCCCTAAGTGCGGCCACTTTGCGTGGTCGCACTTTTGTTTGCGATTTGACGAAGCATTTGCCCGCGGGATATCTTTGTCAACGCAAAATAAATTGCTGCTGGGTGGGCCATTATGATTTTTCGGTCTCGTGTCGTTGCCTTTCTTTTTTTTCTCCCGATGTTAGGGCTTGCGTGGGGCTGCGGTGGGGGCGGTTCGACTTCGACCACGCCACCGGGGCCCGTTCCCACCACGACGACGTTGAGCGCTTCGCCGACCTCGGCAGTGCAGGGAACGAACGTTGTGTTGACGGCGACGACCACCGCGAGTTCGGGCACCCCGACGGGGACGGTCACTTTTATGGATGGGACCACATCGCTGGGCGCGGCCTCGCTCAGCGGGGGGACGGCATCGCTCACAGTGTCCACGCTGGCGGCGGGCAGCCATAGCGTTACGGCCAGCTATGGGGGGACGGGCGGATTTCTGGCGAGCGCTTCGACGGCCGTGGCCGTCACAATTAATGCTCCGGCAGTGGCGACGACGACCGTGGTTTCTGCAAGCCCAAACCCGGCCTCGGCGGGAGCAAGCGTCGTCTTGACAGCGACGACAACAGCCACCTCTGGCACCCCGACCGGGAGCGTCACGTTCTTCGATGGAGTGACTTCCCTTGGTACGGGCGCGTTGAACAGTTCCGGAGTGGCGACTCTGAGCGTGAGCACGCTGGCGGTGGGCAGCCACAGCATTACGGCGAATTATGCGGGTGCCGGCAGCTTTACGGCGAGCACATCGGCGGCCGTGGCGCTGGCGATTTCGGCGGTCACGACGACCACCAGCCTGATCGCTTCACCAAACCCCGCCACGCAGGGAGCGAATGTCATTCTGACGGCGACAACGACCGCGGCTTCGGGCACTCCTAGTGGGACTGTCACTTTCTACGACGGGGTGACTTCCCTGGGCACGGGCACGCTGAATGGGTCGGGAGTGGCGACGCTTACGGTCAGCACGCTGACCGGTGGCAGCCATAGTCTTACGGCGAGTTATGCCGCTTCGGGGAGTTTTGGCGCGAGTACATCGGCAGCGGTGGCGCTGCTTATCAACCAGACCACGACCACCGTTGTGACTGCTGCGCCTAACCCGGCAGCGCAGGGCGTGAGTGTTGTGCTGTCCGCGACGACTACGGCAACTTCCGGGACGCCGAGCGGTAGTGTTACTTTTTACGATGGGGCGACCTCGGTGGGTGCGGGGACGCTGAACGGATTTGGTACTGCGACGCTTACGGTGAGCAGCCTGGCGGTTGGGAGCCACAGCATTACGGCCAGCTATACGGCGACGAGTGGTTTCCTGGCGAGTACGTCGGCGGCGGTGACACTGGTGATCAATGCACCACAGGTGACGACCACTGCACTGAGCGCCTCGCCGAATCCCGCATCGACGGGCGCGAATGTGGTGCTGACTGCGTCGACAACTGCGGCCTCGGGCACGCCGACCGGGACGGTCACGTTCTACGACGGGACCACCTCGCTGGGCACCGCTTCGTTGAGCGGAGGGACGGCGACCCTGACGGTGACTACGCTGGGGTTGGGTGCTCATTCGCTGACTGCGTCGTACGGCGGCGGCGGAGGATTTGGCCCCAGCACGTCGACGGCGGTGTCGGTGAACATCACCGTCCTCGTGAGCGCGCATAGCACCTACAGCTTCACGACGGCCAACCAGACGATCATGGGCTTTGGCGGTGCAGAGGCGTTCTATCAGAACTACCTGAGCATCCATCCGAATGCGCCGCAAATTTATACGGCGCTGTTCGATCCGGTCCAAGGGCTTGGACTCAATTTCCTGCGGCTACAGAACTACTATTACCAGGTAGGAAGCGGGTACACGGCGAGCAACTTCGATCCCGACTCTCCGAAGATTGTGCAGGGTGCGAATGCAGCCGCAGGGGCCTCGAACCCGGTGTCGATCTTGCTGGCGGCGTGGAGTCCCCCGGCCTCCATCAAGAGCAACAACAACATAAATAATGGCGGTACGCTGAAGACGCTGAGCGGAGGCGGTTACGACTACGCTGACTACGGGGCGTTTTGGTACAACTCGGTTCTTGCGTATGAGGCTCTGGGTGTAACCCCGAATTATGTTTCGATCCAGAACGAGCCGGACTTTACGGCGATGACGTACGCTTCGTGCCGGTTCAATCCGACCGAGGCATCGTTCCAGGGCCAATTGAATGCGGGCTACGACAAGGCGCTGGACGCGGCGTACAAGGCGCTACAGGCGCTGCCGACGCCTCCGAAAATGATTGGGCCGGAAAGCTTCAGCACGGTGAACCTGCTGTCGTATGCGCAGGCGGTTGAAACACCTTCGCAGAGCACGGAAGTCTATGCGCTGGCGCATCATCTGTATAACGTGAGCTCAACGAGCTCGAATCCCGATTCAGGATTATCCGCCTTGCAGAATTTGGAGGCGCAGTATCCGACTCAGTTGAAGTTCGAGACAGAGTACTATGATTCGCCGGGATTCCTGACTGCCTGGAACATCCACAATGCGCTGGCGGTGGGCAACGATAATGCCTACATCTATTGGGGCCTGGCGTGGCCGAACTCGCAGAGCGATCAGCAGGGGCTGCTGTATATCGATAGCCCGTACACGCCATCTAGCTGGACGTTCCCGAGCGGCTGGGCGTACAACGATGCTTACTATGCTATGAAACATTTCAGCTACTTCATTCGCCCTGGGTATGTGCGGTACAACGCCGCAGTCGACAATACGGACGAGCGCGTAAGCGTCTACGAGAGCCCCGACAAGAAGTCGACGGTGATCGTTGCGATGAACGTCTCAACGACCGCGACCGACACAATGTCGCTGGACCTCTCGGGCGTTATGTATACGAACTCGGCGATGTATCGCAGCACATTCTCGCAACCTATCTCGACCGGCGAGCGCTGGAACACCCTGGGGCCGGTGACGCCGACTTCAATTACACTGGGGCCACAGGCCGTGGTGACGATTGTGCTGTCGAACTGACACTCATGGCGCAGGAATTATTCCATCCGTGAATTATTAGCGGTCGTGAAATAAATGGAAGGACTGGCGGCGGAATGGCATACATAGCGGGTCGGGAATGCGCGCATTCGTTTTTGCACTGCCAGCTTTCCAAAGGATGGGGCGCCATCGGAATAAGTAAAGCGCTTTGCGTGGCGGCTGTATTGACGCTTCTGACGACCGGCTGCGGGAAACAGGGCGGCGAGACGACCTCGCCCCCACCTCCGCCGACGACCTATGCGCTGACGGTGAACTCGGTAAGCCCGAGTAGTGGTGTGGCGATCCAGGTGACTCCCGCGGACATCAACGGCGCGGGCAGTGGGAGCACGAGTTTTGTGCGCACCTATGACGCAGGGGCCGCGGTCACGCTGACTGCTCCGGCTACATCGGGTATAAACAACTTTGCTTCGTGGAGCGGATGCACCTCCACCAGCGGTGCGAACTGCACTGTGACGATGGCCGCCAACCAGACTGTGACTGCGAATTATGCGGTCCCAGCGGCGTATACGGTGACGGTGAATTCAACCAACTCCGGCAGCGGTGTGCCGATCGGCGCAGCGCCCGCAGACAACAACGGGAAGAGCGGGGGAACGACGAGTTTTTCGCTCAACTACTATGCGGGAGCGACGGTTACGTTGACGGCGCCTGCCGCGTCGGGGACCAACAATTTCCTTTCGTGGAGTGGATGCCTCTCCAGCAGCGGCGTGACCTGTACCCTGGCGGTGAATGCCAACGCAACCGTTACCGCAAATTATGCCGCGCCTGCGGCGTATACCCTGACCGTGAATTCGACGAACCCGAGCAGCGGCGTCGCTGTCGCAGCGGCTCCAGCGGACAACAATGGCAAGGCCACGGGCTCGACGAGCTTTGCGTTGAACTATTACACCGGGACATCGGTTACCCTGACCGCGCCTGCGAGCGAGGGCGGCAATGCGTTTGCGTCGTGGAGCGGATGCACCAGCAGCAGCGGCATAAACTGCACGGTGGCGATGAACGCCAATATAACGGTGACGGCCAACTATGCGGTCCCGGCGGTGTACACCCTGACGATACAGTCGGCGAACCCGAACAGCGGCGTCGGGATCAGCGCCTCCCCCGCGGATGTCCACAACACCATCAGCGGGACGACGACTTTTACCCTCTCTTACAACGCTGGAACCAGTGTCACGCTGACCGCTCCAACGACCGCGGCCGGTTACAGCTTTGCATCGTGGAGCGGATGCGCAAGCAGCGCCACCGTTACCTGCTCAGTGACGATGAATGGCAACGCGACGGTGACGGCCGCATACAATCAGCCGGGGATTCAGTCGGTGAGCGTGACGCCCACACCGGGGACAATCACGGTCGGAGCGACGCAGCAATTTGCGGCCACGGTCGCGGGCAGCGGGAGTTACAGCAGCGCGGTGACGTGGTCGGTGGCGGCGCCGGCGGGAAGCAATGTCAGCCCCGGCACGATCAGCGCGACCGGGCTGTACACGACGCCGTACCCCGCTCCGGCGAGCGTGACGGTGAAGGCGACAAGCGTGCAGGATGTGACGAAAAGCGCCAGCGTTACTGTCGCGCTCGCGGCTCCGGCGGCAGCCAGCGGTCCGGCGCTGAGTGTGAATGCGGGAGCGGCGACGCACGCGATCAGTCCCTACATCTACGGGATGAATAACTACCAGCTATCGGCTGCGGTGGTGAAGGCGGCGAACGTTCCGGTGGACCGCTTTGGCGGGGACGCGACGTCGCGCTACAACTACCTGCTCGACGTGACCAGCTCTGCCTCTGACTATTATTTCGAGAATCAGGTGGGCGCCAGCGGCAATCAGGCGAACAGCCAATTCAATGAACAGGTGGCGAGCGATGCGGCGCTTGGCGCGAGGACCATAGGGACGGTCGATGTGCTGGGATGGGTCGCGAAAGACGGCACGTCGTGCAGCTTTCCGGTATTGAAGTATCCCAACCAGTATCAGGTCGACCCTTATCGCGCGTGCGGCGATGGGGAATTGCAGAACCAGACCAACATCACCGGCAATGCCGCGACCGACACCAGCACCGCTGTTGGGCCTTCGTTCGCCGGTAACTGGGTGAGCTATCTGGTGAGCAAGTTCGGCACGGCCGCGAACGGCGGAGTGGCCATCTATGACCTGGACAACGAGCCAACGTGGTGGGACGCGGTGCATCGCGATGTGCATCCGCTGCCTTCAACGTATGACGAGGTGACCAACAAAGGGCTTGCCACCGCGCAGGCTATCAAGACAGCCGACCCAACCGCGGCAGTGAGTGGGCCTGTCGTCGATTATTGGTGGAATTATTTCTATTCAAAGAAGGACATCGAATCCGGGTGGGGTTCAGGGCCGTGCTATCAGCCGTGGAGCAATCCAGTCGATCGTAACGCGCATGGGGGCGTTCCGTTCATCGAGTACTACCTGCAACAGTTCGCGGCGTACCAGGCCGCGCACAGCGTGCGGCTGTTGGATTACCTGGATGTGCATGCGTACTTCGCGGCGACATATAACGGCACTGGGGTGGGCCTGACGACCACCGGGAACACCGGCGAGCAGCAGGCGCGGCTGAATTCGACGCGGGTGTTCTGGGACCCGACGTACACCGACCCAAACAATCCGCAGCCGAACTATACGAGCGACTCGAATTTCACGTCGAGCTGTTCGACTCCGCTACAGGCGCCGCAGGTGATTCCGATGTTGCAGGGCTGGGTCGCGAAGGACTATCCCGGCACCAAGACCGCAATTACGGAATACAATTTCGGCGGCCAGGAGTCGATCAACGGCGCGGTGGCGCAGGCTGATGTTCTCGGAATTTTCGGAAGCTACGGGCTGGACCTGGCAACGCTATGGGGTCCACCGAGTCCGACGACGCAGGTGCCCGGACTGATGGCATTCGAGATTTATCGCAACTACGACGGCAACAATGCGATGTTCGGGAACGAGTCGCTGGCTTCGACAAGCGCCGATCAGGGCAAGCTTTCTGTGTATGGAGCGCAACGAACTTCGGACGGCGCAAAGACCGTCGTCGTGATCAATAAGACCTACGGCGACCTGACTTCGACGCTCTCGCTCGCCAACTTTACAGCGGCCGCGGGTGAGACGGCGAAGGTCTATCTCTACAGCAGCGCAAACTTGAACGGGATCGTCGCGCAGAGTGCCGCGGCGTTGACTCCCCCGGCTTCGGGAAGCACCAGCAGCACTTTGACTGCGACATTTCCGGCGCAGTCCATTACGCTGTTCGTGGTCCCATAAGCTGAGCCGAAATTGTTGTGGAACGGAGCGGCCCCTCTGATGAGCAGGTTTGCGATACGTTGTCTGGTGGCGATTGTTGCTGTTTGCAGCTTGCCGGTTGCCGCGATGGCGCAAGTGCAGGACCGCTCTGCCGGGCTGCGGACTGCGACGGCGCGAGCGCAACATCTGCGGCGCGGCATCAATGCGTCGCAATGGTTTTCGCAGTCGCCGAACGATTATTCAGCGAAGCGTACTTCGAGCTACACGACCGATGCGGATATTGCGCTGATGGCGCGCATGGGTTTCGACAATGTGCGGTTGAGCATCGATGCGACTCCGCTGGAGCAGTGGCCGCTCGGCAAGGATGGTTTGAATGCCGACTTCATGGCGCGGCTCGATCATGCGCTGGACACGATGCTCGCGAACGGCCTCGCGGTGCAGGTCGACCTGCATCCGGAAGAGGCGTTCAAGATGCAGTTGCGCACCAGCAATCAGGCTGTGGACCATCTGACCGCGTTGTGGAGCAAACTGGCGGCACACTATGCGACGCGCGATCCGGAGCGGGTGTTCTTCGAGATCATGAACGAGCCCGAGGAAAACGATCCTTACCGCTGGGCCGGCATCCAGGCGCGTGTGGCGGCAGCGATTCGCGAGGTTGCTCCGCGAAATACGATCATCGCGACGGCGGGGAACTACTCCGACATCGTTGACCTGTTGCAGCAGCATCCGCTGCCCGACGGGAACGTGATTTACAACTTTCACTTCTACGATCCGCACGAGTTCACGCACCAGGGCGCGACCTGGGGAGTGCCGTGGTGGAGGTATACGCATGGGATCCCGTATCCGCCGACCGAAAGCAGCATGTCCGAGTCGCTGAAGGAAGTCCCAGATGCGGCGAGCCGGTATTCGCTCGAACAATACTGGCTTGACCGTTGGGATGGGCGCCGCATCCGCGCACTGATCGATGAAGCCGCCGCGTGGGGTAAGGCGAACGATGTGCCGCTGATCTGCAATGAGTTCGGCGTCTTCCGGGAACACAGCGATCCGGTCTCGCGCAGTGCGTGGATTCACGATGTCCGCACGGCGTTGGAGGCCGATGGCATTGGATGGGCGATGTGGGACTATCGCGGCGGCTTTGGTGTCGTGACGAAGCATGACGGCGAGGCAGCACAGCCCGATTTGGCGACGGTGAGTGCGTTGGGATTGAAGAATTAGGAGTTGCGGCGGCGAGTGGGCGGGCGTTCGAATGCGCGCGTAGATTCGCGCACGATCAACTCAGGTTGCAGCACGACTTCGGCGGGATGGATCTGGTTTGGCTCGCGGATGCGCGCGAGGAGGCGCTCCACTGCCTGACGGCCCATTTCTTCCAGGGGTTGGCGGATGGTGGTGAGGCGCGGAGTGTAGAAACCTGCCACTCCAATGTCGTCGAAACCGACCACCGAAACGTCGCGCGGACAGTTCAAACCGAAGTCGGCGAGGGCGCGGATGGCGCCGATCGCGGAGGTGTCGTTGAATGCGCACACGCCGGTAAATTTGACACCCGTTGCGAGATGCTCGGAGACGGTTTTGAACGCGAGTTCCGGTGTGACCTGGTTGTGGTCGATCTCGAGACAAAGTTCCGGACCGAGGTCCATACTAAATTCCCGGGCGGCTTCGAGCAGCAGCCTCCATCGCTCCCCGGATTCGAGGCAGGAGCTTTCGCCCTTCATCAGCAGCACGCGCTTGTGGCCGAGGTCGTGCAGATGTTGCAGCGCGAGGCGAGTGCCAAGCTGCTGGTCCACGATCACGCTGGTGACCCCGGGGTCCGACGTGGAATAGGAGATGGTGACGGCCGGAAGGCCGGGTGGCTCGACCACGCGGGTGCTGAGAAAGATGAGGCCGTCGACGGCACGCTGCCGGAGCAGCAGGGGATATTCGCGGATGAGGTCTTCGCGCAGCAGATGGCTGACGGTGAAGTAGAGATAGCCGCCTTCGAGCAGGGCTTCCTCGATGCCGCGCATGACGCGCGTGTAGTAACCGTCACTGGCGTCCGCGGCGATGACGCCGACGGTGCGGCTCTCGCGGGTGCTGAGCGAGCGGGCGACGAGGTTCGGACGGTAGTTGAACTTCTTGGCGGCTGCGAGGATTCGAGCGCGGGTTTCGGGAGTGAGGGCGTGGGACAGCGGAACGTCGTTGAGGACCATCGAGACCGAAGCCAGGGACAGGCCCAGATGCTCGGCAATATCCCTGAGGCCGGAAGGCTTCGGGGGCGCGCTGGCTCTCTCGACTGTCTCGACTATCTTTCGCTTGACCGGCTTGGTCGTTTTACGCAAGGTTTCGGTTCTCGCCCTTAGTGAGATTCTGGAATCTGGACGCGAGCGTGAGTGTCAATCGCCGGAGTCGCGTGTACAGAGGATTGCACAACACTGAAGGTTCAGCAAACGCATGAGGCGCGGTTTATGCCAGCGTCCTTTCCGCGTCTTGACATGTGGAGAAGGTTGCCTGTACAAATTTCCTGCTATCGGTTTAAGCGTTTCAAATTAGGGGAACAGCTGCAAGAGCCTGTGTTTTCAAGCAGCCGAGCCGTATGGGAGAGTGCATGGACCGCCGTAAATTTTTGCAAGTTACAGGATTGACCCTGGGCGCGGGGCCGCTCGCTCACCTGCTTCCGGGCGATGCGGTTGCGCAGGCTATGCCGGCCCGCGGAGGGACGGCGAGTTTTCCGGCGGGGTTTCTGTGGGGTTCGGCGACGGCGTCGTACCAGGTGGAAGGCGCGGTGCATGAGGGCGGCCGCGGACCGTCGGTGTGGGACACGTTCTCGCATACACCGGGGAAGACTTTCCACGGCGATACAGGCGATGTTGCCGATGACTTCTACCATCTGTATCCGAAAGACATCGCGTCGATGAAGGAACTCGGACTGAAGACGTTCCGGTTTTCGGTGGCGTGGAGCCGCATCTTTCCCCAGGGCACTGGAAGGCCGAATCAACAGGGCGTGGACTTCTACAAGCGGCTGACTGACGCGCTGTTGGCTGCCGGAATTGAGCCGTACTGCACGCTGTTTCACTGGGACCTTCCGCAGGCGTTGCAGGACCGCGGAGGATGGGAAAACCGCGATGTTGCGAAGGCCTTTGCGGACTATGCGGGCTTTACAGCCGGAGCGCTTTCGGACCGCGTGAAGCACTTCATGACGATGAACGAGATGCGCACCTTCGTCGAACTGGGGTATGGACAGGGCACTCATGCGCCGGGACTGAAGGTGGGTGCTAAACGGCTCGCGCAGTTGAACCATTACGTGGCGCTCGCGCATGGGCTTGCGGTGCAGGCGATTCGCGCACATGCGAAGGCCGGAACGAAGGTTGGCATTGCCGACAATGTGCAGGCGACGACGCCGGCGATCGAGACTCCGGAGCACATTGAGGCAGCTCGCAAAGCGATGCGCGAGCAGAATGCATCGTTTATGACGGTCGTGCAGGAGGGACGCTACACCGATCTTTACCTCAAGGGTCTGGGGGCCAATGCTCCGAAGTTTACCGCCGAAGAGATGAGCATCATCAAGAGCCCGATGGATTTTGTGGGGCTGAATATCTATCAGCCGACGTATGTGCGCGCGGATGGGTCGGAGAAGGGATATGCGGTCATCGATCCGCCGATGTCGTTTCCGCATATGTACAGTCCGTGGCTGTATGTAGGGCCGGAAGCGATTTACTGGGCCCCGAAACTGGTGTCCGAAATATGGGGCGTGAAGGAGCTTTACATTACGGAAAATGGAGCGTCCTCGAGCGACCGGATTGCTCCGGATGGACATGTTTACGACAGTGATCGCGTGATGTACCTGCGCAACTATCTGGGGCAACTACAGCGCGGGATTGCCGAAGGCGTGCCGGTCCGAGGGTACTCTCTGTGGAGCCTGCTGGACAACTATGAATGGGCCGATGGTTACTCCAAACGGTTCGGGATCATCTATGTGGACTTCGCGACGCAGAAGCGGACGCCGAAATTGAGCGCGGCGTTTTATAAAGAGGTCATCCGGGAGAACCGTGTGAAGTAGTAGCGGGGGCCGGTGGTGGCGCGATCCCTTCTTCGAGGCTGATAGACGATCCGTTCAAGGTGCGACCGTTCGGGGCAAGAGAGGTGCGTACGACCGGGGACACCCCCTCCCCCTCCCCTTGTTTCTATTGCCCTGGGGTAAGTGCTTTAGAATGCTGGGCTCCAGGGCGGGAGGTCTTCTCAAACGTCTCATTCTACATGGCTTCGGCACAAAATATTCCTGCGTAAGGAGTTAGAGGCTGGTTTGGCGGTTGGGGCCGATTTTCAGCTGCCAGCTTCGAGCTACCAGCTACCAGTTTCGAGTTGCCAGGTTCCAGTTTCGGGCGAAGCGGTGAGGAGTACACCTACCTTTCTGTTCCGGTGCGAGGGTTGAGGAGCGGCGGTTCTGGACAGCTCAGAGCGTAGAGGTTCGCGGCGCGGCCCGCGTCGGGTTTTGTTCAGTTTTGAGTTGTGAGTTTTGAGTCCTGATTTAATTGTACAGAGTTGGGAGATATAACACGCCAGGTTTTTAGAAATAGTTTTTCCAGTGTTTATGCGGGGTTTGGGGGTTTTGCATAGGCTGGAGGGCTTGACAACTTTTAGGCCCATTCGCGCTGCGGGCTGCGCTGCAATCGGCGCATGGTTGTGTCCTATTGCGGGGGTGCGTGGCCGATGAACTTGTCGGCCCACTGGATGAAATACTTCATGTTCGGTGCGTCGGTGTGGCCGCCGTCGTGCTGGCGCCAGGCGAGTTGGCCGTCCAGGTGGCCCTCGTTGAATGGGGGCATTTTGGCTGTGTGGTAATCGCCGGCGATGTCGAGACCTTTTGCGCCGAGCAATGTGAAGACGCGGCCCGCGTCGATGGTCGCCATGAAGCTGCCCTGATGATCGAGCCAATGGGCGTCGCCCTTCTCGGGAATGCCGTAGCTGATGAAGGTGAGGCGCGGCGCGCAGAGGGCGACCAATTCGTTGGAGTCCACCGGAATGTCTTCGGGCGTTTTGCTGCCGAACGTGGCCTCGGATGCGCCGTACTTGAGGAAATTTCCAGCCATCCAGTGGTACTCGCCGGTGCCGGTGAGGCTTTCGACTGCTTCTCCGTAATTGCGGCGCAGGGGAGTGGCGCCGCCTTTGCCGGACGACCCGACGAGGACTATGGCGAAGCGTGGATCGAAGGCCATGGTGACGAGGGCGGCTTTGCCGTAGCGCGAAACGCCTTCGATGCCAACGTGTTTTGCGTCGACCGCGGGGTCGGTCGCGAGGTAATCGAGAGCGCGGCCCGCGCCCCAGCCCCAGGCGCGCAACGCTCCCCAGTCTTCAGGCTTGCGCGGCTGGCCTTTGTCGACGAGACCGATGATGCCGCGCGCGAGTCCGGCGCCGTTGTCGGCCTGCACGCTGGCGGGGTCGAGGAGCGCGAAACCCCAACCGGCGGCGATCAACTCCCATGTGTTGGGCGGGTCGCCGTCGGCATTGAGTTGCGGGAACTGGAAGGGTGTGGACTTGACCGGCTCCCATGCCGGGTGACTGGCGAGAACATCTTTCAGCGCAGGGTCCTGCTGGATGAGAAGCGCTTTCCATGCAGTGTTGATGCGGTCGAGGTCTTCGCCCGCGGGCTCGTTGGGGGAGGGAAAGCCGGCGCGGCCAAACATGATGAGGAGGGGAACAGGCCCCGCAGCGTTGGCCGGAGTCACCACAGTCATGTGGATTTTTACGGCGATGGCGGGGTAGGAGGAGTTGTCGACTTCTCCGATGAGGTCTTTGGCGATGACGCGGTTGAAGCCGATCATCTCGTGGTCGACGGCGGTGACGCGCCACGTCACTTTCGGGACATCTCTGGGGATTCGGCCGTAGACATATTTTTCGTACATGTCGACGATCTCGGGACGGCGCTTGTCCCACCACATTTGCGCCGTGGTGACTTTGCGGCCGTCGTTCAAGGTGAGTGGGTCGGGGAGATTGGGGTAGGGATTGGCCTTCGACTCGTCGTAGTTGGCGTGGTTGGGGGCGTTTTCGTTGCCGCTCGGACCGGGACGGAGGGCCTTGATGCCGAGCTGGTCCATCATGTTCCGGTGGTCCTGCTCGGCGGTGAATGTGACGGGAGGCGGGGTGGAGGGATTTTGGGTCCACGCCGTTCTTGGGCCGATGAGAAAAAATCCGAGGCAGAACAGACCGAGGCGAAACCTGTTGAAGCGCATATGACCTCCGCTCGCGGGTGCCCGCGGCTTTCGAGATGAATTATTGCAGGCCCATACTAGCCAGGATTCCTGTTCGATGCAGAGCTCTCTCCGCAGGCCAGGGCTAAAGCCCATCTCTGTAGGCGCCTCTGCCGCGGGCTGAAGCCCGCTGCTACTCCGGCACGGCGGATGCGGAGTAGTGAGGTCGCGCCGCTGTTATCCTACATGCCTGTCGGGAATGAGGTTGCGATGAAGCGTGTGTTGCTGTCCGCTGTGGTGTTTGGGTTTGCCGTGTCGCTGTGTGTCGCGGGCGGCCAACAACTGCCGGCGATTCGGAGCGAAGGAAGTGCTCGACAGCTCATTGTTCAGGGCAAACCGTTTCTCATCCTGGGCGGCGAACTGGGCAATTCTTCGGCGGGGACTGCGGCGCAGGCGGACGTCATCCTGCCGAAACTGGCGAGCCTGCATTTCAATACGGTGCTGATGCCGGTGGCTTGGGACGAGATCGAGCCGGCGGAGGGCCGCTTCGATTTTTCCATTCCCGATCACTGGATCGAGGTGGCGCGGCAACAACACCTGCATCTTGTGTTTCTTTGGTTCGGGAGCTGGAAGAATGCCTTTTCGGAGTATGCGCCGGCGTGGGTGCTGTCCGATACGAAGCGATTTCCGCGCGCGATTTCCGCCGAGGGATTGCCGCTAGAGATTCTTTCTCCGCTGGGCGAGGAAACGGCGCGCGCCGATAGCCGGGCGTTTGCGGCGCTGATGCGGCATCTGCGCGAGCGAGACGCAGAGATGCAGACGGTGCTGATGGTGCAGGTGGAGAATGAGGTGGGTTACCTGGGGGTCGGGGGGCGGGACCGTTCGGACGCTGCG
>Ga0209483_1000285_pt1 | contig 46749 bp, 52 predicted proteins | sample NGEPerA_FD_184508 | JGI IMG/M metagenome (GOLD analysis project Ga0209483, IMG submission 184508) | Arctic peat soil microbial communities from the Barrow Environmental Observatory site, Barrow, Alaska, USA - NGEE PermafrostL2-A... | ecosystem: Environmental > Terrestrial > Soil > Wetlands >...
GAACGGCAAGGGCCCGCCGCTGCTGCGTCTCACCGAGAACCCGGATATTCTCGCCATATTAGCCTCGCGTCGCAACGATCGGCCGGCGCTGGTCGTCGGCTTTGCCGCCGAGACCGAGAATGTCGTCGCCAACGCCACGGCGAAGCGCGCGAAAAAGGGCTGCGATTGGATTCTCGCCAATGACGTATCGCCCGCCACCGGGACGTTCGGCGGCGACAGCAACACGATCCACCTGGTCGACGCGGACGGCGTCGAGGACTGGCCGGCGATGACCAAGCACGAAGTCGCCCGGCGGCTTGCCGAGCGCATCGCCGGCGCCCTCGCTCCGCTTCGCCGGTGATCCGCTTTCGGCCGGCCTCCACCCCGACCCTCCTCCGCAAGCGGGGGAGGGAGGCACGCGGAGCGAGCTTATGGGGGTTTGGCGCTGGCGGCATGGCGGCCGCATGCCGCTAAAGGTGGAGCTTAAAATCCTCGATCCGCGGCTGGCCGGCTGGGGCTTCCCGCGTTACGGCTCGAGCCTCGCGGCGGGCCTCGACCTCCACGCCTGCATCGCAGAGCCGGCGACGGTCGCGCCGCAGGCCCCGGCGCTGCTGATCTCGTCCGGCATCGCCTTTCGCATCGGCGATCCGGAATGGTGCGGGATGGTGCTGCCCCGCTCGGGGCTGGGGCATCGGCAGGGGCTGGTGCTCGGCAACGCGGTTGGACTGATCGACGCCGATTACGAAGGCCCGCTGATGGTCTCGCTGTGGAACCGCAACCCGCCCGGCAGCGGCCATCCGGTCCGTCCAATCCAGATAAATCCCGGCGACCGCATCGCCCAGCTGGTGTTCACCCGCATCGCGCGGCCGGAATTTTTCCTCGTCGAGGCGTTTTCCGAGAGCGGAGAGCGGCAATCGGGCGGGTTCGGCTCAACCGGCGTCGCTTCCGCTTGCCGCGACCGCACGTCGCAGCGAAACTGACCGCGAGGGAGGACGCCAATCCAGCGACATGATCCGGCTCAATAAAAAGCTCCTTTTCGCGATCGAGGCGGTGCTCGACATCGCCTATAACGGCGGCGTCGCGCCGGTGCGTTCGTCCGAGATCACGTCGCGCCAGGGAATTCCCCGCCGCTATCTGGAGCCGGTGTTGCAGGAATTGGTGCGCCACGGCGTGCTGATCGGCATCCGCGGCCCGAGCGGCGGCTATCGCCTGGCGCGCGAGCGGCGGCGGGTCAGCATCGGCGATATCGTGCGCACGGTACGCGGGCTCGAAACCGTCGAGGACCCGGTCGAAGCGCCGGCCAGCGCGCTCGGTCTCCAGGTTTTGCGGCCGCTATGGCTCGAGCTCCAGGAAGAGACGATGCGCCGGCTCGACTCGCTGACGCTCGAGGATTTGTGCACGCGGGCCTACCGCGCCGGAATCGCGGGCCAGATGGCGGAAGGCGGCAATTTCGATATCTGAGGCGGCGTTTAAACCGGCGCGAAGCCGCCCATCGTCGTGCGGTGCATCATCCGCCGCAGCGGCAAATCGTAGTCCTGGACCGCCCGGTGCTGCACCGTGCAATTGTCCCACATCAGCAAATCGCCCGGCCGCCATTGATGCCGATAGATGAAGGCAGGCTTGACGATATGGTCGGCGAGCGCGGCGATCATCAATTCGGCTTCCTCCGCCTCCACCCCTTCGATGCCGGTGCAGTCGTCGCGCATGACGTAGAGGCATTTGCGGCCTGTGCGGGGATGCGTGCGGACGATCGGATGGGTGACCGGCGGGTTGCGCTCGATCTCGGACCGGGTCGGCGCGAGGGCGCGCTTGCGGCCGGCGAAGTCGAACACCGCGCGGCGCCCGGCGATCCGCTCCTTCAAGGCGTCGGGGAGAGCGTCCCAAGCGGAAGCGGCGCTTGCGAACTCGGTGTCGCCGAGCGGCAGGCCGTGGAGGTCCGGGATTTCGTGGGCGTAGAGCATCGTGCCGCGCGGCGGCCGGGCCGTGTAGCACATGTCGGAATGCCAGTTCTCGCCGGCGCGGCGGATGCCGATCGGCTTGCCGTCCGCGGTGACGTTCGACACGACGACGATCTCCGGGCTGCCCTCGACGCTCCAGCGCTCGCCGAAGATGTTGTACTCGATCTCGCCGAACCGGCGGGTGAAGGCGACCTGCTGCGGCGACGCGATCCGTTGATCGCGGAAAAAGATCACGCCATGCTCGTCGAAGGCGCGCTCGACGAGGGCGAAGACATTGTCGCCGAGCGGCTGCGCCAGATCGACGCCGCGAATCTCGGCGCCGAGCGCGCTTCCGGTCGGGATGATTTCGATCGACATGGCGGTTCCTCCGGTGCGCCGGAACTCTAGGCTTGGCAGTCGGCCAAATCCATCGGCCAAGGTTTGCGTTTGGCGCAGGCGGCCGTTGCTTTCGCGTTGCGGCACGCCGCGGGCGCGCTTACATCATTGGTCAAGCACGACAAAGGGCGGCGCATGGACACCGGCATGACGACAGCGGTGCGGGGCGAATTCCGCGGTCACGTCTACGACAGCATTCTCGAAACGATCGGCGCGACGCCGCTGGTGCGGCTTTCGCGGCTCGCCGCCGATGCGGGTGTTGAGGCCGATATTCTCGGCAAGTGCGAGTTCTTCAACCCATTGTGCTCGGTCAAGGACCGGATCGGGCTGGCGATGATCGAGGCCGGCGAGCGGGACGGACGGATCGGGCCGAGCACGGTGCTGGTCGAGCCGACCTCGGGGAATACCGGGATCGCGCTGGCTTTCGCCTGCGCCGCCAAGGGTTACCGGCTGATCCTGACGATGCCCGAGAGCATGTCGATCGAGCGCCGCAAGATGCTGCTGCTGCTCGGCGCCGAACTGGAGCTCACGCCGTCCTCCCAGGGCATGCGCGGCGCCATTGCGCGCGCCGAGGAGATCGTCGCCAGCCTCCCCGACGCGATCATGCCGCAGCAATTCGACAACCCGGCGAACGCGGACATCCACCGCCGCACCACGGCCGAGGAGATCTGGAAGGATACCGCCGGCGCGGTCGATGTCGTGGTCAGCGCGGTCGGGACCGGCGGCACGTTGACCGGCGTCGGCTCGGTGCTGAAGGCGAAAAAGCCCGGTCTGCGCATGGTCGCGGTCGAGCCCGAGGACAGCGCGGTCCTCTCTGGCCGTCCGCCCGGCCCCAACCGCATCCAGGGCATCGGCGCCGGGTTCATCCCCAGCATTCTCGACACGGCGATGATCGACGAGATCGTCTGCATCGGCTTCGGCACCGCGCTCCAGGCGTCGCGCAAGGCGGCGCAGCTGGAGGGCGTGGCGGTCGGCATTTCCGCCGGCGCGGCCTTGGCCGCGGGGCTGGAAATCGGCGCACGGCCCGAGATGAAGGGCAAGACGATCGTCGTCGTGCTGCCCGATTTCGCCGAGCGTTATCTCTCGACCCCGCTGTTCGACGGTCTGTAAGGGGCTTTGCCCGTGGAACTGAGCGAAGACCAATTCCGGCGCTACGCCCGCCACCTGATCCTCGACGAAGTGGGCGAGGAGGGGCAGGAAAAGCTGCTGCGGTCGCGGGTGCTGGTGATCGGCGCCGGCGGGCTTGGCTCGCCGCTGCTGATGTATTTGGCGGCGGCCGGGGTCGGCACGATCGGCATTGTCGACGACGACCGGGTCGACATCACCAATTTGCAGCGCCAGATCGTCCATGCGACCCGGCGGGTCGGCGACCTCAAGGTCGAGAGCGCCGCGGAGACCTTGGCGCGGATCAACGACGGCGTGCGGATCGAGACCTACCCGCTGCGGCTCGGCCCCGACAACGCCGAGGCGCTGATCGCGCGCTACGATCTCGTCGCCGACGGCAGCGACAATTTCGCCACCCGCTATCTCCTCAGCGATCTCTGCGCCCGGCTGCAGAAGCCGCTGGTCGCGGCGGCGCTGTCGCCGTTCGAGGGGCAGCTGTCGACATTCAAGCCGTATTTGGGCGATGGCCACCCCTGTTACCGCTGTCTCTTCCGCGAGCCGCCGCCGCCCGACACGGTGCCGCGCTGCGAAGAGGCCGGCATCCTCGGCGCCGTCGCCGGGGTGCTCGGCACCCTGCAGGCCGTCGAGGTGCTAAAGGAGTTGCTCGGCCTCGGCGAGAGCCTCGACGGCACGCTGCTGATCTACGACGCATTGCGCGTGCGCTTCCACCGCATCCGAATCGGCAAGGATCCGGACTGCCCGGCCTGCCATACCGGAGCGCTCGCCATCCCGGCTTAGTTGTTGTTGCGACTCGATAATCCACACCGGGCTTGACCGCCGGCCGGCGCGCGCCATATCCGTGCGCGAGAGGGGCCCGGGGGGAATCATGGCCCGAAGAAAGTGGGTGAGGGCGGTCGCCGGCCTTGGGCTTGCGCTCGCATCCGGGGTTTGGTGGGAAGCGATTGCCGCCGCGGTGGGTGGCGCCGAGGCGCCGTTGCCGCATTTCGCCAGCCTGCATTCCGACAAGGTCAATTTGCGCGCCGGACCCGGCGACCGTTATCCGGTCGAGTGGGTCTATGTCCGCAAGGACTGGCCGGTCGAGGTGGTCGCCCAGTTCGACCATTGGCGGCGCGTTCGCGACTGGGCAGGCACCGAGGGCTGGGTGCACGAGAAAATGGTCGCCGGACGGCGGGAAGTGATCGTCATCGGGGGCGTGCGCGCCCTGCGAACCGCGCCGGACCTCGCGGCCGCGCTCGTCGCCCGAGCCGAGCCGGGGGTCGTGGCGCGGCTCGACGAGTGCCGCGGCGGTTGGTGCCGCATCGTGGCGGGCGACGTCACCGGCTGGGTCGAGCGCTCGAACATCTGGGGTGTCTACCCGACCGAGGCCGTGCCGTAGCTCTCACCCGAGCCCCCTATTCGCCCTGCTGCGTCGAGCGATCTCGCGCCACCGGCGAAGGAAGGCGAATAGGGCAAGGCGCCTTACGTTCGTGTCGAAGCGGCAACCCTCTTTCGTCATGGCCGGGCGTGTCCCAGCCATGACGTGGATCACCGGGACAAGCCCGGTGATGACGATGTCGGGGATGATCAACTTCAGCCGCTCTAATCGAAATCCTCCGCCAGGGCGGCGCGCACCGGCTCCGGCATCACCGCCATATGCGCGTAGTTGGGGTGGTCGGACCCGACGACGACGCGGACGCCGTGCGCTTTGAAACGAGCGGCCTGGATGGAGGTGAACGGAAACCAGACGAATTGCACCGACGACGCCTTGCCGTCCGGACTGGTGTTCTCGCGGCTGAGATCGGGCTTGCCGGCGATGCGTTCGCCCTCGAACTCGAGAAAAAAACGGTCCTCGATGCCCCCGAGCCGTGCGAGCACGGTGGCGCGCCGCGCCGGATCGTCGATCTCCAGCATGACGGTGGCCACGAGCTCGCTGCCCTGGGGAATCATCGGGTTATAGGCGGCAAGCTCATCTTCGATTTGAGCCTCCCCGCCCTTTTCGACATAGAGCATTTCGTGGACTTGCTGCCACATCGTGGCGTAATTCTCGAAATAAAAGGTCGCGAACGGGCCGACTTCGACGCGCCGGCGCCTCTTCAGTTCGCTGGTCGCCTGTCGCCGCTCGCGCCGGATCTTGCCGTAATCGGCGGTCGCCAGGATGTCGTCGCGGGTCAATTTCCGCTTCTCTGGGGTCCCGGTACTCATTGCTGTACTCATTCTTGCCTTCCCGCCGTCGCCGCGCCGTCGAAGGCGATGCCATAGGCGCGGGCGAGCAACTCGATCGGATGGTGCGAGCGATCGGGCACATTGCCGTTGTTGGCCGTCAACTCCATGCCCTGCAGGATGTGCATCGCCGCCAGCGGGCATTCCGATGCGACAAAGGGCTGCTTCTCGTTTAACGCCTGTCGGGCGACAGGCCTCCCGAGCTTGATCGCGGTCTCGAAATTCCCTTTCATCACGCCCCACGAGCCGCCGTGGCCGGAACAGCGTTCGATGACCTTGATCGGCGTATCGGGAACGAGGCGCATCATCTCGGTCGCCTTCTGGCCCATGTTCTGCGCGCGCGCATGGCAAGCGATGTGCAGCGTCACCCCGCCGCCGAGCGGCGCCAAACCCGGCGCCAGACCCTTGTCCTTCGACAACTGGACGACGTACTCGCTGATATCGAACGTCGCCGCGGCGAGCTTTTCGACCGCCGCGTCGTTGGGCACGATCAGTGGCCACTCGAACTTCAGCATCAGCGCGCAGGAGGGGACCAGCGCGATCACGTCGTAGCCCTTGTCGATCCACGGCTCGAGCGCGGTCGAGACGCCTTTCGCCGCCGCCGCCACCGCGGCGAGGTCGCCCGCTTCCAATTGCGGCATGCCGCAGCATTGCGGGTAGACGACTTCGGTCTCGACGCCGTTCCTGGCGAGCACCGCCTGGGCCGCCTCGCCGATCGTGGGATTGTTGTAATTGACGAAGCAGGTCGCGTAGAGCACCGCCTTGCGTCCGAAGCCGGGCGCGTCGCGGTTGACCGGCGGCGCCGAACGCTTGGCGCGCATCGCGAAGGTGCGGCCATGGTATTCCGGCAGGGCGGCGTTGCGGTCGAGCCCGGCGATCTTTTCCATGATCGGGCGGGTCAGCCCGTTGTGCCGGTCGCTGGCCCAATTCGCCAGCGGGGCAACCTTGCCGGCGAGCCTGCCGTTGCGGTCGGTTTTGATCAGCTCGCGCTGGCCGAAGGTCGCGCGGCCTTCCTCATGCTCGACCGCGCGGTAGCGCAGCATCAGATGCGGGAAGTCGACATTGAACTCATGCGGCGGCACGTAGGGACACTTCGTCATAAAGCACATGTCGCACAGCGTGCAGGCGTCCGCGACCTGGCGGTATTCGGCCTTTGGCACCGCGTCGAGCTCGCCGGTCGGCGAATTGTCGATCAGGTCGAACAGCCGCGGGAACGAATCGCACAAATTGAAGCATCGCCGGCAGGTGTGGCAGATGTCGAACACCCGCGACATTTCCGCCTCGGTCTTTTGCCGATCGACGAAGTCGGGGTCTTCCCACGCGATCACATGGCGGGTCGGCGCCTCCAGGCTGCCTTCTCGCATGGCCACCTCTTCTGCATGCCCGAAGCAGTAATACGAAGGGCGCGAGAGATCGGCTCCCGCGCCCTCCCGTCGGCGGGAAAAACGTCTCGATCAGAGCGTGTCGAGCGCTCGCTGGAAGCGGCCGGCATGGGAGCGCTCGGCCTTTGCCAGCGTCTCGAACCAGTCCGCGATCTCGTCGAAGCCTTCCTCGCGGGCGGTACGCGCCATGCCGGGATACATGTCGGTGTATTCATGCGTTTCGCCGGCGACGGCGGCCTTCAGATTGTTCGAGGTCTCGCCGATCGGCAGCCCGGTCGCTGGATCGCCGCTCTCCTCGAGATATTCGAGGTGGCCGTGCGCGTGGCCGGTCTCGCCTTCGGCGGTTGAGCGGAACACCGCGGAAACGTCGTTGTAGCCTTCGACATCCGCCTTCTGCGCGAAATAGAGGTAGCGCCGGTTCGCCTGGCTCTCGCCGGCGAAGGCCGCTTTCAAATTGTCTTCGGTCTTGGAACCTTTAAGGGAAGCCATCCTACCCTCTCCTTGAAGTCGTGTCGGGGGGCGATGTCGATCCGTTGCCCACCTCTCTTTATGGGTTCGCGAGCGCGCCGAGTCAAGCGAGTTTTGGAATAATTCTAAGTTAGATGGAGCGCGTTGCCTGGTCGGGCCGGCGCACCCGGATGATCACATCGACCCGGCTGATCTCGGTGCCGGCCGGGGCGCACGGCAGCGCGCCCACGGTCACCGCGGTGCCGGGAATATCGAGCAGCATCCCGGTCGACTCGCAGAAGAAATGGTGATGGTCGTCGATGTTGGTGTCGAAATAGGAGCGGCCCGGCTCGACGACGACCTCGCGCAGCAGACCCGCCGTGGTGAACTGGTGCAACGTATTGTAGACCGTCGCCAGCGACACCCGGATCGACGCGGCGGTTGCCTCGCCATGCAGCTGCTCGGCGGTCACGTGCCGGTCGTCGGCGTCGAACAACAGCCGGGCCAGCGCCAGGCGCTGCCGGGTCGGCCGCAGCCCGGCGGTGCGCAGCCGCGACAACGGGTTGGTCGGAGACGTATCCATAGGCGACATATAGGAGCGGGGGCGAGGGGGGTCAATCGCCAGGGGCAATCGCCAGCGGTCAATCGCCAGCGATCAATCGCCGGTGACCAGACGGTCGATCAGTTCGCGCACGGTTGGAATATAGCCGTTCGCGTAAAACGGGTCGGAGCCGAACCTGAAGGCGTTGTGCCCGGCGAACATCAATTCCGACTCGACGTCGTCCGAATGGCAAATCTGCTGCAGGGTCTTCTGGATGCAGAAGCTGCGCGGGTCGGCCTTCTTGCCGGTGGTGCCGGCCTCGGATTGCGCCCAGTTCGAAAACTGGCAGGTGCTGAGGCAGCCCATGCAATTGATCTGGTCGGTGCGAATCTGAAAGGATTGCGGCGGAGTTACCAGGATCAAGGTCGAATCGGGCGTGCGCAGCGCCTCGGTAAAGCCTTCCAGAACCCAGCTTTCGGCCGACTGGCGGTCATGCGCGGTCAGGTACACCAAGCGGCCGCGCGCGCCGACATGGAACTCGGCGACATGCTCGCCGACCGGTTCGACGGTATAGGCGACCTGGTGCTCGGCGCGCTGCTGCAGCTCGTCGAGAAACCGGTTGCGCACCGCCGACGAATAAAACCCGGTCGGACTGAAATGGTTGAGGTAGATGTCGCCTTCCTTGAGCGTCAGCAGCTTGCGCTTCCAGGCGTCCGAGATCGGGCTTTCCTGGGTCAAGAGCGGGCGGGTGCCGAACTGGAAGGCGACCGGCGCCACCTCCGGATCGTCGATCCAGTGCGCCCAGTCGCGCAAATACCAGATGCCGCCGGCCATGAAGATCGGCGTCGAGCCGACCCCGAACTCGGTCATCAGGCTGCGCAGCTCGCGCACCCGCGGCAGCGCCGGCTCGGGCTGTGCGGGGTCTTCGCTGTTGGACAGCCCGTTATGGCCGCCGGCCAACCAGGGGTCTTCGTAGACGACGCCGCCGAGCCAGTCGCTGAACTTGTGGTAGGCGCGCTTCCATAAGGCGCGGAAGGCGCGCGCCGACGAGACGATCGGGTAGTAGTAGACCCCGTAGCGCGCGCAGATCTCGGCGATGCGGTAGGGCATGCCGGCGCCGCAGGTGACGCCGTGAATGAGGCCGCGCGCGCCTTCGAGCACGCCGTGCAGCACCTGTTCGGCGGCGGCCATCTCCCACAGCACGTTCATGTGGATGCGGCCCTCGCCGTTCGATCGCTCGTGGGCGACCCGCGCCTGGTGAATGCCGCCGGCGATCGCGTAGCTGATCAGCTCGTTATGGCGCTCGCGCCGGGTGCGGCCGTGATAGATCTGCGGGATCGCGTGGCCGGCCGCGTCGAAGCTGTCCGCGTTGACGCCGGAAAACGTGCCGACCGCGCCGGACGCCGCCCAGGCGCCCGAGCTCTCGCCGTTCGACACCGAAATGCCCTTGCCGCCCTCGACCAGCGGCAGCACCTCGCGTCCCGAAATCACCAGCGGGATCAGCGGTCTCACAAAACCACACCCTTTCGCGACGCGGCCCATGCTTCGGCCGCCGCCAGGAGCATTATATCGGGTACGTCCGAGAAAACGGAAGCGACGCCCCACCCGAACAATTGCCGCGCCCGCTCGGCGTCGTTGACCGTGTAAGCGAGAAGCGGATAGCCGGCGTCGCCGATTTCGGCCGCCAGGCTCTCGTCAAGGTCTGCATGGCCGGCATGGATGGTCGTGCAGCCGAGCTTCGCGGCGATATCCCGCCAGCCACGCGGTATTTTCTTGAACAGCACGCCGCGCGGGATTGCCGGCGCCCGGGCGCCGGCCTCGGCGATGGCGTCGGGCAGGAAGCTTGAAATCAGGATGGGCGGGAGGATTTCTGCCATGCTGTCGAGATACGCCGCGACGGCGGCGGCGGTTGCAGGTCCGCGGCCGCGCTCGGCCTTGATCTCTACATTGGCCCCGAGGCCGATTTCACCGCAGACGCGAATCGCCTCCTCCAAGGTCGGCACGCGCTCGCCCGCAAACTTATCGCTGAACCAGCGCCCCGCGTCCAGCTTCCGGATGGCGCTCAGCGCCAGTCCGGAAATGCGGCCGCGCCCATCGGTGGTGCGACCGAGCCTGTCGTCGTGCGAAACGGCGAGGGCGCCGTCGCCCGTCAGGCGCACGTCGAACTCGACCCAGGAGCAGCCAAGCGCTCGCGCCGCATGGAACCCGGCCAGCGTGTTCTCGGGGGCATAGGCGGAGGCGCCGCGATGGCCGATCACCGGGGGAAGCGACAGGGGGCGCCGGGCGGCGCCCCGTGCCGTCATTTCGCGGCGGCGCCGGCCGGGGCCGGTTGCTGCTCGCGGCGCTGGGTGCCGAGGTCTTCCCCGGTCGCCTGGTCGACCTGGCGCATGCTGAGCTTGACCTTGCCGCGGTCGTCGAAGCCGAGGACCTTGACCTTGACCGGGTCGCCGACATTGACGACGTCGGAGGTCTTGCCCACCCGCTGCTGCGCCAGCTCGCTGATGTGGACGAGCCCGTCCTTGGCGCCGAGGAAGTTCACAAAGGCGCCGAAATCGACGACCTTGACGACCTTTCCGTTGTAGATCGCGCCCTGCTCGGGCTCGGCGACGATGCCCCTGATCCAGTCGATCGCCGCTTTCGCCGCATCGGCGTCGACCGCGGCGATCTTGATCACCCCGTCGTCGTTGATGTCGACCTTGGCGCCGGTGGTCTCGGTGATCTCGCGGATCACCTTGCCGCCCGAGCCGATCACTTCGCGGATCTTGTCCTTGGGGATCTGGATCGTGGTGATGCGCGGCGCGTTCTCGCTAACCTCGCCGCGGGCGCCGGTCAACGCCTTCGCCATCTCGCCGAGGATGTGGGCGCGGCCGTCGCGCGCCTGGTCGAGCGCGATGCGCATGATCTCCTCGGTGATCGAGGTGATCTTGATGTCCATCTGCAAGGCGGTGACGCCGCGGTCGGTGCCGGCGACCTTGAAGTCCATGTCGCCGAGGTGATCCTCGTCGCCGAGGATGTCGGACAGTACCGCGAAGCCTTCCTTTTCCTTGATGAGCCCCATCGCGATCCCGGCGACCGGGCGCGCCAGCGGCACGCCCGCGTCCATCAGCGACAGCGAGGCGCCGCACACCGAGGCCATCGACGACGAGCCGTTCGACTCGGTGATCTCCGAGACCACGCGAATCGTATAGGGGAAGCTCTCCTTCGTCGGCAGCATCGGGCGCACCGCGCGCCAGGCGAGCTTGCCGTGGCCGATCTCGCGGCGGCCGGGAGACCCCATGCGGCCGGCCTCGCCGGTCGAATAGGGCGGGAAATTATAGTGCAGCATGAAATGCTGGCGGTAATCGCCGTCGAGCGCATCGATCACCTGCTCGTCCTGTCCGGTGCCGAGCGTGGCGACCACCATCGCCTGGGTCTCGCCGCGGGTGAACAGCGCCGAGCCGTGGGTGCGCGGCAAAATGCCGACTTCGGCGGTGATCGGCCGCACGGTCTTGCTGTCGCGTCCGTCGATGCGCGGGTCGCCGCGCAGGATCGCGCCGCGCACGATCTCCTTTTCCAGGTCTTTGAAGAGCTTGGTGGCCAATTCGGCATGCGCCGCGTTATCGGCGAACAGCCCGACCGCTTGCAGCTTCGCGGCGTCCAGCCGGTTGCTGCGCTCCTGCTTGCCCTGCTCCTTGTAGGCGGCTTCGAGCACCGGGCCGATTTCGGCGCGCAGCTTGGTTTCGATCGCGGCCTTTTCCGGCAAGGGGGCGGCCAACGCCCACGGCTCCTTGGCGCAGGTCTCGGCAAGTTCGATGATCGCGTCGATCACCGGCTGAAAGCCCTTATGGCCGAAGGTGACGGCTCCGAGCATCACTTCCTCGGACAATTCCTTGGCTTCCGATTCGACCATCAGCACGCCTTCCTGCGTGCCGGCGAGGATGAGGTCGAGATCCGACTTCTCCAGCTGCTCGGCGGTCGGGTTGAGCACGTACTGGCCGTCGACATAGCCGACCCGCGCGCCTGCGATCGGCCCCATGAACGGAATGCCGGAAATCGTCAACGCCGCCGAGGCGCCGACCATCGCGACGACGTCCGGATCGTTTTCGAGGTCGTGGCTCAGCACCGTGCAGACAACCTGCGTCTCATTGCGGAACCCCGACACGAAGAGAGGCCGGATCGGCCGGTCGATCAGCCGCGAGGTCAGCACCTCTTTTTCCGTCGGGCGGCCTTCGCGCTTGAAGAAGCCGCCCGGGATCTTGCCGGCGGCGAAGGTCTTTTCCTGGTAGTTGACGGTCAGCGGAAAGAAATCCTGGCCGGCGCGCTGCGTCTTGGCGGCGACCGCGGTGCACAGCACCGTCGTCTCGCCGTAGGTCGCGAGCACCGCGCCATCGGCCTGACGGGCGATCTTGCCGGTCTCGAGCACGAGGCGGCGGCCGCCCCAATCGAGCTCTTTACGGTAAACTTGGAACATTCTCGTTCATCCTTTGCGAACAGCTATGCGGCAGCGCTCGCGGAGGCGGATTCCGCCGCGTGCTGCCACGTTTCTTTGCGGCCGTCGGGCCGCACTCTTTGAGGGTGCATCGCATGCACCCGCCGTGGGGGCCACCCGTCCGTCGGGTAACGCCGTTGCCGGGGAGCGGATGCGGCGTGCCGCCAACAGGTCGGCGCCTCTAGTCAACGCCTGAGGCCGAGGCGCCCGATCAGCGTCTCGTATCGTGATGCATCCGAGCGTTTGAGATAATCCAGCAGGCGGCGCCGCTGGCCCACCATGACGAGAAGGCCGCGCCGCGAGTGAAAGTCCTTCTTATGCGTGCCCAGGTGATCGGTCAGGTTGCGGATGCGTTCGGACAAGATCGCCACCTGCACCTCGGGCGAACCGGTATCGCCGGATTTCACGGCATATTCGGTGATGAGCGTCTGTTTGCGCTCGCCGGTAATCGACATCAGGGTTATCCCTTCGTTCAATAATTGATCATCCGCACCGGCAGCAGACGGCCGTTTTCGATGCGCGCCAAACCGACCAGAAGCTGGTCGTGCCGCGCACCGACGATCGTGCCGTCGTCAAGCCGGTCGAGGCGGGCGCCTTCACCGGAGCCGTTCAGATCGATCTGTTGGCCGTGGCGAAGTCGGGCAGCCTCGTCTGCCGTCAAAGCCAGGGCCGGGATGTCGTCCAGCGCGGCTTCGATCGGCAGTAAATGCCCGGAAGCAAACAGACTATGCCCAAGCTCTGCCGCCAAATCCAGCGAAATTGCTTGCGCTTCGGTGAAGCGTCCGACGCTGAGGCGCCGGAGGGCGACGATGTGTCCGAGCGTCCCGAGCGCGGCGGCAAGGTCGCGGGCGAGGGCGCGGATATAGGTGCCCTCGCCGACCAGCGCCTCGAAATCGGCATGGTCGGGGTCGGGGAGGGCGGTCAACCCCAGCTCGATGATCTCGATCGGGCGCTCGGCAAGCACCGGCGCGTTGCCGGCGCGGGCCAGCGCATAGGCGCGGCGGCCGGCCACCTTGATCGCCGAATAGGCCGGCGGGCGCTGCGCGATCGTTCCGAGAAAGCGCGGCAGCTGCGTCCTGATAGCCGCTTCGCCCGGGCGCGACCGGCTTTCGGCGACGGTCGCGCCTTCGCTGTCGTCGGTCTCTGTCGCGGCTCCCCAGCGAACCCGGAAACTGTAGCGCTTTCGCGCTTTCGAGATGAAGGCGACGGTCTTGGTCGCCTCGCCGAGCGCGACCGGCAGGATTCCGGTCGCCAGTGGGTCGAGCGTCCCGGCATGCCCGGTCTTCACACCCGTGGCGTGGCGGATGCGAACGACAGCGTCGTTCGAGGTGATGCCGCCCGGCTTATCGATGACGAGCCAGCCGTGCAGCCCCGGCTCAGCCTTCATCCTTGTCCCGCAGGTCGCGCTCGACCGGCTCGCTATGGAGGATCGCGGCGATGCGCCCGGCGCTGTCGAAAGCGCTGTCGAGGGTAAAGGCGAGGTTCGGCACAAGCCTGAGCCGAACCAACCGGGCGATGCGGCCCTTGAGGAACGGCGCGCTGCGGCGCAGGCCGGACATGATGTCGGCCGCGTTGGCGCCGCCCAGCGGCATGACGAAGGCGAGCGCGTTGCGCAAATCGGGGCTGACCCGCACCTCGGTCACCGTGACGTTGGCGTCGGACAACGCCGGGTCGCGCATCTCACCCGGACGCAACAGCTGCGCCAACGCGTGGCGCAACTCCTCGCCCACCCGCAATTGGCGCTGGCCCGGCTGTCGGACAGGTTGATCCTTCACGACATTTCTAGCCATCTCGGACTAATTTTTCTCTTGCAGTTGCAGTCTTCGTGCTTCCGCCCAAACGCGCACCAGCCTGAGCACCCGAGGCAGGAGACGGCCTTCCATAACCTCCAGCGACTCGATGCCTATCTTCGCTTCCATACCCTGATATAGGACGTGGAAGTACGGCGGAGGATGGTCGTCGTAATACATTCGGATAACAATGCCCCGAAAGGCACCGATCGTCGGCATGACCCAAGGACTACAGGGTGCGGGCGACTTCCTCGATCTCGAAGCACTCGATCGTGTCGCCGACCTGGATGTTCTCGTAGTTCTCGAAGGCCATGCCGCATTCGTAGCCGTCGCGCACCTCGCGCACCTCGTCCTTGAAGCGCTTGAGGGTCTTCAGGCTGCCTTCGTGGATCACCACGTTGTCGCGCAGGAGACGCACCTTGGCGCCGCGGCGGACGACGCCGTCGGTCACCATGCAGCCCGCGACCTTGCCGGCGCGGGTGATGTTGAACACCTCGCGGATCGCGGCGTTGCCGAGGAAGCGCTCGCGCAGGGTCGGCGACAGCATGCCGGAGAGCCCCGCCTTCATGTCGTCGATCACGTCGTAGATGATCGCGTAATAGCGGATCTCGACACCGTCGCGCCGCGCCAAATCGCGCGCCGCGGGGTTGGCGCGGACATTGAAGCCGACGATCACCGCGCCGGTCGCCTTGGCGAGGATCACATCGCTTTCGTTGATGCCGCCGACGCCGGAGTGCAGCACGCGCATCGCGACCTCGTCGGTCGACAGCTTGTTGAGCGAGCCGCTGATCGCCTCGACCGAGCCCTGGACGTCGCCCTTGATGACGATCGGCAGCTCCTTGGCGGTGCCGGCGGTAATCTGCGAGAACATGTCTTCGAGCGTGCCGCGTCCGGTGGCCGCGGCCGCCTTCTCGCGGCGCAGCCGATCGCGGTACTCGGCGATTTCGCGCGCTCGGCTTTCGCTCTCGACGACGACGAAATCGTCGCCGGCCATCGGCGCGGCGTTGAGGCCGAGGACCTCGACCGGCGTGGACGGTCCCGCCTCGCGCAGGTTCTGGCCGCGATCGTCGACCAGCGCGCGGACCCGGCCCCAGACGCTGCCGGTGACGAAGATGTCGCCGACCTTGGCCGTGCCGCGCTGGATCAGTACGGTGGCGATCGCGCCGCGCCCGCGCTCCAATTGCGCTTCGAGCACGACGCCTTCCGCCGGCCGGTGCGGATTGGCCTTGAGGTCGAGCAATTCGGCCTGCAGCAGGATCGCTTCTTCGAGCTTGTCGAGATTTAGCTTCTTGGTGGCCGAAACTTCGATGTCGAGCACGTCGCCACCCAGCTCTTCGACGACCAGCTCGTGCTGCAGCAATTCCTGGCGCACCCGCTCGGGCTTGGCGTCCGCCCGGTCGATCTTGTTGATCGCGACAATGATCGGCACCTGCGCCGCCTTGGCGTGGCGGATCGCCTCGACCGTCTGCTCCATGATGCCGTCATCGGCGGCCACCACCAGCACGACGATGTCGGTGGCGTTGGCGCCGCGGGCGCGCATCGCGGTGAACGCTTGATGGCCTGGCGTGTCGATAAAGGCGATCTGCTTGCCGCCTTTCAGCGTCACCCGGTAGGCGCCGATATGCTGGGTGATGCCGCCCGCCTCGCCGGCCGCGACATCGGTCTGGCGCAGCGCGTCGAGCAGCGATGTCTTGCCGTGATCGACATGGCCCATGACGGTGACGACGGGCGCGCGCGGCTCGAGCATCTCCTCGGTGTCGGCCTCGCCGCGCATGCCGATTTCGACATCGGACTCGGCGACCCGGCGCGGCCGGTGGCCGAATTCGCCGACGACCAGCTCCGCCGTGTCGGCGTCGATCACCTGGTTGACCGTCGCCATGACGCCCATGCGCATCAGGCTTTTGACCACATCGACGCCGCGCTCGGCCATGCGGTTGGCCAGCTCCTGCACGGTGATCGTCTCGGGGATGATGACCTCGCGGACGATCTTGATCTGCTCGGCCTCGCCGTGCAGGCGCGAGCGCTCGCGCTCGCGGGCCCGGCGGACCGAAGCGAGACTGCGTGTCCGTTCGTCCTCGTCGGAGAGCGCGCGGGTCACGGTCAGGCGGCCGTCGCGGCGGCGCGGCTGATCGCGGCGCACCGGCGTTGCCGGCCGCCGTATGTCGGGGCGGCCGCGCCGGAAGGCGGACGGCGCCTCTTCCTCTTCCTCGGCCGGCACCTTGCCGGCGGCGGCGAGCGCGGCGACCTTGGCGGCCGCTGCCTTGCCGGCGCGCTCGGCGACCTCGCGCCGCGACTCTTCCTCCTTGCGCCGCGCCTCTTCGTCGACCGAGCGCTGCCGCGATTCCGCGTCGGCGCGTTTCTTCGCTTCCTCTTCGTCGACCTTGCGCCGCGCCTCGTCTTCCGCCTGGCGCTGCGCGTCCTCGATGGCCCGGGCGGCCTCCTCGCGTCGCGACTCTTCCTCGGCGATGACGGCGCGGTGCCGGGCTTCCTCGCCGGCCTTGCGCGCATCCTGCAATGCGCGCATTCGGCCTGCTTGCTCCGCTTCCGTCAGCGCCCGCGGAATCGAGACGACGCGGCGAACGGCGTCGCCCGCTTCCGGCGTCGGAGCAGGCGTAGGCGCGGTCAGCGGGGCGCGCGCCACCACCGGAGCGGCGGCGTCCTCGGCCTTCGCCGGCTCCGGGCTCTGGCCTGGCAGGATGATGCGCTTCTTGCGGACCTCGACCGCCACGGTCTTCGAGCGCCCGTGCGAGAAGCTCTGCTTGACCTGGCCCGATTCCGCCGGGCGCGACAAGCCGAGCGTACCCGAACGGGTCAGGGTGAGAGGCCGCTTTTGTTCCTGGTCTACGTCACTCATGCGCTTCCGTACCGCCATCCTGCCGCGCCGGACCGGCCGACGCGATGTTCATTTCGCCGTCGAACGCCGCCGCGCGAAACCCGGCGAGCCGTTCGAGATCGATCCGCAGCCGAGCGCACAGCGCACCCGGCGCGATTGCCACAAAACCCACCGCCTCGCGGCCGAACGCGCCGCTCAACTCGCTCGCGTCGAGCACGCTTGCCGACCTTACGCCGCGCGTCGCCGCCGTCATCCGGCGGTGACCGCCCTCGGCTCCGTCGCGGGCGAACAGCAGCAGCGCCGCGTTGCCGCGGCGCGCCGCTTCGCCCACCCGCTCGAACCCCGCCACCGCGAGCCCGGCCCGGCGCGCCAAACCCAGGGTGTCGCGACAGCGCCGCGCCAGCAAGGCCTCGATCCGGTCCGCGAGCTCGGGCGGCGCCACCACCGGCCGCCGCGCGGCGCGCGCGAACACCCGCTTGGCAACCGCCCGCTCGACTATATCGCGGCGGGGCAGCAACCACAAACCCCGTCCCGGCAAATGCGCATCGACATCGGGCACGATCTCGCCGTCCGGCCCGACGACGCAGCGCAACAGCGTGGCGCGGTCGCGGGTCTCGCCGGTGACGATGCAGCGGCGCTGCGGCGCCTCCGCGGGCGCCCCACCGGGCGGTGGCGCAAGGGTGGCGAGCGAAGCCGTCTTGCCTACTCCTTCTCCGCCGCCGCTTCTTCGAACCAGCCGAGCCGCTCGCGCACCGCCATGATCATCGCATTGGCGTCGTCGAGTTCGAGGTTGACGCCGCCTTTGTCGGAGGCGGCGAGGATTTCCAGCAGCTCGTCGCCCGCCAGGTCGGCGAAATCGTCGAGCGTCTTGACGTCCTTCTCGCCGAGCGTCACCAGCATGCCGGGGGACAGGCCCTCCAGCGCGACGAGCTCGTCCGAAACGCCGAGCTCGCCGTAGCGCGCCTGATATTCGGCATCGCGTCGTTCGAGCGCGGCGCGGGCGCGCGCCTGCAGCTCGTTGGCGATATCGGCGTCGAAGCCCTCGATATTGGCAAGATCGTCGATCGCGACATAGGCGACCTCTTCGAGCGAGCTGAACCCTTCGGTCACCAGCAGGTGGGCGATCACGTCGTCGATGTCGAGCGCGTCGATGAAAAGCTGGCTGCGGACGCGGAATTCCTCGGTGCGCCGCTCGGATTCCTCGGCCTCCGTCAGGATGTCGATATCCCACCCGGTAAGCTGCGAGGCGAGGCGCACGTTCTGGCCGCGCCGGCCGATCGCGAGGCTCAGCTGATCGTCGGGGACGACGACCTCGATGCGGCGCTGCTCCTCGTCCATGACGACCTTGGTGACCTCGGCCGGAGCGAGCGCGTTGACGACAAAGGTCGCCGGGTCCTGCGACCACGGGATGATGTCGATCTTCTCGCCCTGCAGCTCGCCGACCACGGCCTGGACCCGGCTGCCGCGCATCCCGACGCAGGCGCCGACCGGGTCGATGCCGCTGTCGCGCGAGATGACCGCGATCTTGGCGCGGCTGCCGGGATCGCGCGCCACGGCGCGGATCTCGATGATGCCGTCGTAGATCTCCGGCACCTCCTGCGCGAACAGCTTGGCCATGTATTGCGGATGGGTGCGCGACAGGAAGATCTGCGGGCCGCGCGGCTCTTGGCGCACGTCGTAGATATAGGCGCGCACCCGCTCGCCCTGGCGGAAGCTCTCGCGCGGCAGCAATTCGTCGCGCCGCAGCATCGCCTCGGCGCGGCCGAGATCGACGACGACGTTGCCGAACTCGACGCGCTTGACGAGACCATTGACGATCTCGCCGATGCGATCCTTGAACTCATTGAACTGGCGCTGGCGCTCGGCGTCGCGCACCTTCTGGACGATGACCTGCTTGGCGGTCTGCGCCGCGATGCGGCCGAAATCGATCGGCGGCAGCGGATCGGTGATGAAATCGCCGATCTCGGCCTCGGCATTCAAGCGTTTCGCCGCGGCGAGCGGGATATGGGTGGCCTCGTTCTCGACCGTCTCGACCACTTCGCGGAAGCGCAGCAGCCGAATTTCGCCGTTGCGGCGGTCGATTTCGGCGCGGATGTCGTACTCCTGGCCGTATTTCGAGCGGCCGGCCTTCTGGATGGCCTGCTCCATCGCCTCGAGGACCTCGTCCTTGTCGATGCCCTTGTCGCGGGCGACGGTGTCGGCGACCTGCAGCAATTCGGGGCGGGTATAGGTGAGAGTGCTTTCCATCGGTATCCGGGGCCTCAGTGAAGCTGTGTGGAGCGCGCGGCGGCGAGAAGATCGTCGGTCAGAACCAGCTTCGCCTTGCTGATGCCGGCGAGCGGCAAGCGGACCTCGCCGTCCTCGCCGTGCAGGCGAACGTGGTCCATCGAATCGGGGGCGCGGCCCAGGATGCGGCCGCGAAAGCGCTTGCGGCCGTCGAGCGGCTGGCCCAATTCGATCTTGGCCTCGAACCCGGCGTAGCGGTCGTAATCCTCGGGCCGGATCAGCGGCCGGTCGATACCGGGCGAGCTGACTTCCAGCATGTAGGCATCGGCAATCGGGTCGGCGACGTCGAGCAGCGCCGAGACCGAACGGCTGATCTCGGTGCAATCGTCGACGGTCATCGGCGCGTCGTCGATCCGCTCGGCCATGATCTGCAAGGTGTCTCGGCGCGTGCCGAGAAACGCGACGCGAACCAGGCGGTAACCCATCGCCGCAAGCGAGGGTTCGATGATCGGGACGATGTCGTCGGCGCTGCTCGGCAAACTTGCGTCCTGCTTCGGGCCAAAGCCACAAATAAAAAGTGGGCCGCCGGCCCACTCCGCGATCGTCGATTTATGGGACTTTGTTTCGCGTCATATATGGGCAAACGGCGGCTTTTGACAAGGGCGTTGCCGCGCCGATTTGGGCTTCAGGGGAGGATATCGATCGGCGTTCCGTCGGGGACGGCGTTCCAAATTTTGACGATTGCGGCGTTGCCGACCGAGATGCATCCATCGGTCCAATCGTGAAACCGTTGCGGCGGGTCGTAGGGCCCGTAATCGCTCGGCACGCCATGGATGAAGATCCCGCCGCCGGGTTCGACGTGCATCGTCCGGGCCCGTGCGCGGTCCTCGGCGTTGGGGTAGGAGATGTGGAGCGCGCGGGTGTACCGCGTGTGCTCGGACCGGTCATCGATGCGATAGACGCCTTCCGGCGTGCGGCCGTCCCCCGCCTCGCGCTTGGGGCCGCGCCAATGCGCGCCGAGGGAGACCGGGAAGGTCTCGAAAACCTTGCCCTGGCGCAGCAATTCCAGGGTGCGTTGAGCTTTCATCACGACAATGCGGTCGGCCACCGGTGGCTTTGCCGCCGCAGGCTTGGCGATAACAGGGGTCGGCGGAGGGCCGGAAACCGTCTCGCAGCCGGTGAACGCCATCGCGATGCCAAGAATGAACGGAAGCAGGCGAAGGATCGAATGACGCATCGGCCGGTCTGCGGACATGGATTGCGCTGCCGGAGCGTTCAGGCGGCTTGCCGCGGGCGGCGCTCGAAGCGCAGGAAGATCGGCGGACGGCCTGCCTTCCTCGCCTTTGCCTCGTAGCGCGTGGGAGACCAGTCGAACGGCCGCTCGCGCCAGTCGGTGGGGCGACGCGCCGTCCAGACGAATGCCGGATGCGTGGTCGCGTGCTCCAATATCCATGAAAGATAATCCGGGTCGTCGGTCGCGAGGCGGAGCTCGGCGCCGTCGACCATGATCTCCGAGAGCCGGTCGAGCGTCGCCGGCGTGACCAGCCGCCGCTTGCGATGCCGCGCCTTCGGCCACGGATCGGGAAACAGGATGAAGACGCGGCCGATCGAGTTCGCCGCCAGCGCCGCCAGCAACGGCCGCGCGTCGTCGGCATGGATGCGGGTATTGACGAGGCCGCGCCCGGCGATCTCGCCGAGCAATTTGACGACGCCGTTCTCGAACACCTCGCAGCCGATAAAGCCGATCTCGGGATGACGCTCGGCCTGCTCGGCCAAATGCTCGCCGCCGCCAAAGCCGATTTCGAGCCAGACCTCGCGCGGCGGCGTGGGGAAGAGGCTTTTTGGATCTAGGGTCCCGTTTTCAGGCAGCGCGACGGATACCTGCGGCAGCAGGGATTGCCGCCGCTCGCGCTGGCCGGTGCGCAGCGGCCGGCCGCGCCGGCGGCCGTAAAACTGCTGTCGGGACCGCGCCTCGTCCACGCCCTCAGAAAGCGCGCCGCAGCTCGTCGGCGAGGTCGGTGCGTTCCCACGAAAAAGCGCCGTTCGCCTCGGGTTCGCGGCCGAAATGACCGTAGGACGAGGTTCGCGTGTAGATCGGCTTGTTGAGGCTGAGATGGGTGCGGATGCCGCGGGGCGACAAATCCATCAATTCCTGCAACACGCGGCCGAGTTTCGCTTCGTCGATGTCGCACTGGGTATCGACATAGAACGACAACGGCTTGGCGACGCCGATCGCATAGGCGACCTGGATCGTGCAGGTGTCGGCAAGGCCCGCGGCGACGACGTTCTTGGCGAGGTAGCGCGCGGCGTAGGCGCCCGAGCGGTCGACCTTGGTTGGGTCCTTGCCGGAAAACGCGCCGCCGCCGTGCGGCGCCCAGCCGCCATAGGTATCGACAATGATCTTGCGGCCGGTGAGGCCGGCGTCGCCGTCCGGGCCGCCGATCACGAAGCGCCCGGTCGGGTTGACGAGGAAATTGTCCTCGCCGCACATCCATCCGCCGGGCAGGGAGGCGAGCACATAGGGGCGCACGATCTCGCGCACATCGGCCTGGTCGATCGTATCGGAGTGCTGGATCGACACCACCACCTTGGTCGCCCCGACCGGCTTTCCGGCGGCGTATTGCAACGTCACCTGACTCTTTGAATCGGGGCCGAGCAGCGGCGTCTTGCCGGCATGCCGTGCCTCTGACAGCGCGCGCAGGATGAGGTGGGAATAATAGATCGGCGCCGGCATCAATTCCGGCGTGCCGGTGCAAGCGTGGCCGAACATCATGCCCTGGTCGCCGGCGCCTTCGTCCTTGTTGCCGGAGGCGTCGACGCCCTGCGCGATGTCGCTCGACTGGTTGTGGATGAAGCAGTCGATTTCGGCCCGCTGCCAGTGGAAATTGTCCTGCTCGTAGCCGATCTCGCGAATCGCCCGGCGCGCGACCTCGACCAGCTGCTCGCCGGTGATCGACTTGGGGCCGCGGGTTTCGCCGGCGAGGACGACGCGGTTGGTCGTGACCAGCGTCTCGACGCCGCAACGGGCCTGCGGATCGGCCGTCAAATAGGTATCGACGACGGCATCGGAAATCCGGTCGCAAATCTTGTCGGGGTGGCCTTCGGACACCGATTCGCTGGTGAAAACAAAGTCGCGCTTCTGCAAAACACTGTCCCCCGTCGTCAGCCGGACGCGGCAGCGCGACGCCGGCGCGTCGTTGTCGAATTTCGGGTGGCGGGCGTCAAGTCCGAACTTATCGGGTGAGGGTGAGGGCAGGCCTATGCCTTCTCTGCGCTGGCGGCGAACGCCTTGGCCAGATCGAACAGCCGGCGGCGCACGGCGGCGTCTTCGACGTCGTAATAAGCGCTGACCAGCTCAAGCGTCTCGCGCTTGTGCAACGGATCGGAATCAAAACCTGCTTGCGGCGATTCCGCGAACCCTGTCGGCACCGCCGGGGCATGCACCGGATCGGTCTGGTCGTAAAAGAACTCGACCGGCACGCCCAGCACGCGGCTCAGCTCGTGCAGCCGGCTGGCGCCGATGCGGTTGGCGCCGCGCTCGTATTTCTGCACCTGCTGAAACGTGAGGCTGATCATCTCGCCAAGCTTTTCCTGGCTGAGGCCCAGCATATTGCGCCGCAGGCGCACCCGCGAGCCGACATGGACATCGATCGGATGCGGCCGGTCCGATTTTTGGCGGCCCGGCCGCCGCGGCGTTCTGGTGATCGCCATAAAGCTGTACTCGCCTCCAGGAAAGGCGAGCTTGATAGTTCATACAATTGTATGCAGTCAACAACCCTGGCCTACGCACGTATTCGTTGAGCGCCAGTCAGGCTCGCCGCAGCGCAACCGGCGCTGCAGCGGCGGCGGCCCCGGCCAACAGCAACGCCAGGAACAACCAGTCGCCAAATCGGCTATAGGGCGTGGGGTTGGCAGGGTCGGGGAGCATGATGTCGGCATAGCCGACCGCGTTGAGACCGGTATGAGCCAGAACGCGGCCGTCGGCGTCGACGACGCCGGTGATGCCGTTATTGGCGACCCGAACCAGCGGCAGCCCTTCCTCGACCGCGCGGGTGCGGGCCATCGCGAAATGCTGGTACGGTCCTGAGGAGCGGCCGTACCACGCGTCATTCGACACGTTGAGCAGCCAGGCGGGGCGATCGGTCGGGTCGACGATGGCGCCCGGAAAAATCGCCTCGTAGCAGATCAGCGGATCGAAGGACGGCAGGTGCGGCAGAGAGACGGTTTGCGGTCCGGGGCCGGCGCTGAGATCGATGCTGCCCGGCGTCAGTTTCTTGAACGGCAGCACATCGCTCCACGGCATGTATTCGCCGAACGGCACGAGGTGCGCCTTGTCGTACTGGGCGATGATTTTGTTGGCGGGGCCGACGACCTCGACGCTGTTCCACACTTGGTCGAGCGGCCCGGCGAGTGGCTTGCCGCGCAGCGCGCCGGTGATGACGTAGCCGCCGGGCGGCGCGACCGCGGCGATCGCCGCGCGGTGCTCCTCGTCCCGCTCGAGGAAGAAGGGCGTCGCGGCCTCGGGCCAGATCACCGCCGCCAGTTTGTGGTCGGACGGGGCCGAGCTCAGCTCGATCAGGCGATGGAAATTGGCCTCGGCCGCCGCCGGGTCCCATTTCATCGTCTCGGCGATCGACGGCTGCACGAGCCGCAGCCAGATGCCGGTCTCGGCGACCGGCGTCAAATGCAGCCGGATCGCGCCGGCTGCGGCCGGGACCAGGATCAGGAGCGCGGCCGCGATCGCCGGCGCCGAGCGGCGCAGCGGCGCGAGCGGGGCCAATGACGGCGTGCCCAGCAGCGAAAGCAGCGACGCGGCCAGCACGGTGACGAAGCCGACACCGTAAATCCCGACCCAGGCAGCGCTTTGCAGCATCGCCAGCGCGCCGGGAAACCCGCCCGCCCAGACATAGCCGGTGAGGTTCCATGGGAAGCCGGTGAAAAGATGCCCGCGCAGCCATTCGGCGACGCCCCACGCCACCGCGAAGAGGCAGGCGCGCGCGACACCCGGCAGCCTGAGTCGGGCTTTCGCCAGGGCCGCGGCATAAAGGCAGGCCGCCACAAAGACCGAGAGCAGCGCCGGCACGCCGAGCACCACGAAGGGCAGCGCCCACCAGAATTTAGCGATGTCGACGAAGAGCGCCGCGGCGATCCAGTAAAATCCGGCGGCGAAATGGCCGAGGGCAAAGAAATAGGCGAGCTTCGCCGAGGCCCATGGGGTGGCGCTGCCGTCGTCGAGCCACAGATAGAGCGGGAAGACGATGAAGACGAGCGGCGTCAGGTCGACCGGCGGCAACGCGGCGGCGAGCAGCGCGCCGAGCAGGAACGCCGCGCCGTAGCGCCGCCAGCCCTGCAGCGCCGCCAATTCCAGCGCGATGCGGCACAGCGGCGTTCCCATCCGGGCGCCGGGCTGCGCCCGCAGGGCCGAGGTTTCAGGCACCCACGATGCCTTTCTCATCGCCCGCGAGCGGCGGACGGCGGACCCGCAGCCGCTTGATCCGCCGCGGATCGGCATCGAGCACCTCGAATTCAAGACCGCCCGGGTGCAGGATGATCTCGCCGCGCCGCGGCACCCGTCCGGCGAGGGTGAACACCAGTCCGCCGAGCGTATCGACCTCCCCGCCGTCGCCGTTGTGGCGCAGCCTGGCGCCGTGATGCTCCTCGAAAGTTTCGATCGGGATCCGCGCATCGGCGATGACGCTGCCGTCCGGCCGCTCGATCAGCGCCGGCGTCTGGTCGACATCGTGCTCGTCCTCGATTTCGCCGACGATCTCCTCGATCAGATCCTCGATCGTCACCAACCCGTCGATGCCGCCGAACTCGTCGACGACCATCGCGATGTGGGTGCGCGACTGGCGCATCTGCACGAGCAGGTCGAAAACCGGCAGCGACGGCGCCACCACCAGCACCTTGCGCAGCATCGAGCCGAGCTTGGCCGGGCGTCGGTCGGCGACCGGGGCCAGCACGTCCTTGACATGGACAAAGCCGATCACGTCGTCGAGCGTTTCGCGGTAGACGGGGACCCGCGAGTGACCATGCTCGATCAGCAATTTTATCAGTTCGCTGAACGGCCGCTCGATGTCGAAGGCGATGATGTCGACGCGCGGCACCATCACGTCGGCGGCGTTGCGGTCGTGGACCTTGAGGACATTGCCGATCAGCACCCGCTCCTGCGGCGTGATCGGGCTTGTTTCGTCTTCGTCGCTCGGGGCGGCGATCATCGCGTCGATCGCCTCGCGCGGATCGCGCGTTCGCCAGATCAGCCGCAGCAGGTGGCGGAAACGGCCGCCGAGATGCTCGGTTTGGCCGTCGCTACTTGGCGGCTCGGTTTCGCTCATCAGTTTAATAATCCGGGTTTTTGTGTCAGATGGTGTCGTCATAGGGGTTCGGCACCCCCAATTCGGCCAATATCGCGATTTCGCGCGCCTCCATCGCCGCCGCGTCGGCGGGCTCGACATGGTCGTGGCCGAGCAGGTGCAGAACGCCGTGCACGACCAGGTGGCGCAAATGGTCGGCGAGCGGCTTGCGCTGCTCCGCGGCCTCGCGGCAGACCGTCTCGAGCGCGAGCACGACATCGCCCAGCAGCAGCGGCGCCCCGGCGGGGACCGGCAGCGACGGATCGGCGGCGGGAAAGGCCAGCACGTTGGTCGGCGTGTCCTTGCCTCGCCAGGTCCGGTTGAGCGCCCGTTGCGCCGCGTCGTCGGCGAGACTGATGTCGACGATCGCGGCCGCCGGCGCCGCGCCGCGCCGCAAGGCGAGGCGCGCCGCCGCTGCGGCCAGCGCGGCCGCCTCGGCGCACATCTCCCGCCAGGCGGCGCACGGCATCGTCACCTCGACCGTCGGCGCATCCGCGAGGACCGTCATTTTTTGCCTTCGCGATCGCGCGCCTCATAGGCGCCGACGATGCGCGCGACGAGCGGATGCCTGACCACGTCCTTCTCCGCGAAACGCACCAGCGACACGCCCTCGACGTTCTCGATCGCCTCAATCGCGTCGGCGAGGCCGGAGCGGGTGTGCGGCGGCAGGTCGGTTTGGGTCGGGTCGCCGGTCACCACCATGCGCGAACCTTCGCCGAGCCGGGTCAGAAACATCTTCATCTGCATCGGGGTGGTGTTTTGCGCCTCGTCGAGGATGACGAAGGCCCGCGCCAGGGTACGGCCGCGCATGAAGGCGAGCGGCGCGACCTCGATCTCGCCGCTGCTCATCCGCTTGGCGATCTGGTCGGCGGGGAGCATGTCGTTGAGCGCGTCGAACAGCGGGCGCAGGTAAGGGTCGACCTTCTCGCGCAAATCGCCGGGCAGGAAGCCGAGCCGCTCGCCGGCCTCGACCGCCGGACGCGACAGAATGATGCGTTCCACCCGCCCGGCCATCAACAGATCGACCGCCGCCGCGACCGCCAGATAGGTCTTGCCGGTCCCGGCGGGGCCGAGGCCGAACACCAACTCGTGGTCGCGCATCGCCTTGACGTAGCGCGCCTGGGCCGCTGAGCGCGCGGTGATCCGCCGCTTGCGGGTGCGGAACCCGGCATCCTCGCGCCACAGGCTCAAATTCTTGTCGTCGCGCTCGGCCTGGGCGAAACGCAGCGCGGCGTCGACCGCCGCGATGTCGACCTCATGGCCCTGCTTGAGCCGCTCGTAGAGGTTGGTCAGCGCCAGATGGGCGGTCTCGGTCGCCGAAGCCGAGCCGGAGATCGCCAGCCGGTTCCCGCGCGGCACCAGCGCGACGCCGAGCTGGCGCTCGATCTGGTCGAGATGGGCGTCGCGCTCGCCGTAGAGCAGCGGCAGCAGCAGGTTGTCGTCAAACTCGATCTGGGCGTGCCCGCCGCCGGGCGCGTCGGCGACGAGGTTCGGCGGGGCCGCGCTCATCGCCCCGCCTCGGCGCCGCCGCTCCCTGCAATCACCGCGGTCAGGCTGTTCGAGCGCACGGCGATGATGTGGACGGGAAGCACCTTGCCGATGCGATCCGCCGCGGCGTTGGCATGGACCGGCTGTAGATAGGGGCTGCGGCCGACGAGTTGGCCCTCATGGCGCCCCGGCTTCTCGAACAGCACCGGCATCGTCTTGCCGACCGCCGCGTCGTTGAACGCGCGCTGCTGTTGCTGCAGCAGCGCCAGCAGCTCGGCGAGGCGCTCGGCCTTGACCGCCTCGGGCACCTGGTCCTCGGCCGCCGCCGGAGTGCCGGGCCGCGGCGAGTATTTGAACGAGAAGGCCTGGGCGAAGCCGATCTCGCGGACGAGGTCGAGCGTGGCGCGGAAATCCAATTCGCTTTCTCCCGGAAAACCGACGATGAAATCCGATGACAGGGCAAGATCCGGCCGCGCCCGGCGCAGCTTCTCGACGGTGCGGCGGTAGTCGTCGACGCGGTGACGCCGATTCATCGCCGCCAGCACCCGGTCCGAGCCGCTTTGCACCGGCAGGTGGAGGAACGGCATGAGCTGCTCGATGTCGCGATGCGCGGCGATCAGCGCGGCGTCGACGTCGCGCGGGTGCGAGGTGGTGTAGCGCAGCCGTTCGAGCCGCGGGATGCGGGCGAGGGCGCGCAGCAGGTCGGCGAGGCTCCAGTCGCCGCCGCCCGTGGGTCCGTTGGGGGAGGCGAGCCCGTGATAGGCGTTGACGTTCTGGCCGAGCAGGTTGATCTCGCGCGCCCCGGCGGCGACGAGGCGCTCGGCCTCGGCGATCACCTGCGCCGCCGGGCGCGAGAACTCTGCGCCGCGGGTGTAGGGCACGACACAGAAAGTGCAGAATTTGTCGCAGCCTTCCTGGATGGTCAGCAGCGCGCTGATACCGGGCGCGGTCATGCTCTCGGGCAAATGGTCGAATTTCGGCTCGGCGGGGAAGCTGGTGTCGAGGACGCCGCCGCCGGCGCGGGTCGCCTGCGCCACCATCTCGGGCAGCCGGTGATAGGTCTGCGGGCCGAACACCATGTCGACAAAGGGCGCCCGCCGCAGGATCTCGCTCCCCTCGGCCTGGGCGACGCAGCCGGCGACCGCGACGATCATGCGTCCGCCGCGCCTTTCCTTGGCGCTCTTCAGGCGGCGGATGCCGCCGAGTTCGGCAAACACCTTTTCCGCCGCCTTCTCGCGGATGTGGCAGGTGTTGAGGATGACCAGATCGGCGCCGTCCGGGGTGTCCGATGGGGCATAGCCGAGCGGCTCGACCAGCTCGGCCATGCGCGCCGAATCGTAGACATTCATCTGGCAGCCGTAGGTCTTGATGTAGAGGTGCTTCGTCATCAGCCGGCCGCCGCTGCCGGGATGTCGGCCGGCGTGGCCTGGTTCGGCGCGGGGCGCGGGGCAGCTGCCGCTTGCTCCCCGCCGCGGCCGGCCAGCAGGCGGCCGACGCCGCCGCTTACCCGGTCGTAGCAGAATTGGGCCAGTTCCTTGCGCGAGGCGAACTCGGCGACCAAGACCGGAGGATGAAATTCGACAGCGGCCTCGATCCGGCCCAAGCCCAGCACGCGCCACATATGCGACCCCAGGTCCATGTCGCCGTACCAGGCGAAAAACGGCCGCAAGCCGCGGCCGATCGGCAGGCCGTCGAGCTTGGTGTAGGCGATGGAAACCGGCTGCACCGTGATCGGCTCGGTCTTGTTGAAGACGACGCTGAACAACGCGCTCTTGAACGGCAGGACAAAATTGCCGTCGCCGCTGGTGCCTTCCGGAAACAGGATCAGCGCGTCCTTGGCCGCGAGCCGCTCGGCGATCGCGTCGCGCTGCAGCGCGGTGCTGCGCACCTGACGGTCGACAAAGACGGAGCGCTGCAGCTTTGCCAGCCAGCCGAAGAGCGGCCAGCCGGCGACTTCGCTCTTGGCGACGAAGGAACCGGGGATCAGCGAGCCGAGCACCGCGATATCGAGATAGCCGGTGTGGTTGGCGGCGAACAGCACTGGGCGCTCGCCGGTCGGCTGGCCGATCTGGCGGACGTCGAGGCCGAGGATGCGGCAGCAGCGGCGATGATAAAAGCGCGGAAAAGTCGCCACCCACGGCCGCCGCAGGGCGATCCCGAGGATTTGTACCGGCATCATCGCCAGGGTCCAGGCGAGACAGACCGCCACCCGCCGCACCCTCAGCCCCGTCGAGCCCATGCGCTCTAGCTTGCCCAACTGCCCTTCGCCCAACTGCCCTTCGCCGAATTGTCCTTGGCCCAATTGTCTTTAGAGCGGCGCTCGTAATGGCGCGAGTATTTTTCGGCGACGAGGTCGGTCTTGACCACGATGCAAACATCGGTGGTGTTGAATTGGTGGTCGATCACCGCGCCGTCGCCGACAAACCCGCCGAGCCGCAGATAGCCTTTGATCAGCGGCGGCAGCACGCTCAGCGTCCGCTCGGGGTCGATGCCGCCGGGGTCGAGCCGCCGCATATCGACATAATGCTCGGGCAAGGCCCGCGTCCGCAGTTCCGGCGGCGCGAGGTGGTGATGGTAGAGGTAGGACAGCGGCACCGCGAGCCGCTCAGGATCGGTTCCGGGCAGGCTCGCGCAGCCGAACATCAGCGCGATGTCGTAATGGGCGACGTAAGCGGCGATGCCGCCCCACAACAGCGGCATAACCGCCCGCGCGCGGTAGGCGGGATCGACGCAGGACCGGCCCAGCTCCAGCACCGGGCCGGGATAGGTTACCAGCCGCGTGATGTCGTACTCGGCCGCGGAATAGAACCGTCCGCAGCGCCGCGCCGCCTCTCGCCGGATCAGACGATAGGTGCCGACGACCGCGGCGGCGCCGGCGCCGCGCGCATGGTCGAGCACCATCAGATGGTCGCAGATCGCGTCGAACGGGTCGCTGTCTCGGCGCAACTGCGCCATGCCGGGCAGCGGCCGCGCCCCCATCGAGTCGTAGAATATGCGGTAGCGCAGCGCCTGCACCGCGTCGACGTCTTCGGCCGAGGCGGCAAGCCGCACCTGCAGCGGACCGCTGACGATGTCGACGACCGGCTCGGTCCGAGCCTTTGAACGGTCGAGCGGCGCCACCGGATCGCGCGATAAGGTGGAGGGGTTGGCGGTGCTGCCAACGATCACGCGGGCGGACCCCGGCGGGTTCGGCGAATAGCGAGCGGTGATCGGGTTCGGCAGGTCACTCGGACTTTTGTTGATTGCCACGCTTGATCGCATAAAGTTCAAGCCGGTGCCCGACCAGGTCGTAGCCGAGCCGGTCGGCGACGACATGCTGCAGCTTTTCTATTTCATCATTGCGAAACTCGATTACGTGACCGGACTGCAGGTCGATCAGGTGGTCGTGATGCGCGCTCGGCATCTCCTCGTAGCGTGACCGGCCGTCGCCAAAATCGTGGCGCGCCAATATGTTGGCTTCCTCGAACAGGCGCACCGTGCGATAGACCGTGGCGATGCTGATGCGCGGATCGATCTCGGTAGCGCGCCGATAGACCTGCTCGACATCCGGATGGTCGGCCGAATCCGACAGCACCCGCGCGATGATTCGGCGCTGCTCGGTCATCTTCAGACCCTTGTCGAGGCAAAGCTGCTCGAGGCGAGAAATCATAGAATCGCGGTCCCGGCAGAACGTGCCGGGGCACTATACCTAAAACCGTCCATCGAGCCTATGTCCGCGTCCCATCGAGCCTGTGTCCGCGTCGGCGCGGCGCCGGCGGTATGCGGCTTGCTCAGCCGCGTCCCCGCCGCGCCCGGGTGCCGAGGCCGATTTCCTTGGCGAGCCGGCTGCGCTGGCGCGCATAATTGGGCGCGACCATCGGATAGTCGGAGGCCAGCCCCCAGCGCTCGCGATAGGCCTCCGGCGTCATGTTGTACGCCGTCTTCAGATGGCGCTTCAGCATTTTGAGCTTCTTGCCGTCCTCGAGGCAGACGAGATAGTCGGGTTGGATCGACTTCTTGACGCTCACGGCTGGTTGTGGCCGCGCCGCCGGGGCGGGGGGAGCGCTGCCGATAGTGGCGAGCGATTGGTAGACTTGGTTGATCAGTTGAGCCAAATCGCCCACTGCCACAGTATTGTTGGAAACATGCGCCGCCACGATTTCGGTTGTTAAAGCCAAGAGGTCACCAGCCTGGTCGATATTGTCCATGTCAACCTTCCTACCGTCAAACCCACGACAAGCATAAGTAATGGGTCAAAGGCGCGCAATCCGGTATCTAGCAATCTTGCACGATTCGCCAAGCCTTGCAGTTCCGGTTGAGAACAGCGCCTGGGATCAATTAATATCGGCAAACCGGGGAACTCACTGCGACGGGTGCGTTTTGGGTAGTCCCAGCCGCAAGATTAGCGCGTCGGCGCGCCCGTCCGGCCGGTTGTAATAGCGCGCGCGGCGGCCGACCGCGACAAAGCCGGTGGAAGAATAGAGGCTGCCCGCCGCGTCGTTGTCGATCGCGACTTCAAGAACCAGCGACGGAAGATTGCGGATCCGGGCCTCCTTGATCGCCGCGGCGAGAAGCTCGCGGGCGACGCCCAGGCGGCGCCAGCGCGGCGCGACCCCCAGCGACAGGATCTCGCATTCGTTGCCGAGGTCGCGGACCAGGATGAAGCCGACCGGGTCCGACTCCTCCCAAGCCAGCCAGCCGAACCCGCCGGAGAGCGCCATGATCCGCGTCAGCGCGCCGGCTTCCCACGGATCGTCCGGAAAGCACGCGCGGTGCAGCACCGCGAGCGGTTCGGCCGCGCCTTCCGGGATCGGCCGAACGCGGCTCACGGTGCGATGATCCCCCGCCGTCCTTTCGGAAAGCTGACATCGGCCGGTCGCAGATAGAGTGGCCTCGTTCGGGCGTCGGGAGTCTTGCCGCCAACCATCGTCGCCGTCAGCACCCCGGCCGCATCGGGCGCCGAGTTCGCGGCTGTGGTGATGCCGTCCCGAGCGCCGAGCGCGTTGGCGGCGCCCTCGGCGGCGTCGCCGGCGATGCACAGCGGCATGTCGCGGATCGCCGAGTTGACGAAGCGGCCCAAATCGTCGGGCAAAATCGTCGCCGGCTCGCCGCACGGATGCCCCTCGGCGTCGAAGATTTGGACGTAAAAATCCTCGCGCCGGCTATCGAGCGCGACCAGCAGCGCCGTGGCGCGTTTCGGCATGAGCGCGGCGACCGCGGCGAAACTCGTGACGCCGACGAGCCGCGCATCCGCCGCCAGCGCCAGGCCCCGTGCCGCCGCGAGTCCGGCGCGAATGCCGGTGAACCCGCCAGGCCCAACCGATACCGCGACGATGTCGATGTCGGCGGGGACAAATTCCGCCGTCGCCATCGTCCGCTCGATCATCGGAAAGAGCGCTTCGCCATGGCCGTGGCGCATCTCGCGCCGCTCGCGGGCGATCACCGTGGCGCCGCGGCCGACCGCGACCGAACAGGCCGAGGCCGCGGTATCGAACGCGAGCACGACCGGCGCGCGCCGGTCGGCGCCGGGCGCGCTGGAAGCTGGCATTGGTGGAAGGAGGCGGCGCCTTAGACCGCGCGAACCTCGACGACCTCGGGAATGTAGTGGCGCAGCATGTTTTCGATGCCGGCCTTCAAGGTCGCCGTCGAGCTCGGGCAGCCCGAGCACGAGCCCTGCATGTGCAGGTAGACGATGCCGTCCTCGAAATCCTCGAAGATGATGTCGCCGCCGTCCTGCGCTACCGCCGGCCGCACCCTGGTCTCGAGCAGCTCCTTGATCGCGGCGACGACTTCGTTGTCTTCCGCGTCGCTCGGCGCGGCTGCGTCGTCGGAGCCGGTGACGATCGGCAGACCCGCGGTAAAATGGTCCATGATCGCGGCCAGCACCGCCGGCTTCAGCTGAAACCAGTCGCTGTCGCCCGCCTTGGTGACGGTGATGAAATCGCCGCCGAAAAAGACGCCGCTGACATCGGGGAGGCCGAACAGGCGCTCGGCGAGCGGCGAACGCGCGGCGGCGGCCGCGGCATCGGTGAAGTTCGCGGTCCCCGCGTTCATCACCGCGCACCCCGGCAGAAATTTCAGCGTGGCCGGGTTGGGCGTCTGCTCGGTCTGGATGAACATCGAGGGCTCCATGGGCTAAAAACGTAAATCGCTGTGTATAGGATGGGTATTTTCGCCGGGAAGTCCAAGCCTTCCGCAGCTCTTCGCTCAGCTCAGCGCGTCGATCTGCTCGGCCGTGAGGCCGCCGGGGACGATCGTGATCGGGATGCGCAGCCGCGCCGCCGGCTTGCCGCTGAGGAAAGTGACCAGCGGCCCCGGCCCCCCCGAACCCATGCCGGCGGCCAGCACCAGTATGGAAATCGTGGCCTCCTCGTTGATCAGCGCCAGCAATTCGTCCTGCGGCCGCCCTTCGCGGATATAGACGATCGGTATCGACCCGGCGACCGGCGCAAACTGCTCGCACAACCGCTGCATCAGCTGCTCGGCTTCCTCGCGCCGCTCCTCGGCGGCCAGCTCCTCGACCGCTACCCAATGCTGGAACTCGCCGCGCTCGATGACATGCAGCAGGGCCAGCCGGCCGCCGGTATGGGCGGCGCGCCGAGCGGCGTAACGCAGCGCCAGATGATGCTCGGCGGTCTCGTCGACGACGACGAGAAACACACGCGTATCGGCGCTCTCTGCCATCGTTGTGAGCCTCGCGGGTCAAGTGTTGCGGAAGGGCAGGCTCGCGAACCATCCTGCCATCACCGCCATCGTCACCGCAATCGCGCCATAGGCGAGCGAGCTGCGCCGGGCGAAATCGAAGACCGCGGCGTCGACCCCGACCTTCGAGACGACAAGCGGCGTCGTCTGGGCGCCGATCACGTCCTTGTCGCGCACCAGGAAGACTTCGACCAGGTAGGCGCCGGTCGGGACATTGGCGGGGAAGGAGATCGTCGTGCGGAACAGCCGCTCGCCGAGAAAGGCGATCTTGCCGGTCGCGGCGGCGAAGACGCCGGCGCGCTGCTGCACCCCGATGAGCGCATCGCTGAAGCGGCGCAGCCGGTCCGGCGCCACATCGGATCTCGCCTCGAATTTGAGGTTGCCGGCTCCGATCCGGTGGAGCGCTGCCGCGGAGGGGGACATCAGCTCGTCGATCGGCCGGCTCGCCGCCACGGCATAGAAGCTCGGCACGTTGGCGAAGGTCACCGCCTCGGTATTGGCCCAGATGCCGGCGATCTTGCTTTTGCGCCAGATCGTCACGTCGCGCTCGGGGCCGCGAACCACCGCGATGATTTCGGCCGGCCCGTCCGTCGCGCCGAACAGCACCACCGAGGCGCCGGTGAAGCCGGTGGTGATCGCGATCAGGTGGCTGCTCAAATCGGCGGTCACGCCGTCGGCGCGGACCGGCCCCGGGAGGAGAAGGAGAAAGCCCGCCAGCGCCAGGCCGAGCCGGCGCCCGCTCATCCCCGGTTGTCCGACGGGATGACGAACAAATCCGCCGGGTGCAACGTCAGGTCGCGCGCCAGCTTCGCGGCGACCGCGATCACCAGCACGGCGAGCAGGAAACGCAGCTGCTCGCCGCGCAGCCGGGTCCCGAACCGCGTGCCGAACTGCGCCCCCAGGACCCCGCCGACGAGCAGCAGCAGCGCCAGCACCGCGTCGACGGTGTGGTTGGTCACCGCCTGCAGGATCGTCACGTTGGCGGCGACGAAGATGATCTGCAGCAGCGAGGTCCCCGGCACCATCGAGGTCGGCATGCCGAGCGTATAGATCATCGCCGGCACCATCACGAACCCGCCGCCGATCCCCATCACCGCGCTCAGGATGCCGACAACGAAGCCGAGCCCGACCGGCAGCAGCGCGCTGATGTAGAGCTGCGATTTGCGGAACCGCGTTTTCAGCGGCAGGCCGTGCATCCAAGTGTGGCGGTGGAGCCGGCGGCGCGCTCCGCCGGGGCGGCGCTGGCGCAGGATCGTGCGCACGCTCTCGATGCCCATCAGCATGCCGAGCACGCCGAGCAGCACGACGTAGCACAGCGAGATCACCAGCTCGACCTGGCCGAGCCGGGCGAACAGCGTGAACAGCCAGACGCCGACGATCGAGCCGGCGATGCCGCCCATCAGCAGCGTGAAGCCCATCTTGAAATCGACATGGCCGCGCCGCCAATGCGCCAGCACCCCCGATACCGACGCGCCCACCAGCTGGTTGGCCGAGGAGGCGACCGCCACCGTCGGCGGCACTCCGATCAGGATGAGGAGCGGGGTGAGGAGAAACCCGCCGCCGACGCCGAACACGCCCGACAGGAACCCGACCGCCGCGCCGAGGCCGAGCAGGACGAAAATGTCCAGCGATACCTCGGCGACCGGCAGATAGATGTCCATGGCGGAAGGTTCTGATCCCCGGGGCTCGAATCGATCACGCCGCCGGGCCGGCGGCGTGATCCGGAACCTTACAACCCGCAACCACAGGGGGAAAGCGGCTAGCCCTCTTTGTGCTTTCCGCGACCGGCGGCGCTGCTACGGCCGCAACAGGCCGGTGATGTCCTTGACCTCGGCCAATATTGGCTCGGCGATCGCCGCCGCGCGCTCGGCGCCCCTGTGCAGTACCGTGTCGATGTGGTCGGGGTCGGCCACCAGCCGGCGCATCTCGCCGCCGATGCGGCCGAGCGTCGCCACCGATAATTCGGTCAGCGCCTCCTTGAACGCCGAGAAGTTCTGCCCGGCGAACCGCCCGAGCGTCGCCTCGCGCGACTGGTCGGCGAGCGCGGCGTAGATGCCGACGAGGTTGTCGGCCTCGGGCCGCGCTGCGAGCGCCTCGATTGTCGCGGGCAGTGGCTCGGGGTCGGTCTTGGCGCGGCGGATTTTGAGCGCGATCGTGTCATTGTCGTCGGTCATGTTGATGCGCGAATAGTCCGAGGTGTCGGATTTCGACATCTTCTTGGTGCCGTCGCGCAGGCTCATCACCCGCGCCGCCGCGCCGAAGATCTGCGGCTCGGGCAATGGAAAGAAATCGCGCTCGTAGCGCCGGTTAAAGGCGCCGGCGATGTCGCGCGCCAGCTCAAGATGCTGTTTCTGGTCCTCGCCGACCGGAACGTGGGTCGCCTGGTAGCCGAGGATGTCGGCGGCCATCAGCACCGGATAGGCGTAGAGCCCGAGCCCGGCGAGGTCGCGCTGCTTGCCGGCTTTTTCCTTGAACTGGGTCATCCGGTTGAGCCAGCCGAGCGGCGTCAGGCACGACAAGAGCCAGCCGAGCTCGGCGTGCGCCGACACCATGCTCTGGTTGAAGATGATGCAGCGCTCGGGGTCGATGCCGGCGGCGATATAGGCGGCGGCGACCTCGCGGGTCGAGGCGCGCAACTCGGCCGGATCTTGGGGCAGGGTGAGCGCGTGCAAATCCACGATGCAGAAGATGCAGTCGAAATCGTACTGCAGCGCGACCCAGTTGCGGATCGCGCCGAGATAATTGCCGAGATGCAGATTGCCGGTCGGCTGGACGCCGGAGAAGATGCGATTCATCGGGTTCCCATCAAGTGCGGCCTCGCATCCGCGGAGCCTACGGAGCCGCTTCCGCGTGAGCGGAACTGAAAGCCGCGAAGCGGCACTGTCAAGCTGGTTGGCGGCGGAACTGGCCCCGCAGTTCACGCCAGTGCGTCACCCCGAGCAGCAGGATCAGCGCCGTAAAGGCGGCGAACCCCGCCGCCACCAAGCCGGCGAGGGCCGCGAGCCGCACCGCTACGGCGCCGGCGAGCGCCGGATCGAGCAGGCTGCGCAGGACCACCAGCACCGCGGCCATGCCGAGCGTCGCGAGCGCGATGCGCGGCAGGTTGGCGCGGGCCCGCGCGTCGAAATGGAAATGGCCGCGGCGCGCCAGCAATACCAGCAGCATCACCGCCTGCAGCCAACCCGCCGCCGACAGCGCGATGGCCACCCCGACATGCGCCAAGAAGCGCATCAGCACCAAGGTCAGCAGCAGGTTGGTCGCGAGCGCGACGATCGCCACTTTGACCGGCGTCGCGGTGTCGTGGCGGGCGAAGAACGCCGGCGCCAGCACCTTGACCAGCACGAAGGCGGGCAGGCCGACCGCATAGGCGATCAGCGCGGACGCGGTCGCCGCGGCCTCGCGCGGGCCGAACGCGCCGCGCTCGAACAGCACCGTAAGGATCGGCAGCGCCAAAATCGCCAGCGCGGTCGCCGCCGGCAAGGTTAGCAGCAGGGCCAGTTCGAGCCCGCGGTTCTGCGTCGCGATCGCGCCCGTGGTGTCGCCGCCGCGCACCTGGCGCGACAGCGGCGGCAGGATCGCCGTGGCGACGGCGATGCCGACGACCCCGAGCGGCAGCTGGTTGAGCCGGTCGGCGTAATAGAGGTAGGAAACCGACCCTTGCGGCAGCGTCGAGGCGAGCGCGGTCGAGATCAGCAGGTTGAGCTGCGTCACCCCGGCGCCGAGCACTCCCGGCCCCATGATCTTCAGGGTCCGGAGCACCTGCGGCGTGAAGCGAGGCCGGCGCAGCCGCAGCCTGATCCCGGCGTGCGCGCAGGACACCATCAGCCAGCAGAACTGGGCGACGCCCGCGGCCGTCAGCGCCCACGCCAGCACTTCGCCGTCCGTCCAATGCAGCGCCGCCATCGTCGCCAGCGCGGCGATCAGGAACAGGTTGAGCAGCACCGGCGTCGCGGCGGCGGCGGCGAAGCGATCGACCGTGTTGAGCAGGCCGCCTTGCAACGCCACCAGCGAGATGAACAGCAGATAGGGGAAGGTGATGCGGGACAGCGTGACGACGAGCTGGAACTTGCCGGGCTCGGCCGCGAAACCCGGTGCGATCAGGTTCATCACCAGCGGCATGAAGATTTCGCCGAGAATCACGAACGCCAGCAATGCGGTGAACAGCACCGCGTAGGCCTGTTCGGCGAAGTCCTTGAGCGCCACCTCGCCGCCGTCGACCAGCGCCCGGTTGGCGAGCGGCACGAAGGCGGCGCTGAACGCGCCCTCGGCGAACAGGCTGCGGAACAGGTTCGGCAGGCGCTGGGCGACGAAGAACGCGTCGGCCACCGGCCCGGCGCCGAGGATCGCCGCGGTCAGCATGTCGCGCGCGAAGCCAAAGAGGCGGCTCACCATCGTCAGCGAGCCGACCGTGGCGACCGAGCGGAAGAGGGCCATGGCTCGGCGGTGTAGACTAAAATCATGGCCGGGAAAATGGCCGGAGCCTCGCTGGCCGTTGCGAGCAGCGGAGCGACGCAGCAATCTTGTCGGCCGGGAGCGTCGTCGCACCGAGATTGCTCGCTCGCTCATAACGACCCGTAGGGACGCAATTGCGGAGGATTCGCATGGCCGACATCAAGATGGGGGTCATCGGGTGCGGCGGCCGGATGGGCCGCATGCTGGTGGCCGAGATCGCCGCCGCGGAGGGCTGCGCTCTGGTCGGCGGCACCGTCGCGCCGGGCAGCGCCCACGTCGGCGGCGATCTCGGCGAGCTCGCCGGTATCGGCCGGATCGGACTCGTCGCCGGCAGCGCGCCGGGCGAGCTGATCCGCGCCGGCGATGTCGCCATAGAATTCAGCGCCGCGGCCGCGAGTGCGTTGCATGCGGAGCTTGCCGCCGGGCTCGGCAAGCCCTTGGTGATCGGCACGACCGGGCTCTCGCCCGCCGAGACCGCGAGTGTGCGCGCGGCGGCACAGCGCATCCCGATTGTCTGGGCGGCCAATACCAGCCTCGGCATCAACCTGCTGCTCGGCCTCGTCGCGCAGGTGGCGGCGCGGCTCGGCGCGGACTGGGACATCGAGATCATGGAAATGCACCATCACGGCAAGGCCGATGCGCCGTCGGGCACCGCGCTCGCCTTGGGCCGTGCGGCCGCGGCGGCGCGCGGCGCGAAGCTCGACGAGGTCGCGCAACGCGGCCGCGACGGCATTACCGGCGCGCGCAAGGCCGGCGATATCGGCTTTGCCTCGCTGCGCGGCGGCGACGCGGTCGGTGATCACCATGTGATCTTCGCCGGCGCCGGCGAGCGGCTCGAACTCTCGCACCGCGCCACCAACCGCGCGATCTACGCGAAGGGCGCGGTGCGCGCTGCGCGCTGGGTGGTCGGCAAGCCGCCGGGGCTCTACGGCATGAAGGAGGTGCTCGGGCTGTGAGCGGCCGCCCGAACCAGCACGCGCGGATTTTCGACCGTTCGGGGTCGGTATCCGGGCCGACCTTGCGCGACTTGATGGGCGAGGGCAGCGCCATACTCCGTGCGCGGCTGCGGCCGCGCCAAATCCGCACCGGCCCCGTGCCGCGCGGCGACGGCCACCCGGTCATCGTGCTGCCGGCGTTTTTCTGCTCGGACGCGATGACCCGCGGCCTGCGCGCCTGGCTCGCGGCGCTCGGATATGCGGTCGAAGGCTGGGGCGCCGGGGTCAATCTCGGCCCGACGACGGCCGCGGTGGCGGCGGCGGCGGCGGACCGGATCCTGCGGATCAGCACCGAGACCACCGGTCGCAAGGCGAGCCTGGTCGGCGTGAGCCTCGGCGGCGCGCTGGGGCGGGCGCTCGCCAACGCGCATCCCGACCGGGTGCGCCGCGTCATCACCGTGTGCAGCCCGTTCCGGCTGCCGACGGCGAGCCCGCTGGAGCCGATCTACCGGGCGCTGGCGCCGCTGCACGGCAGCCAGCAGCGGATGCTGGCGCATCTGAGCGAGCCGCCGCCGGTGCCGACCGTCGCCATCTACAGCCGGACCGACGGAATCGTCGCCTGGCGGAGCTGTGTCGACGATCCGGCGCCAAACCGCGAGAACGTCGCGGTCAACGGCGCGCACACGACGATGCTGGTCAATCCGCACACGCTGCGGGTCATCGCCGAACGGCTGGCGCTGCCCTAATCGACCGGCTGCGTCGGGTTGAGCGCGTCGCGCCAGCGGGCGAGGGCGGTGCGCAGGGTCGCCGCCACCTCGCGCCGCACCGGCGCCGGCAGAAAGATGCCGATCGGCAGGCTCCGCCCGTGCGAGGCAAGCGCGAGCCGGTTCGACTCGTCGTGCCGCTCCTCATAGACGACGCGCACCCAGAACGGCTGGAAGCGCCAAATCCGCCGCTCGCCGCGGATGCCGACGCGTTCGACGGTGAGTTCGTCCCCGGCGAGGCGCAGCGTCTCGCGCTGGCGGGCGCTGCGGTAGCTGAGGCGAAAGGCGAGGTAGACGAGCCCGACGTCGAGCCCGAAGAAGCCGCACACCGGCCAGGCGCCGAGCGACACGAAGAGCGTGCCGACCGCGATGCTGATCCCGGCGAGAACCAGCATCAGGATGTTGAACCCGCGCGGCGGCAGGCTGCGATGGGGCAGCAGCACGCGCTCGAAGAAGACGCTGCGGGGGACCGCAGCCAGGGTGGCGCTGGAGGTCGATGTCATCGCGTTTGCACAATATCCCGGCTCGGTCTTGCCGATGCAAAAAATGGGTAGTGTCTCAGTTTGATTGTAACAGACGCTGACGCGGCTATCGCCCCGGCCGCTCCGTTCCCATATGCTTAGCGGGAAGCACGGAGCGCATCATGGGCGATTTTAAAGCGACGTTTGTCAAGGCGGCCGGTCTTGAGGAAACATTCCTTGGTAGCCGCGACCTGGACGCTGATACGTTAGAGGCCGCCAGCATCGAGGCGTTGGCCTGCCCGCGGCCAGCTGAGGCCAATATGATCGACCTATACCGCGAGGGGCAAAAGGTGGATCGGATCGGGATCGCTCTCTAATGCCGCGCGGCCCACAGGGTCAGAAGCGCCCCGCCGACGTGATCGGTAACGCCGTCCGCGTCATGCGGATCGCGACTGGCGAGGAAACCGAGGAGGTGCGGGAACCGGGCAAAGAGTACGCCCGCAAGGGAGGCATAAAGGGCGGCGTGGCGCGAGCAAAAACCCTATCCGCCGAACGCCGGAAGCAGATCGCTCAACAGGCAGCACGAAAACGCTGGGAGAAGACTTAGCGCTCCGCCGCTGCGGGGCCTTCTAATGTTTGACCCTGCGGCTCTTCGCGCAAACTGAGGTAATCAAATTGCCATTGTTTGTACAAGCGCGATTCGTAGAGAGACATGGTTCCCTCCGAAATTGCTTCGCATTCTCGCAATTCAATATTTTGCCATTTCTGCTTAGAAAAACATACCTTACGAAATAATGCTGAAATGTCAGTTGCGGCCTGTTTTGCGGCTATTTCCGCCGCACCTGGGTCTTCTGAATTATTAAAAACCAAATGAATACTTAATGAATACGTATCCTCGGCATCTTGTCGCTCGATCTCTTCGCCGTTATCTACATCAAAAAGCACCGCGAGAAGATGCGTTTTCGTCTGGTTTATTATTTTTAGAAATTCTCTATGAAGTTTCTGATGAGTAAAGCGAGATACAAAAGAATCTGCAAAAGATGGACGCCGATACCGAGAAGAAAGCCAACTTTGGAGTATGGCAAATTCGGCACGGCTCAACCGAACATTTTCTGATGGAGCATGCCTGAATAAGATATCTTTGCTTATTTTAGCCTTGTCGGTGGAAGTGAATTCAGCAACTACAGGAACGCTGCCGGCAGAAAATGTGAGATGCAGTTTTCGGGGGTTTTTGGCGTTGGTAAGATTTCCATCAGGTGTTTCGACATGCCGTCCGGGGATGATCTCGCAATCGGGTTCCGTTGCGGCTGGCGCTACCAAATCGCAGTCATGAGAAATCACTAGCGCAATCGGATCATCGCCTGCGGCGGCATGAACCAGTTCGAGTTCTTTGGCTGACGCGGCGGATAGGACATGGCCTTGCCGCCACGGGGTTTCCGGTGAACGTTCTCCCATAGTGATCGCATCAGCCGCTTTCTCGGAGCGCAGCCATGCCCGGATTGAATTCGCTGTCGGTTGCTGGTTTCCGGCCCGCAAGCCTGACAATACGATCCTCACGCTGCGCCACTTCGCGGCGGAGCATGTTCACAAGCGATTGAGCGGCGTCAGACCCATCGCCCCCCGCGGCAATAGTCTCCAACAGCGTGCGTCCCCCTGGAAGTTTCCGGTTAATCTGCAACGCAGAAAACGTAGTCTCCGAGCTGTCGACAACGCTAGCTGCCGCTCGTAGGTTTTCCAGCTTCGAAATATTATGGCTTTTTACATGAGCGCCCGCTCGCCAATCGTAAATCGCCTGACGGGAAACGCCCAGATACTTTGCCAATTCAGTGGTAGTGATCTTAAGAGATGTCTTTATATGGTCGATATCGTCCGCAGCGGTGGACACGGACTCCGTGCGGCGCCTGCCATGATCGGAGCGAGCGATTTCTTGCACATTGTACTGGTTGAGAGTGCCTCCCGTTCCCTGCGGCCACTGAGACGGGGCAACGCCTCCCGTGCTGACGCCAACGAGTAGCGTTAGCGGCAGAGTGAATATCATAAGCCCGTTAACGGCAGTCGTCGGGTCCAGCCTAGTCGAGTTCATTTCCAAACCTTGAGAGCATAAGAAGTTGCCATTAGATTAAAGCTACGTCGAAGCTTTTTGTGTAGCGCATCCAATCGTTTTTCTATACCAGAGAGGTCAAATTTTTCTCTTTCCTCAAGCCAGCTATCCGTATCAACGATGCCGTACAACCCTTTTATTTTGGAGAACTTATCGCTTACCTTTAATTGCATTGGCTGCAATTCGGGGGGGAAGGCCACACTCTCCTCCCGATCGTGGCGCGTGATGATTGTGCGGCTTACGAGTGTAGTATTTCCTTCCTTGGTCCTGGTCTCTGACCACGAATGAACGAGTTCTCGCGGTGCGAGCTGATCGTATATACCCTTCACAGAAGCAACTAAATATTGATCAAGAGATTCGCCATCGCGAGGGCAGATCGCATCCAAGCATCTAACGCCAATGCGTTCTGAATAGCTAAGGGTTGCGGCATCGTTGACCGCTGCGATGCCCTTAAGAAAATCATCGGAAAAGGCTTTGAAGACGTCATAGGCGGTGGTTTGAAATAACATCATTGACTGATCCAGAACAAACCCGGATGTCCGTGCCTCATTCGAAAATGTATATCTTGCCTGCGGCTGCATTGGCTGAATTGCAGGTATGGGGGAGCCTTGAGAGGGCACCCCCCCGCCGACCGCCAAATTTATCACTCCGAGAAAGGCCTTTTCAAAATCCGGGAAGCCGGCTTTTCGCAGGTTATCCTGAATTGCTGGAAGATACTGATCGAGCGCAAGGATCGCGTTAAACCGCACCTGCGCCAGAGCAAAATAGATCGGAGCGTTCGACATTTTCTGACCCATTGCGCTTCCCCACTTGGCATCCTACTTGACACTTTACAAGTGGGTTGACACCGTGAGAAGCGGGAATCGTGGTTATGATCACGCAAATTAGTGAACTTTATGCTTGAGTATCAAGCAATAAGTTCATATAGTCGGGGGATGAACAAGCTGTCCCTCGCCAAGCGCGCCCAAATCCTCACCCTCCTATGCGAGGGGATGTCCATGCGTTCGATTGAGCGGATTGTCGGCTGCTCGATCAACACCATCGACAAGCTGTTGCAGGATGCCGGTACGGCGGCGCTCGAATATCACGACAAGCACGTTCGCGGCGTGAAGGCGAGCCGCATACAGTGCGATGAGGTTTGGAGCTTCGTTCACGCCAAGCAAAAGAACGCCCCGACCAGCAAGCGCGCCGGCGACCCGACCATCGGCGATTGCTGGACGTGGACGGCCCTCGACGCCGACAGCAAGTTGCTCGTTAGCTACATGGTAGGCGGGCGCGACGCCGAGTTTGCCCTGATGCTGATGGACGATCTTCGGGGCCGGCTGGCGAACCGGGTTCAACTGACGACAGACGGGCATCGCGCATACCTCAGCGCGGTCGAGGAAGCATTCGGCGCGGATGTCGATTACGGCATGCTGGTGAAGCTGTACGGGCAAGAGACAGGCGGTCAGGGCCACGAGCGCAAATACAGCCCGTCAGAGTGCGTCGGGGCGCGCAAGGACACGATCACCGGCAAACCCGATCCCAAGCACGTCAGCACGTCCTACGTCGAGCGGGCGAACCTCACAATGCGGATGTCGATGCGGCGGTTCACCCGGCTGACGAGCGCTTTCAGCAAGAAGCTGACGAACCACGCTCACATGGTCGCGCTCTATGCCCTTTGGTACAACTTCGTGCGGATGCACAAGACGCTGCGGATGTCGCCCGCGATGGCGGCGGGCGTTACCGATCGGCTATGGTCGATGGATGACATCGTGGCGCTGATCGACCGGCGCGAGGATATTCGCACTGGCCGAGCGATGGTGGGCTGATGCCCGCAATAAACCGACTCGTCCGCGTTTTGAGCTCTCGCCTTGCTCTCGCAGTCTACGTCGCCCTTTTCCTATCGTATTTCATCTTGATGGCGTTAACTGAGCCGCCTATTTCAGAACGATGCAAGGTTTCGTCCGCTCATCCGATCGCCGCACCTGATTGCGAGGAGCCAACAGGCATCGAGATACGTTAGATGCGCCTGTTACAATCAAACTGAGACACTACCAAAAAATGAGCTAAGCTCCCGCCCGATGCGCAAATTCACCAGAGCCGAAATCGCCGAGTTCTACCGGCGGCTGGCGGAGACCCGGCCGATCCCGCGGACCGAGCTTGAATTCATCAATCCGTTCACGCTGCTCGTCGCGGTGGTCCTGTCGGCGCAGGCGACCGATGTCGGGGTCAACAAGGCGACGCCGGCGCTGTTCGCGCTTGCCGACACGCCGGCCAAGATGGCGGCGCTCGGCGAGGAGCGGGTGGCCGGCCTCGTCCGCACCATCGGCCTCTACCGCACCAAGGCGAAGAACGTCGTGGCGCTGAGCCGCCTCCTGGTCGAGCGGCACCGCGGCGAGGTGCCGCGCGAGCGCGAGGCGCTGGAGGCGCTGCCCGGAGTCGGGCGCAAGACCGCGAACGTGGTGATGAACGTCGCCTTCGAGGAGCCGACGATTGCGGTCGATACCCACATCTTCCGCGTCGGCAACCGCACCGGCCTCGCGCCGGGCAAGACCCCGCACGCGGTCGAGCTGGGGCTGGAAGCCGTTACCCCCGCGCAATACAAGCTCAACGCGCATCACTGGCTGATCCTGCACGGGCGCCATGTGTGCAAGGCGCGCAAGCCCGATTGCCCGAATTGCGTCGTCGCCTCGCTGTGCCGCTACAAGGCGAAGACGGTGCCGGACGAGCTGGTGGCGGCGCAGGCCACCGCGTTTGCTAAGACGCGGCGCGCGCGTTCGCCAGCTCGGCGATGACCTCGCTCGCCTCGCTGTGCATCTGCACGTCGCCGGAAATCTGGCCGCCGAGCTCGATCTCGAGTTGGCTGTAGCGGATCGTTCCGGAGACCTGGCCGCCGGCGCGGATCAATAGCCGCTTGCGGACGATGAGGCTGCCCTCGAAGGTGCCCCGCACATCGGCGTTGTCGATTTCCGCGGTGCCCTTGAAGAGCCCGGTCTCGGCGATGTCGACATCGCGGCAATTCTGCAAATTGGCCTCGATGCTGCCTTCGACGATCAGCGTGTCGCAGGAGGCGATCTCGCCGGACAGCGAAATTTCGCGGCCGACCGTCAATTGCCGCAGCCCGGTCTCGCTGCGGCGGATAGGCGCGGCCGAAGGCGGCGGCGCGGCGGCGGCCGGCGGTGGGGTCACCGGCATGCCGATGGGCTCGGTAACCGTCCGTCGCACCGGTTCCGGCGCATCGATCGCTGGCCGCGGCATCTCGGGGACGCGCGGCGGCACCGTCGCCGGGGTGCGCGCGACAGGGGCCAGGGAGACTGGCCCAATCGGCCGAGACGGTTTCATGGGGATGCCCAAATCATCGGTCGAATCAGCCATTATACGATCCTCCGTATCGGGTCTCTTTCGGCCAAACATGGATGCCGCACCCCCACAAATGAGCTATCGGGCGTATCGGCTACGACCAAAAGGCCGCACCACTCGAAGTGCGCGGAGCCGTCTCGACGCGACCACCTCAAACTGCCCCTCGCCTGGAAACATATCCGTTGAGGGCGGTGAAAACAAAAGGTTTCATCCCCCGCACCCGGAGGGAAACCGGCAATGCCAATAGGTTAGGAATTCGATCCACCGGCACGGTCGGGAGCGGGCGGCGCGGGCTTCGGCGAATCGGGTCCGATCGGGGCGAGTGTGCGGACACGGCGGGCGCGCTTGTCGCGGCGGCGGAGGTTCCTATACTGCGCCGCTTTTCTTTTCTCGCAATCATGGGACAGCGGATGAACGCCGCCACACTCGATGTCGCCGGGATCGGCAACGCGATCGTCGATGTCATCGCGCATGCCGACGAAGCGTTTCTCGCCGCCGAGGGCTTCGCCAAAGGCGCGATGACCCTGATCGACGCGGCCCGCGCCGACGCGCTCTACGGCCGCATGGGCGACGGCATCGAAAGCTCGGGCGGATCCGCCGGCAACACGATGGCCGGCATCGCCTCCCTGGGCGGCGGCGGCGCCTATATCGGCAAGGTGCGCGACGATGCGCTGGGCGCGATCTATCGCCACGACATCACCGCGCTCGGCCTTCGCTTCGACACGCCGCCCGCGACCGAGGGTCCGGGGACCGCACGGTGCCTCATCCTCGTCACCGCCGACGGACAGCGCACGATGGGCACCTATCTCGGCGCCTGCGTCAGTCTGGGACCCGAGGACATCGATTCGG
>Ga0209483_1000286_pt1 | contig 46565 bp, 44 predicted proteins | sample NGEPerA_FD_184508 | JGI IMG/M metagenome (GOLD analysis project Ga0209483, IMG submission 184508) | Arctic peat soil microbial communities from the Barrow Environmental Observatory site, Barrow, Alaska, USA - NGEE PermafrostL2-A... | ecosystem: Environmental > Terrestrial > Soil > Wetlands >...
TCTCATCGCCGGCGGTTTCCCGCCCTGCGAGCCGGGCGGGAAACCGCCGGCGATGAGATGCGCGCGGCCGGGTAGCGGTTCTGTCATCGGATCACCTCGCTCCACCGAATGAGTCAGAGTAGATCGGCCCCTCCCGCTCAGCGACGGAAAACTGCCGGGAGTTCGAGGTGCGTGCGGCGCCGTGCGCCGAGCGGTCTTCGTCACGTCACCAAATGCTGCGCCGCTAGGGGAGCGGCGTGCGCTCCCAGGTGGCGAGTGTCAAGCCGGGCTCCAGCAGGCGTTCGCCGCGCGGCCGCAGACCGGCGCCGCTCAGCAGGTCTTCCGGCGAGCGCTCGGGGACCGCGCGAAACAGCGGCCGGCCGCCCGGCAAGCGCGCCGCCAGGTCGCGGGAGAGGTAGAACGCATCGTAGCCGATGCCAAGGAACAGGTCGAAGACATCGGTGCCGCCGACCACGGCGACGATCCCGTCATCGATGCCGAGCGCCTCAAGCACTGCGGTGAACGGCATCCCCAGCGGGTTCCACCGCACGATCGCCGGCTCTGCCCGGACGATGGAAAACACCGCGACGGTCCGCGTCACGAATATCCGGGGGCGTCCGTCCGCCGCGGGGCCGCCCTCGGCGGAATGGCGGCCGTGGACGACGATCCGCGCCGCGGCCAGCGACGCCCGGAAGAAGAGCTGGTCGGCTTCGACAATCAGCGCCGGCGGCATGCGGCCCGCGCCATCGGCGATCATGCCGTCGGCCGAGACGATGGCGTATCCGCAAATCCGCACCGCAGCCGCGGCCATGGCGTGACATCCCTTCGTGCGAGCAACGTCCCTTAACAGAACGCGATAAGCGGCCAATAATCGCGGCCGTGAATTTTGAGGAGCCGCCCGCATGCCGAATTTCGCCGCCAATCTCAGCATGATGTTCCAGGAGATCCCGAATTTCCTCGACCGCTTCGACGCGGCGGCCAAGGCCGGGTTCAAGGGGGTCGAATTCCTGTTCCCCTACGAATTCCCGCCCGAGGCGATCGCCGAACGGTTGGAGCGCAACAAGCTGACTTTGGCGCTCTTCAACCTGCCGCCGGGCGATTGGGCGAAGGGCGAGCGCGGGTTCGCCGCGCTGCCGGGGCGGCAGCAGGCGTTCATGGCGGCGGTGGAGACCGCGATCCCCTACGCCCTGGCGACCAAGTGCAAGACGATCCATGCGATGGCCGGGCTGTGGCCCGACGGGCGCGACAAAATCGAGGCGTTGCCGACCTATGTCGACAATCTGCGCTGGGCCGCCGACCGCCTCGCGCGCGAGGGCATCACCGCGATCGTCGAGCCGATCAACACGCGCGACATTCCGGGCTACTACCTCAACACCACGGCGCAGGCGATGCCGATCATCGCGGCGGTCGGCCGGCCCAACCTGCGGCTGCAGCTAGATCTCTACCATGTGCAGATCATGCGCGGCGATCTGGCGCCGACGATCCGCGAGCTCGCGGGCATGTACCCGCATGTCCAGATCGCCGGCACACCGGGGCGGCACGAGCCCGATGTCGGCGAGATCAACTATCCCTACCTCTTCGACCTGCTCGACGAGATCGGCTACAAGGGTTGGATCGGCTGCGAATACCGGCCGAAGGGCGACACCGTCGCCGGGCTCGGCTGGGCGAAGCGCTACGGGATCGGATAGCGGCGCGCAGCGCTTAAAAATTTCACCACAGAGACAGTGAGGCAGTGAGATACCGAGCGACGGCGATCTCACTGCCTCACTGTCTCTGTGGTGATTATTACGGCTTCGCCGCGACCGGGTCGGTTGCGTATGTTAGGATTGATCGACTCAGTACGGAGAAGCGTCATGAACCGGGCGGATTTCGAGACGAAGCTGAAGGCCGAGGGTTATGAAATGGTCGACCGCCAGATGGAGGCGGACCATTTCAATCCCGAGCACGCGCATGAATTCGATGCCCAGGTGCTGGTCGTCGACGGCGAGATGACGATCACCCGCCACGGCAAGCCGGAGACTTTCCGCGCCGGCGACATGTGCGCGATGCCGGCGGGCACCCTGCACAGCGAACAATGCGGCCCGGCCGGCGCGCATTATTTGGCCGGCCGGCGCTACGCGCAGAAAGCGGCGAGCTGACGCCGCCGCCAATTTAGCCGCTATTTCACCTCCCCTCATGCGGGGGAGGGAGCGCGCGCCGGGCGACCGACGAGTTGCCGTCATGCCCGGCGAGGTGAAACCTTTGGCCGCTGCAACCGCGATTCGCGTTCGCGGTTTTAGTCATGCATACTGTCCGACGTCGTACTTGGCGGCATGCCAGAATGGCCGTGATGTGCGCCAAATTCGTGCAATAGCGCGCTTTGGAAGAGCTGCGGATGGCAGAGTTTCGCGACCCTGAGGTAAGAGGACCTGGACTTTACGACCCGCGCAACGAGCACGATTCGTGCGGCGTCGGCTTTGTCGTCAATATCAAGGGCCGAAAATCGCACGACATCATCCGCCGCGGCCTCGAAATCCTGGTCAATCTCGACCATCGCGGCGCGGTCGGCGCCGATCCGCTGGTCGGCGACGGCGCCGGCTGCCTGATCCAGACGCCCGACGCGCTCTTGCGCCATTGGTGCGAGGAGCGCGGCCTCACCCTGCCGCCGCCCGGCCGCTACGCGGTGGCGATGTGCTTCCTGCCGATGGAAGAAAAGGCGCGGGCGTTCGCCACCGCGCACATGGAGCGCTTCATCCGGGTCGAGGGCCAGGAACTGCTCGCCTGGCGCGAGGTCCCGGTCGACCCGACCGGGCTCGGCACGCGAGTCACCGAGACGATGCCCTATATCGCGCAGGCGATCGTCTGCGCCGGCCCGGACACCGCCGACCAGGACGCGTTCGAGCGCAAGATCCTGACGATCCGCAAGCAGACCTTGAACCGGGTGTCGATCCTGGCCGAGCGGCGCGGCCTGCCGGGGCTGCGCGACTTCTACATCCCGTCCTTCTCGACCCGCACCGTGGTCTACAAGGGCCTCCTGCTGGCGCCGCAGATCGGCACGTTCTACGAGGATCTGCGCAACCCGCTCAGCGTGTCGGCGCTGGCGCTGGTGCATCAGCGCTTCTCGACCAACACCTTCCCGTCGTGGCGGCTCGCGCACCCGTACCGCTTTCTCTGCCACAACGGCGAGATCAACACGGTGCGCGGCAACGTCAACTGGATCCAGGCGCGCCGCCAGGCGATGTCGTCGGCGCTGATGGGCGCCGATCTCGGCAAGCTGGTGCCGCTGATCCTGCCCGGCCAGTCGGACACGGCGTGCCTCGACAATGCGCTCGAACTGCTGGTCACCGCCGGCGGCTACTCGCTGGCGCATTCGATGATGATGCTGATCCCCGAGGCCTGGTCCGACCCGCTGATGGACCCGGATCGGCGCGCCTTTTACGAGTACCACGCGGCGCTGATGGAGCCGTGGGACGGGCCGGCGGCGATCGCCTTTACCGACGGCCGGCAGATCGGCGCGACGCTCGACCGCAACGGCCTCAGGCCGGCGCGCTACATCGTCACCGACGACGACCATGTGATCCTGGCCTCGGAGTCCGGCGTGCTGCCGGTGCCCGAGGAGCGCATCGTCCGCAAGTGGCGGCTCCAGCCCGGCAAGATGCTGCTGATCGACCTTGAAGAGGGCCGCATCATCGGCGACGACGAGATCAAGGCGAAGCTCGCCGCCGAGCATCCCTACGAGGCGTGGCTCAAGCAGACCCAATACAAACTCGGCGAATTGCCCGAGCCGGCCGAGAACACCACGCCGCCGCGCCCCAACGATCCCGCGGCGCGGCTCGCCTTGCAGCAGGCGTTCGGCTACACCCAGGAGGATATCGGCTTCTTTCTCGAACCGATGGCGCGCGACGGCGACGATCCCGTCGGCTCGATGGGCACAGACACGCCGCTCGCCGCGTTCTCGAACAAGCCCAAGGTGCTCTACAACTACTTCAAGCAGAACTTCGCCCAGGTCACCAACCCGCCGATCGACCCGATCCGCGAGGAGCTGGTGATGTCGCTGATTTCGATGATCGGACCGCGGCCCAACCTGCTGGGGCACGAGGTCGGCACGCACCACCGGCTCGAAGTGGCGCAGCCGATCCTCACCGATGCCGACCTCGACAAGATCCGCAACATCGAGCGGCTGATCGACGGACGGTTCAAGACCGACACGCTCGACATTACCTGGCCGGCGGCCGACGGCGCCGCGGGGATCGAGCCGGCGCTCGACCGCCTGTGCTACGAGGCGACCGAGGCGGTGCATGCCGGGCACAACATCCTCGTGCTGTCGGACCGCGCGGTGTCGCCGGAGCGCGCGCCGATCCCGGCGCTGCTGGCGACCTCGGCGGTGCATCATCACCTCATCCGCGAGGGGCTCCGGACCCGCACCGGCATCGTCGTCGAGACCGGCGATGCGTGCCAGGTCCACGATTTCTGCGTGCTCGCCGGCTATGGCGCCGAGGCGATCAACCCCTACCTCGCCTTCGCCACCCTGGAGCAGATCCGCAGCGAAACGGGGCTGGCGCTGAGCGCCTACGAAGTCCAGAAAAACTATTTGAAGGCGGTCGGCAAGGGGCTGATGAAGGTGATGTCCAAGATGGGCATCTCGACCTACCAATCCTATTGCGGGGCGCAGATCTTCGACGCGGTGGGCCTGGAAAGCTCGTTTGTAGACAAATACTTCACCGGCACCGCGACGACCATCGAAGGGGCCGACCTCTACGCCATCGCCAGCGAGGCGCTGGTGCGGCACGCCCAGGCTTATGGCGAGGATCCGCTTTACAAGGAAATGCTCGATGTCGGCGGCGACTACGCGTTCCGCCTGCGCGGCGAGGCGCATGCCTGGACACCGCAGACCATCGCCCGGCTGCAGCACGCGGCGCGTGGCAATTCCTTGGCCGATTACAAAGCCTTCGCCGAAATTATCAACGACCAGAGCGAGCGGCTGCTGACAATCCGCGGGCTGATGAAGTTCAAGCCGGCGGTGCTTCCGGTTCCGCTCGACGAGGTCGAGCCGGCCGTCGAGATCGTCAAGCGCTTCGCCACCGGGGCGATGAGCTTCGGCTCGATCAGCCGCGAGGCGCACACCACGCTGGCGATCGCGATGAACCGGATCGGCGGCAAATCCAACACCGGCGAGGGTGGCGAGGAGGCCGAGCGCTACAAGACGCTGCCCAACGGCGATTCCAAGCGCTCGGCGATCAAGCAGGTCGCCTCGGGCCGGTTTGGCGTCACGACCGAATACCTGGTCAACGCCGACGTCTTGCAGATCAAGATGGCGCAGGGCGCGAAGCCGGGCGAGGGCGGCCAGCTCCCCGGCCATAAGGTCGACAAGGCGATCGCCAAGGTGCGGCATTCGACCCCCGGGGTTGGCCTTATCTCGCCGCCGCCGCATCACGACATCTATTCGATCGAGGATCTGGCGCAGCTGATCCACGATCTGAAGAACGCCAACCCCAGGGCCGCGGTGTCGGTCAAGCTGGTGGCGGAAGTGGGAGTGGGCACGGTGGCGGCCGGCGTCTCCAAGGCGCGCGCCGACCATGTGACGATCGCCGGCTACGAGGGCGGCACCGGCGCGAGCCCCCTCACCTCCCTCACCCATGCCGGCTCGCCGTGGGAGATCGGCCTCGCCGAGACCCAACAGACCCTGGTGCGCAACGGCTTGCGCGGCCGCATCGCGGTGCAGGTCGATGGGGGCTTGCGCACCGGGCGTGATGTCGTGGTCGGGGCGCTGCTCGGCGCCGACGAGTTCGGCTTCGCCACCGCGCCGCTGATCGCCGCCGGCTGCGTGATGATGCGCAAGTGCCATTTGAACACCTGCCCGGTCGGCATCGCGACGCAAGACCCGGTGCTGCGCGCCCGCTTCACCGGCCAGCCCGAGCACGTCATCAACTTCTTCTTCTTCGTCGCCGAGGAAGTGCGCGAGCTGATGGCCGAATTGGGCTTCCGCACGATGAACGAGATGATCGGGCGGGTCGACCGGCTCGACATGGTGCGCGCGGTGCATCACTGGAAGGCGCGCGGCGTCGATCTGTCGCGCATCCTCTACCAGGAGCCGGCGGCGCCGGGGGTCGCGATCTACCATTGCGAGGCGCAAGACCACCATCTCGACAAGGCGCTCGACCAGGAGCTGATCGCCGAGTCGCAGGCGGCGCTGGATATGGGCGAGCTGGTGCGCATCGAGAAACCGATCCGCAACGTCCACCGCACGGTCGGCGCGATGCTGTCGGGCGAGGTGGCGCGGCGCTACGGCCATGACGGGCTGCCCGACGATACGATCTGGGCGAAGTTCACGGGCACCGCTGGGCAGAGCTTTGGCGCCTTCCTCGCGCACGGCGTCACCGTCGAGCTGATCGGCGACGCCAACGACTATGTCGGCAAGGGGTTGTCGGGCGGGCGCCTCATCGTGCGGCAGCCGCCGCAGGCGACCCGCGAGCCGACCGAGAACATCATCATCGGCAACACCGTGCTCTACGGCGCGATCGCCGGCGAAGCCTATTTCGAGGGGGTCGCGGGCGAGCGCTTCGCGGTGCGCAACTCCGGCGCCATCGCGGTCATCGAAGGCACCGGCGACCACGGCGCCGAGTACATGACCGGCGGCATCGTCGTCGTGCTCGGCGACACCGGCCGCAACTTCGCCGCCGGCATGTCGGGCGGCATCGCCTATGTCTACGACCCGAAGGGCCGGTTCGCCAGCCTCTGCAACCCCTCCGGGGTCGACCTCGAAAACCTTGCCGCAGTCGACGACGGCGATGAGGGCGGCAAGCCGCGCCAGCGTCCGATCGACGTCCACGACAACGGCATGGGTGATCTCCTGCGCCACGATGCGCAGCGGCTGCGCATCCTGATCGAGCGCCACCACCTGCTGACAGGCAGCGCCCGCGCCCGCCAGCTGCTCGAGGACTGGGACAAGACGGTCGCCAGCTTCGTCAAGGTGATGCCGCGCGATTACCGCCGCGCGCTGCTGGAACTGAAGGCCGAAGGCGAAACGCGGATGGTTGCGGCCGAGTGAGGCGGCGCGAGCTCATCGCTTTTATCGGCATAGCGGCAGCCGCATGGCCGCCGGCCACTCGCGCAGATACCGGGAGCAAATCCTGGCGGATCGGTTATCTCGATGGAGGAGCCGAGGCGGCGCGCCGCCCGTTGTTCGACCGCTTCCGGCAGCGGATGCGCGAGTTGGGCTATGTTGAGGGGACACGGCCTGTCTACGAGGCACGCTATGCGGGTGGAAGCCTCGAACGCCTGCCGCAGCTAGCCCGTGAGCTGCTTGGACTGAAGCCGGACGCACTGCTGGTCGCCACTACCCCGGCAAATATCGCCGCTAAGGCCGCGACGTCGAGTATTCCGATCGTTATGATTGCCGGTGCAGACCCGGTCGCCGCCGGACTGGTCGAAAGCCTCGCCCGGCCCGGCGGCAACGTAACCGGGGTCACCAACATTGTCACCGATCTAACCGGCAAGCGTCTGGAGCTCATCAAGGGTCTGGTTCCCACCGCAATGCGGATCGCGGCGCTCTTGAACCCGGATGATCCAAACGCGAAGCCTCAGCTGAGCAGCGCGTCGGCGGCAGCGCAGCAGCTCGGGGTAGAGCTTAGTCCGGTGTTGGAAATACGTAGCGCGCAGGATCTCGGACGGTCCTTCGACAGAGCGGTCGAGGCAGGTGCCGGCGCCGCGATCCGAATGGTCGACCCGGGCTCAATGAGCCTTGCTAAGGAGACGGCGGATGCCGCGGCGGCGCATCGGCTTCCGGTAATCTACCCGTGGCGCGAGAATGTCGAAGCCGGCGGTCTTGTCGCCTACGGGACCTCGCTCGGCAGCCAATATGCGCAGGCGGCTGACTTGATGGATAAGATACTAAAGGGCGCCAAGCCGGCCAATCTGCCGATCGAGCAGCCGACCAAGTTCGAGCTGGTCATCAATATGAAAACCGCTAAGGCGCTCGGCTTGACGGTGCCGCCCCTGCTGCTGGCGCAGGCCGACGAGGTCATCGAGTGAGGCGGCGGCAGTTCATCGCCTTCTTCGGCGGCGCGGCGCTGGCCTTGCCGCTCGACGGCATGGCGCAAGCGCAAAAGATGCCGACCGTTGGCGTACTCGTCGCCGGCAGGCCCGACCCGGAAGAACCGTTGCGCATGTTCCGGGCAGGCTTGCGCGAGCTCGGGTATGCCGAAGGACAAAACATCCGGATCGACATCCGCAACGCCGAAGGAAATATAGACCGCCTGCCCGAACTCGCCGCGGCACTGGTCCGCGAGAAGGTTGATGTCATCGCCGCCTGGATGACGCCGGTGATCCTCACCGCGAAACGCGCAACGAGCGAAATCCCGATCGTGATGCTGGGTGCGGGCGACCCCGTCGGCATGGGGATCGTCGCCAGCCTGGCCCGGCCCGGCGGCAATATCACCGGGATGACAGGCATGACGCCCGAGTTGGCCGGAAAGCTTGTGGAATTGCTCAAGGAGTTGCTGCCGTCGGTTAGCCGCATCGCCGCGTTATGCAACGCGCCAGACCCATTCTGGAAACCTTTCCTCCACCAGATCGAGCTTGTCGGAAAGGCCGCGAGCGTGAAAATCGTGCCGATCATGGTCGCGGCCGGCGAGAAGCTCGACGCTGCTTTTGCCGAAATCGCCGCCCAAAAAGTCGATGCGGTTATCGTCCAGCCGAGCCTCCCGCTAAAGGACGTCGCCGACCTCGCGCTGAGCCATCATCTCCCGGTGGTCTCGCCGTTGGCGCCCTTTCCCAAGGCCGGCGGGCTGATGGCCTACACCGCAAAAGCCGCGAATTATTATCGGGAGGCGGCGGTCTTCGTAGACAAGATCCTGAAGGGCGCCAAGCCCGCCGATCTCCCGGTCGAGCAGCCGACCAAATTTGAGTTGATCATCAACCTGAAGACCGCCAAGGCGCTCGGCCTCACCATACCCCCGTTGCTCCTCGCCCAGGCCGACGAGGTGATCGAATGAGGCGGCGGGACCTCCTCACGCTGATTGGCGGTGCGGCCGCGCGCCGCCGGCGCGCGGCAGAAGGCGATTCCGGTGGTCGGCTTCCTCGATAGCACCACGGCCGGCTCGCGCGCACCCTATGTCGCCGCCTTCCGCCAGGGACTGAGCGAAACCGGCTATGTCGAGGGACAGAATCTGGCGATCGAGTACCGGTGGGCGGAGGGAAGCTATGAGCGGCTGCCCGCACTGGCGGCCGATCTCGTCGGCCGCAAGATCGATTTGATCGTGACGGGCGGCGGCTCTGTGGTGGCGCTCGCGGCAAAGGCCGCGACCTCGACGATCCCGGTCGTCTTCATCAGCGGCGACGACCCGGTCGGGTTGGGCCTCGTCGCCAGTCTCGCGCGGCCGGGCGGCAACCTCACGGGCGTCAGCCTGATCTTCGCCAAGCTGACGGCGAAGCGGCTCGAGTTGCTGTCCGAGTTGGTTCCCCAGGCCAAGGTGATCGCCCTCTTGGTGAACCCGGGCAATCCGAATGCCGAGCGGATCATTGGAGACGGGCGGGAAGCGGCGCGCGTGAAGGGGCTGCAGCTCCACGTCCTCAAGGCCAGCAGCGAAAGCGAGATCGACATCGCTTTCGCCGCCCTCGCCCAGCTGCACGCCGGCGCGCTTCTAGTCGGCAACGACGGATTCTTCGGCAGCCGGCGCGATCAGCTCGCGGCGCTGGCGACGAGCCGTGTCGTTCCTGCAATATATGATTCGCAGCAATTCGCGGCTTCCGGCGGGCTGATCAGCTATGGACCGAGCCTCACGGCTTCCTATCGACAGCTTGGCATTTACGCCGGAAGGATCCTCAAGGGCGCCAAGCCGGCCGATCTACCGGTCCAACAGCCGACCAAATTCGAGCTGGCCATCAACCTGAAGACCGCCAAGGCGCTCGGCCTGAGCGTGCCGCAGCTTCTGCTTGCGCAGGCGGACGAGGTCATCGAATAACCCGGCCGGCTTCCTGCCGGCGCGTTATTGTTGATGTTGCGCGCCGCACAGGGCATCATTGATATAAGTCAGCATATATGACCAGTCTCGACGGGGCTGGTATAGGACCAGGGGATGGGCAAGCCGACCGGGTTTCTCGAAGTCGAGCGCGAGGACCGCCACTACCACAAGGTGGCGGCGCGTCGGCAGAATTGGCGCGAGTTCATGCAGCCGCTGCCCGAGAAGACGCTGCGCGCGCAGGCCATGCGCTGCATGGATTGCGGCATCCCGTTCTGCCATGAGGGCTGCCCGGTCAACAACATCATCCCGGACTGGAACAATTTGGTCTATCGCGACCAGTGGAAGAACGCGCTGACGGTGCTGCACTCGACCAACAACTTCCCGGAATTCACCGGCCGCATCTGCCCGGCGCCGTGCGAGGCGTCGTGCACGCTCAACATCGACGACAATCCCGTCACGATCAAAACGATCGAATGCGCAATCGTCGACCGCGGCTGGGCCGAAGGCTGGATCGTGCCGCTGATGGCGGCGCGCAAAAGCGGCAAGCGGGTCGCGGTGGTCGGCTCGGGGCCGGCCGGGATGGCCTGCGCCCAGCAATTGGCGCGCGCCGGGCACGCGGTGACCTTGTTCGAGAAGAGCGACCGGATCGGCGGGCTGCTGCGCTACGGCATCCCCGACTTCAAGATGGAAAAGCACCTGATCGACCGCCGCGTCGAGCAGATGGCGGCGGAGGGGGTCGAGTTCCGGCCCTCGACCGAGATCGGCGTCACGCTAAGCGTGCAAAAGCTGCTCGCCGATTACGACGCGGTGGCGATGACCGGCGGCGCGGAATGGGCGCGCGACCTCGAAGTGCCGGGCCGCGAGCTTGCCGGCATCCACTACGCGATGGATTTCCTGCCGCAGCAGAACAAGCGCAACGCCGGCGACGACGAGCCGCGCGCCGCGCCGGGCGGCACCATTTCGGCGGCGGGGAAGCATGTCGTGGTGATCGGCGGCGGCGACACCGGTTCGGACTGCATCGGCACCTCGACCCGCCAAGGGGCAGCCTCGATCACCCAGCTCGAAATCCTGCCAAAGCCGCCGGAGCACGAGAACAAGGCGCTGACCTGGCCCGACTGGCCCTTGAAGCTGCGCACCTCGTCGTCGCAGGAGGAAGGCTGCGAGCGCGACTGGGCGGTGCTGACCAAGCGCGCGGTCGGCGCGAACGGCAAGATCGAGGCGCTCGAATGCGTCCGGGTCGAGTGGGCACAGGGCGCGGACGGGCGCTGGTCGATGCGGGAAATGCCGGACAGCACATTCGAGCTGAAAGCCGATCTGGTGCTGCTGGCGATGGGGTTTCTCGGGCCGCGCCGGCCCGGCATGGTCGAGCAGTCGGGGGTCGCGCTCGACCCGCGCGGCAACGTCCAGGCCAATGTCGCGGACTACAAGAGTTCGGTGCCCAAAATGTTCTCCGCTGGCGACATGCGGCGCGGCCAATCGCTGGTGGTGTGGGCGATCCGCGAAGGCCGGCAATGCGCGCGCGCGATCGACGAATTCCTGATGGGGAAGACGACGCTGCCGCGGTGAGCGGTGGGCGGGCGACGCTCCTAACCCAGCTTTCTGCCGCGCCGCGCGATGAAGTCGGGGAAGGCGTCCTCGGCTTTGGCGCCGCGCACGACATGCGTCGTGAAATGGCGCTCGGCCTCGTATTGCTCTTCCAGGTTCTGGCTCATTTGCTGCAGCATCAGCTGCTTGATCCCGACGATCGCGGCGCGGTTGTTGCCGGCGATGGTGCGGGCAAGCTCCATGGTCTTGGCGCGCAGCTCGGCGCGCGGCACGAGATGGTTGAGGAGGCCGATGCGGTAGGCTTCCTCGGCCTCGACGATGCGGGCCGAAAACAGCAGTTCCTTGGCGACCGGCCAGCCGACCTGGTTGGGCAAGGTCCAGGTGCTGTTGATCCGGCCATAGGCGGCGGCGAGAAAGCGGAATTTCGAATCCTCGCAGCCAATGCGCATGTCGAGCGAGGACGCGAGCACCCCGGCGCCGCCATAGGCGAGGCCGTTCATCATGCCGATCGTCGGCTTGGCCGAGGCGCCGATCTCGTAGCTGCCGCGGGTGCGCCGGGTCTCCTGCTCCTCGTCGGTGAATTTGTGGTCGTCCTCGCGCTGCTCGTGGATGTCGCCGCCGGCGGAAAACGCGCGGCCGGCGCCGGTGATGACGATGCAGCCGATGCCGTCGTCGGCGTCCATCGACTTGACCGCGTCGCGCAGCTCGGACGACAGCCTGCGGTTCATCGCGTTCAATTTGTCCGGCCGGTTCAAGGTCAAGACCCCGACGCCGTCTTCGATCTCGACGAGGATGTGCTCGTAATCCATCTCGCTCCTCCTAAAGCCAACCATATCGAATTTTTGCGTTCTATTACCCCGGTCTTCGTCGCCTTGACTTCGCCCTTAAGGCGGCCGTCAAATCCAGCGTTTCCACAAACCTCCACATAATCCGGGCGCGATGGCCGCCGCCGCAAAGCCTCCAGATCAATCAAGTCCCATGACAGCGGCGACCGGTTCGCCTCCAACCCGTGCCCCACAAGACATCATCATTCCCTTCGCCCTCGCAAAGGGAACCACATCCCCCTAACATTGGGAATCCTTCACAGGCTCGAAGGCCGGGGTCCATCTAACCGTCCTTGGTCGGCAGGGGCCCGGCCGTTCGCCGGGGTGGTTTGCTAAAAGGAGAGATGCGCATGCCATTGCCACGCCAAGAGGTCGACGGCACCACGCCTCGCTATCTGCGCGACAAATACGCGATCGTCGGGGTCGGCGAGACCACCTACACCCGCGGCTCGGGGATGACGACCCGCGCGCTCGGCACCTGGGCGGTGCGCAACGCGATCCTCGATGCCGGCCTCAAAGCCAGCGACATCGACGGCATGCTCGACTATTCGGGCGGCGATTCGACCTCGGCAACCTTCATCGCCGGCGATCTCGGCTGCCGGCTCAATTTCTACATGGACGTGGTCGGCGGCGGCTCCTCGACGGAGGCCCTTGTCGGCATCTCCATCGGCATCATCGAGGCCGGTCTCTGCAAGACCGTCGCGATCTTCCGCTCGATGAACGGGTTCAGCCAGGTGCGCATCGGCGGCACCGGGGCGCGCTCGGCGGCGCCGGTCGCGGGCGACATGCTGCACAACCGCGCCTATGGCTGGCAGAGCGCCGGGCAGAGCTTTGCGCCGACCTTTATGCGCCACATGTACGATTACGGCACCACCCCGGAGCAGGTGGCGCATGTGAAGATGTTCCACTCGCGCCATGCCTCGAACAACCCCAAGGCCTATTACAAGAAGCGCTTCACGGTCGAGGACGTGATTTCGAGCCGCTTCATCTGCAAGCCGCTGCACCTTCTCGATTGCTGCGTCGAGACCGACAACGCCACCTGCGTCATCGTCACCACCGCCGAGCGGGCGAAGGACATGAAGCAGCCGCTGGTCCTCATTCGCGGCGTCGTCGGCCGGTGCAACAAGCCGCGGCTCGACATGCATTACCAGCACGGGCCGATCTCGACCGTCGCCGGGCATTACGCCAAGGAGATCTTGTGGCCGAATTCCGGGGTGGGGCCGGAGGATGTCGACATCACCGGCTCCTACGACGCCTTCACATTCACCACGATGCTGCAGCTTGAGGATTACGGCTTCTGCAAGAAGGGCGACGGCGGGCAATACGTCAGCGACGGCACCATCGGCCTCGGCGGCAAGCGCCCCAACAACACCAGCGGCGGCCATCTCTGCGAGGGCTACACCCACGGCATGAACATGGTGATCGAGAACACCCGCCAACTGCGCCATGCCGCCGACGATTCCTGCCCCATAGGCGCGGACGGCAAGCGCCAGCACACCTACGACTACAAGGAAGGCGGCTGCCGCCAGGTCAAGGATGTGGAGGTCAGCGCCAATCTCGGCTGGGCCAACCCGGCGACCGCGTCGTCGATGGTCATGCGCAAGGGCTGGTAGGGAGATACCACAATGGCGACCATCGACGGCGACTACATGGGCATGGGCTTGCGGATCGACGATCTCGATGTCGAGAACGTCGCCTACTTCAAGCACTGCGCCGAGCACGATTTCCACCTCCAGGGCTGCAACGAGTGCGGCCGGCTGCGCTACCCGCCGACTACCGCCTGCCCGTGGTGCATGGCGCGCGAGTCGACCTGGAAGAACGTCGAGGGCAAGGGGGCGGTGCATTCCTACACCGAGGTGCACCACGCCATTCAGCCCGCTTTCCGCGGCAAGACGCCGTACATGGTGCTGCTGGTCGACCTCGACACGCAAAAGGGCCAGCCGACCGCGGACGAGGCGCTGCGCGTCATCGGCAACCTCTGCACCCCGGACGGGCAATTGGCCCCGCCCGACATAGTGAAACGCGTCGGCGTCGGCACCCGCGTCCGCATGGTGTTCAGCGACGTTTCCGCCGGCATCGCCCTGCCGCAATGGACCATCGACGAAGACGCGCCGCAGCCCGACAAGCCCTGGCGCTACGCGCAGGAGTAGCTTCCCGCGATCTTGCCCGCCATGTAGCGATGCTCCGTTGCGGTGAGCGACGCTAATTTCGCCAAAATTCTGTGACATCTATCGCGGGCCGGCGTAATCGCGGCGGCGGGAGCCTCTTGATGCCTGAGAATTTGCGGCAAATAACAGGGATAACAGGCGCCCGCGTTGCCGCCGCCCGTGCGTCGGCTATAGTCGGGCAGCACTAGAGGGAGGCTCCGATGCGCTGGCTCCGCTACGAGGCGAACGGTCAGGAATCCTACGGCATCATCGAGGGCGACGAGGTCGTCCAGGTCACCGGCGATCCGTTCGCCGGCTACGAGATGACCCGCACCAAGCACCGGCTGCGCGACATCAAATATCTCGTGCCGGTGGTGCCGAAAACCTTCTACGCGGCCGGGCTCAACTATGTCGAGCACATCACCGAGATGGCGAAGAAGCGCGGCGAGAAGCCGAACATCCCGCCCGCCGCCGATGTCGGCTACCGCGCCAACAACGCGCTCATCGCGCATAACGAGAACATCGCGATCCCGCACGACGCCGGCGAATTGGTGCAATACGAGGGCGAGCTCGTCGCGGTCATCGGCACCAAGGCCAAGCACCTATCGGAATCGGAGGCGCTGTCCTGTGTCCTCGGCTGGACCATCGGCAACGACATGAGCGAGCGCACCTGGCAACGCAACGACCGAACCTTGTGGCGCGCCAAGAACACCGACACCTTCAAGCCGATGGGGCCGTGGATCGAGACCGATTTCGACCTCGAGGCGGCGCGCACGATCGTCCGGGTCAACGGCGAGGAGACCGACAATTTCCGGACCAACCACATGCTCTACGGCGTCGCCACTTTCATCAGCCGCATGTCGCAATACCTGACTCTGTGGCCGGGCGACGTCGTCTGGATGGGCACCGAAGGCTCGCCGCGCAACCTGAAGCACGGCGATGTCTGCGAAATCGAGATCACCGGCATCGGCATTCTTCGCAACCCGCTGGTGAAGGAGACGCGGTAGGAAGCTGCGAGTACCGATTTAATTCGTCTTTCCCGCGAAAGCGGGAACCCAGGGCCAGCGATGCGCGGGTGCCCCTGGCCCCCGCTTGCGCGGGGGAGCGAATTTTACAGGGGTGGGCATGAATCTATTCGATCTTTCCGGAAAAGTCGCGGTCATCACCGGCTCGTCGCGCGGCATCGGCCGGGCGATCGCCGAGCAGTTCGCCGAGGCGGGCGCCAAAATGGTGATCTCCGGCCGCAACCTCGAACCCTGCCAGGAGGTCGTCGACGCGATCAAGACCAAAGGCGGCGAGGCGACCGCGATCACCTGCCGCATCTCCGACAAGGCGCAGTGCGAGAGCCTGATCGCCAAGGCGAACGAGGCCTATGGCCGCGTCGACATCATGGTCTGCAACGCCGCGGTCAACCCGCATCACGGCTCGCTCGACACCCTCACCGACGAGGTCTTCGAGCGGATGATGACCAACAACGTGCAGAGCAATCTGTGGTTCTCGCGTGCGGTGGCGCCGGGCATGCGCGAGCGCAAGGAAGGCTCGATCATCTACATCATCTCGGTCGCGGCGCTGCACGCCTCGCTGGAACTCGGCATGTACGGCATCACCAAGGCCGCCGATTACGCGCTGTGCCGCAACCTCGCCGCCGAATGGGGGCCGGACGGGGTGCGGGTCAACTGCATTGCGCCCGGACTGGTGGTGACCCAGTTCGCCCGCGCGCTCTACGAAAACCCGGAGCGCCGCGCCCGCCGCGAAGCCGCGACCCCGCTGCGCCGCCTCGGCCAGCCGATCGACATCGCCGGCCCGGCGCTGCTCCTGGCGTCGCCCGCCGGCGCCTTCATCACCGGCCAGATTCTCACCGTCGACGGCGGCACGACCATCCAGTCGCGCTAGACTGGTTTTATGTGCCGCTCCCCGGCGGGGGCCGGGGTCCATGTTTTCACAGTCACGGGCGCTGAAAAGTGGGTCCCGGCTTTTCGCCGGGAAGCGTAGAGCACGATCGCTACAGCATCCCCAGCGACGAGCGGCCCTTGGGCGGCGGGAAGGCGCGGTCGAGGTCGGCAAGGTCTTGCTCACTGAGCTTGAGGTCGAGCGCGCCGAGGTTTTCGCGCACATGCTCCTGCCGACTGGCCTTGGGGATCACGATCATCCCGTCCTGGCGCAGCAGCCAGGCGAGCGCCACCTGAGCCGGTGTCGCGCCGTGGCGGCCGCCCACTTCGGCGAGCGTCTTGTTGCCGAGCATGCGGCCCTGTTCGATCGGCGAATAGGCCATGATCGAGATGTTGCGCTCGCGGCACCACGGGATCACCTCCCATTCCGGTCCGCGCCGGGTGAGGTTGTAGAGGATCTGGTTCGAGGCGACCGATTTGCCGGCATCGAGCCGCGCCCACTCCTCCATGTCGCCGCGGTCGAAATTGCTGACGCCGTGGTGGCGAATCTTGCCGTCGCGCTGCAGCCGCTCGAGCGCGGCCAGGGTCTCGGCGAACGGATGCGATCCGCGCCAATGCAGGAGGTAGAGATCGATCCGGTCGGTCTTGAGCCGCTTGAGGCTCTTTTCGCAGGCCTCGATCGTGCCTTTCCGCGAGGCGTTGTAGGGCAACACCTTGCTGACGATGAAGAGCTCGTCGCGACGCCCCTCGGCAGCCTCGGCGACGATCTCCTCGGCGACGCCGCTGCCGTACATCTCGGCGGTGTCGATCAAGGCGATGCCGAGATCGATGCCGAGCTTCAGCGCCGCCGCCTCTTCCGCAAAACGGCCGGGGCTTTCGCCCATATGCCAGGTGCCCTGGCCATAGGCCGGCACGGTCTCGCCGTCGGGCAGGGTGATGTGCGGCATGTTCATCGGGAACCTCCCTCGCGGAGCAGAAAGATCAGTTTCGCCGCGCCGTATTTACGCACCTCGATCATCGTAAACTCGTGGGGCGGCGAAAAAGCTTCGTTCGCCGCGACCTCGACGACCGCCAGGGCGCGCGGCGCGAGCCAGCCCATCTCGGTCAACGCCGCCAGCGCCGGTTCGGCGAGCCCGCTGCGATACGGCGGGTCGAGAAACGCCAGCGCGCAGGGATATGTCGCCCGCGGCGGGCGGGTCGCATCGCCGAAGATGATGTCGGCGCTGTCTTCCTCGTCGAGTGCGGCGAGGTTGCGGCGCAGCGTCCCAAGCGCGATGCGGTCGGTCTCGATAAACGCAGCGCGCGCCGCGCCGCGCGACAGCGCCTCGATGCCGAGCGCGCCGGTACCCGCGAAGGCGTCGAGCATATTCTCATCGGCGAAGGGAAGACCGGCCGCGGCGAATTCGCCATGCGAAAGGATATTGAACAGCGCCTCGCGGGCGCGGTCGCTGGTCGGCCGCACCGCCTCGCCCGGCGGCGCGACCAGCCGCCGTCCGCGGTGCCTACCGCCGACGACGCGCATAGGATTTCGCCGGCTTTTCGCCGCTGCCGAGCTGGTCCGCCAGGACCGATTTCGGCACTTCCTCGACCGCGCCGCGTTCGAGATGGCCGAGCTGAAACGGACCGTAAGAAAGTCGGATGAGCCGCGTCACCGGATAGCCGAGATGCTCCAGCACGCGGCGCACCTCGCGGTTCTTGCCTTCGCGCAAGCTGAGCGCGACCCAGGCATTCGACCCCTGCTGGCGCTCCAATTGGGCGCGGACCGGGCCGTAGGCGATGCCGTCGATCGTCACGCCTTTTTCGAGTGCCGCGAGCCGGACCGGCTCCACCAAGCCGTGCACCCGCACCTTGTAGCGCCGCAGCCATCCGGTCGCCGGCAATTCGAGACGGCGGGCCAGCGCGCCGTCATTGGTCAGCAGCAGCAGCCCTTCGGAGTTGAGGTCGAGCCGGCCGATCGAGATCAGCCGCGGCAATTCCTTCGGCAGCGCCGCGAACACCGTGGCGCGGCCTTTCTCGTCTCGGTGCGTGGTGACCAGCCCCGGCGGCTTGTGATAGCGCCACAGCCGCGCCCGCTCGGGCTCGGGGAGCGGCATGCCGTCGACGCGGATGTCGCTCGCTTCGGTCACGGTGAGGGCGGGACTGGTCAGCACCTTGCCGTCGACCGCGACGCCGAGCGCTGGATCGCCGCGCTCGGCGTCGCGGCGCGAGCACAGCCCGGCGCGGGCGAGCACTTTGGCGATGCGTTGCGGAGCGGTGTCGTTCATCCTGCTGAGGAAATAGCGAGGGGCGGCAGTGCCGGCAATCACCAAACGCCCGACGGGGCTTAACGACACGCCGATGGCCCGCGCCTTCGCCGAGGCCGAGGCCGCCGGCTGGCGCCGCGAGGTGCCGGTCGGCGCGGCGCTGGTCGGCGCGGACGGAGCGGTGATCGCCGCGTCGGGCAATCGGGTCGAAGCCGAAAACGATCCGACCGCGCATGCGGAAATGCTGGTGTTGCGCGCCGGCGCCGCCGCGCTTGGCCAAAAGCAGCTCGACGGGTGCGATCTTTACGTGACGCTCGAGCCGTGTCCGATGTGCGCCGCGGCGATCGCGCTGGCGCGGGTCCGTCGGCTTTATTTCGGCGCTTACGACCCGAAAGGCGGCGGCGTCGAGCATGGGCCGCGCATCTTCGACCAGCCGACCTGCCACCACCGGCCCGAGGTCTACGGCGGGATCGAAGAGCGCCGCGCCGGCGCGCTGTTGCGCGCCTTCTTCCAGGCGAGGCGTTAACTGCGATCGATTTGCGGTTGCGGGATGACCGCAAGCCGCCGCCGCCCCGAAGCTATTCCTGCGGCAGCTCGAAGAGACGCTGCATCTTGGCGAACCCGCGCATTTCGAAATGGCCGATTTCCCACATCGGACGGTGCAGCGTGTCGGCGAAGGCCTCCGACATGATCAGGGCGCGGTCGAGTTCGCGGCAGAGCCGCTCGATGCGGCTCGTCAGGTTGACGTCCGGGCCGATCACGGTGAAGTCCATGCGGTCGCCCGAGCCGATATTGCCATAGCTGACCGTGCCGTAATGCAACGCGACCCCGGCGCGCAGCGGCCGCGACGGGTGCTTGCGGTTGCGCTCGACGAGCGCCGCGAGCCCGGCGGTGGCGGCCGTGAGGGCGCGGCTGCAAGCCTCGGCGGCGTGGCCGTGAGGCCCCTGGCGGAACATCGCGAGCACGCCGTCGCCCATGATCTCGACCACCTCGCCGCCGTGGTCGCGGATCGGCGTCATCACACAGTCGAAATACTGGTTGAGCACGCGGATGACCGCACGCGAGCTGAGGCTGTCCGACATCTCGGTGAAATCGCGCAGATCGACCAGCATCAGCGCCGCGGTGATCTCGCGCACATCGCCGCGCCGCACCTGCCCGTCGAGGATGAGCCGGCCGGCATGGCTGCCGACATAGGTCGTCAGGATTCCGCCGATGAAGCGGCGCAGCGCCTTCAATTCGGCGACCGCGGCATAGGCCGGTAGAATCTCCTCGAAGAACCGCAGCTCGCCGGCGCTGAACCCGCTCGGCTTGCGGGTCGCCCAGGAGATCGCGTTGGTAATCCCGACGGCATAGACCAGCGGTGCGATGACGTATTGGGTATACCCGGCCTCGCGCAGTTCCTGGAGAACCGGGAAGGTCAGCGGCGCGTTGCCGTCGAGCCGCCATTCGAGACGCCGGCTTTCCTCGGTCACCACGCGCACCGGGCTTTCGAGATAAGTCGCGGTCTTTTCGATGCCGTGGTCGAGGAATTTCTCCTCGAGCGGCCGGCCGCGCCGCCAGACGCGCGAGACACCGCGATATTGCGGGTGAAAGGCGCGCTGATGCAGCGACACGCGGTCGATCGGTATGCCAGAGCGAGCGACGCGCTCGCAAAATTGCTGGAGGATCGTCTCGTTGTTTTCGAGGAAACGCCCCTCTCTGATCAGCCACTCGCTGGTCTGCGCCGCCAAGCCGGATTGCGGCGTGGCGTCCGGCGGCGGTGGCGCTTCGCGCGGGTCTCGCGGCATCGGTGCTCCCGACAGGGTGATGAGGCGCGCTTCATGTCGGGTGCCGACAGCGAATCGGCAACCGCCGCGTCAAAAGATGCTGTGTCTCCCGCGCGTCGCGATCGACCATAGGTACGGACATCGCAGGTTTCATGGCCTGGGTTCAGCGGTTCTCGTCGTCGTGGATCAGCCCGACCATCAGCCGATCGACCCGTTCGCCATCGTCCGACAGCGGCATGATCACGGTTTCGTAGCGGGCCAAGCGGCCGTCGATGATGCGGTCGCGCTTGCCATGGGTCACCTCGCCGGTGGTCGTGACCCGAATGAAACTTTGCCGCGCCAGCATGCGGAATTCGTTGACCGGCAACTCGTCGAGCATCTTGCCGCTCAGTTCGTAGCCCACGTATTCCGACAAATTGGTGCCGTGCAGCCGGATGCGGAAACGAACCGGCGTTTCGTCGACAACGTCGACGAGAATGATGTTGCCGATGACGAAGGTCAGGTCGAGCGGGTCGAGATCGCGGCGCGCCGGCATTTTCCGCCCGGCGCGCTTGCCGTCCCAATACTCGTATAGGCGCCGCAGCTTGGGATGCGCGATATCCGGCATCGCCAAGCGACGCTCGTTATTCCGCCGCCTCGAGCCGCCGCCGCTCGCCGCGCAGCCCGGCGACCCTCTCCTGGGTGTAGAGATCGGTCCAGTTGCTGAGCGAGAAATCGCTGACCTGGTGCGGATCATAGGGCCGGTCGGCGATCTTGATCTCCCGGCCGGCGATATAGACGCCGCACAGCCGCCGCTTGTCCTGGAGAATGCCGATATCGGCCAAGGGCGATCCGTCCCAGGCGACGAAATCGGCGGCGCGGCCCGGCTCCAGCACGCCGATACTGGCGGTATCGGCCATGAACCGGGCATTGACTTCGGTCGCCGCGCGCAATGCCGCGGCTTTCGAGAAGCCGAGGTCGTCGACGAACAGCTCCAATTCGCGCGCATGCCATTCGCCATAGGGGGTGACCGCGAATCCGGTGTCGGTGCCGGCGAGGAACGGGATGCCGGCCTTGATCGCCTTTTTAAGATTGGCGCAACCGAGCTTGTAGCGCCGCTCGGTCGCTTCGGGTCTGCCCCGTTGCCCGGCGGGCTCATGCGGCTGGGTGAACTCAATAACGTTTTTCGGCTGGGTCAAGGTCGGGCACAGCATGCTGCCGGTCCGCTTCATCGCGGTGATGCATTCGTCGTCGAGGAAGAAGCCGTGGAAGATGAGGTCGACCCCGGCGCGCGCCGAATAGAGCGTCGCCTCGCGACCGACCGCGTGCGCCACCGCCTTTTTGCCCATGCGGTGCGTCTCGCGCACGATCGCGTCGGTCTCTTCCTGGGTAAAGGCGGCGATCAGCTCGCCGTCCGGCCGGCGCTGGATGCCGTCCATCGCAATCTTGATGCAATCGACGCCGTTCTTGACCTGGCGGCGAACCTCCTGAATCGCCTCGTCGATCGAGGTGACGAGCTTGCCGATCGAGGTCTCCGGCGCGCCGATCCAGGTCGGATACCAGTCGGTGAGGCCTTGATGGGTCGTCAAGTAGGGGCCGGCGGCCATCACCCGCGGCCCGTCGAAGAGGCCGGCATTGATTGCGTTGCGGATCGACAGGCTGACCTGGCCCGCGTCGCCCGGCGAGCAGATCGCGGTATAGCCGGCGGCGGCGACCTTCTGCGCGAAGAACATGCCCCGGAGCGCGCGAAACTCGAGCGGACTGTAAAGGTCGATATCCTCCTCGGTCTTGGCGTTGCCATAGGCGAGGTGGGTGTGGACATCGATCAGGCCCGGCATGACGAAATGCCGAGAATGGTCGATCGCCCGGTCGGATTGGCCGCATTTGGGCGCACCCGCCTCGGGTCCGGCGTAGAGAAGTTGGCCGCCATCGTCATAGACGAGCGCGGCGTCCGTCCGCGCCTCGTCCTCCTGCCCGGTGAACAGCTGGCCACAGCGGACGAAGGTCGTCATCGAGCGAAACTCCTCACTATTGGCGTCATTGCGAGCGCAGCGAAGCAATCTCGCCCCGCGTGCGCCTCTCGATCGGGATTGCTTCGTCGCCTGCGGCTTCTCGCAATGACAAACACGTTCACCGCACCGCGTGGCCCATAAAGCGAGGCGGAATCGGCTCGCCCCACGGCCCGTTGAGCTCACCGCGGCCCCATAGGCCCGACGGCACGCTGGCGTCGAGCACGTCGGTGTCGGCCCAATGTTCATGGACGCGGCCCCAGGGATCGCCCCAATAATCGAAGACCTGGCTGCCGAGCGAGTGGCGGCCGATGCCCCAATAATGCTCGTAACCCTTAGCCTTCATGACCTCATGGCCGCTCATGATGTCGTCGATGTCGGCGGCTTCGTAGGAGAGGTGGTTGATGCCCGACTTGTCGCCGCGGATGCAGAAGAAGACATGGTGGTCGACATGATCGTCACCGCGGTCGAGCCGGTTGAACGACCCGACGATGTTGGTCTTCTCGTCGGCGTAGACCTCGTCCGAGCAGCGGAAGCCGAGCATCTCGCGGTAGAAGCCGAGCATGTTGTCGAAGTTCGGCGTCATCACCACGAAATGGCCGATGCGCTTGACGTGGCTCGGGCCCGACTGCACGCGGTAGAGCACGTTGCGGCGCCGGGTCTTGTCCTCACCGATATTGACCGCCGGGCGCTCGACCGGAATTTTCGCCAGCATCTCCATGCCGTGCACGACCTCCACCTGGAAGCCGTCGGGGTCGGTCAGCCGGACGCGCTTGCCGCCGCCGGGCTCGTCGATGGCTTCGACCTTCGAGGCGCCCTCGACCCGGCTCAGCTTGTCGAGGTCTTCCTCGCTGCCGGCGTGAAAGGCGATGCCGACATATTTGGGCTCGCCCAGCTCGGTCACATGGATGTGGTGCGGCGCGTCGGTGCCGCGCATGTAGAGGGCGTTCTTGGTGCGGTCGGCGCGCACCATGCCGAACGCGGTGAGAAATTCTTCCTGCTTGTCGAGATCGGGCGAGCGCAGCCGCCCATAGGCGAGATCGGTGGCTTTGACGACGGGCATTGTGGTCTCCCAGATTTGGTCGGGACAGTATAGCGCAAACCGGGCGGCGGTGTGTCAGCGGCGATGTTAGCGCCGCGCGCCGTCGGTTCCGCGCCAAAGCGTCGTCCTACGTCCCGATCGCCAGGGGGCTGGTCAGCTTTCGCAGCAGGGCGATGACCGAGAGCGCAGTCAGCCGCCCGGTGCGCGGGTTTTCGAGGCTCGGCACGTTCTCGATCTGCATCGAGAAGCGCGCGGCATCGGCTTCGACCTCGATGCGGTGGGTGTTGCGGTCGAGCGCGGGGTCCGCCCAGATCTCGATCGTCGTGCGGTCCGGTCCGATCCCGGCGAGCGCGAGCGCCGCCGCGACATTGACATTGGCCGGAAAGCCGCGCGCCGCCTCGCGCGCGCTGCCGGTGAATACCAGCTTCGCCGCGGTGAGTCCGGTGACGCGGATCTGCTGCTCGACGAGGTAAGGCGCGCCGTCGAGACCGCCGGGCGGCTTGCGGGTGATCATCCGCACCGATCGGATGCCGCCGCCCAATGCCGCCGCCTGCACCGCGTCGAGCGCCAAGAGCGCTCCGGTCGGCACCAGGATGCGGCCGCCGTGCCGCCGCGCCAGCTCGACGAGGTCGAAATTGTCGAGCAGCGCACCGCAGCTCAACGTGACGAGGGTGCGACCGTTGGCGAGCGCCGGTTCGGCGATGTCGCGCAGATGCGCCGCCGGCGCGCATTCGATGACGATGTCGGCCGCTTCCCAGAGGCGATCGAGCGGCAGCACCGGCACGGGATGGGCGAAGGCGGCCATCGCCGCTTCCGCCCGCGCCGCGTCGCGGGCCGCGACCGCGGCGAGGCTGAGGCCCTCTATGCCGCCAGCTTTGCCAGGGTCTAATGCCTCGGCGACCGCCTTGCCGATCGCCCCGAACCCCCCGATCGCGACACGCAGCACCATGCTTGACTCCGCGCGTCCATCAAGGCGCCGCCCGGCGGCTCGAAGCACGCATATCGCCGTACGCTATTTCACCACGCCATCGAGGAGATAAATCCGCGAGGCCGCCGATTTCCGCCGCAGTTCGGTCAGCTTGCTGTATTCGGGCGAATTGTACCAGCGATTGGCGTCTTGCAGGCTGTCGAACCCGAGGATCGACACCATGCCCTCGGGCGGCGCGCCTTCACGCGTGTCGGGCAAGGCGCGCGCCAAGGCGCGGCCGTGATAAGGCGCCAAGGTCGCCGGCTCGCCGCGCATGTATTCGGTGAAGCCGGCCGGGTCGGTGACTTTGGTTTCGGTGACGACATAGGCCGGGTGCGGTCCCGTTTGCGCCCGGAGCGCCGGAATGCCCCACGCTCCGATCCCAATGCCGGCGACGAGAGCGAGGGCGACCTTCGCAGCATCTCGCATAGGCGGCTCCCGCGTGTTCGGTTTACGGCATCCTTGCAACTATTAGGGTGAATAAAGGCTTAATTCCCTCAATACGATTTCGGCAAGCCGAGCACCCGCTCGCCGATATGCGACAGGATAAGCTGCGCCATGACCGGGGCGATGCGCGCGATCTGCGCCTCGCGGAAATAGCGCTCGACGTGGAATTCCTTGGCGTAACCCATGCCGCCATGGGTCAGCATCGCGGTCTCGCACGCCTTGGCGCCGGCCTCGCCGGCGAAATATTTGGCGGCGTTGGCGAAGGCGCCCGCTTCCTCGCCGGAATCGTAAGCGGCGGCGGCGCGCAGCACCAAGAGCTCGGCCGCCTCCAGCTCGACCCAGCGCTCGGCGAGCGGGTGCTGGATGCCCTGGTTCTGGCCGATCGGCCGGCCGAAGACGACGCGCTCCTTGGCGTAGCGCGCGGCGCGGGCGAGCGCGACGCGGCCCAGCCCCACCGCCTCGGCGGCGATCAGGATGCGCTCCGGGTTCATCCCGTGCAGAATGTACTGGAACCCCTTGCCTTCCTCGCCGATGCGGTCCTCCAGCGGCACTTTCAGCCCGTCGATGAACAGCATGTTCGAGTCGACGGCGTGACGGCCCATTTTCGGGATTTCGCGCACCTCGACGGCGCTGCGGTCAAGGTCGGTGTAGAAGAGGGTCATGCCCTGCGACGGCCGCGCCGAATCCTCGAACGCGGTGGTGCGGGTGAGGATCAGCATCTTCTCGGTGACCTGCGCGGTGGAAGTCCAGATCTTGCGGCCGGTGATCGTGTAGCCGTTGCCCTCGCGGGTGGCGCGGGTCTTGATCCGCGTGGTGTCGAGCCCGACATCGGGCTCGGTGACGGCGAAGCACGCTTTTTCCTTGCCGGCGATCAGCGGCGGGAGAAAGCGCTGCTGCTGCTCAGTGGTGCCGAACACGACCACCGGGTGCAGGCCGAAAATATTCATATGCACCGCCGAGGCGCCGGAAAACCCGGCGCCCGACTGCGCCACCGCCTGCATGACCACCGCCGCCTCGGTGATGCCGAGCCCGCTGCCGCCATATTCCTCGGGCATCGCCACGCCGAGCCAGCCGCCCGCGGCCATCGCCTGGTGGAACTCGTGCGGAAACCCGCCGTCGGTGTCCTTCTTGAGCCAATAGGCATCGTCGAAGCGGGTGCACAGCCGCGCCACCGCCTCGCGGATTTCGAGCTGTTCGGGGGTGAGGGCGAAGGTCATGCGTGTTTCCTGGTAGCGCCAGCGACGCCGGCTTTTGCCAAACGGCGAATTTCAGCCAATTCTGTCACTTCGGATTTTGATAGGTGCTTTCGCCGCGGCGGGGATCCAAACCAGACAATAGCGGCGCTGCCGTCACCTTCGTTCTCATGGCAGAATTCGATCAGATCCGGCCAGTCTCTGTGTGGGCGCTTATAGCGACGTGTTTCAAAATCATCTCGAAACCAGCGATTGAATAATACTATCGCCTCCGGTGGCGGCTTTCTTCGTTTACGCTCATTGAGCGGCAAAGCCAGAAAATAGGCTAATGTCCATTCGGCCCGATCTATCGCCACAGTATGTTTAACTGGATGTCGTGCTGCCCGCCTTCCGGCAACGGCCTGGGAAACTACTTCCCCTACCCAAATTCGAAACTCACGACTTATTTCAGGAAGTTTATGATGATGCTTATTGAATCTCGTCTCAGAATCGCTGGAAATTCCAACGTACTGCATTCTTGGCTTATGCTGACGAGAACGTTTCCCGAGTGCCAGGTAAACGACTTCACCAAGTTCGTGCTCTCGAACAGCAGCCTTTGCCTCATCGATTGCGTAAAATGGGCCCGACCAATCAACCACCGCAGCGATCGTCACAGCTCGACGCCCTCATACCGAATTTCCCGCATCAACGACGTGCGGTCATCGTAGGAGCCGGCGCGATAGGGCATCGCATGGATCACCGCCCCGGCGTCATCGATGATCTCGACGACGACGGGAACCATCCGCCGAACTTCGTCGCGACGGTCGGTTAGCTCGTGGAGGAACACCGCAACGTCGTAATCCGAGTCCTCCCTGGCGTCGCTGCGAGCGCGCGAGCCGTAAAGTATGACGCGTTCGATGCGGTCGCCGTAGAGCGCGTCAAGCGCGGCGCGGAAGCGTTTGAGGACCGGGTCGTCGAGGGCGGCGGCGAGCATGGCGCGTTGTACCATATTCGGCATCCACCGACGATGCGGGAGCGCTGTCGCCGCGCGCCGTGAACGCTGGTATCGTGCGGCGAACCGCGCTTCGGAGCACCCCTTGCCGCTCGATACCGCATTCAGCGTCTGCCCGCACGATTGCCCGAGCGCCTGCGCGCTCGAGGTCGAGCGGATCGACGGCCGGATCGGCCGTATTCGCGGCGCGAGGGCGCAGGGCTATACCGATGGCGTCGTCTGCGCCAAGGTCGGGCGCTACGCCGAGCGGCATCACCATCCCGACCGGCTCTCGGCGCCGCTGCGCCGGGTCGGCGACAAGGGGGTCGGCCGTGCCGCCTTTGCGCCGATCTCATGGGACGACGCGCTCGACCTCGTCGCCGAAGGGCTGACCCGCGCCGCGCAAGGTCATGGCAGCGAGGCGGTCTGGCCGCATTACTATTCGGGCACGATGGGGCTGGTGCAGCGCGACGGGCTGCAGCGTTTGCGTCATGCGATGCGCTACTCGCGCCAGCATTCGACAATCTGCAACGCGCTGACCGACGCCGGCTGGCTGGTCGGGGTCGGCGTCAAGCGCGGTGTCGACGGGCGCGAGATGGGGAAAGCGGACCTGATCGTCGTCTGGGGCGGCAACCCGGTCTCGACCCAGGTCAATGTGATGACCCATATCGCCAAGGCCCGGAAGGAGCGCGGCGCCAAGCTGGTGGTGATCGACCCGTACCGGACCGGCACCGCCGAGATCGCCGACCTGCACCTCGCACCGCTGCCCGGCACCGATGGCGCTCTCGCCTGCGCGGTGATGCATGTGCTGTTCAAGGAAGGCTACGCCGACCGGACCTACCTCCAGCGCTATACGGACGATGCGGCGGGGCTGGAAGCGCATCTCGAAAGCCGCGACCCGGCCTGGGCTGCGGCGATCACCGGGCTGGCGCAGGACGAGATCGTCGCCTTCGCCCGGCTCTACGGCCAGACCACGCGTGCCTATCTGCGCATCGGCTACGGGTTTTCGCGCCAGCGCAACGGCGCGGCGAATTTGTTTGCGGTCACCTGCCTGCCGGCGGTCACCGGTGCTTGGGCCCATGAGGGCGGCGGCGCGCTGCAATCGAACCACGGTCTTGTGCGCCTCGACCGCCGGCTGATCGAAGGGGCGGACCTCATCGACCATTCGACGCGTATCCTCGACCAGTCGCGCATCGGGCCGATCCTCACCGGCGACAGGTACGACCTCGGCGACGGCCCGCCGGTCGACGCGCTGCTGATCCAGAACACCAACCCGATGGTGGTGTCGCCCGAGTCGGGGCTGGTGCATCGCGGGTTCGCGCGCGACGACCTCTTCGTCTGCGTCCACGAGCAGTTCATGACCGAGACCGCGGCGATGGCCGATATCGTGCTGCCGGCCACGACGTTCCTCGAGCATGACGACATGTACACCGCGGGAGCGCACACCTTTCTGCAGCTGCACCGCGCCGTGGTGCCGCCCTATGGCGAATGCCGCTCCAACCACGAGGTGCATTGCGGGCTTGCCGAGAGGCTGGGCGCCGAGCACCGCGGCTTCAAGATGACCGCGTTCGAGATCATCGCCGAGACCTTGCGGGCGAGCGGTCTGCCCGGTGCCGGGGAATTCGTCGAGGGCACCTGGCTCGATTGCGCGCAGCCGTTCGAGACCGCGCATTTTCTCGACGGGTTCGGGCATCTCGACAAGAAGTTCCACTTCCGCGCCAATTGGGCGTCGGTGGCGGGGCCGATGCGCGGCCGCGACCTCGCGGCGCTGTCCGAATTCCCCGATCATGTGGCGATCATCGACGACGGCGATCCCGAACGGCCGTTCCGCATGGTGCCGGCGCCGTCGCGCTCGTTTCTCAACACGAGCTTTAACAACACCCCGAGCGGGATCGCCCGCGAGGGGCGGCCGAGCGTGCTCATCCATCCCGAGGCGCTCGCCGGGTTCGGCCTCGCCGACGGCGACCGCATCCGCATCGGCAACGAGAAGGGCAGCGTCGTCGTCCATGCCCGCGCCTTTGACGGCCTGCAACAGCGGGTCATCGTCGTCGAGGGGGTGTGGCCCAACGCCGCCTTCGAAGAAGGCATCGGCATCAACCTCCTGACCAGCGCCGATCCCGGCCCGCCGCAGGGCGGCGCGGTGTTTCACGACACCTCGGTCTGGCTGAGGCCGGCATGAGCGCGGACCAGGACCGGCTTCCGGCAACATCATCCCCGGCCGATGTCGAGGCGTTTCTGCGCGACCTCCACCAGGCGCCGGCGGTGCGGCCGGGCGGCGGGCACGGGCGCCTCATTTTCGCGCTCGACGCCACCGCGAGCCGCGAGCCGACCTGGGACCGCGCCTGCCGCATCCAGGGCGAGATGTTCGAGGCAACCGCGGCATTGGGCGGGCTCGACGTGCGGCTGCTGTTCTACCGCGGCTTCGCCGAATGCCGGGCAAGCCGCTGGATGCGGAATGCGGCCGAGCTCCACCGCGCGATGCGCGCGGTTTTCTGCCTCGGCGGCGAGACGCAGATCGAGCGGGTGCTGAGCCACGCGATCGTCGAGAGCAAGAAGCAGCGGGTCAACGCGCTGGTCTTTGTCGGCGACGCGATGGAGGAGAATGCCGATCGCTTGTGCCAGCTTGCCGGCGAGCTGGGATTGCTTGGCACGCCGGTGTTCGTCTTTCACGAGGGTCGCGACGCGGTGGCGGCCGCCGCCTTTCGCCAGATCGCCAAACTGTCGCGCGGCGCCTATCTGAGCTTCGATATGGCGAGCGCCGACCGGCTCAAGGAGCTGCTCGCCTCGGTCGCGGTATACGCCGCGGGCGGCTACCGCGCGCTTGCCGCTTACGGCGCCCAGAAGGGCGGCGACATTCGGCTGCTGACCGCGCAATTGCGGGGGTGATGGCCGCTTGGCGCTTCTCATCTTAATCGTCCCCTCCGCGGCAGCGGGGGTCCAGGGCAACCAGTTCGTCGCTCGCCCTGGGTTCCCGCTTTCGCGGAAAAGACGATGTTTCCCGTACTGAGCGCCGGCGATGCTCGCGCTCCTCGGTGGCGCGGCGATCCTCGTCGGATTGCTGCTGCTCGGCTACCTGTTCGTCAACGCCAACCCGGCGAAGCTGGTGCGTGGCCTCAAATGGACCGCGATCGGCATCGCGGCCGTGCTGTTCCTGTTCCTGCTGTTCTCCGAGCGCTTCGCCTATCTGTGGCTGCCGCTGACCCTGGCTTTCCCGTATCTGCGGCGGGCGCGCTCGCTGTTCGCCGGATTTCGCGGCGCCGGGCCGGGCGGCCGGACCTCGGACGTGTCGACACCCTATTTGCGGATGAGCCTCGACCACGACACCGGGGCGATGAGCGGCACGGTGCTGGCCGGCAATTTCACCGGAACGCGGCTGGATGAGCTGGGTCCCGCCGACCTCCTCGCGCTGCTGCGCGAGTGCCGCGCCGCGGATGAAGAAGGCGCGCGGCTGCTCGAAGCCTATCTCGACCGGCTGCACCCGGAATGGCGCGACGAATTTACCGGCGGTCAGGGGGCTCCTCCGCCGCGCGGCGGCGGCAGCGACATGACCGTCGAAGAGGCGTACGACATCCTCGGCCTCGCGCCGGGCGCCGACGCGGCGGCGGTCAAGGCCGCGCATCACCGGCTGATGATGCAGTTGCATCCCGACCACGGCGGCACGGATTATCTCGCGACCAAGATCAATCGCGCCCGCGACGTCTTGATGAACCGGCGTTAACCCGACATAAGCCCGCCACGCCCGATGATCGCGCTGTTTTGAGGCAAGGGAAGTGCGCGGCCATTTTCGCGTTATTAGGACACGGGCGCCAGGGCGCGCCGCGGGACTTGAGGAGAACGGATGCCCCAAACCGTGCGCAAGGCGGTGTTCCCGGTCGCCGGGCTCGGCACGCGCATCCTGCCGGCGACCAAGGCGATGCCGAAGGAGATGCTGACCGTCGTCGACCGGCCGCTGATCCACTACGCGGTCGAAGAGGCGAAGGCCGCGGGGATCGAAGAGTTCTATTTCGTCACCGGCCGCGGCAAGGGCGCGATCGAGGACCATTTCGACGTCGCCTTCGAGCTGGAAACCACGTTGCGCGAGCGCGGCAGGATCGAGCAGCTCGACGAGCTGCAAGCCTGGCTGCCGGCGGCGGGCCAGATCGCCTATACGAGGCAGCAGCGCCCGTTGGGGCTCGGCCACGCGGTGTGGTGCGCGCGTCATCTGGTGGGCGACGAGCCGTTCGCGGTGATCCTGGTCGACGATCTGATGGTCTGCGATCCGCCCTGCCTCAAGCAGATGGTCGACGCCTACGACAAGACCGGCGGCAATGTCGTCGCGGTCATCGAGGTGCCGCGCGAGCAGACCAACCGCTACGGCGTGCTCGACATCGTCGAGGACGACGGCAGGCTGGCCCGCGCCAGGGGCGTCGTCGAGAAGCCGAAGCCGGAAGAGGCGCCCTCGAACCTGACGATCATCGGCCGCTACATCATCCAGCCGGAAATCTTCCGCCATCTCGAAACCATGAAGCCGGGCAGCGGCAACGAGATCCAACTGACCGACGGTCTGGCCGCGTTGATCGCCGCGGGCCAGGCGTTCCACGGGCTGCGCGCTACCGGCCGGCGCTTCGACTGCGGCGACAAGCTCGGCTTTCTCGAAGCCAATATCGCGCTCGGGCTCGACCATCCCGAGCTCGGGGCGGAACTGCGCCGCATCCTGCAGAATTATCGCTGATCAGGCAGATGGCGCACCGCTTCGACCCGGCGATCCTGCGCGAATACGACATCCGCGGTATCGTCGGCGCCAATCTCTTCGCCGCCGATGCCGAGGCGCTCGGCCGCGCCTTCGCCGCGACGGTTGCCGAGAGCGGCGGGCGCAAGGGGAAATATCGGATAGCCGTGGGCTATGACGGCAGGCTGACCTCGCCCGAGCTCGAAGCCGCGCTGGTCGAGGGATTGACCGCCGGCGGGGTCGATGTCGTGCGCATCGGCCGCGGACCGACGCCGATGCTCTATTTCGCCGCCGCGACACTCGGCGTCGATGCCGGTGTCATGGTAACCGGCTCGCACAACCCACCCAGCCATAACGGCTTCAAGCTGGTGCTCGGCGGCAAGCCGTTCTATGCCGAGCAGATCCAGCAGCTGGGGACGACCGCGCTTGCACTCGGCCCGCCGACGGGGACGCGCGGCGGGGTCGCGGACCACGCGATCGCCGGCGGCTACATCGCCCGGCTGGCGCGCGACTACGATTCGGGCAAGCCGCTCAGCGTCGCCTGGGACCCCGGCAACGGCGCAACCGGCGAGATCGTGACCCGACTGACCGCGCTGCTGCCCGGCGAACATCACCTGATCAACGCGGCGATCGACGGACATTTTCCGGCGCATCACCCCGACCCGACCGTGCCGGAAAACCTTGTGCAGCTGCAGGCGGAGGTCGCGCGGCATGGCTGCGATCTCGGCATCGCCTTTGACGGCGACGGCGACCGCATCGGCGTGGTCGACGCCCGGGGCCGCATCATGTGGGGCGACCAGCTGATGATCGTGCTGGCGCGCGACGTGCTGACCCGCCACCCCGGCGCGCCGATCCTCGCCGACGTCAAGGCGAGCGATGTGTTGTTCGCCGAGATCGCGCGCGCCGGCGGCAAGCCGGTGATGCTGCCGACCGGGCATTCGCCGATGAAGGCGAAGCTCGCCGAACTGAAGGCGCCGCTCGCCGGCGAGATGAGCGGGCACATCTTTTTCGGCGACCGCTGGTACGGCTTCGACGACGCGGTCTATGTCGCGGTGCGGCTTCTCGGCATCCTGGCGCGCAGCGGCGACAGCCTCGCCGCGATCGCCGACCGGCTGCCGGTCATGTTCAACACGCCCGAATTGCGGCTCGACTGCGACGAGGCGCGCAAATTTAGCATCGTCGCCGAAGTGGCGGCGCGGCTGCGCCGGCGCGGCGCCGAGGTGATCGACATCGACGGGGTGCGGGTCAAGAGCGCCGATGGATGGTGGCTGGTGCGCGCCTCGAACACCCAGGCGGTGATCGTCGCCCGCGCCGAATCGGCGACGGCCGACGGGCTGACGCGGCTGAAGGCGGAAATTACCCGCGAACTGGCGGCGAGCGGTCTGGCGGTCGACCTCGACTGAACAGCGGCCTAGCCTAGCGACGCAATAATATCGGGCAGCATTCGCTAGACAAATCTTGTTCCATATGTTCCGGTAAATTATGGAACAAATGGAACGGTTCGGCGATTTCGCCGAAACTTGCCGGCGCGTCTTCGCGCCCGAACACGGCCGACGTTGGAAGACCGCGGCGGCGGCGGCGCTGGCGATCGGGCGGACGACGCTCTATCGCTATCTGAGTGGTGAGGCGCCGGTGCCGGGCGATGTCTGGGCTCGGCTCGCGGCGCTCACGCGCCAACCGGCCAATCCGTATAGCCGGGCCTATGCCGGCACCCTTCCCGGAGCAGATAGGATGACCCCCGAACAGCACATCGCGGGCGGCGCGCGCCCGTTCACCGGAGCGGAATACATCGAGAGCCTCAGAGACGGGCGCGAGGTCTACATCAACGGCGAGCGCGTCCGGGACGTGACGACGCATCCGGCGTTCCGCAACGCGGCGCGCTCGCTGGCCCGGCTCTACGACGCGCTGCACGACCCGGCCAAGAAGGAGGTGCTGACCTGTCCGACCGATACCGGCTCGGGCGGCTTCACTCACCGCTATTTCCGCGTCGCGCGCTCGCCCGGGGAACTGAAGGCGCAACAAGTGGCGATCGCCGAATGGGCGCGGCTTACCTATGGCTGGATGGGCCGCACGCCCGATTACAAGGCGGCGCTGATGAACACATTGGGCGCCAATGCCGAATATTACGGCCAGTTCGCCGGCAATGCCCGCGCCTGGTACAAGCGCGCCCAGGAGAACGTGCTGTTCATGAACCACGCGATCGTCAACCCGCCGGTCGATCGCGGTCGCCCGACCAACGAGGTCAAGGACGTCTACGTCTCGATCGAGAAGGAGACCGATGCCGGGGTCATCGTCTCGGGCGCCAAGGTCGTCGCCACCGCGGCGGCGCTGACCCACTACAACTTTCTCGGCCAGAATGCCGCGACCGCGACCAGCGACCCCGACATGGCGATCATGTTCATTCTGCCGATGGACGCGCCCGGCGTGAAGCTCATCTGCCGCAATTCCTACGAGGAGATCGCGACTCGGTGCGGCACCCCCTACGACTACCCGCTGTCGTCGCGCTTCGACGAGAACGACGCGATCTTCGTGCTCGATAAGGTGCTGATCCCGTGGGAGAACATCCTCGTTCACCGCGACACCGAGAAAATCTTGTCGTTCTATCCGCGCTCGGGGTTCCTTAACGGCTTCTGCTTCCAGGGCTGCACGCGCTTCGCGGTCAAGCTCGACTTCATCGCCGGGCTGGTCGCCAAGGCGCTGCACGCGACCGGCGGCGACGAATTCCGCGGCAACCAGGCGATGCTCGGCGAGATCGTCGCGTGGCGCGAATTGTTCTGGTCGCTGTCGAACGCGATGGCGGCAAACCCGCAGCCCTGGGTCGGCGACGCGCTGCTGCCCGATCTGCAGCCGGCGATGGCCTACCGGGTCTTCGCGCCCGACGCCTATTCCAAGATCAAGGAGATCATCGAGAAGATCGTCGCCTCGGCGCTCATTTTCCTGCCGTCGTCGTCGCGCGATTTCGCCAACCCGGCGATCGACCCGCTGCTGCGGCAATACGTCCGCGGCTCGAACGGCATCGACTACAAGGAGCGGATCAAGATCATGAAGCTCTTGTGGGACGCGATCGGCAGCGAGTTCGGCGGCCGCCACGAGCTCTACGAGCGCAACTACGCCGGCAACCACGAGGACATCCGCATCCAGGTGCTGACCGGCGCGCGGCGCGCGGGCGCGATGGCGTCGATGACCGACCTCGTCGACCGCTGCATGGCCGAATACGACGAGACCGGCTGGCTCGACGAGCATTGGCTCAACCCCGAGCCGGCGCGCCGCTAACTCTGCGCCGCAGGCCAAATAACCACGGAGGCACGGAGGGCGCAGAGAAAGGGACGCTGTGACGCGGAGCTCGCAAAGGATACGCAGAGGACGCGATGATTTTTTGGCGCTGCGCGCCCTTTAGAAAATATGCTGTTAGCAGTCTTCAGCCCGTGAGACATCCTGGTCGCTTCGCGTCCTTTGCGAAATCTCCGTGTCCTCTGCGCCAAAGCGTTTATTCCGTGAACCTCTGTGCCTCCGTGGTGAATTCGCGTCGCGCTTCGCACGGGCGGTGGCGGTTTTTCGAGTTGGGCGCGGTGGGGCGCTCTGCTACGTTTCGCTATGGCCCTCGCGGCCTGGCATGAACCATGCGAGTAAACAACGCGGGGCCGCCGCGCCGCCAGGTTCACGGCGCAATCGAACGGGGGGAGGTTCTCATGCTGTCACGCCGCTCTCTTGCCTTTGCCGCGGCCGGTGCGCCGCTCGTGCTGGCCGGCGAGGCGAAAGCCCAGACGCCGCCCGCCGACCAGGGCCAGTCGACGCTCGACCGGGTCAAAAGCACCAAGACCTTGCGCATCGCCGCCCTACCCGGCGAAGCGCCCTATTTCAACAAGGACATCGCGACCGGCGAGTGGTCGGGCATGTGCGTCGAGATGGCCAAGGACATCGCCAAGGTGTTCGACGGCAAGGTCGAATACCTCGAATCGACCTACGGCAACTCGGTGCTCGACCTGCAGGCGGGCAAGATCGACCTCGCCTTTGCGCTGAACCCGACGCCATTGCGCGCGCTGGTGATCGACTTCACCCATCCGTTCTACCTGCACGGTTTCGGCATGGTCGGGAAGAAAGGGTTTCATGCCACCAACTGGTCCGATCTCGACAAGCCCGAGGTCAAGGTCGCCTGCGACATTGGCTCGGCGCACGAGATCGCGGCGCGGCGGTTTTGCCCGCACGCGCAGATCATTGCCTTGAAGTCGCGCGACGAATGCATCCTCGCGGTGCAGTCGGGGCGGGCCGATTGCGTGATCCTCGCGGTCAATCTCGGCCTCACCGCGGTCAAGAAGAACCCCGAGCTCGGCGAGTTCCAGATGCTGCATCAGCCGCGCATGCAGCTGCCGACCTGTATGGGCATCCGCATGGAGACGGACGAGCGCTGGCGGAATTTCCTCAATGCCTGGGTCGATTACAACCGCGGCATCCAACAGATCCGCGCCTGGCTCTACGCCGGCCTCGCGATCAACGGCGTCAAGCCCGAGGACATCCCGGCCGACGTGGAGTTGTGAGGCAACAAGGCGCCGTCATTGCGAGCGCAGCGAAGCAATCCCGCGCCGATAAGAGCCTGGCTCGACGAGATTGCTGCGTCGCGTAAGCGCGCCTCGCAATGACCGGCGGCGGGCGGCGATGAACCACGTCGTCTACCACTGGGATTTCACCTTTCTCTGGCATTACCGCTGGCTGATCCTGTGGGGGCTCGGCATCACGATCGCCTACACGGTCGTGACGATCGCCGCCGGCATGGTGATAGGCCTGATAACGGGACTGCTGCGGCTGTCATCGAATAAATTCGTCACCCTGCCGCTCACCGCCTATGTCGAGATTTTTCGCTGTACCCCGCTCCTGGTGCAGATCATCTGGTTTTATTACGCGCTGCCGGTGGTGATCGGGATCAATATTCCGGGCGTGCTCGCGGCCGGGATGGTGCTATCGCTTTACACTGGGGCGTTCTATGCCGAGATCGTGCGCGGCGGGGTCGAGTCGATCGAGCGCGGGCAGTGGGACGCGGCGCGGGCGCTCGGCTTGCGCCATCTCCCGGCGCTGCGTCTGGTGATCCTGCCGCAGGCGCTGCGGCGGATGATCCCGCCGTTTATGAACCAGTCGATCATCCAGCTTAAGAACACCTCGCTGGTGTCGACCATCGCGGTCGCCGATCTGCTGTACGAGGGCCAGATGATCACCGCCGCGACCTATCGGCCGCTCGAAGTCTATACGATGGTCGCGGTGCTCTATTTCGTCGTGCTGTTCCCGCTGACCTTGGGAGCGCAATGGGTCGAGCAGCGGCTTTCGCGCAAGGATTGAGCCGCTCAGTCCCCGTAATAATGCGATTCGAGCAGCAGGCAGCCGCGGTTCGACTTGAACGGGCCGTGCGCCGCGCCGGGCGGGCGGCAGGCATAGGTTCCGGGCGGGAAATTCTCGCCGCCTTGCCCGCGCGAATCACTGCCCACGGTGAGGTCGCCGTCGACCAGATAGACCTCTTCCCAATAATCGTGGACGAACGGCTCGGTCGTATGGACGCCCGGCTGAAAGCGCAGCAGCCGGGTGCGGCTGCCGGTCTTGTTCGCCTCGTCGAGCGCGCCCGCGAGGATCTTCTGCTCGATCCCCGCCGGATAGCCGGGCGGGGTCTCCCACCCGCTCCGCATGTCGAGGCGGTGGAATTCGAGATGCGGCTTGTTGATCGGCATGGGCGATTCCTCCCTGGCTTTGATACAACAGCCGGGCGCCTCGCGGGAGGCCGAGGCGGAGGAAAAGCGGAATGGACGCGTGGTTTCACTGCGAGAACCCGTATCCCTTTGTCCCCGACGAGGTGCTCGCCGCCACCGACTCGGTGCGCGCCAGCCTGCCCAACCGCTACTGCGATCCCAAAATTGCCGCGCGGCTCTTCGAGGAGACGCTCGACGAGTACCTGCTGTGCGACGAATTGGGGCTCAACATCACCTCGAGCGAGCATCATGCCGGGATCAACTGCCTCTACGGCGCGAGCCCGGTGGTGCTCGGCATCGTCGCGCGGCAGACCAAGAACATCCGCCTGCTCTCGATGGGGACGCTCATCACGGTGCGCAACGATCCCGTCCGCGCCGCCGAGGAGTATGCGACCGCCGACGTGATCTCGAAGGGCCGCCTCGAGATCGGCTTTGTCAAATCGGGCGGGACCGAGATGGCGTCGGGCAACGCCAACCCGATCGGCATCCGTGAGCGGTTTTGGGAGGCGATCGACCTTATCGACAAGACCCTGACCTACCGTGAGGGGCCGTTCTCGTGGGAGGGCAAGCATTTCACCCATCGCCACGTCAACATCTGGCCGCGGCCCTATCAGCAGCCGCACCCGCCGATGTGGGCGGCGACCTCCGACCCGATCGACACCGCCGAACTGGGCCGGCGCGGGATGGTCAACATCATGGTGATGCGCGGGGTCGACGTCACCAAGCGTGCCTGGGGGTCTTATCGGGAGGCGCGCAAGGAGGCGGGATTGGCGGCGCCCGCGACCGATCGCTTCGGCTACTCGGCCTTTGTCTATGTCGGCGACACCGACGAGGAGGGCGTGCGCGTCGGCAGCAAGCTGTTGTGGTTCGTCAACACCGGCATGAAATCGGCGCCGCAATACGCCAAGTACCTGCCCGGCACGACGCCGCCCGAGCTAGCGCCACAGCTTTACCGCGACCCCAATGCGGCGGGCAGCCTCGGCCGGCCGGGGCGCGGCTCGGCGCTCAACCGGCCGGGCGTGACGACGGAAATGGCGATGGCAGGTGGCCGCATGTATGCGGGCAACCCGGACACCGTCTACCGGCAGATCATGGATTTCTACGATAAGGTCGGCGGGTTCGGCCAACTGATCATGGTCGGCAAGACCGGCTTCATCACGCATGACGAAGCGGTCAAGAACATCACCCTGTTTTCGAAGGAGGTGCTGCCGCGGCTGCGCGAGATAAAGCCGGTGACGCTCGACTGAGCGTCCGCTTCCGGCGCCCGCTATTTCTGCGGCGCTATTTCTGGGGCGCTATTTCTGGGGCGACGGGGCCGAATTGTCGACCGGCGTGTCGGCACCCTGCGCCAGCCGGGTCACCTGCGGTAGCCGGTCGACCACCTTCTGGGTGACAAGGAACGTCAGGTCCAGCGTCGCCAGCCCGACGGCGAAAATCAGCAGCACGACATTGAGGTCGGCGGCGATCTTGTCGATCCGCTGCATGAACTGGCTCGCTCCGCGAGTCTTCTTCGATGTTACGCGCATTTCCCACTCCAACCCGCCGGCGGCGAGATCTCCCAAGCTACCAAACGATGCAGACCTAAGCGTTCATGCTGCAGTGCACAAACGCAAGTCCAACGGGTCAGCTATGCGAACCTATGCGCGGGGATTGCCGCGAGGTTTACCACCCCGCAACCGAGCACACCCGGCCGGACGCTCAGCGTCGCCGGGCGCAGGATAGGGTTAAATGGTTAATGATTCGCTGCCGTCAGCCGCTTCGCCGCTTCCTTGGCGAGGCTCAGGTCGGTGTATTTGCCGACGTCGAGCTTGGTGCGCAGGAAGCCGAGCTTTTGCGCCAGGTCGACATTGGCCTGCAATGCCTCCAGGTTGGGCAACCCGTCGGGGTCGCGGTAGTAATCCTGCTTGGTGAAAACCCAGTCCCTGAAGAGCTCGGCCGGCTGCTTGGTGGCATCGACCACCAGTTGCACCGCCTGGTCGCGGTTCGCCGGATCGTCGAGAAAACGGGTCGCGCCGATATAGTCCTGCAGAAAATCGACCATCGCCTCGCGGTTCTTGTCGATGAACCCCTGGCGCGCGACGAGGACGATCATCTGGGTGCGGCCGACCGCCTCTTCCTGGGTGAAGAGCGGGTGGGCGAAGGCCGTCAGTGCCGGGTCGAAGCCGAACGGCGCCACAGCGGTGATCAGGTCGACCTTCTTTTCGCCCAGCATCGCCATCATGTCGGGGAAGCGAACCTCGATCATCGTCACGTCGCGCTTGTCCTGAAGACCGTGCTTCGACAGCATCGCGCGCACCGCGACATCGACGGCGCTGCCGGTCTGGTTGGTGGCGACGATCTTGCCTTTCAACTCCTCGACGGTTTTGATCCCGCTGTCGTTGCGCACCATCATGCCGTTGGTATGATAGCCGGGCACGCCGTCCTGGAACACGTCGGCGATGACCCGCAAATCGTCCATCGCGGCGTTCTCGACGCCCAGCGCGAAGGTCGAGTAAGCCAAGGCGGCGACATCGAGGTCGCCAGTCGCCAACGCCTGCATCTCGGTCGGCGTTCCGGTGAAATGGGTCAACTCCGGCGCGTAGCTCTTGCCGGCATGCGGCGCGATGCCGGGCTTCCGGTAGATCAGCGGCATGATGTCGGCCGGCACCACCACCCAGCCGACGCGAAGACGGACCGGCCCTTCGGCCGCCGCCGGCAGGATCGCTGAGAGGGAGAGGATGATCGCCGCCGCAATTCCGCCGAAACGCATTCCATCCTCCCTGAGCACCGCCGGCCTTCAGGCCGTCGCGGCAAAGGATCGCACTGACCGCCCGGAATGCCAACCGCCGGCGTTTTCTGCAAGCGAGGGGCAGGCGGGTCCTTGCCCGCTAGAATAACCGGACCAAAATAATGTATTACGAATAGCCGCAGCACCGGCGCGGTATCGACCGGGGAATGTCGCCGGCTTTGCGGCGTTAGCATTTGCGAACGCGGGGCGCCGGCTTTAGATATCGTCGATGGTGAAGCGCCGCTTGTATTGAGCGTGGGGTAGCGACAACAGATGAATGTTTCAGTAAACGAGCGCCGGCCGGTGAGGCAGGCGGGCGGTGGCCGGGCGCGATTGCTGGCGTTGGCCGCGCTCACGCTTTTCGCCGTGTCGGGCCGGCCGGCCGCGGCTGATGCCGCGCGCCAGCTTGTCTATCAGGTCAAGCACTCGGTGTTCGGCGATATCGGCACCTATACCAATTCGATCGAGACCTCCGGCACAATGACCACGGTCAAGACCGCGGCGCATTTCATGGTGAAGGCGCTCGGGGTGGGTCTGCACAGCGAAGAGGCGCAGCGGGTCGAGCAATTTCAAGGCGACCGGCTCACCTTTTTTCACGGGGTCACGGTCAAGAACGGCGACAAGATCGAGATCAAGGGCCAGGCCAGCGGCAACAATTTCGTGATCGATTCCCCGACCGGCACGATTACCGCGCCGGCTTCGGTGAAGCCCGCCAATCCATGGTCGCCGCTCAGCATCGACTCGACAACGATGATGCGGGTCGATACCGGCAAGGTCGAAAACGTCAAGGTCAGCGCTGGACGTGAAACCAACATCTCGGTCGACGGCGCCACCACCACCGCGAAGGAATATGACATTACCGGACCGACAAACAACTATAAGATATGGTTCGACCAGCACGATATTCCGGTAATGTTCGAGGTTGACGACGACAGCGGAAAGGTTACCTTTACCCTGAAAAAATAGGCTGGTACTTGCGTTGGCCCTGTTGCTTGCACGAAAGCCGCTGACCGGATGAGCAGCCTTTCACACGCCACGAACGCCTCCAACGCTACGGCCCAGCCGCGCTGGTCGTTGGACAGCATCGCGTGGCCGGAACTGCGCCGCGGCCCGGTCGCCGCCAGCGAAACGACGTTCTACCTGATAGCGGCGGCCTCGTTCATCGAGGCCACGACCGACCTCTACACCCGGAACCTTATAGATTTTTTCGCCGATGACGACGAGATCGTCGAGTGGCTCGAGGTGCATTGGCTGCCCGAGGAGCTGCAGCACGGCCGGGCGTTGCGCCGCTATGTCGAACTGGCCTGGCCGGAATTCGACTGGGAGAAGGTTTACCAAGGATTCCTGCCCGAATTCGCCGCGCAATGCGCCGATGACGGGGTCGAGCCGACACGCAGCCGCGAGATGGCCTCGCGCTGCATCGTCGAGATGGGCACGGCAAGCTATTACCGCATGCTGAGCCGGATGACCGACGACCCGGTGCTTCGTCAATTGACCCGCCACATCTCGGACGACGAGGTCAGCCACTACAAGCATTTCTACCGCTATCTGCGCAAATACCAGGCGCGCGAGGGGCAGCGCCGCGCCGGCCTGGCCCGGGCGATGTGGAACCGGGTGAGGATGATCGACGGCAACGACACCCGCATCGCCCTGCGGCACATCTACTGCGAGCGCCACCCCGGTGCGCGGTTCGACGAGCGCGTTTTCCGCCAGATGCGGCGCGCCGCGGGGGTGATGATCGGGCCGCATTTTCCGCACCGCATGTGCGTCCAGATGCTGCTGACGCCGCTCAGCCTCCCGCACCGGACCCAGCGTGTCTTGGCGCCGGTGCTCGAGGCGATCGCCCGGCGGGTCGTGCCTTAGCCGGCGCGATCGACCCGCGCGGCGTAGCAACCCGGCGCCGCGAAGTGGGCATGCAGATAGTCGGCTGCCGGGTCCGCGAAGCGCCTCTCGATCGCCGCTTCGAGCTCGTGCCCGTCGATCAGTTCCCAGCCGACCATCATCGCCGTCGCGTCGAAAGCGCGCACCGCGAGCATGCGGCTGCGCAGCTGTTCGGGCACGGCGTCGATCGCGTCAAAGCGCTGTTCGCCCTCGCGCACATAGATCGCGAAGCGCATGCGATAGGGCGAGGGGACCGGATGGTGCTCGTAATTGACCAGGATCAGCTCATCGCCGGGGGTGGAGTCCGTCAGGCTGATGCGGCACGGATAACGCCCGTCCGCGACCCGTCGCACCGCACCGCGCGCGGCGAGTTCGGCGTCGGACAACGCAAATAGCGGCGTGAAGGGTTCGGCCGAGAGGCCGGTGATGCGAAAGCTCATGGGCTCGCTCCTCAAGTTGTGTAGTCAACATGAGGGTGGCCAGCGCCGATATCTTCCCGTTGGTTGCGGTTCGATTGGGCGCGGCTGCCAGACTGCGCTGCCGTCGGCCGACCGCACTTCGTCGATCATCCGTGGCGTAAAGGCGATAAGTCCGCGATCACGGCCAGTCCAGCCAACACCATGCCATGCGACGATTCATAGTTTACCGCTTCCTCGGCGACGCCTCGTTGGCCAGCGCCGAGGTGACGTCGGCGAACGAGGTCTTGAGCGAGGTGCGCACGTCGAGCACGGTCGGCTTGCGCGAGGCGACCGCCTCCTTCAGCGCCGGCGCCAGGTCCTTCGCCTCCTCGACGCGGGTACCGTTGCAGCCCATCGCGCGGGCGATCGCGGCGTGGTCGAAATCGCTGAGCTCGGCGGCGAACGGCCCGCCGCCATGCAGCACCCAGCCGAGCGCGTTGTTGTTGAAGACGACGGTGGTGATCGGGATGTCGTGCTCGAGCGCGGTCATCATGCCGTTCATCGTCATCGCGAAGCCGCCGTCGCCGCACACCGCGACGACCGGCCGGTCCGGGTGCACCAGTTTCGCCGCCAGCGCCGCGGGAATCGCGAACCCCATCGGCCCCGACCCCGCCGCCTGCAGGAAGCCGCCGGCCATCCTGGTCTGGTAGAAATGCGTCATCAGGATGCGGTTCTCGCCGGCGTCGCAGGTGACGATCGCATTGTCCGGCAGGTTCTTCATCAATTCGCCGATGACCCGCTGCGGCAGGATCGGCTTGTCGTCCGACCCGTAGCTTTCGAAGTCGAAATAGCCGTGCTTGGCGCGGTGGCCGGCGACGCGCTTTTCGCCCTCGGCGCGGCGATGCCCGGCCTTGGTGCGGACCGCCTCGTAGAGCTGGCCGAGGAACATCCTCACGTCGCCGAGCACGATTTGTTCGGCCGGGAAGGTCCATGACGCGTTGCGCGGCTCGATATCGACCTGGATAAAGCTCTGCCGCGTCGGGTCCAACAGCTTGCCGTTGGCCCAGGCGGTATCGCTCGGCGACAGCTTCGAGCCGAGCACCAGCACCAAATCGGCCTCGCCGATGCAGGCATTGGCCGCCGGCGTGCCGAAGGTGCCGAACACACCCAAGGCCAGCTTGTGCGTCTCGGGGAAGACGCCCTTGCCGGCCGCGGTGGTGCCGACCGGGAGGCCGGCGGTCTCGGCGATCTTTTGAAGCTCCTCGTAAGTCTGCGAAATCCGCACCCCGTTGCCGGCGATGATGATCGGCTTCTTCGCGGCGAGGATGCGCTCGGCCGCGGCATCGATCTGCGCCGGATCGATCGGCGGCGGGGGCGGCGGCAGGTAGAAGCGGGTCGGGTAGAGCGGCGGTTGCTGGTCAGGGGTGATCGTGCCGGCCAGCGAATCGTGGCTGAACAGGATCGCCACCGGCCCCATCTGGCCGCTGAGCGCGTGTTTGATCGCGAGCTGCGTCGCCTGCACCGCCTCCAGCGGCTCGTGCGCCTGCATCACCTGCTTGGTGACCCCGCCAAAGGCGCGGCGCGCGTCCCAGCTGCCGTAATCGCCGGTCGCCTGCTGGTAGGGCGCATGCAGATGAAAATGCGGCGCGTCGCTGAAATCGGTCAGCAGCACCATCGGCGACGACGACAGAAACGCTTCGAGCGTGCCGATGAGGCCGTTGCCGAGCACCCACGGCCCCTGCCCGATCATCACTCCGGGCCGGCGGGTGAGGCGGCCGTAAACCTCGGCCATGACTCCGGCCAGCGATTCCTCGCGCACGGTGACCATGCGGACCTGGTTCTGCACCTGCGCGAGGCCGGAAATGATCCGCCCGGTATGCCCGCCGGAGATGCCGAAGACGAATTCGATCCCGGCCTCGGCCAGCACCCGCGCCACCAGCACCCGCGACGGCGTCTCCTCCTTCAGCATCCGCTCGACCGGCATGCCCCGCTCCTCCCAGAGGTTTGGGGCGAGCTTGCTACCGGCGGGCGGGGTTGGCAACGCCCCACCCTCACCCGGCGCGGCATGGGAGGGTGAGGGTCGCCCTTCCCGCCCGCGCCATCCGCTGCCATGCTTGACTGATGGTGCCGCTCTCCATTCTCGACCTGTCGCCGATCGTCGAAGGCGGCGATGCCGGGCAGTCGCTGCGCAATTCGCTCGACCTCGCGCGGCATGTCGAGGCGCTGGGCTACCGCCGCTACTGGATGGCCGAACACCACAATCTGCCCGGCATCGCCAGCGCGGCGACGGCGGTGGCGCTCGCCCACATCGCCGCCGGCACCAGCCGCATCACCATCGGCGCCGGCGGCATCATGCTGCCCAACCACGCGCCGCTGATGGTCGCCGAGCAGTTCGGCACGCTCGCCGCGCTGCATCCCGGCCGGGTCGAGCTCGGGCTCGGCCGCGCGCCCGGCTCGGATCAGCTGACGATGCGGGCGATGCGCCGCAACCTGCTCGCCGGCCCCGACCAGTTCCCGCAGGACGTGGTCGAGCTGATCGGCTATTTCCGCCCCGCCGAGCCCGGCCAACGGCTGCAGGCGGTGCCCGGCGCCGGGCTCGACGTGCCGATCTGGATTCTCGGCTCCAGCCTCTTCGGCGCCCAGCTCGCGGCGATCCTCGGCCTGCCGTTCGCCTTCGCCTCGCACTTCGCGCCGGCGGCGCTGATGCCGGCGCTCGCCATCTATCGCGAGCGTTTCCAGCCCTCGCCGCAGCTCGCCGCGGCGCATGTCATGCTCGGCATCACCGCTGTCGCCGCGGAGACCGATGACGAGGCGCGCTTCCTGTTTTCGTCGTTGCAGCAATCGACCCTCAACAACCGGATCGGCCGGCCGAGCCGGGTGCCGCCGCCGGTCGCCGATTTCGCGGCTACGCTCGACCCGCAGCGGCGCGCGGTGGTCGACGACGCGCTGGGCGCCGCCGTGGTCGGCGGGCGCGAGACGGTGCGGCGCGGCCTCGAAGACATCATCGCCCAGACCGGCGCCGATGAGCTGATGGTGACCGCCAACATCTTCGACCACGCCAAGCGCAAGTGCTCGTTCGAGATCGTGGCGCAAATCGGCGCCGGGTAACAAAGGGCTTTGTCACGGAAGGGGGAGTGGGGCAGACCGCGCGTCCGGCCCTTTGACCGCGCGGCATCACCCGGTGGCAAAATGCGGACCAAGGTCGTTAAGCGCCAGTAGCGCCTGGCTAACGAGTTCCGCCTGGCTGCGGGCGCCGGTTCGGGCGAAGGCCGTTTTCAGATGGAACCTTACCGTATTGATGGAGATGCCGGCGCGCTCGCCGTAACGCTTGAGGTCTTCGCCGTCGAGCAGCGCGCATATTAGACGCGCGGCGCCGTGCGGAAGATCCAGTAGATCGGCAATTCTCTGGGGCGAAGACGCCGCCGGTCCGGCCGGATCGTGGATCGCGACAAGGATGCCCCTCCCCATAGCAGGAACGAGTTCGTTTTCGCTCGGCAAGCGCGCGACCAGGACGACGTAGGGTGCTCGACCGGATGGCCGGGCGATCCGCACAATCCCGCCGGCGCCGCCGCGTAAAACATCGGCCCGGACGGCTAAAAGCCGCTTAGCGGCATTACGGTCGGCGGCAATGAGGTGTCCATTCCGGTCGAGCGCCAAGCCGTCTCCGGCTTCGGCCATCAATCGGACGGACCTGTTGACGAAGAGAGCCGGACCGTCCGGCTGCAAGGCGATGATGCCCGTGCTGCTGCGATCGACGATCGAGGCAAGCAACGCGCCGCGCTCCTGGCTTTGATCGAATAGCCGCCGGATCTGCTGTACCCGGCTGAAATGGGGGCTCATCCTCGCGAGCAGCGCCGAATCCTCTTCGTCGAAAGAACGACGTCCAATGCCCTGTAAGACGGAGAGCGTCCCCGATCGGCCAGCACCCAGGGATTGCCGACAGGCGATCGCCTCAGCGACTCCGGCCGGGCGAAGGAACTCATTGATAAAAGGATTCCGATTCCACTCTTCCTGAGAGTCTGACTCGAAATGGTTCATTTGCGCTCAATCTTTTGCGAGACGGCGGGAGAGGAGCCGTAGATTGGCGAGGAGGAGCCAGGCGGTGGCGCTCTGGGTGGTTGCTTCGAAGTCCTTGGCCAGG
>Ga0209483_1000287_pt1 | contig 46481 bp, 40 predicted proteins | sample NGEPerA_FD_184508 | JGI IMG/M metagenome (GOLD analysis project Ga0209483, IMG submission 184508) | Arctic peat soil microbial communities from the Barrow Environmental Observatory site, Barrow, Alaska, USA - NGEE PermafrostL2-A... | ecosystem: Environmental > Terrestrial > Soil > Wetlands >...
GCGCACGCCGGCGGCGTGGTTGGCATGGCGCAGACCGGCCAGGAGGCGGGCTTCGACCGCTTGATCGGTTTCGACATGGGCGGCACCTCGACCGACGTGTCGCATTTCGACGGCGAATACGAGCGCGCCTTCGAGACCGAAGTCGCCGGCGTGCGCATGCGCGCGCCGATGATGCTCATTCACACGGTCGCGGCCGGCGGCGGCTCGATCCTGCATTTCGATGGCGCGCGCTTCCGCGTCGGCCCCGATAGCGCCGGCGCCAATCCGGGGCCGGCTTGTTACCGCCGTGGCGGACCGCTCGCCGTCACCGACGCAAATGTGATGACCGGCAAGCTGCTGCCGGATTTCTTCCCGAAGATTTTCGGCTCCGCCCAGAACGAGCCGCTCGACCTCACCGCCGTTCGTCATGCCTTCAACAATCTGGCGCAGAAGGTCAACTTCGCGCTGACCGACAGCGAAAAGACGGGCGAAGAAATCGCCGACGGCTTCATCAAGATCGCGGTCGAAAACATGGCCAATGCGATCAAGAAGATTTCGGTGCAACGCGGCTATGACGTGACGCGCTATGCGCTCAACTGTTTCGGCGGCGCGGGCGGGCAGCACGCGTGTCTGGTCGCCGACGCGCTTGGCATGACGCGCGTGCTCATTCATCCGTTCTCGTCGCTGCTGTCGGCCTATGGCATGGGGCTCGCCGACATTCGCGCCACGCGCGAACAGGCAATTGAACTGCCCTTTGGGCCGAAAGCGCTGGCTGCGATCAGGAAGACCGGCGCGGCGCTCGGCCGTGACGTGAAGAAGGAAGTCGCAGGACAGGGCGTACCGGAAGCCAGGATCAAGGTAATCAAGCGTGCGCATATCCGCTACGCCGGCACCGACACCGCATTGGTGGTGAATGCCGGTCCGCATTCTTCTTCCGGGAAAGATGCGAAGCGATACGCTTCGCTCGCCGCGATGCAGCGCGCCTTCGAGAAGGCGCACAAGGCGCGCTTCGGCTTCATCGACCGCAACAAGAAACTCGTGGTGGAAGCGGTGTCGGTCGAAGCGGTCGGCGGCGGGGCGAAGTTTTCGGAAAAAGCCGCACGCCGCGCGGGCGGCAAGCTGCCGAAGCCGGCGCGCGCGACGCGGTTCTATTCGTCCGGCGAATGGCACAAGGCCAATGTCTACACCCGCGATCAGCTCAAGATCGGCGCCAAGGTGAAAGGCGCGGCCATCATTGTCGAGCCGCACCAGACCATCGTGGTCGAACCCGGCTGGCAGGCCGAACTGACGCCGAAGAACCATCTGGTGCTGTCACGCGCCAAGGCGCTCAAACGTACCTATGCCATCGGCACGCACGCCGATCCGGTGATGCTGGAAGTGTTCAACAATCTGTTCATGTCGATTGCCGAGCAGATGGGCGTATCGCTGCAAAATACCGCTTACTCGGTCAACATCAAGGAGCGGCTCGATTTCTCCTGCGCGGTGTTCGCGCATGACTCAACGCTGGTCGCCAATGCGCCGCATATGCCGGTGCATCTCGGCTCCATGGACCGCGCGGTCGAGACCATTATCCGCGAGAACAAGGGCCGCATCGCGCCCGGCGATGTCTATGCCATCAACGCGCCCTATAACGGCGGCACCCATCTGCCCGACATCACCGTCTGTACGCCGGTGTTCGACGACAAAAAGAAAAATATTTTATTCTGGGTTGCCTCGCGCGGGCATCATGCCGATGTCGGCGGCATTTCGCCCGGCTCGATGTCGCCGAACGCGACCACGATCGAGCAGGAAGGCGTCTATATGGACAACTTCAAGCTGGTCGATCGCGTCCGCTTCCGCGAAAAGGAATTGATGGATGCGTTGACGGGCGCGAAATATCCGGCGCGCAATCCGGTGCAGAATATCAACGACCTGAAGGCGCAGATCGCCGCCAACGAAAAAGGTGTCGCCGAACTGCGCAAGATGGTCAAACAGTTCACGCTGCCGGTTGTGAAAGCCTATATGGGCCATGTACAGGACAACGCCGCCGAAAGCGTGCGGCGCGTGATCGACCGGCTGCATGACAGCGAATTCGCCTATGAGATGGACCAGGGCACCGTCATCAAGGTCAGGATCACGGTCGACAAGAAGAAGCGCGAGGCGACCGTCGACTTCACCGGCACTTCGCCGCAGCAACCGACCAATTTCAACGCGCCCGAGCCGGTCACGCGCGCGGCGGTGCTGTACGTGTTTCGTATGATGGTGGATGACGACATTCCGATGAACGCCGGCTGTCTGCGACCGATCAACATCGTGATCCCGACGAAGTCCATGCTGACGCCGGAATATCCTGCCGCTGTCGTGGCCGGCAATGTCGAGACGTCGCAGGCGGTGACCGACACGCTGTTCGGCGCGCTCGGCGCTTTGGCGGGGGCGCAAGGCACCATGAACAATCTCAATTTCGGTAACGCCAAATATCAGTATTACGAAACGATCTGCTCGGGCTCGCCCGCCGGCCCCGGCTTCAACGGCACCGACGCCGTGCACACGCATATGACCAATACGCGGCTGACCGACCCGGAAATTCTGGAATTCCGTTACCCGGTGGTGCTGGAGGATTTCCACATTCGCAAAGGCTCCGGCGGCAAGGGCAAGTGGCACGCCGGCGACGGCATCCGCCGCACCATCCGCTTTCTCGAAAAGATGGACTGCACGCTGCTCACCGGCCATCGCCGGGTGCCGCCGTTTGGCCTCGCGGGCGGCGAGCCGGGTCAGGTCGGCGAGAACTGGGCGCGCCGCAAGGACGGCCGCATGGAGAAACTTCAAGGTTGCGACGAGACCGTGATTGACGCGGATGAGGCCATTATCATCCAGACACCGACGGCGGGGGGTATGGGAAGGCGTGACGCGTTGTGGCGGACTGTGCTGTGGTATATTATATTGTGAGTGCACCAAATTTCCCGGGAGAGGGCTGTATGACAAACCCATCTGTCCAGAATTCGACGCCGCCCTCAACGGCGCCTGCCTCGTCGGCACCCGCTTCGACGGCACCCACATCGCAGGTTCCATCACCACCGCCTTTGCCCAATCCGCTGCCACCGCCGGATGTTGGTGGCGTCCTCCGAAAGACAATTTAGTATTTAGAGAATTAGCAACAACGCCAAGAATATCAGCGCCGCTATTGGACCTGATATCATACCAGCGGTGATGTAGTGGGCTTTCAAGTCATTGCTTCGTACCGACAGCCGGATTCGCTCGCTATGATGAAACGTAATGTAAGCTAGCATTGCAGGAAGAGCGTTCTCACCACCGTCTATTGTTCCACGATTGAGCCACATTTCAGGCGTGCTGCCGACTGGCGCATAACGGCCAGTCTTAAGTGCCGCGACGAAAAACCAAGCGCCAATAATGAATGCAATGCCCGCCCCGAAAAACGGCCAAACTTTCGGGCTAATTCCAGAATCTTTAAAAATGGCACCGCCGATACCAAAAAGTGCCACTGAAATCGTTATGTAAGCGCCCAGGAGCGTCGCAGCTTTTTGTTCGAACGATTTTTTGACATCGAGAACGTCTGATAAATGCCGGTCGGCCTGCACATAGGCTTCACGCGCCACTGCCGGATTGATTTTTAATGCCTGAAGTTCGGACAGCGTCAGCATAAAATATTCTCCGAAGCCCATACTAACCGTCGGTTGTATCCCGCCGCAACGGGTGGCTGACGCCGGTGAAGCGATTTATCATCCAGACACCGACGGCGGGGGGATATGGGAAGGCGTGACGCGTTGTGGCGTAGAGCGGATAAGTTCGGGGACAAGCTGTGGACAAATTTGTGGATAGTCGCACCTGCCGTCTGCGAAGCCCAACGAACAAGGGCAAATTTTTGGACAAAGCGTTTCAAACGCAAAATAGCGCAATAGCGGGGATTAACGATACGGTGTGGATTGGCTACCGGCCCGGTCGCGGGCGACGGTAGGCGTGGTAGAATTCACCCATGAAAATTGTCTTCGCCATTGCCGCGTTCGCCAGCCTGGCGCTCGCCGCTCCCGCCTTCGCCGACGCCTATCCGGTGTCCGGAAAATGGGGCCTGAGCACGTCTACCGAAAAAGGTCCGATCGATTGCGGCAAGCTGCGCGTGATAAATTTTAACGATGGCCAGCGCACCGATTCAAATGGCGGCGTGCCGGCCTATCGCAATCGAACGGTGCGCACGGAAGGACCAAACCGCTATCGCGTGGAAGACGAATTCACCTCGGGGCAGATCGCCAATGCGCATGTCAATTACACGCTGCACAAGGTCGATGACGATCATCTCGAGATGAATCAGCAGAAGGGCGGAATGCTCAAGCTGCGCAAGTGTAAGTAGCCATTAATTGCGCGCGATGATCTCGCGCTCGCCTGCATAAACCGCCATCGCTTCAAATCTGCGCAATGTTGCCCGGCGCAGCGGCATGCTGGCGCGTCTACGCTTGAGCGGGCTGTGGCGGCGGCGGCGCGGCCGCACGCGCTCAATACGAACGCCGCCGATGCGCGCGAAGGGTTCGCGGTAGCCGCCTTCATCATCGTCGATCAGTTGCGGCAGGCCGAGCACATTGCTCCAACTTCGCCACTCGGCGAGCGCGTCGTCTGTCTCGGTCGAGACAAACAGCGACAAAGCGAGGCCGGGATCCTTGTGTTCAAGCACCACCGAGACGGTCGGCGGCGCTCCGTCCTCGCCGGGCATGGTGCGAATGGAAATGCCGTCATATGCCGACAGCGGCATGTTGAGCGCCATGCGCATGCCGGCGACCTGCCGGCGCACGACCACGCGCTTGTGAAACAGCTCTACGTGCCGCACCCGCCCGTCGGCCCCGGAATCGCTCGCCGCGAAACTCAACGGCAGGGCGTACGGGTCGAGCCGCATGACACGGCTCGACCCGGCGGAGCATCCGCCACTTCGCATTTGACGCCTCAAACTCTCCCGCGCCGGGCTTATGCGCCCAGTCGCTGGCGGCGATCATGAGTGAGCGGTGTCGGAATCCGCTTAAGGTTCGCGGTTAATCGGCGTTAGCAAAGGCGGCTTCGCGTGCCATGATTGACGTCTCCTTGCCAACCATGATTGACGGGGAGTTGATTTGGACCGTCAAAATCGATGTGTCTTGCCGGTCCGGGCGGTTGCGTCGGGCCGTCATCCGCGCCATTTGAGGGATAGAAATCCCGCCAGGGCGCGCTTTCCACGCGCCGTTTGTTGCCGAATCTCGTATGAAAGCCGCCATTATGCTTGCTCCCACCGCCTCCCTGTTCGACCAGACCGCCCTCACCGACCGCGCCGAGCGGCTGGTCAAGGCCGCGCTTTCAGCCGGCGCCGATGCCGCCGACGCGGTCGCGGTTCGCGGGCTATCGCAATCAATCGAAGTGCGCGACGGCCAGGTCGAGGAAAGCGAAAGCTCCGAAGGCGACGATCTGGGCTTACGCGTCCTGGTCGGCCGCCGGCAAGCAGTGGTCTCGACCAATGATGTTTCCGGCGACGGTTCCAAGGCGCTGGCGGAACGCGCGGTGGCGATGGCGCGCGCGGCGCCGGAGGACAAATACGCTGGCCTCGCCGACGAGGCGTTGCTGGCGCATAAATTTCCCGATCTCGATTTGATCGACCGCGAGCTGCCGAGCGTGCAACAGCTCGAAGCGATGGCGCGCACGGCCGAACAAGCCGGCCTCGCGGTTAAGGGCGTCAGCAAATCGGGCGGCGCTTCGGCCTCGGCCGGCATTGGCGGCATGGTGCTGGTCACGAGCCATGGCTTTCGCGGGGCCTATTTGGGATCGCGCCACGGCGTCTCGATGACGGCGATTGCCGGCGAAGGCACCAGCATGGAGCGCGATTACGATTATTCCTCGGCGCTGCACGCCTCCGATCTGGAGAGCCCGGAAAACATCGGCCGCACCGCCGGTGAGCGCGCCATCGAACGGCTCAATCCGCGCAAAGTCTCGACCCGCAAGGTGCCGGTGGTATTCGACCCGCGCGTCGCCGGCTCGCTGGTCGGCCATCTCGCCGGCGCGGTGAACGGCGCCTCGATCGCGCGCAAGACCAGTTTCTTGAAAGACAAGATGGGTGCGAAACTGTTCGCTGACGGCATCCGCATTATTGATGACCCTTTGCGCAAACGCGGCCTGCGCTCGCATCCCTTCGACGGCGAAGGCGTCGCCGGCAAGAAACTGGCATTGATCGATGACGGCGTGCTGACGTCGTGGATTCTCGATTGTGCGACCGCGCGCGAACTCGGCCTCACCACCACCGGCCACGCGCAACGCGGTGTGTCGTCATCGCCTTCGCCCGGCGCTTCGAACCTGCATCTCGAAGCGGGCAGCGTGTCAGCCGAAGACCTGATCGCCGACATCAAAAACGGCTTCTACGTCACCGATTTGATCGGCCACGGCGCCAGCATGGTGACCGGCGATTATAGCCGCGGCGCTTCCGGCTTCTGGATCGAGAGCGGCAAGCGCACTTATGCGGTGAGCGAAGTCACCATCGCCGGGCATTTGCTCGACATGTTCCGCAACCTGACACCGGCCAGCGATCTCGAATTCAAATACGGCACCAATGCCCCAACCGTGCGGCTGGAGGGCCTGACCGTTGCCGGGCAGTGAGCCGTCCAAGCTGCTGGTGGGACTTGAGACTATCATGCGCGAGGCCGGCGAAATCGCGCGCGAAACCTCGCGCGGCGAATTCAAGCGCTGGACCAAAGGCCACGATCATTCGCCGGTGAGCGAAGGCGATATCGCCGTCAATAATTTTCTGTGCGCGCGGCTTGGCGCGCTCGCGCCGGATGTCGGCTGGCTGTCGGAAGAGACGGAGGACGACGACGCCGCGCGCGATATTCGCCTCGCCTTGCGCCGGCTATGGATCGTCGATCCGATCGACGGCACGCGTGCCTATATCGCCGGGCGCGATGACTGGACCGTCTCGGTCGCGCTGGTGGAAGACAATCGCCCGATCGCCGCCGCGCTCTATGCGCCGGTGACCGAAGAAATGTTTCTTGGCCTCGCCGGCACCGGCACCACACTCAACGGCCGCGCCGTGCAAGCGAGCGCGGGCGAAGTGCTTTCCGGCGCGCGACTGGCGGGACCCAAAAGATATGTGCAAACATTTGAGCGACTCGTGAAGGACGCCCGGCCGCAGCCGCGCATTCATTCGCTGGCGTTGCGGCTCACCCGGGTGGCGCAGGGGGAACTCGATTACGCGCTGGCCTCGTCCGGCAGCCACGATTGGGACCTTGCGGCAGCCGACCTTTTGGTGCACGAAGCCGGCGGCGCAATGACCGGCCTGACCGGGCAATCTTTGCGCTACAATCAATCCGATACGGTGCATGGCGCCCTCATTGCCGCGGGGGCCGCCCGTCATGCTAGCCTGATCGAACTCATGCGCGACCGCCTGTCCGAGTTCGCCTAGACTGAAAGGCCGAAAAGACCCGCCTCGTTTTAAGTCCACCGCCGGGCTTGTTCGAAGGATCGACCGCCATGTCCGACAATTCTCTCGCCAAACAACTGCTACACCTTGTGATCGGCGGCGAACTCGCCGCGCTGACCGGAACCGAATTCAAGGATCTGGACAAGGTCGAGATGGTCGGCGTTTATCCGAACTACGCCACCGCCTATGTGGCCTGGAAAGCGAAGGCGCAGCAGACCGTCGACAACGCGCATATGCGCTATTTTATCGTTCACCTGCACCGCCTGCTCGATCCCGACGCGGGCCGGCCAGCGCGATAAAAGTCCAAGGGGCCGGAGCCGACGCCATTGATGAAGCGGATAATCAGATCGCCGGCCGTCCAGTCGGCTATTGGATCGACCGCGGCGTGGTATCTGCGGCTGGTCTGGTATTCCAGCCGGCGTGTCATCGAGCCGGCGAATTTATACGAGAGCGCGCAATGGCCGGTGGTCGTGGCGATGTGGCACGGCCAGCATTTCCTCACGCCCTTTATCAAACGCAAAGGCGACCAGTACCGGACCAAGGTCTTGATTTCACGCCACAGCGACGGCGAACTCAATGCGCGCGCCGCCGAAAATCTCGGCATCGGCACCATCCGCGGCTCCGGCTCGCACGGCAACGACATTCACCGCAAAGGCGGCGCCACCGCCTTTCCCAAGATGATCGAGGCACTCGCGGAAGGCTATAATGTCGCGCTCACGGCCGATGTGCCGAAAGTGTCGCGGGTGGTGGGCCTCGGCATTGTCAAACTGGCGCAGCATTCCGGAAGGCCAATCCGCGCCTTCGCGATCGCCTCGAGCAACCGCAAGGTGCTCAATAATTGGGATCGCACCGCCGTCAACCTGCCGTTCGGCCGCATCGCCCTGGTGGTGAGCGATCCGATCATCGTGCCGCGCGACGCCGACGACGCGACGCTGCAAGCAAAGCGCCGGGAGGTTGAACGCGAACTCAACCGGATAACCGCGCGCGCCTATGAAATCGTCGACCGTACCGGGAGCACGCCGCCGTGAGCGACAAGCTCACCACGGTATTGCGCGCCTATCGCTTGCTGGCGGCGATGGCTGCGCCGTTCGCGCCGGTCCTGCTGGCGCGCCGGCTCAAGCGCGGCAAGGAGCACGGCGGCCGGATGGCCGAGCGGCGCGGCAACAGCGACGCGGTGCGGCCGCCGGGCGCGCTGGTCTGGCTGCATGGCGCCAGCGTCGGCGAACTGGCGAGCGCGCTGCCGCTGATCGAGCACATTGCCCGCGACGAGGTCACCGTGCTGGTTACCTCTGGCACCGTCACGTCGAGCGAACTGGCCAGCGAGCGGCTGCCGGCCGGTGTCATCCATCAATTCATTCCGCTCGATGCGCCGCGCTTCATGCGCCGCTTTCTCGACCGCTGGCGGCCGGATCTCGTGCTGTTCATCGAATCCGATCTGTGGCCAAACATGATGATCGAAACGTCGCGGCGCGGCGTACCGATGATTTTGGTCAATGGACGGCTGTCGAAAAATTCGTTCAAACGCTGGCGTTATCTGCCCCGAACCATCGTCAACCTGCTCGGACGTTTCGACCTTTGCCTCGCGCGCACGCCGGCCGACGCGCTTCGCTTTAGCGAATTGGGCGCCCCGCGCGTCATCACCACCGGCAATCTCAAGTTCGACGTGCCGCCGCCGCCCGCCGATGCCGACAAGCTCAAGGCGTTGACGACGGCGATCGGGCAGCGCCCGGTGATCGCCGCCGCATCCACCCATCCCGGCGAGGATGCGCTTGTCATCGAGTCGCACGCGCGGTTGCGTGAGAATTATCCCCGGCTTTTGACCTTGATCGCGCCGCGCCATCCTGAGCGCGGCGGCAAGGTTGCCGACATCGCGCGTGCCGCTGGGCTTACCGTGGCGGTGCGTTCGCTTGGCGAGACGCCGGTTGCGGAGACCGATATCTATGTCGCCGACACCATCGGCGAACTCGGCCTGCTCTACCGCCTCGCACTGGCGGTTTTTGTCGGCGGCTCGCTGGTGCGCCATGGCGGGCAAAATCCGATCGAGCCTGCCAAACTCGGCGCCGCTATTCTGCACGGCCCGCATATCTGGAATTTCGCCGAAATATACGAGGCGCTCGACGCCGCGCGCGGCGCCGAGCCGATTGACGGCGCCACCCGCATGACCGCGGCCTTCGCCGCCATGCTGAACGACCCGCAGGCGCGCGGCCGCACCATCGACGCCGCGCGCGCAACGGTGGACGGCCTCGGCGGCGCGCTCGAGCGCACGTTGGCCTCGCTAAATCCCTATCTGATGCATCTGATGCTACGGCAGCGGGGTGGCCGCGCATGAGCCAATGGCGTGAACGATATGCGTGAGCCGGGCTTCTGGTGGCGCAAGGCGGGGCTGTGTTCGGCCCTGCTGACGCCGCTTGCGCTCGGCTATGGCGCGATCGCGGTGCGACGCATGAGCAAACGCGGCGCCGATTGCGGACTTCCGGTGATCTGCGTCGGCAATTTCACGCTCGGCGGCACCGGCAAGACGCCGGCGGCGATTATGCTGGCCGATATGTTGCGCGCGGCCGGCGAGACGCCGTTTTGTCTGACGCGCGGCTATGGCGGCAGCGTCAGCGGTCCGCATGTGGTGGACCTCGATCGCGACAGCGCAGCGATGGTCGGCGACGAAGCGCTGCTGCTCGCGCACGCGGCCTGGACCGTAGTCGGACCCAATCGCGTTCGCGGCGCCCAACTCGCCAAAGCCAAAGGCGCGACCGTCATTGTCATGGACGACGGTTTGCAGAACGCCTCGATCGCCAAAGACCTGACCATCGCTGTCATCGACGGACGGCGCGGCATCGGCAATGCCTGTGTGTTTCCCGCCGGACCCTTACGCGCGCCATTAGCCGCGCAACTGGCGCGCACCGACGCGCTCATGGTGGTCGGCGACGCGGTTGCCGCCTACGACGTGGTGACGATGGCTGGCGAACGGCCGGTGCTTCACGCCCGGTTGACGCCGGACGAGCACGCGGTGACGGCTTTGCGCGGGCGCAAAGTATTTGCCTTTGCCGGCATCGGCGACCCGGAAAAATTTTTCAAGACTGTTGAAGATGCCGGCATCGAGATCGCGCGCCGCAAAGCTTTCGCCGATCATCACCGCTTCGACGCCGAGGAAGCCGCCGAACTGGTGATGGCGGCCGAACACGAAACGCTTACGCTGCTCACGACCGCCAAGGACCATGCCCGCATGACCGGCGATCCGGCGCTGGCCGCGCTCGCCGCCAAGGCGCAAGTGCTGCCGGTGACCATGCAGGTCGATGAGGCGGACGCGTTACGAGATTTGGTGTTGGGCGCGGTGCGGCGCTAAGCCTGTTCTTTATGCCGCTGCAAGACCGCCTCGGGCGAGGCATAGGCCTCCTGCCGCTCGACGCTCCAGTATTTCAATTCCTCGAGCGCGATCGGCGTGCCGGTCACCGCGCAGCGCACGAAGCCGCCGGGGCGCACCACGCGGAAATCGCCGTCGAGATATTTGACCTCCGCCTCGCCGTTGGCCGGCTGCGTGTGATCGAAGCGATTAAGCAAGGCGGCCTCCAATAGAACGTCCGGCGCGGGGGATGATGCAATGTAATGGTTCGGCGGCGACGGCGAAAGGCTAAACAAGCCCCATCTTACCGGGCATTTGCCGCTAGGAACCGAACAGATTGCCCTGCCCGCCCGAGCCCTCGCCGTCGTCTTTAGCGCGCGGTTTGGGCTTCGGCGGCACATTCGGTGCCGTCTGAACGACCGCGGTCTCGCGCACCACGGTCTGGCTAACCGTGACGACGGACGCGCCGCCGTTGGCGGTCGCGGCAACGCGGCCATCGGCGAATTCAATGTCGAGCGCCATGCCGCTTGTGACGCCGGCGGCAGCGCGCAAGGGACGGCCCTCGCCATCGCGCACCAGCGCAAAGCCGCGCTTGAGCACCTCGCGATAGGAGAAAGCCGCCAGCAGCCGCTCGGCGCGCTCGATGCGGGCGCGATGCTGTTTAAGCAAGGCATAAGTGGCGCGCTGCGAGCGCTCGCCGAAAGCCACAACGCGTTCGCGATAGCGCTCGATGCGCGTGCGATGCGCCTGGGCGTTCGCAACAAGGCTCGCGCTCAGCCGCCGGTTCAGCGCGGTGTAGCGCTCGCGCCGGCGCTCGATCGTGTTGAGCAGCAGCCGCGGCGCCAGCCGCGAGGCGACGCGAGAATATTGCGTGTGATGGACCTGCGCATTGGCGCGCAAGGCGCGCGGCAGACGCTCGAACAGCGCGTCGAGCTGCTGGCGCGGCACCGCCAGAATATCCTTCGGCAGCGCGCGCGAGAGCATCGTCAGTTCGCGCCGCAATCGCTCCAAACCCCGCTGCCAGCAGGCGAGCTTGCGCGCGCCGAGGGCATTCAAGGTCTGCAACAGTTCGGAGCGCACCGGCACCGCCATTTCGGCGGCCGCGGTCGGCGTCGGCGCGCGCCGGTCGGAGGCGAAATCGATCAGCGTGATGTCGGTCTCGTGCCCGACCGCCGAGATCAGCGGGATCATGCTGGCGGCCGCCGCGCGCACCACGATCTCCTCGTTAAACGACCACAGGTCTTCGAGCGAGCCGCCGCCGCGCGCGACGATGATCAGGTCCGGGCGCGGCATTGGTCCATTGGGTCCGCCTTCCGGCAGCGCATTGAAGCCTTCGATGGCGGCGGCGACTTCGCCGGCGGATTGTTCGCCTTGCACGCGCACCGGCCAGACCAATACGCGGCGCGGAAAGCGGTCGGCCAGCCGATGCAGAATGTCGCGGATGACCGCGCCCGTCGGCGACGTCACCACACCGATGACTTCAGGCAAGAACGGAATAAGCTGCTTGCGCGCCTCGTCGAACAGGCCTTCGGCGGCGAGCTTCTTCTTGCGCTCTTCCAAAAGCTTCATCAGCGCGCCGATGCCGGCGGGCTCGATGCTGTCGATAACGATCTGGTATTTCGAGGAGCCCGGGAAGGTGGTGAGCTTGCCGGTCACGATGACGTCGAGCCCCTCTTCGGGCTTGACCCGCATGCGGCCGTAGACGCCCTTCCAGACCACGCCTTCCAACACCGCGCGATCGTCCTTGAGCCGGAAATAACAGTGGCCAGAGGGCGAAGCCCCCTTGAAGCCGGAAATCTCGCCGCGCACCTGCACGAAGCCATAGGCGTCCTCGACCGTGCGCTTGAGCGCGGCGGACAGTTCGGAGACGGTCCATTCCACAACGTTGTTGAGAGTAGCCTCAGGCATCGGGTCCGAATCTCTTGCGGGGCACGGGGAGCATGTTACACCATAGGCCGATCATCCTATAAAGACCGGCTTTTTCATGAATATCCTCATTCTCGGTTCCGGCGGACGCGAACACGCGCTGGCCTGGAAAATCGCCGGATCTCCCCTCACCGACAAGCTCTACTGCGCGCCGGGCAATGCCGGCATCGCGCGCGAGGCCGAATGTGTGCCGCTCAATATTGCCGATCACAAGGCGGTGATTTCTTTCTGTCAGGCAAACAAGATCGACCTCGTCGTGGTCGGCCCGGAAGTGCCGCTCTGCGCCGGCATTGTCGACGATCTGGAAACGGCCGGCATCAAGGCTTTCGGCCCGACCAAATGGGCGGCGCGGCTGGAAGGCTCCAAAGGCTTCACCAAGGATTTGTGCAAGGCCAATAAAATTCCGACCGCGGCTTACGAGCGCTTCAAGGGCGCGGCGGCGGCGAAGGAATATGTGCGCAAGAAAGGCGCGCCCATCGTGGTGAAGGCCGACGGCTTGGCCGCCGGCAAAGGCGTTGTCGTCGCGGGCACTGTCGAAGAAGCGGAAGCCGCGATCGACATGATGTTTGGCGGCGGATTGGGAACGCCGGCCTGGGAAATCGTGATCGAGGATTGTCTGGTCGGCGAGGAAGCCTCCTTCTTCGCACTCTGCGACGGAGAGACCGCGATCCCGCTCGCCTCGGCGCAGGACCACAAGCGCGTCGGCGACGGCGACACCGGACCCAACACCGGCGGCATGGGCGCTTACACCCCAGCGCCAATCATGACGCCGGAAATGAACCAGCGCGTGATGGACGAAATAATTTTTCCGACCGTCGCCGCGCTCAAAAAAGCCGGCGCGCCATTCAAAGGCGTATTGTTCGCCGGTCTGATGATCACCAAAGACGGTCCACAACTGATCGAATACAACGTCCGCTTCGGCGATCCGGAAACGCAGGTGCTGATGCTGCGGCTGATGTCGGACCTGGTGCCGGCGCTGATCGCCGCGCGCGACGGGCAACTGAAGAATTTCGATCTGCGCTGGTATCCGGACGCGGCGCTCACCGTGGTGATGGCGGCGAAAGGCTATCCGGGCGCTTACAAGAAGGACACGCTGATCGCGGGGCTCGAAGACGCCGCGCAGATTGAGGGCGTGGAGATTTTTCACGCCGGCACAAGGAGCCAGGACGGTCGTATCCTCAGCAATGGCGGCCGTGTGTTGAATGTATCCGCGCGCGGCAAGAGCGTGAAGGAAGCGCAGGCGCGCGCTTACGCGGCGATCGATAAAATAAAATGGCCGGACGGCTTCTGCCGCCGCGATATCGGCTGGCAAGCGATCGCGCGCGAACAGGGCTGACTTTCTTCGGACCTCAGGTGCAAGCATAATACGAAGTGAGAGATAACCGGCGGTCAAGATGCCGCCTGAGAATAGACAGGGAGACCGTCAACGATGCATCCCGTGTTGCGGCTTTACGAGGACGTCCTATCGAGCGCCAATCATGTCGAATTTCAATTACCGGCGCTACCGCGTTTCATTTTCGTGGTGCATGGTTCGGCCTCGATCAACGGCGAACCGTTCAACGAAGGCGAAGCCTGGCAGGGCGCTGGCGCGGCCACGGTGAAGCCATCGGCCAGCGGCGTCACCTGCTGGCGCTGGGAGCTGGCGCGCGGCGACCAAGGCTCAGTCGTCGCGAGCGCGCCCGGTATGCTAACGCATGAAAAGCTCTCGGCCTATCTCGAGACCATGCCAAAGGGCGACCTGCTGATGCGCGGCGACAGCGTCGCCTTCCCGCCCGGCGGCTGCGCCTATACCCATGTGCACCAGGGCCCCGGCATCCGCTGCCTGATCGAAGGCGGCATCCGCATCGACACGCATGGCCGTTCGACTTCTTATGGAGTCGGCGGCGCCTGGTACGAAAGCGGACCCGATCCGGTGTTCGCGCAAGGCTCGGCCGACCGCGCCAGCCGTTTCATTCGGGTGATGATATTACCGCGCGACCTCACCGGCAAAAGCTCGATCCAGTACGTCAACGAAGAAGACAAGGCCAGGCCGAAGTCGCAGAGCTATAAAATTTATGCCGACGCGCCGATCGAGTTCGCGGTGAAGAAGTGAGAGCCGCGCGCGCGTCATGAGCATTGATCGCCAGCAGGCTTTTTCCGGCACCAAGGAAGCAACGCCCGCGCTGGCGCTCGACTCCGGACGGCTGCAAAATTATCTGGCGGCGAATGTGAAAGGTTTTGCCGGGCCGCTCAACATCAAGCAGTTCAAAGGCGGACAATCGAACCCGACTTATCTGCTGGAAACACCGGCGCGGCGCTACGTGCTGCGGCGCAAGCCGCCCGGCAGACTGCTGCCATCGGCGCACGCGGTCGACCGCGAATATCGCGTGATCGGCGCGCTCTTCACGCAAGACTTTCCGGTCGCCGAACCGCACTGCTACTGCGCCGACGAAAGCATCGCCGGCACGCCATTTTATGTCATGAGCTTTGCCGACGGCCGCGTGTTCTGGGAGCCGCAAATGCCGGGCTCCCATCCGTCCGAACGTACGGCGGTCTATGATGCGATGAACGGAGAAATCGCACGACTGCATACATTCGACCCCGCCAAGATCGGCCTGTCCGATTTCGGCCGCGGCGAAAATTACGTGGCGCGCCAGGTCGAGCGCTGGTCGAAGCAATACCGCGCCTCGGAGACCGAGAAGATCGACGCCATGGAGCGGCTGATCGAATGGCTGCCGTCGCATATTCCGCCGGCAGGTCCGGCTCGGCTGGTGCATGGCGACTACCGCATCGACAATCTCATCGTCGCGAAGGATGCGCCGAAGATCGTCGCGGTTCTCGATTGGGAATTGTCGACGCTCGGCGATCCGCTCGCCGATTTTACCTATCACCTGATGGCCTGGCATATGCCGCATTCCGACAGCGCCGCCGGCACCGCCACGCTGCAAGGCCACGATCTCAATGCGCTCGGCATTCCATCGATGGTGGATTATGTCGAACTTTACGTTGCGCGCACCGGCCTCGATCCGCGCCCGCATCTGCCCGTCTATCTCGCCTATAATTTTTTCCGCATCGCCGCCATTCTGCAGGGCATCATCGGACGCGTGCGCGACGGCACTGCGACATCGGAATTCGCGCCGGCCAAAGCCGAGATGATCCGCCCGCTCGCCGAAAAAGCCTGGGGCTTCGCGCAAAGCGTCTAGCGCAACGTCAGCGCCGCGCCTTGAAAAACGCCGATAGCAGATCGGCACATTCGCTTTCGCCGATGCCGCCATAGACCTCCGGCCGGTGATGGCAGGTGGCAGAATCGAAAAAGCGCACGCCGTTTTCAACCGCGCCGCCTTTCGGATCGGCCGCGCCGAAATAAAGTCGCCGCAGCCGCGCGAACGAAATCGCGCCCGCGCACATCGCGCAGGGTTCCAGCGTCGCATAGAGGTCGCATTCATTGAGCCGCTCCGAGCCGAGCCTGGCCGCCGCTTCACGGATCGCCAGCAGTTCAGCGTGCGCGGTCGGGTCGTTGTCCGCGCGGGTGCGGTTGCCGGCGCGCGCCACCACCTCGCCCTCCCGCACCAGCACGCAGCCGACCGGCACCTCGCCGCGCGCAGCCGCGGCGCGGGCTTCCTCAAGGGCGAGTTGCATGAAAGAAGGCGATGGCATCGGGTTTCTCAGCGCAGGTCCGGCGAGGGGGACATGCGGCATCAGGTCTGCTATCAGGCGGCGATCATGTCCGACAAGACCCAATCCAGCAAATCCGGCGAGCGCATCGCCAAGGTGATGGCCCGCGCTGGCATGGCCTCGCGCCGTGAGGCGGAAGCCTGGATCGCGGCCGGACGCGTTGAGGTCAACGGCGCCGTGATCGCTTCGCCGGCCCTCAATGTCACGACCTCTGACCGGATCGTGATCGATGGCAATCCGATGCCGCGGCGCGAACGCACACGGCTGTTCCTCTATCACAAGCCGCGCGGGCTGGTGACCACGCATTCCGATCCGGAAGGGCGGCCGACGATTTTTCAATCGCTGCCGAAGAACCTGCCGCGCGTGATCAGCGTCGGGCGGCTCGACATCAATACCGAGGGGCTGCTGCTGCTCACCAATGATGGCGGGCTGGCGCGCATGCTCGAACTGCCGGCGACCGCCTGGCTGCGCCGCTACCGCGTGCGCGCGAACGGCAGCGTCGATCAGGCCCGGCTCGATACGCTCAAAAACGGCATCACGATCGAAGGCATTCACTACGGGCCGATCGAGGCGACGCTCGAGCGCGTGCAAGGCGCCAATGCGTGGCTGATGTTTGCCATCCGCGAGGGCAAAAACAGAGAAGTGCGCAAAGTCATGGAGACGCTCGGGCTGCGCGTGAACCGGCTGATCCGCGTCGCCTTCGGGCCCTTCATGCTGGGCGATCTGCCGGAAGGCTCCGCCAAGGAAGTCGAGACGCCGGCGCTGCGCGCCGAACTGGGCGAGAAGATCGTCAAGGAATCGGGCGCCGACTTCAACGCGCCGCTGATCGGCGACGATGATCGCTTGCCGGCGCATAAGCGCAAAGAGAAACAGGCGCGCGAGCGTGTAGGCGACGAGCGGCGCGAATTGAAATCCGGATCGCGAGAAGAAGCCCGCGCGCGCGAAGACAACAAGAAGATCGGCGGCGCACGCCTGAAATTGAAGAAGAAGACGCGCCGCGACCGCACCAGTGGCCCGCGTCCCAAGTATCCGAGAATATAGCGCATGATCCCGAAAAATGGGCACCGGTTTTCGGACAAGATCATGCGCAAGCAAAACGCATGAGGGTCGTCGGCGGACGTTTGCGCTCGCGCCCGATTGCGGGGCCGAAAGACGACGGGCTTCGTCCCACTGCCGACCGGCTGCGCGAGTCATTGTTCAATATCCTGACGCATGCCTATGGCGATCCGGTCGGCGGCGCGCGCGTGCTCGACCTGTTCGCCGGGACCGGCGCGCTCGGTATCGAGGCGCTGTCGCGCAATGCCGCCTATGTGCTGTTCGTCGACGACGGCGTCGAGGCGCGCGCGCTGTTGCGCAATAATACCGAGGTGCTGGGCCTCGGCGGCACCAGTCGCATCTTTCGCCGCGACGCCACTAAACTCGGTGCGGTCTATCCACTGGAGCCGTTCACGCTCGCTTTTCTCGATCCGCCCTATCGCAAGGGATTGGCGGAAAAAGCGCTCACATCCGCGCGCGCTGGCGGCTGGCTTGATAAAGGCGCGCTCGCCGTGGTTGAGGAAGCGACGGACGCGAAGTTCGCAGCGCCGGAAGGCTACGAGGAAATTGAGCGGCGAGGTTATGACAACACCGAACTGGTGTTTCTGCGCGCGACCTGACAATTATTTTCGTCCGAACAACCGCTCGATATCCGTGAGCTTCAGCTCGACATAAGTCGGCCTGCCGTGATTGCACTGGCCGGAATTCGGCACTTCTTCCATCTCGCGCAGAAGCGCATTCATTTCCTCCGGCTTGAGCCTGCGACCGGCGCGCACCGAACCGTGGCAGGCCATGGTGGCCGAGACATGCAGCAGGCGACGCTCCAAAGGCAGCGAGTCATCCCATTCCGCCATGTGCTCGGCGAGATCGCTGACTAGGCCGCGCACGTCGACATCGCCCAGCATCGACGGCGTTTCGCGCACCGCGACCGCGCCGGGACCGAAGGGCTCGATGGTGAGCCCGAAGCGGGCAAGCTCGTCGGCGCGCGCGGCAAGGCGCGCGGCATCGGCTTCGTCCAGTTCGACGATTTCGGGAATCAACAGGATCTGGCGCGCCACACCGGTTTTTTCGACCGCCGTCTTCATGCGCTCATAGACGATGCGCTCATGCGCGGCGTGCTGATCGACAATGATGAGGCCGTCGCGCGTCTGCGACACGATGTAGGTCTCGTGCACCTGCGCGCGCGCCGCGCCCAATGGGCGTTCGATCTCACCGGTCGCCGGCTCGAAACTTTGCACACGCGCATCGGCCGAGGGCGCGCCAACATCTAAAGCCCCTTGGAAAGCGGCTTGCGCGGCTTCCGCAAATCCCACCGGCGCGTTGCCGCGTGACGGCATCCACGGCGAAGGCCGCGCCGGCGAATTGCGCCAGTCGTAGGCGCCGCGGCGCGGCATCGACACCGGGCGGAAGGCGGCGATGGTGGCGCCGCCGCCGGTCGAGGCCGCGCGCTGGCCCTCGCGCGCCAACGCATCTTTCAACGCGCGCACGATCAGCCCGCGCACCAGACCGCCGTCGCGGAATCGCACCTCGGTCTTCGCCGGATGCACATTGACGTCGACCTCGCGCGTCTCAAGCGTCACGAAGAGCGCCAGCAGCGGATGGCGGTCGCGCGGCAGATAATCGGCGTAAGCGCCGCGCACCGCACCGACCAGAAGCTTGTCGCGCACCGGGCGTCCGTTGACGAAGAGATATTGCCCGAGCGTATTGGCGCGCGACAAGGTCGGCAGGCCCGCGAAACCGGAAACGCGCACGCCCTCGCGTTCCGCGTCGATGGCAATCGCATTGGCGCGAAAATCGGGCCCGAGCACGTCGCCAAGCCGGACGAGCGGATCGTTATTGGCGGCGGCGGCCCAGGTGACCGGCGTGCGTTCTTCGCCCGCGAGCGTGAAGGCGACGCCGGGCCGGCTCATGGCGAGACGGCGCACCACTTCGCGCACCGCTTCGGCTTCGCTGCGGTCGGTTTTGAGAAACTTCAGACGCGCCGGCGTGGCGTAAAACAGATCGCGCACTTCGATGGTGGTGCCTTGCGTCAGCGCCGCCGGCTTGATGGTGGATTTGTCGCCGGCATCGACGGTCAGCGTCCAGGCATGCGGTTCGGAGGCGTGCCGCGTGGTGATGATCAATCGCGCCACCGCGCCGATGGATGGCAAGGCCTCGCCGCGAAAGCCGAGCGTATCGATGGCCAGCAGATCGTCGCCGTCGAGTTTCGAAGTGGCGTGGCGCTCGACGCATAAATCGAGATCGGCCTGCGTCATGCCCAAGCCGTCATCGGTGACGCGAATGAGGCGGCGGCCGCCGCCATCGGTCAGCACGTCGATGCGTTTGGCGCCGGCGTCGAGCGCGTTCTCCACCAGTTCCTTGACCACGCTGGCCGGGCGCTCGACCACCTCACCGGCGGCGATGCGATTGACGGTGGTTTCGGGCAGTTGGCGAATGGTCATTCAAACGAGCCTGATTCGGGGTTGCTCGGACTGTAGCGGCGGGGGGTGGCGGGTGCGAGGCAAGCGCCCTGCCTGTGCCCGTTATCCTTCGAGACGGCCGGGGGCGGCTTTCGTCCCTCTCCCGTTTACGGGGAGAGGGGAGAAAGGGGTTCAATCGAAGGCCTTGCCGCCGCGCATGGCCTTGATCTGGCCGCGATGCTTCTTGCCCTCGACGCGCTTTTTCTTCTGCGCCTTCGGCACCTTGGTGGCACGGCGGACGGTCGGCTTCACCGCCGCCTGGCGAATCAGGTCGAACAGACGCTCGCGCGCGTCGGCGCGGTTGCGGGTCTGGTCGCGGTATTGCTGCGCGATGATGACGATGACGCCGTCTTTGGTGAGCCGCGAGCCGGCGAGCTTCATCAGGCGGATGGCGACGTCGTTCGCCAGCGCCGGCGAACGCCGCGCATCAAAGCGCAATTGCACCGCCGACGACACCTTGTTGACGTTCTGCCCGCCCGGACCGGACGAACGCACAAAGGATTCTTCCAGTTCGCTGTCGTCGATGGAGATGGTGTCGGTGACGCGGTGCATGATGGTTTGATCGAGGCTGGGCCTCATACTCCGCTCATTCCCGCGACAGCGGGAATCCAGTTCTTAAAGCAACAATAGCTGAGTCTAGAAGAACTGGGTTCCCGCTTTCGCGGGGACGAACGGAAAAAATAGCCTTACCCCGCCAGATACTGCTTCGCCAGCACCTTGCCCTCTTCCACCGCCGGCTGGTCGAAGGCGTCGACGCCAAAAAGCTGCGCGGCGATGATGGTTTCGAGCATGAAATGCATCAGCAGTTCGCCGAGATGGACTTCGTCGATCTTCGGCAGATGAAACCTGCGCACCGGGCAGCCGTTCTTGGCCAGAGTTTCGGCAGTAGCGCGGCCTTGCGCCGCCACCAGATCGCCGATGGTTTTGCCGCCGAGCCCCGGCTCGCCCGCGAACTTCGCCAATTCCGCGTCGATGCGCGGGCCCTGCCCCGCGCGCTCTGTCGTAACGACGGTGAACAATTTGTCGCGCGGGCCGGCGATGAACAATTGCAACTGACTGTGCTGGTCGACCGGCCCGAGCGCCGCGATCGGCGTGGAGCCCTTGCCGTCTTTGCCCAGGCTCTCGGCCCAGAGCTGCACATACCAGCGCGTGAAATTCGCGAGCCGGTCGGCATAGGCCATCAGCACGGAAATGCTTTTGCCTTTGGTCTCAGTGGCGGCGACCGACAAGGCGGCGCCGAGCGCGGCCGGCACATCGGCGGCTTTCATTTTCGTCAACACCGGCGCCAGCGCCCGCGCGGCGCCTTGCCGGATGGCGGCGATGTCGAGACCGAGCAGCGCGGCCGGTAGCAAGCCGACATTGCTCAGCACCGAGAAACGCCCGCCGACGCCGGTGTGATGCTCCAGCATCGGCACACCGTATTGGCCGAGCAAGTCGCGCAAGCCGTTGCGCTTGCCTTGCTTTGCCGGTTCGCTGAGGCCGGTCATCAGCTTGGAAATGTCTGCTTTCAGTCCGGCGCCTTCGAGAGCCGACAATACGGCAACGGTCTGCATCAGCGTCTCGCCGGTGCCGCCGGATTTGGAAATCGCGACAAAGCGCGAGGTGGCCAGCGACAAATTGCCGAGCAGCGCCGCAAACGAATCCGGATCGAGATTGTCCATGAAGTGGAGGCGCGGACCGGCGCGCAACGCATCGAACCGGAAATGCCATAGCTCGCCAGTTGCGCCAGCGTCTGCCCGCCCAGGCTGGAGCCGCCGGTGCCGAGCAGCACGATGTCGGTCGCGCCCTCCTTCAGGCGCGCCGCGGCGTCGCGCACGGCGGCGAGATCGTCGGTCGTTGCCGGCAGCTTGAGCAATGGCAGGCCGCCATCGGCGTGACGGGCGCGCAACCAGTCGAGCGCGACTTCGGCGCGGGCGAGCGCGCCGGAAAGCGCCTCGGCGGATACGCCGTGCTGGCCGATATTGGATTGGAGGGCGCTGTCGATGGATTGGGTAATAGGCATGGCAATCCTATTGCCCTTAAGGCACGACACCCGCAACCGTTCACTCGCTCGAGGCGAGCCCCTTCGGCCGCCCGGCCACCGTCACCAGCATGCCGCCGCCGAACAGGCGCTTGGCCACCCGCTTGGCGTCGTCGATCGTCACCGCGTCGATCATGGCGGCGCGCTTCTGGATATAGTCGATGCCGAGTCTGTCGATCTGGATTTGCGTGAGTTGCGAGGCGATCTTGCCCGAGGTGTCGAGCGAGAGCGCATAGGCGCCAATCAGATAGGACTTCGCCGCCTTGAGTTCTTCCGGCGTCGGCCCGCTTTCGGCCATGCGCTTGGTCTCGCTCTCGATGATGCCGAGCGCCTCGGCGGTCTTGTCGGCGCGAGTGGCGGTGCCACCGACCACGACGGCCGCGCGCTTGAACCAGACCAGGCTGTCCGACACGCCATAAGCCAACCCGCGCTTCTCGCGCACCTCGCGATAAAGCCGCGAGGAGAAGGTGCCGCCGCCGAGGATGTGATTGACGATATAGCCGGCCATGAAATCCGGGTCTTTGCGGGCGAGGCCCTTGCCGCCAAAGGTCACCACGGCCTGCGGCACGTCAAGATGGCTCACGATGACGCGGCCGAGACCGGCCGGCGTGGCATCGGCGACCGGCCGAAGATCGTTCTTTTCCGGCAGCTTGCCGAAGGCGCGGTCGATCAACTCGCCGGCGGTCTTGGCGTCGACGTCGCCGACGATAGAGATGGTCAACTCGTTGCGGGCAAAGACGCGGCGCACATAATCTTGCAGGTCGGCGGGTGTGATGCGCGCCACCGTTTCCAGCGTGCCTTTCGGTTCGCGGCCGTAAGGGTGATCCGGAAAGGCGGTCTGCCACCAGTCGCGGCTCGAAATACTGTTCGGGTTGGTCGTATCGCGGCGCAGCCCGGAGAGCTCCTGGCCGCGCACGCGCTCGACCGCGTCGGGCTCGAAGCGTGGGCTGGTCAACGCCAGCCGCAGCAGATCGAAGGCTTCCTCGCGGTGTTCGTTGAGCGCGCGCAGCGAGCCGAAGAATTCGTCGCGTCCGACCCGGAAGCCGAGCTCGATGGCGTGGTTTTCAAGCCGCTCGTGATAGGTCTTGCCGTCGAGATCGCCAGCGCCCTCGTCGACCGTGTCGGCGGCGAGGTTGCCGGTGCCGGATTTGCCGGCCGCGTCCTGGCTGGCGCCGCCGTGGAAGGCGTAGTTGAGCGCGATCAGCGGCACCGCATGTTCGCGCACCAGCCAGGCCGGGATGCCCGACGGGCTCACGATCTTTTCAATCGTCATCGCCGAAGCCGCGGGCGTAAACACCGCGAACGCGAAAGCAGCGAGGCACAAAGGCCGGAGGAACCGCATCATGACTTTTTCCTCTGCGCCGTGGCGGGCGCGGCAGGCTGCCCCGGATTGCCGTTCTGCTCGGCTTTGCTCAGCGCCGGGCTCGTATCCTTGACCAGATAGCCGGTGACCGAGCGGATTTTCTTGAGCCATTCGCGCGCGGCGTCCCGCACCTGCGCGGCGGTGACGGCGCGGATGCGCGACGGCCACAGCTTGACATCTTCGACGCTGGCGCCGGTCATCAGCGCGGTGCCGTACCAGCGCGCCATGCTGGCCTGATTGTCCTGCGCGTAGGTCGCGTCGGCGATCAGGCGCGATTTGGCGCGCTCAAGTTCGTCCTCGGTGACGCCCTTGTCGATCAGCGTGGCGATGGTGGCGTCGATGCCAGCTTCGAGTTGCGGCAGCGCGACGCCCTGCGCCGGCGCGCCGTAGACGGTGAACTTCGATGGATCGAGCGCGGAACTGTCGTAATAAGCGCCGGCGCCGACGGCGATGTGGGAATCGACCACCAGGCCATTGTAGAGCCGGCTGTTATTGCCGCTGCCAAGAATATGCGCGAGCACTTCAAGCGCTTCCGACTGGCCCGACTTATTGGCGGCTTTGGACGTGGCGAAGGACGGCACTAGATAGGAGCGCTCGACCATCGGCTGTTCGACGCGGGCATCGGCGAGCGTGAGCTGGCGCGCCGCCGCCGGCGGCGGCTCCTGCGCTCGCAGCCGCGGCGGAATGGCGGCCCGGCGCGCTACCTTGCCGTAAGTTTCTTCCGCCATCTTGCGCGCGGCCTCGGCCTCGACATCGCCAGCGATCACGACGACCGCGTCGTTGGGTCCGTAGAAGCGGCGGTAAAAGCCGATGGCGTCGTCGCGCGTCAGGCCTTCCATCTCGTGACGCCAGCCGATGATCGGCTTGCCATAGGGCGAGTTGAGATAAAGCGCGGCATCCATCTGCTCGCCGAGTCGCGCGCGCGGATTGTTCTCCATGCGCTGGTTGCGTTCTTCGAGGATGACATCGCGCTCGGGCAGTACCACCGCGTCGGTCAAGACCAGACCGGTCATGCGGTCAGCTTCGAATGCCATCATCTCCTTCAGCCGGCCGCGCGGCACGCGCTGGTAATAGCCGGTGTAGTCATTGGTGGTGAAGGCGTTCTCCTGGCCGCCGATGGTCGCGACCACGCGCGAAAAAAGCCCAGCCGGATTCTTGGCGGTGCCCTTGAACATCAGGTGTTCGAGGAAATGCGCTAGCCCCGATTTTCCCGCCGTCTCGTCGGCGGCGCCGACCTTGTACCAGATCATGTGCGTGACGACCGGCGCGCGGTGATCGGGGATGACGATGAGTTCGAGCCCGTTCGCCAGCGTGAAATCGGAAATCTTGGGACCGGCGCTTTCGGCGGCGATGGCCGGCGCCGAAAGCGATGATAACACGAGCGCCAACGCGAGAGCCGCCGCGCCGGCGAGAAAGACGTTGTGTTTGAAAGTCACGTGTTGAACCTTGCAGCCATGCGTTGATGCGCCCCGCTGGCATTCGCGCTTACGCGACAGGAATGGACGAAATCCGGCAGCCGCTATTCCGCCGCGGCGCAGGCCTATTTTTCGCCTTCGCCGTGCGTTTCCAGATAGTTGGTAGCCTTCGGCGCGGTCTCTTTGCCGCTAAGGCCGTAAGGCTGATCGGGCGATGGCGTGCGATAGCCCGGCGGTGGTTCGGTGAGCGAGGCACGCGGCGGCTCGCCGGTGAACTTGACTGTATCGGGCTCGGCACTACCGAACATCTTGCCGAAAAGTCCGCCCTTGTAGCCGAGCTGCGAGGGCGAGAGGCGCGGATCGTCACTGCTCCAGTTGGAGTCGCTCGCGGTTTTGGCGGAACGGCGCGGCTTCGGGCCCGGCGTCAGATCGTTGCCGCGCAGAACGCTCTGCTCTTTGTTGATCTTGTCGCTGGCAAAGCCACCCTGGCTAGCTCGCTCCGCCACGGCCGCATCCTTGGCGCGCTGCACGTCCGGGTCTTTCGGCCAGGCGGGATCATTGGCGATCACGGCATCGGATTTTTCCGGCGGCGGCAGCGTGCGGCTCGGCGGAATGACCAGCGGCGCGCGCTCCTGATAATTGATGCCCTCGCCGTCCTTGCGCAGGCCGATGCTTTCCAGAATGCCGCGCAGGATTTTGCTGTCGAGCGGCACGTCGTCATCGGCGGCGCGGGCGGGCGCGGACGGCACTAGCGCGGCGGCGAGCGCGAGGCTCAAAGCCGCGGCGGCGAACATTGGACGGATCGAATGCAGGGTCATGCGATACGGACCTCACTTGCCGAATATCTCGCCACATCGCGCCACGCGCGACGGGCCCTCGCAGGCTGGCCTTATTGCCGTGGATCTGGGCGCTTTTACGGCACGTGCCCGTTGGAACGGCCGCCGAAGACCGATTCATACAGGAGGCCCACCACCCCGGCAACGATGGCTACGTCGGCGAGGTTAAAAACGTACCAATTGAAGCGCCAATCGGCCCCGGAAACGTGGAAAAACACGAAATCGGCGACCCAGCCATAGGCCAGCCGGTCGATGGCGTTGCCGAGCGCCCCGCCAATGATGAGGCCGAGCGCCAGCGCGCTAAGCCGGTCGGCCGCCCGCGACAGCCAGACCCAGAGCAAAACCACGGCCGCCGCCTTGATGCCGAGCAGCACCCATTGCCCGAGCGGCCCTTGCGACTGGAACAGGCCGTAGCTGATGCCGGTATTGCGGGTGAGCACGAAGTCGAAATACGGCCCAAGCCGCGTCGGGTGGGCTTCGAGGTCGTAGCCCTTGAGGAGGTAAAGCTTGCTCGCCTGATCGAGCACGCAAGCCACGAGCGCGATGGCGAGGCCGAAGCGGGTGAAGGGGCCGCTCATGTATTGGCGGATGTTCACTCCGCCGCCTTGCGCATGGTTTCCCATTCACGCAACGCCTTGGCGTCGCGCGGCGAGACATCGGGAAACTCGGAATCGGCGCCGATGGTGTTAAGAATTTTCCACGAGCGCGCGCATTTTTTGCCTTCGGCCAGACCCGGCACCACCGCGACGCCGGCGATGTCAGGGGCACGGAACGCTTCCGCCGGGCCTTCGTCATTCACCAAGGTCGCTGCCGAGGTGATGCAGATTTCGACGAGATCGACGTCGATGACCGCTTCGAACAATTCCGGGTTCGACACATGTACGATCGGATGCGCTTCCAATGATGAGCCGATGCGCTTGCCCGCGCGTTCCAGTTCGAGCGCGCCGGTGACGGCGCGGCGCACGATGCGCACCTTACGCCATTTCTCGGCGAGCTTGTCGTTGCGCCAGGATGCGGGCACATCCGGGAAAGTTTGCAGATGGACGGACTTGGCCTTGTCGCCATAACGCGAGAGCCAGGATTCTTCCGCCGTAAAGCACAGCATCGGCGCCAGCCAGGTTACCGTGCAACGGAACAGTTCCTCGATGACCGTGAGCGAGGCTTTGCGCGTTGTCGACGAATACGGATCGCAGTAAAGCGCGTCCTTGCGGATGTCGAAATAGAAAGCCGACAAGTCCGCCGTCATGAAGGCCGAGAGCGCGGCGAAGATGCGCTTGTAGTCGAAATCGGCGTAGGCCTTGCGCACCAGTTCGTCGAGCTCGACCAGACGGTGCAGCATCAAGCGTTCGAGTTCCGGCATTGCGTCATGCTTGACGCGCTCGTCCTCGTGGAAATGCGCGAGCGAACCCAGCATCCAGCGCATGGTGTTGCGCAGCTTGCGATAGGTGTCGGCGGTGGTCTTGAGGATTTCCGCCCCGATGCGCAGGTCGTCGGCGTAATCGGAGGCGCACACCCACATGCGCAGAATGTCGGCGCCGGACTGCTTGATGACGTCCTGCGGCGCGGTGACGTTGCCGGTTGACTTCGACATCTTGCGGCCCTGCTCGTCGAGCACGAAACCGTGCGTGAGCACTACGTCGAACGGCGCGCGCCCGCGCGTGCCGCAGCTTTCCAAGAGCGAGGAATGAAACCAGCCGCGATGCTGGTCGGAGCCTTCCAGATACATCACGGTGTCGTCGCCGCCGTCGACCTTGCGCTTGATGCCGGCGAACTGCGGGAAATGCACCGGGTCCTCGAGCACGAAAGCGTGCGTCGAGCCCGAGTCGAACCAGACGTCGCAGATGTCGTCGACTTTTTTCCAGGTGTCGTTGGCGCGGCTCGGCCCAAGGAAGCGCTCGCGCGCGCCGTCTTTATACCAGGCGTCGGCGCCTTCTTTTTCAAAGGCCTCGACGATGCGCAGTTCGACGTCCGGGTCCTGCAAAATCTCGACCGTTCCGTCCGGCTTTTCCTTGATGAAGACGACGATCGGCACGCCCCAGGCGCGCTGGCGCGAGATCACCCAATCCGGGCGGCCCTCGATCATGCCGTTGATGCGGTTTTCGCCGGCGGCGGGCACCCAGCGGGTCTGGCGAATTGCCAGAAGCGCTCGACCTCGAAGTGTGTTCCCGCCCAGATCGGCAAGAATCGCCAGAGTGCCGACGCCATATGGATCGTCAGGTAATTGCTGGTCCATGGCGATGAACCATTGCGGCGTGTTGCGGAAGAAGACCGGCTTCTTCGAGCGCCAAGAATGTGGATACTGATGCTTAAGGCGTGAGCGTGCGATCAGCATACCGGCGACGGCAAGGGCTTTGATTACTGCTTCGTTGGCGTCGCCTTTTTCGCCCTTATCATTGAATACTCGTTTCCCTTCAAATCCGGGCGCCTGATACGTCAAGGTCGCATTTTCATCGACCATATAAGGAATTACATAATTAATATCATTTTCGATTAGCCAATTCTTGGCATTCGTCCATACATCGTAATCTTCCCTACCGTGACCAGGCGCAGTATGGACAAAGCCGGTGCCTGCGTCATCGGTGACGTGGTCGCCTTCGAGCAACGGGACGTCAAAGTCGTAGCCGTGGCCAGCAAGCGGGTGGGAACAAGTCCTAATCGAGCCTGGTGTAAAGTCGCGGATTAACTTTCCTTCCGCACGAGTTTGTTTGAAGACCTCGGCGGCAAGATTTTGCGAAAGGATGTAGTACTCTCCAACTTTTGCCCAATTCCCTTCCGGCGCGCTGACAACTTCATATAGGCCGTACTTAATCTTTGGCGAATAAGCTATTGCGCGATTACCCGGAAGCGTCCAAGGAGTCGTTGTCCAGATTACAACGAATGCATTTTCGATTTTTGAAATGTAACTTTCAGCCTCCTGATTCGACGAAAAGCCATTCACCTGAGGTCCGAGTTCGCGAAACATCGCGTAAAAACCAGAATCTAATTTTTTAACCGGAAACTTCACCCACACCGTATCTGAGGTATAATCCTCGTACTCGATCTCCGCTTCGGCCAGCGCGGTCTTCTCGACCACGCTCCACATCACCGGCTTCGAGCCGCGATAGAGCAAACCATTGGCGGCGAATTTCATCAATTCGCGCGCGATCTGCGCCTCGGCCGGAAAGCTCATGGTCGTGTACGGATGATCCCAATCGCCTTCGACGCCGAGACGCTTGAATTCCTCGCGCTGCACGTCCAGCCATTTTTGAGCGTAGGCGCGGCATTCCTGCCGGAACGCCACCATCGCCGCCGGATCGGAGAAATTCGGCTTCGCCTTGTTCTTGGAGCGGTAATTCTCTTCCTCGATCTTCCATTCGATCGGCAGGCCGTGGCAGTCCCAGCCCGGCACGTAATTGCTGTCGTAGCCGAGCATCTGCTGCGAGCGCGTCACCACGTCCTTGAGAATTTTATTGAGCGCGTGGCCGATATGAATGTTGCCGTTGGCGTAAGGCGGGCCATCATGCAGCACGAACTTCTCGCGGCCTTTCGAGGCCGCGCGCAACTGGCCATAGAGGTCGCTCTCCTCCCAGCGCTGGAGAAGTTCGGGCTCCTTCTGCGGCAGGCCGGCGCGCATCGGAAATTCCGTCCGCGGCAGGAACAGGGTCTCGGAATAATCGCGTTCGGGCTTAGTCATATTGTCTAGGTTTCCTGGCGGCGCTTTTAGCAGGGGGATTCTGAGGGGGAAAGGCTGGGTTTCATGCATGAATTGCGGGAGCAGTTGCGCCACGCCTGATCCCTCCCCTGAAAGGGGAGGGTCGGTTTGCGAAGCAAACCGGGGTGGGGTCATTTCTCCGTGTCGACCAACTCCCCCACCCGGCTCCGCGCTTCGCGCCGAGCCACCCTCCCCCTGCGGGGGAGGGATTAAGCGGAAATCTTCCCCAACACCGGAAACGCCCTACCCGCCCGCTTGAGCGCGTCGCGCGCCTGCGCGCTGTCGGCCATCATGGCGCGCGTCAGTTCACTAAGCGAGGCGAACTTTCGCTCGCCGCGCAACCAGCCGATAAAGGCGACGTCGATGGCGCGGCCGTAAAGATCACCCTCGAAGTCGAACAGGAAGACTTCCAGGAGCGGCGTTTGGGTCTCGAACATCGGGCGAATGCCGAACGAGGCGACGCCGTCATAGCGCGCGCCGTCGATACCGACGCGCACCGCGTAGATGCCGTGCTTGAGGCCGCAGTCGGGATCGAGCCGGACATTGGCGGTCGGAAAGCCGAGTTCGCGGCCGCGCTTGTCGCCGTGGATCACCTCGCCGGATACGAACCAGGGCGCGCCCAGCATATCGGCCGCCTCGACCACTTTGCCTTCGGTCAGCGCCGCGCGAATCGCGCCGGAGGAGACCGGACGGCCGCCTTCGGCAAACTGAGGCACGATGTCGACGGCAAAGCCGAGGCGCTTGCCCTCCGCTTTAAGAAATTCGGGCGAGCCCTGCCGCTTCTGGCCGAAATGGAAATCGAAGCCGCTGACCGCGCCGGCGATGGCGAAGCGTCCGACGAGAATTTTCTCGATGAAATCCTGCGCCGAAGTGGCGGCTAGGCCAGCGTCGAATCGCAACACGATGGCGCCGTCGAGCCCGGTCGCCGCCAACAGGCGCAGTCTGTCGCGCTCGCCGGTGAGGTTGAACAGCGGCGCCTGCGGCTGGAAAAATTTGCGCGGATGCGGCGCGAAGGTCAAAGCCGCCGCTTTGACGCCAAGCGCCGCCGCGCGGGCAAACGCCACGCCGATGACGGCGCGATGGCCGCGATGGACGCCGTCGAAATTGCCCAAGGCCACCACCGCGCCGGTGAGCGGGCCGGGATCGCCGCCGTCACGGATGACGGTAAAGGTCTTTTGCGGTGAGTTTCGGTCGTTCATCGGGGCCGGTTGGTCCAACTCGCGTGAAATTTATTTGCCGGTTATTAAGGCAAGCCCGCCTTTTGGACGGCGGATAGGGTTAGCGCGCGGTTAACAAAGTTTCAAATTAACCGGTTATTCAAGGCCCGACACTAAAGTGCGGCTTCCTGTTGGGGGCGCCCGGAGCGGGCGAGACGATATGGCTATCGACCATTCGATGCGGGTCCTGATCGTGGACGATTACAACACCATGATCCGGATCATTCGCAATCTGCTCAAGCAACTCGGGTTCGTCGAAATCGACGACGCCTGCGACGGCTCCAGCGCGCTCGCCAAGATGCGCGAACACAAATACGGCCTGGTCATTTCGGACTGGAACATGGCGCCGATGACCGGCTACGACCTGTTGCAGCAGGTGCGCGGCGATGAGGAACTCGCCGCCACGCCCTTCATCATGGTCACCGCCGAATCGAAGACCGAGAACGTGATCGCCGCCAAGAAGGCGGGCGTGTCGAATTATATCGTCAAACCGTTCAACGCGCAGACGCTCAAGAGCAAGATCGAAGCGGTGTTCCCGGACGACGAGACGGCGCAAGAAGCGCCGGCGGCGTAATGGCTCCGGCTATCTCAATTTAATTCAGAAGCGTGAGGCGGTCTCTGCCTCACCCTCTCCCCTTGTGGGAGAGAGCAAGAAGAACCCGCTCTTCGGTCTCACACCAACTCACGCGCCGCGGCTTCCGCCTCCGGCACGACATCGTAAGCATAAAGCGCTTTGCGGAATTCGGCATGCGCCTTGATCTCGGCGTCGCGCACGCCGAGGTCGGAATAAGCCGAGTCGTAACGCATGCCGCTCTTGCGCGCGCCGCTTTGCACCTGCGCCACCCGCTCGCGCCGCAGCTTTTCGTAAGCCTGCAAGGCAGCCGGCGCGTGCGCGCGACCGGCGCGCGCCAAGATGGTGGCAAGCGCCATGCCGTCCTCGATCGATTGATTGGCGCCCTGCCCCAGATGCGGCAGCATCGGATGCGCGGCATCGCCCAGCAATGTGAGGCGGCCCTTGGTCCAGACCGGCAAAGGCTCGCGGTCGTAAAGCGCCCAGCGGAATGTTTTTTCGACTTTGCTCAGAAGCGCGCCGATGCGCGGGTCCCAGCCGGCAAATTCCGCGCGCAGCACGTCCGGATCGCCCGGCGCCGACCAGCTTTCTTTCATTTCCGCGTCGGCGGGCACGAAGCCGACATAGTTCACGATTTTGCCGGCGCGCAGCGGAAAAACCAGAAAGTGTTTGCCCTGACCGAGCCACATCAGCCAGCGGTCGGTGGGCCAGTCCGGCACGCGTTCGTGCGGGATGGTGCCGCGATAGGCGACCGAGCCGTGGAACACCGGCGTCGACGGCGGCGACACGAATTGCCGCAGTTCGGAGTGAATGCCGTCGGCGGCGACCACGATGTCGGCTTGCGCCGTGTCGCCGTTGGCGAAAGTGACGCGCGCGCTGTCGCCCTCTTTATTGCTTTCTTGCGCGAAACCAATGCCGCGATGACCGGTATGGACCACGCCGGGCGGCAGCGCGCGCGCCAGCAGATCGACGAAATCGGCGCGATGCATGCCGAAGGTGGCGTTCCAGCCGGAGGCGTCCGTCACCTGCACCGGCGCGATCGGCGCGCCGTCATGGCGGAAGTAATGCGAGTGCGAGCCGACGCGCGCGCCCCATTGCTCGACCGCCGCGCCGACGCCGACGCGCTGCAAATGCCGCACGCTGTTGGGCGTCAGGAACACGCCGGCGCCGATTTCGCCCAATGCCGGCGCCTGCTCATAAACGGCAACGTCGAAGCCCTTCGAAACAAGCGCATTGGCGGTGAACAGCCCGCCGATACCGCCGCCGATGATCGCGACTTTGAGCCGCTCCGTCATGGTCGTACTTTCCAGCGCGGCTATTTCAGCGTGATATTGGCGGCCTTGATGACACCCGCCCAGCGCGCGATTTCTTCCTTGATATATTTCGAGGCCTTGGCGGGCGAACCGCCGTAAACCTCGGCCGAGAACTTGGCGAGCTTTTCCTTCACCTCGGGCATTTTCAGAATGGCGTCCACGTCGGCATTGATCTTGTCGACGATCGCCTTCGGCGTCCTCGGCGGCGCCGCGATGGCAAACCAGGCGACCGATTCAAATCCCGGCAGGCTCTCCGACAAAGCCGGCACATCCGGCAGCGACGCCAGCCGCTTTTCAGACGCCACGGCCAGCAGCTTGAGCTTACCGGCCTTCACCAGCGGCAGCGAGACGCCGAGATTGTCGAACATCACATCGACATTGCCGGCGAGCAGGCCCTGAAGCGCGGGCGCGGAGCCGCGATAGGGAATGTTGCGCAGCTTGACCTTGGCCATCATGTCGAACATCTCGGAGGTGAGATGCGAGGTGGTGCCGTTGCCTTGCGTCGCCGAAGTCACCTTGTCGGGATTCTGTTTGAGATAGGCGATGAATTCGGCGAGCGTTTTGGCCTTGACCTTGTCCGGGTTGACCAGAAGCCCGCTCGGTATCTGCGCCATGATGATGATCGGCTCGAACTTGGCGGGATCGTAAGGCAGGCTCGGATAAAGGCTTTGGTTCATCGCGAAAGGCGGCGGCGGCGCCGACAACAGCGTGTAACCGTCGGGATCGGAGCGGTAGGCGGCTTCCGCGCCAATATTGCCGGCGGCGCCGGTCTTGTTCTCGATGATGACCGACTGGCCCCATTTCACCGACAGATATTGCGCGATCAGCCGCGGAATGGCGTCGGCCGAACCGCCGGCCGGGAACGGCACGATGATCTTGACGGTGCGGCTCGGAAAATCCTCGGCGCGACTTGGCCCGCCAAGCGGCGTCAACGCCACTAGCGCCAACGACAGCGCCAGCACATGGCGGCGCGCAAAAAATTTGGTTCGCGTGACCTTGTCGCGCATGCGAAATCCTCCCCCAACAGCGTGTTTCGGCGGTTTCTTTTTGAGGCTTGTTCTTAGCAAGATTTGCGACTTTGCGGCAGCGACGCGCGGAAAGCAACCGGGACGCCGCGCGCTTATAAGGCGAGAAGCAAAATCACCACACCAGTTCGCGCATCGCCGCGACCGGCTCGTGGCCCGCGGCGGCGAAGATCGAATGGAGCAGCGCGGGATCGGGCTCAGCGCGCCCGCCCAGTTCCTCGGCGTGGATGCCGGCGGTCATGAACAGCATATCGATGCCGAAATCGCGCGCGCCTTTGAGATCGGTGCGCACCGAGTCGCCGATCGCCAGCACGCGTTTGCGCTCGGCTTTGCGGCCGCGCAGGCTTTCGGCCTTTTCCAGCGCCAGTTCGTAGATCGGCCGGAAAGGCTTGCCGGCGTAAAGCACCTCACCACCCATCGTCTCGTAGAGTTCGGCGACCGAGCCCGCGCAATAAACCAGGCGGTCGCCGCGCTCGACCACCAGATCGGGATTGCCGCAAACCATGAACAGATTGCGCGCGCGCATGATCTCGAGCCGGGCGCGGAAATCTTCCGGCGTCTGCTTGTCGTCATCGTCGAGGCCGGAACAGACTACGTAGTCGGCGCTTTCCAGCGGCGCGAGCTCGACGCCGAGTTCGGTGAAGATCGAATGGTCGCGCGCGGGCCCGATGTGGCAGACGGTCTGTCCTTTGCGTTCCTCGATGACGTGGCGGGTGACGTCGCCGGAAGAGGCGATGGCGTCGCTGGCGTCGCGCGGAACCTTGAGCCCGTCGAGTTGGCGCATCACCGCCTCGCCTTGCCGCGGCGCGTTGGTGATGAACACCACCGTCTTGGCGGCCCCGCGCGCGCGCCTGAGCGCGTCGCAGGCGGCCGGAAACGACACCTCGCCGTTATGCACCACGCCCCAGACGTCGCACAGCAACACGTCGTAATTCGGCGCCAGCGCCGAGAAATGCGGGATCAAAGTCGGCAAGGATTTTGACTCAATACGTGGGCGCGCTGGCGGCGAGATAATCACTCAGCGACTTGGATTTTTCCGGTCTGTCCGGTTCGGCGGCGGTGGCGGCCGAACCCTGCAAAGCCTCGGCGCGCACCGGGCGCGGCGCCGAGAACAGGAAGCCCTGGCCGAAACGCACGTCGTAATCGAGCAGATCGACCACCATGCTTTCGTTTTCGATGCGCTCGCCGATCAGGTCGATGCCCGAACGCGCCATCAGGTCGGCGAGATCCTCGGCGTGAATGTCGGTCTGCGTGGCGGTGGCGCGGTTGAGCAACAGCTGGGCCGGCACTTTGAGATAGCGGAACGAGCGGTCGGCCAGTTCCTTCGGCTCCATGCGCAGATCGGCAACGTGGTCCATCGAGAAGCGGAAGCCGCCCGCGGCAAGGGCGGTGAGACTTTCATGTTCAAGCGGGCCGAAGGCGCGGTAGGCCGCTTGCGTGAATTCAAACACCAGGGAACCCGCGAGCGCGCGATTGGCCTCGACGAAATCGAGCAGTTGCTTGAAATAAATCGGGTCGGTCAGCGTCGAGGCGCTGATGTTGCAGAACAGGCCGACGTCGCGGCTCTTGAGTTGCAGACGGCGCACCACCTGCACGCAGCGGAACACCAGCATGTTGTCGATCTTCGGCATCAGTCCGATGCGCTCGGCGACCTCGATGAAGTCGCCGGCCGGAACGACGTCGCCGGCCTCGGTGCGCAGCCGCGACAGCGCCTCGTAATATCGCACCTTGCGCTGCGGCAGCGTGACGATCGGTTGCAGATAAAGATCGATGCGGTTGGCGTCGATGGCCTTGGCGATCAGTTCGCCGATGGCTTCGCGGCTCAGGCCGGGAAAGCGCTGTGTGCCGGCGACGGTGTCGGTCTCGGCGAGCGTCAGCGCGTCGCCATCGGCATCCGACATTGGCGAAGGCACAGCCTTGGCTTGCCGCGCCGGCAAGGCGCCCTGCCCGCGCAAGGCATTTTCATGCGCCGCGACGGTATCGGCGATATGGCGCACCAGCCCGCCCAGTTCGCCGATCTCGGCGGCGAGCGGATCGACTTCGGCGCGCGCGCGGTTGACCACGTTATCGAGCCGCGTTTCGACGGTGGCGACGCGACGCGATATTTCCGCCACCTGGCGCGACAAATCGGCGGTACCACGTGAAAGATCCGCGATCTGGTCGCCGAGGTCACCGCGGTCGCGCAGCCGGCTGCTGATGGTATTGGCGAGCGTCATGGCGATCAGCAGGCCGAGCGCGATCAAGGCCGAGGTGCCGGGTTCGAGTCGGAGGCCGAGATACAGCACGGCGCCGACCGAGCCGGCGACCAACACCATGCAGATCGCTATAAAGATGGCGCCGATACGGAGCATAGAAACGATCCTGGCGGGTCTGGACCCGCGCGATTTCGCCAGCCACAAGTGATTCGCGCCCGCCGCAGCTAATGTTCCTGACCCGACGCAGCGGCGCAACCGCGATTTCCTGTTATGGTAACGACAGATCGACCGCTGTTCACAAGTGCTTTCGTAAGCCCCTATGGCTGCGCTGAGCCGACCGGAACTTGAACCGATGCCGGCAACCCCTCTTTCCTCCCCTGCCTCCCTCGCCGCCACCCGTATGGCCGCCTCGCCGGGACGGGCTTTGGCGGCGATTTTAGCGCTCCATGCCCTGGTTTGGAACGCGCTGCCGGCGCTGCTTTACCCGAACCTGCCGCTCGACCTGATCGAGGCGCTGGTCTACGGACGCGAATGGGAGCTCGGCTACGACAAACTGCCGCCTTTGCCGTGGTGGCTGGTCGAAATCGCTTACGTCACGATCGGGCGCGACTTCGCCTATTACCTGCTGGCGCAAGCCGCTGTGGTGGCGGCGCTCGCCATCGTCTACCGGACCGCCCGGCCGCTCGCCGGGCCGGTTGGTGCCCTGGTGGCGGTGCTGATCGTCGATGGACTGCATTACTTCAATTACACCGCCGCCAAGTTCAATCACGACGTGATCCAGCTCCCGTTCTGGGCGCTGGCCGGGTACGCGCTTTACCGCGCCCTGCGCGGCGGCTTCCTGGGACACTGGGTGTTGCTGGGGCTGGCGGTCGGGATTTCGCTGTGGGCAAAATATTTCGTGGTGGTGCTGGTCGCGCCCATGATCGTCTTTGTGCTGATCGACGGCGAAGCGCGGCGATGTCTTAAGACGCCCGGGCCTTATCTCGCCGCCGCGATTGCGCTCGCCGTGATGGTGCCGCATCTGGTCTGGCTGGTGCAGAACGATTTTCTCCCATTCGCCTATGCCGAACATCGCGCCGTGCTGCCGCGCGGCTGGTACGACCATCTCTGGCATCCCTTGCAATTCGTCATCGACCAGTTGGGATTTCTTGTTCCCGCGCTTGTCATCGCCGCGCCTTTGTTCTGGCCGCGCCGTGCGGCCACCGAGCAGGTGGTCGCGTCGCCGGCCGATGCCTATGACAGACGCATCGTGACCTGGCTCGCATTCGGGCCGTTAGGCGCGGTGCTGGCGCTGTCGGCGATCAGCGGACGCGGCACGGTGGCGATGTGGGGCTATCCGTTATGGCTGTTTACCGGTTTGTGGCTGGTGCTTTACGCGCGGCGCGCGCTCGACGCCAAACGGCTTTCGCGAATATTCGTGCTGTGGGCCATCGTGTTCACCAGTCTGGCGGCGGCCTTTGCCGTCAACTACACGATTTTGCCGCGCATCGATCACCGCTACCGCGCCGTATTCTTTCCGGGCCAGCATCTCGCGACGGAAATTACGCAACGCGCGCGCGCCGTCACCGGCAACCCGATCACCTACGTCATCGGCACGATGTGGGACGGCGGCAACATTTCGCACTATGCGCCGAGCCACCCGCGCGTGCTGATCGACGGCCGGCCGGAACGCGCGCCCTGGATCGATCTCAACGATCTGCGCGCGCGCGGCGCGGTGGTGGTGTGGACCGACAGCGATCCGAAGGTCATCCCGCTCGCCTATCGCAACATCGCCGGCGACGCGGCGGTGCAGCCGCCGTTTACGCTGCCCTATCGGCGTGGCGGCGGCGAGGTCACGGTCGGCTGGGCGATTTTGCTGCCAAGGCCGGCGTTTGCGAGCGTTAAGCCGCCGCCTTGATGATGACCGTGAGCTTGTCGAACATCTCACCGATCTGGCTTTCGGAAACGATCAGCGGCGGCGACAGCGCCAAAGTATCGCCGACGGCACGGAACATGATGTCGTGCTCGAAGAAGCCGAGTTCGAGACATTGCAACCCGCGCGCGCCGACCGCGTCCGGCTTCGAGGCAAGATCGATGCCGACGGTCATGCCGACCGGACGGATGTCGAGCACGTTCGGCAGGCCCTTGAGCGACAGCGCGGCCTCGGCCCAGGCTTTTTCGAGTTTGCGCGCGCGTTCGAACAGACCTTCCTCGCGATAGATATCGAGCGTCGCAAGACCGGCGGCGCAGGCGAGCGGATGCGCCGAGTAAGTGTAGCCGTGGAATAGTTCGATGACGTGCTCGGGCCCGTTCATGAATGCGTCGTAGATCTTCTTGCGCACCAGCACGCCGCCCATCGGCACCGCGCCCGAGGTAATGCCTTTGGCAAAGGTAATCATATCCGGCACCACGCCGTAGCGCTCGGCGGCGAAGGCGTAACCAAGACGGCCATAGCCGGTGATGACTTCGTCGAAGATCAGGAGGATGCCGTGCTTGTCGCAGATCGCGCGCAGGCGTTGGAGATAACCTTTCGGCGACGGGATGACGCCGGTGGAGCCTGCCATCGGCTCGACGATCACCGCCGCGATGGTCGAAGCATCATGCAGCGCCACCAGACGATCGAGTTCATCGGCGAGGTGACCGCCCCACTCCGGCTGATCGACCGAGTATGCCTGTTCGGCGCGGTTATAGGTCGTGGATAAATGATCGACGCCGGCGAGCAGCGCGCCGAACTGCTTGCGGTTGTTGACGATGCCGCCCACCGCGATACCGCCGAAGCCGACGCCGTGATAACCGCGCTCGCGTCCGATCAGCCGCACGCGCGATCCGCGCCCCGCCACGTTGTGATAGGCGAGCGCGATCTTGAGCGCGGTATCGACCGCCTCCGAGCCTGAGTTGCAGAAGAACACGTGATCGAGATCGCCGGGCGCAAGCGCGGCGATGCGTGAGGCGAGTTCGAAGGCCTTGGGATGCGAAAACTGGAAGGCCGGCGTGTAGTCGAGCTCGGCCGCTTGGCGCTGGATCGCGCGCACGATTGGCTCGCGGTTATGGCCCGCATTGGTGCACCAGAGACCGGCGGAAGCATCGAGCAGCTTGCGGCCGTCGGCGGCGATATAATGCATGTCCTTGGCACCGACGATCAGGCGCGGCCGCCGCTTGAAAGCGCGGTTGGGCGTGAACGGCATCCAATAAGGTTCGAGGTCGTTCGGAACGCTGGCGGCCGTTAACGGCTTGCTCGATGCCATGTCTCTGTCCTGAATTCATGCATGCGCGGGCGATGCGCGGCACCCTAGAGCCTTTCCGGCTTTGATGGAATCAAAGCCGAGGCTCTAGCTTTTACTTTATCGCGTTTTCTTCACGCGAACCGGTACCCACTTCGCTCGAAAACGCTCTAGAGCCTTTCCGGCTTTGATGGAATCAAAGCCGAGGCTCTAGCTTTTACTTTATCGCGTTTTCTTCACGCGAACCGGTACCCACTTCGCTCGAAAACGCTCTAGCAATGAAAGCGGCGATTTTGAAATCGGCGCGGGCGGTGCGTCGACTATCGTTTCCAGCGGTTCTTGTTGAGCACGGTACTCGGCGACCGTTGACCTGGTCCGCTTCAAGAGTTGTGCAAAATTGCGTGCATGCAACTATCACGCGAACGTGATGTCCCAGGTCACAAGCATTCAATATGCCACATATGCGACAGAGCGAGAATGAGGTACGAAACGCCGTTTACAGATGAAATTTTTCACAGAACTACAATGGCCTTTCGTGGGCCTTTCGTGGGCCTTTCGTGGGCCTTTCGTGGGCCTTTTCGTTTTTTAGTATCTTACTGGGTGCAATTGATGGCCGCCATCAAGCAAAGCGCGCCGTTCGACCCGCAACAGTTCCTGGCCAAAGTCGGCGCCGGGCGGTCGAACCTTAAATTTGCGGCCAACGCGACGGTCTTTGCGCAAGGCGATCGCGCCGACTCGGTCTTATACGTGCAACAAGGCAAAGCCAAGGTCACTGTCACCGCATCCAGCGGCAAGGAAGCGGTCGTGGCCATCTTGAGCCCCGGCGATTTTTTCGGCGAAAGCTGCATGCTTGGCCAGCCGGTGCGCATGGCCGGTGCCACTGCCATTACCGAGCTTTTGGTCATGCGGATCGAGAAATCCGCCTTGATCGCCGCGGTGCATGAACATGTGGAGTTCGCCGAGCTGTTTATCGCACATCTGCTGCGCCGCGAACGCCGCGTCGAAGATGACCTGATCGATCAATTGTTCAACTCGAGCGAAAAGCGTCTGGCGCGCACGCTTCTGTTGTTGGCCAATTTCGGCAAGGAAGATAAGTCCGAACCGATCCTTACCCACATCAGCCAGGAAACGCTCGCCGAGATGATCGGCACCACGCGTTCGCGCGTCAGCCATTTCATGACCAAGTTTCGCAAGCTCGGGCTGATCGAATACAAAGACAAACTGGTCGTGAACAGTTCGCTGCTGCGGGTCGTGCTCAATGACGACAGCCGCGACGTCGAAGACGTTTGACCGCCGGACGGCGCGGCCTTCGACGCGGCGGCTTGCCGGGCGACGGCGGCGCTGCTACCACCCCGCCATTAGCAATCATTCGTCCGCAACCAGTTTGCGATTGAAGCGCCGATGGCCGATCCCAAGCCTGAAAACAACAAGCCGGGCAAAAAGCCCCATAAACTGAAAGCGCGGCTGCCGCGCGGGCTCGCCGACCGCGGCGCGGCCGAGATCGCCGCCACGCGCGCCATGGTCGAGACCATCCGCGCCGTGTTCGAGCGCTACGGCTTCGACCCGCTCGAGACGCCGGCCTTCGAATTCACCGACGCGCTCGGCAAGTTTCTGCCCGACCAGGACCGCCCGAACGAAGGCGTGTTCTCGTTTCAGGACGACGACGAGCAGTGGCTCTCATTGCGCTACGACCTGACCGCGCCTTTGGCGCGCTACGTGGCGGAGAATTATCAGAACCTGGCGATGCCGTTTCGCTCTTATCGCGCCGGCTATGTTTATCGCAACGAGAAGCCGGGCCCCGGACGCTTCCGCCAGTTCATGCAGTTCGACGCCGATACGGTAGGCGCGGCCTCGATGGCGGCGGATGCCGAGATGTGCATGCTCGCCGCCGACACCATGGAAGCGCTCGGCATCAAGCGCGGCGACTATGTGGTGAAGGTGAATAATAGGAAGGTGCTGGATGGCGTGATGGAAGCCATCGGCATCGGTGGCGAGGAGAATGCGGGGAAACGGCTGACGGTGTTGCGGGCGATAGACAAGTTGGATCGGCTTGGCGTTGGAGGCGTTACCGCGCTTTTGGGCGAAGGCCGCAAAGACGAGTCCGGCGACTACACGAAAGGCGCCGGACTAAGCACAGCGGACGCGAAAGTTGTTCTCAGCGTCGTCGAACAAAGAAAAGATTGGCAGGAAACAATCGCAGCGGCGGATATCTATCTGGCGAAGAGCGATATCGGTCAGCAAGGCGTCAAAGAACTTGAAGAAATCGCAAAGCTGGTTGCGGCTTCTGGATATCAAGACCGCATCCGCATCGACCCCTCCGTCGTGCGCGGCCTCGAATATTACACCGGCCCGGTTTATGAAGTCGAACTCACCTTCGAGATCAATGACGAGAAAGGCCGCCCGGTGCGCTTCGGTTCGGTCGGCGGCGGCGGCCGCTATGACGGTCTCGTCTCGCGCTTCATGGGCCAGCCGGTGCCGGCGACCGGGTTCTCCATCGGCGTGTCGCGCTTGCAGGCGGCGCTGACCGCGCTCGGCAAGCTTTCCGCCAAGCCCGAACCCGGCCCGGTGGTCGTCACCATTTTCGACCGCGAGCGCATCGCCGATTACCAGCGTTTCGTGTCGATGCTGCGCGACGCCGGCATCCGCGCCGAACTTTATCTCGGCAATCCGAAAAACAATGTCGGCCAGCAGCTCAAATATGCCGACAAGCGCAACAGCCCCTGCGCCATCATCCAGGGTTCGGACGAGAAAGCGCGCGGTGAAGTCGTGATCAAGGATCTGATCGCCGGCGCGGAACTGGCGAGCGCGGCGAGCGAGCGCGAGGACTACCTGAAAAAGCAGGCGGATGCGCAAACCGCGGTATCCGAAGACGGCATGGTCGCGGCGGTGCGCGATCTGCTCGCGCGCCACGCCCGCGCCTAGAGCCTTTCCGGCTTTGATGGAATCAAAGCCGGGGCTCTAGCTTTTGTTTTATCGCGTTTTCTTCACGCGAACCGGTACCCACTTCGCTCGAAAACGCTCTAGAGCGCGACGATATCGCTTTCGCTCGCGTCCGCATCGGCGGAAAGATCGATGCGGTGGCCGATGAACTGCTCGACCGCGTCCAGGCTGTCGTTGATGCAGCGAAATTGCACGACCTTGCCATCGCGGAATCTGATGAAATGCGACACGCGGTGACTAATGACGCGTTGTGACATCTTTTGCCGGCTGTTGATCCGGCCATACATGGCGGAATGGTCCCCCTCGACGAGCAAGCATTCCGACTCGATATGAACTTGATCGAGCGCGTTGGGAATGACGCGCGCGAAGCGGTCAATAACGGCCGCCTTGCCGCGCCAATGGCCACAGACCTGCATCACTTCGGCCGGGCCGTAGACTTGCCAGTCCACATTGGCGTCGAGAAATTCCGCGATGCGCCGCGGATCGCGCGACTCATAGGCCGCGTAAAACGCCTCGACCACCACGCGCGGCACGGCATAGCTCATAGCGACACCAGGTCGCCCATGTCCGGTACAAGGCTTTCCGGGACGGTGAGCGGATGGCCGATGACCTGCTCGACCGCGTCGAAGCTGTCGAGCAGCGACAGGTTTTCGATCAGCTTGCCATCGCGGAAGCGGAAAAAATTGGCGACGCGGAAGCTGATGACGCGGCCGTCAATGGCGCGCCGCGCCGACTGGCGGGTAAGCGTCGCCACTTGGTCGCCGTCGATCAGCGTGGCGTCCGGCACGAAACTGAACACGCGGAACACGGCCGGGATCTGCCGTCCGATCAGATCCATCACCGCGGCGCGGCCGCGATGCAGGCCGCAGAACGGCAGCACATCGACCGGGCCGCTGACCGTCCATTCCACATCATCGTGCAGAAAAGGCACCACCCGCGCGGCGTCGCGCGTGGCATAGGCGGCAAAAAACCGCTCGAATGCCGTCTGGAGGGACGCACGCGGCGTCGAATCCTGGCCTGGGCGCGGATTGGTCTCGTGACCGTTCATCGGGGCGATCTCCTGCCGACAGCAACGCTGGTTGGGTTGATACTTGGTTATCCCCACGCCGGCCTGTCCTTGTTATGGCTGGCATAAGGCTCGTAAAAGGCTTCCACCAAGGCGACGCGCGAAACGGTTTCGGTCATTGGTTCAGCCCCTACCAGGGCGCCACTACACGCCGGTTGCGTTTAGATTTGCTTACCCCGGCGTATCGACATCCGCGACAATTAGCTTGCGGCGCAATGCACTTAGCCATCGGGCGGCCGTGGCGGCGAAATTCATTAACGACGCCAGTGCTTTGCCCGGCCAAACGATTAACGCCCGCGGCTCTTGGCCGTCGAAACCTTAAACCTGACGTGCTAGAGCCTTTCCGGCTTTGATGGAATCAAAGCCGAGGCTCTAGCTTTTACTTTTTCGCGTTTTCTTCACGCGAACCGGTACCCACTTCGCTCGAAAACGCTCTAAAGGGCCGCCAGAACGACGGGAATTGGCGGTATGGACGCAATGACTACCAGGCAGACACAGGGGCCGGACGCCCGCGCGGAGGCGCTGGTCGCCTCATACGAGCGCGCCGGCTATGCCCGGGTGGCGCCCGCCATTTTGCAGCCGGCCGAGCCGTTCCTCGATCTGTCCGGCGAGGACATCCGCAAGCGGATGTTTCTGACCACGGCGCCGGGCGGCGCCGAATTCTGCCTGCGGCCCGACCTCACCATCCCCGTTTCGCGCGATTATCTCGCCTCGGCGCAGGCCGGCCGGGCCGCCGGCTTCTGCTATCTCGGCCCGGTTTTCCGCCACAGCGCGGAAGCCGCCGCCGAATTCACCCAAGCCGGCATCGAGAGCTTCGGGCGCGCCGACCGCGCCGCCGCCGACGCCGAAATGCTGGCGCTCGGACTGGAAGCGACCGCCGGTTACGGCCTCGCCTCTCCCGATATCCGCACCGGCGATGTGGCGCTCTTTGCCGCGCTTATCGCCGGGCTCGAACTGGCGCCGGCCTGGAAGCGGCGGCTGGTGAAGGATTTCAACCGCAAGACCAATCTGGCGCAGGACCTCAATCGGCTGATGTTGGGCGGCAATAATGCGCGGCCGGAATATCAGGGCGTGCTGGCCGCGCTTGCCGGCGCCGATCCGAAGGGCGCGCATGCGCTGGTCACCGACCTGCTGTCGATTGCCGGCATCAATGCCGTCGGCGGCCGCTCGGTCGGCGAAATCGCCGACCGCTTTCTCGAACAATCGGCGCTCGGCGCTTCCAGCAAATTGCCGCGCGACGTGCGCGGGCTGATCGAACGCTTTCTCGCGGTGGCCGGCGACCCGGACGAGGCCGCCGCCGAATTGCGCGCGCTTGCCGCTGACGCCAATCTGGCGAGCGAAATGTCGCCGGCGATCGACCTGTTCGAAAGCCGCAACGGATTTCTGGCCGCGCGCGATATCGATCTCAAGCGCGTGAAATTCTCGACCGCCTTTGGGCGCGGCTTCGACTATTACACCGGCTTCGTGTTCGAACTGACCGATCCGTCGCGCACCGGCGATCCGCTGGTGGCGGGCGGGCGCTATGACGGACTGCTCGAACGGCTGGGCGCGCGTGAGCCGATCGCGGCGGTCGGTCTCGCGGTCTGGATCGAGCGGCTCGCCGTTTACGGAGCGGCGTCATGAGCGGACCCTTGGTGCTCGCCGTTCCGGCCAAAGGCCGCTTGCAGGAAAACGCGGAAGCCTTTTTTGCGCGTTCCGGGTTGAACCTGGTGAAGCCGCGCGGGCAGCGCGATTATCGCGGCGCCGTGGCCGGTCTTGACGGCGTCGAGGTTGCTTATCTCTCTGCCGGCGAAATCACCGCGCAGCTTGCGGCCGGCGCGGTGCACATGGGCGTTACCGGTGAAGATCTGGTGCGCGAGCAGATGCCGGACGCCGATGCGCGCGTCGTATTGATCGAAGCGCTCGGCTTTGGCTTTGCGACCGTCGTCGTCGCGGTGCCGCAAGCCTGGATTGACGTGCGCACCATGGCCGACATCGACGATGTCGCCACCTCGTTCCGCCATACGCATGGCCGCCGCATGCGGGTGGCGACGAAATACATCAACCTGACGCGCGATTTCTTTTCGGCGCAGGGCGTCGTCGACTATCGCATCGTCGAAAGCGCGGGCGCGACCGAAGGCGCGCCGGCGGCCGGCACCGCCGAGATGATCGTTGACATCACCACGACCGGCGCGACACTCGCCGCCAACGGCCTCAAGATCGTCGAGGATGGCATCATCCTGCGCTCGCAGGCAAACTTGGTGGCATCGCGTCATGCCGCCTGGGACGCGTCAACGCGCGAAACCGCGCGCGTCATTCTCGACCGCATCGCCGCGCAAGCGCGCGCCCGCGCGTTTCGCGAAGTGCGCGCCCGCTTTGCCGCCTGCGACGGCACTCTGGTGGAAAGCGCGAAACAGAAATTCGGCGTTGAGACGCCATTCGGCGGGCCGACCTCGTCCGGCATGCTGACGCTGCACTGCCCGCCCGATCAGGTCTATGCGCTCACGTCTTTCCTGCGCGAGCGCGGCGCCGAAGCGGTGGCGGTGGCCGACATCGATTATGTGTTCTCGAAGCACAATCCGCTTTTTGCGAAGCTGGAAGCGGGATTGTAGGCGTTATCCGGCGCCCGGCTTCTTTGCCCGAAACACGAAGAAGTGCGACAGCGAGAAGTTGACGACGAAGCTGACCAAGATCGCGATCAGCTTGCCGGTCCAGGCCGGAAGGTGAGCCAGTTCGACCAGGCACCAGACCGTCAGCGTATTGGCGAGAAATCCCGCGAACTGCGACACGGCAAATCCAACATAGCGGCTGAACGCGAGTTGGCGACCCGACTCGGCGGCAAAAGTAATGGTGGAATTCATTATGTAGGAGACACTGACGGCGACGATCCAGGCCATGCTGTTGGCGACGATGATCGGCAGCCCGAAATAATAATAGGCCGCCGAAAAAACGCCGAAGTCGACCGCCGAGTTAAGGACGCCCACCAGGCCGAAGGTTATCGCCTTGAGCGCGATGGCGCGTTCGTGCCAGGCTACGCGCAGACGTTCGGCAATGGATTTAAGACGCCCAGAATTCATCGCTTTCCATACCATCATGTCGCGGCGCGTTCCTACCCTAAATCCAGTTCCCCGTTGGGGCGGCCAATTTTGGCGGGCGCGACAGGGCAGCCGACATGCGGTATAGATCGCGGCGAATTGGAGGACACGCGGTTTGACAAAATTGCCGGCAAAAAACGCCCGAACGGCCGCCAAACCGGGCAAGGCGCGCGGCGCGCCCGGCCTGTCGATCGTGGTGCCGGTGTTTAATGAAGCCAAAGGCCTCGCCGCTCTGCACGAGCGCATCGCGGAAGTGGCGCGCTTTCTGCAAACCAAATATGGGCTGGCGATCGAGGCGGTCTATGTCGATGACGGCAGCGCCGACGACACCAGCCACGTCGCCCGCACGCTGCCCGCCATGCCGCTCGATGTTCAGGTGATCACGCTGTCGCGCAATTTCGGCAAGGAGGCGGCGCTGCTCGCCGGGCTCGACCATGCCCGGCTCGGCGCCGTGCTGTTCATGGACGGCGACGGCCAGCATCCGCCGGCGCTGATCGAAACGCTGGTCTCGCGCTGGCTCGATGACGGCTATGACGTGGTCTACACCGCCAAAGCCAACCGCGAGAATGAGCCCTGGCTGCGCCGCTCCGGCGTGCACTGGTTTTACTGGCTGCTGAACTGGCGCGCGCGCCTGAAAATTCCGGAAGACGCCGGCGACTTCCGCCTGCTGTCGCCGCGCGCGGCGGCGGCGTTGCGGCAAATGCCGGAGCGCAACCGTTTCTTCAAAGGTCTTTCGAGCTGGATCGGC
>Ga0209483_1000288_pt1 | contig 46478 bp, 42 predicted proteins | sample NGEPerA_FD_184508 | JGI IMG/M metagenome (GOLD analysis project Ga0209483, IMG submission 184508) | Arctic peat soil microbial communities from the Barrow Environmental Observatory site, Barrow, Alaska, USA - NGEE PermafrostL2-A... | ecosystem: Environmental > Terrestrial > Soil > Wetlands >...
GGCCGCGCTGGTCGCCTCACGCCACAACCCAGTTCTCAAAGCCCTCTATCTTCGCCTCCTCGCCAACGGCAAAGCCAAAAAACTCGCCCTTACCGTCCTCATGCGCAAACTCATCATCCTCGCCAACTTCCTCTTGAAAAATCCCAACTTTATCCTTGCCTCTTAAGACAGTTGCTGATCTCTTAACAGTGGAGGACTGGTGACATGAACCCATTGTGACGGCGAGAGACTGGCGGAACTGTTTCCAACGCGCCACCGCTCTTGAATACATTATTCCCTTGCAATTGGCAGGATAATTTGATTTTATAATAGGAATTTGCCTTCGCCCTCAAGTTGTTTCATTCAGGCGAAGAACTCAATTCATCAAAGGTAAAGTTATGAAGACATTTATTGCGCGGATCGTTGTCATTTGCATTTCCAGTTACCAGCTTCATGCCCAAGTTTCCTTCACACTTTCTTCGTCCCCGGGCGTGGGCAGCGGGCCTTGGTGGGTTACGGCGGCAGATGTCAATGGTGATGGCAGGCTGGATTTAATCACTGCGAACTACTTGGGCAATACTCTTTCGGTATTGACGAACAACGGGAGCGGCAGCTTTGTGCTGGCCTCGTCGCCGGTCGTGGGCAACGCGCCTTGGTGTGTCACGGCGACCGATGTCAATGGAGATGGCAAGGTGGATTTGATCTCTGCAAATTTTGGGGGTGGAAGTGGCAACACCCTTACAGTGTTGACGAACAATGGGAGCGGCGGCTTTGCGCTGGCCTCATCACCGGTTGTCGGCAGCGGACCTGTTTCAGTTACAGCGGCGGATGTGAACAGGGATGGTAAGGTGGATTTGATTTCTGCAAACTATTCCGGCAATTCGCTTTCGGTGTTAACAAACAATGGCAGCGGCGGCTTTGTGCTGGCTGGAAATTATACTGTGGGAACTTCGCCTCGTTCAGTCGTGGCTGCGGATGTGAACAGGGATGGCAAGGTGGATTTAGTCTGCGCGAACCTAGGAGGTGCTACTCTTTCAGTATTGACCAACAACGGAAGCGGTGGGTTTGTGACCGCCGGGACTTATTCCGTGGGATATCAGCCTAATGCGGGCATAGCTGCGGATGTGAACGGGGATGGCAATGTGGATTTGATATGTGCAAACTACGGTGGTGGAGGTGGCAACACGCTTTCGATATTGACAAATAACGGGAGCGGCGGCTTTGTGCTGGCCTCGTCGCCGGTTGTCGGCAGTGGACCTGTTTCAGTCACAGCGGCGGATGTGAACGGAGATGGCAATGTTGACTTGATATGTGCGGGTATTGGTGGCACTGCGCTCACGGTGCTAACCAATAACGGCAGCGGCAGCTTTGTGCTGGCCTCCTCGCCGAGTGTTGGTAGCGCACCTTATGGTGTCACGGCGGCTGATGTCAACGGGGATGGCAAGCTAGATTTAATTAGTGCGAACCGTGATGCCAGCACAATTACGGTGCTGACAAACTCAACCTTGTTTCCATCCTCATCGTTGCCCATCATCACCGCTCAACCGGCCGGTCTGACCAATGCGACCGGTTCCACGGCCTCGTTCAGCGTCGGAGCCACGGCCAAAGGCATCGAAGCTGCGAGACAATTGAGTTATCAGTGGCGGTTGACCGGGACCAACCTGCCGGCGGCCACCAACAATGTTTTGCCTTTGCCGAATGTGATGTTAAGTCAGGCGGGCAATTATGACGTGGTCATTTCGAATTATGTGGGCAGCGTGACGAGCAATCCTGCCATTTTGGATGTGCTCTTCATTGCAGTCAGGGTCAACGGCCAGCTTGCGGCCGGGACGGTGACAACCGTTGCTTCCGCGCAAGTAGCCATCTCGGGTGGCTACCCGAACGGATACCTCTTTTACACGCTGGACGGCAGCACGCCGACCGCCAGTTCGACGCTTTATAACGGGCCGTTCACCGTGACCAGTTCGGCGGTGTTGCAGGTGATGAGTTTGAGTTCGGATTTTATCCAGGCGGCCTATGCCACACCGGTCAACATACAGATCATTCCAGCCTACACTTTGCAGACGTCGGTGATCGGTAATGGCACCCTCACCACGAATCCGCCCGGCGGACCATATCAAAGCAATTCTGTTGTGACTTTGACTGCTCATGCAGCTTCTAATTGGGTTTTTGAAAATTGGGCGGGGGACGCGTCGGGCAGCCAGAATCCGCTGAACGTGACCATGAACGGGCCGCGCAACGTGCAGGCGGTATTTGTTAAAATATTTCCGCTCACCTTAAGCACGCCCGGCGGCGGCGGCGTGACCGCCAACGGACAAACCATTGCGCCCGCGACTTATTATACGAATGGCGCGGTGGTGACCTTGGCCGCCACGCCGGCCGGCGGGTGGAGTTTTCTGGGCTGGCAAGGTGACGTCGCCGGCACCAACAATCCGTTGAACATAACCATCAACCAGACCAACAACATTCAGGCGGTCTTCGGGACGATCGTGACGACAAATACTTTGGGAGGCGGCAGCATTGTATTAAGCCAGCCGAATCCGGTTGCCTTTGGCGCGGTTCTGACGGCTTCAGCAGTTCCAAACCCTGGAAATTATTTTGAGTCGTGGGGCGGAGCCGCCAGCGGGACGAACGCGCCCACGACGATCACGGTGACGAACGCAGGCCCGAACATCAGCGCGCTGTTCACCACCCTGCCCGGAGGGGAATACTCGTTGAGCGTGGTGGTGATGGGCAATGGCACTGTGGCGATCAGCCCGCAGAAGAGCTACTACACTGCGGGCGACAGCGTGACGCTGCGCGCGTCGCCGACCAACGTGGCCACCGGCTTCTACGGCTGGACCCAGGGCGCATCGGGGATCAACGATCCCATCACGGTTCTGATGAGCAGCAATCTGATTGTCCAGGCAAATTTCGCGGGGGCGTTTGTCACCCCCGCCGAAGTTTCGCTGAACTTTAGCCCGGCCCTGACCATCAACGGGACGTTGGGCTACCCTTATATCATCGAGCGCACCGCCAATTTGGCGGATCCCAACTCCTGGGTCACGGTGACGAATATTATTTTGACCCAGCCGATGCAGGTTTGGGTGGACACGGGCGTGGACGCCTCATCGCCGTTCAATTCAATTTATTTCTACAGAGTTTCGCCCGGCTCCATAAAGTCAGGACCCTAGTCCGGCGGCATTTCCTGCCTTGCAGTTTTGCGGCGATTTGGTTTCATCGCGCCATGCCGAAAACCTCGCTCGCCGCCATCGTCAGACATTGCGACCGGATTCTTCGCACCCGCGAGGTGGGCGACTATGAAGGCGCGGCGAATGGTTTGCAGATCGAAAATTCCGGCGTCGTCACACGCATCGCCGCGACGGTGGACGCCAGCCTTGCCACGGTGAAACTCGCCGTCGCCGCGAAAGCTGATTTGCTGATCGTGCATCATGGACTGTTCTGGAGTCCGCGTCAGCCGTGGACGGGGAAAAATTACGAACTGCTCCGGCTGCTCGCCGCCAACAACCTCGCCATTTACAGTTCGCATCTGCCGCTCGACGCGCATCCGAAGCTCGGCAACAACGCACAGCTCTGCGCCGCGCTCGGCCTGAAAAATCTGAAGCCGTTCTTTTCCAGCCACGGGCAGGCCATTGGCTTCAAATCGCACAAAAAAATTTCCCGCGCGGAACTGGCAGAGAAACTGGAGCAGGCTACCGGCGCAAAGCCAAAAATAATTCCCGGCGGCAAAGAAATGTGCGGGCGCATCGGCGTGGTCACCGGCGGCGCAGGCGGCGATCTGAAGCTGGCTGCAAGCGAAGGCGTGGACACGTTCATCACAGGCGAAGGCCCGCACTGGACGTTTGCGCTGGCGGAGGAACTGGGGCTGAATGTTTTTTACGGCGGCCACTACGCGACAGAGACGTTTGGCGTGAAGGCGCTGGCGGCGGAGCTGACCAAAAAATTCGGCGTGCCGTGGAAATTTCTCGATCGCCCGACCGGACTTTGAGATTTATTTTGCTTCTTCGGAAAACTTTTTGTGGGTGGCACAACCGTCCAGAAAACCGTGCAAATCGGCACTGAACGATTTTGCCAGTTGGGTTTTCCCGGTCAGTTTGTATTGGGCGGTCTTGATGGCAAGCTGGAGCAGCCGTCCGTAAAACATGAACCGCATGGGCGGGTCTTTTCTGAATTCCCGCATCATGGCCGCGCCGGCAAAACTGTAAATGTAACGCGTTTTATAGACTTCTTCCGCGCTGCTTTCCTGGGCGTTACGGACGGCAGAGGAGGCTTCAGCGTCCGATGTAAGGCGATGTTTGTGCCGCACCACGGCCGAAGGTTCGTAGATGATGGAGTGGCCGGATTTTAAAACACGATAGAGCATTTCCAAATCGTCACAGCCTTTGAACGGGGCGCCGGCACCAAATCTGACGTCGCAGCCGCCGGTGGTTGAAAAGAATTCGCGGCGAAAGGAAAGGCTGCTGCCGTGTCCGATGCCGAAGGGAGCCGGCGCGCGGGATTTCATGTGCTTGGCGAAAACTTTGCCGATGTTTGTCAGAATAAATCCGACGCCGCCTTGAACATCAGCCGGTGTAAAGATGCGTTTTTCGGTGCCCAAATCTTGTCCGGCGATCTCCTCAAATAAGTCGGACGCACCGCCGGTGTTTTGCTGGATGACCCGTCCGGTGCAGGCCCAGACGTTTGGGTCGGAATAATTTTTTATTTTCTGCGCCAGCCAGTCTTTGGCAGGAATGCAGTCATCGTCCGTGAACGCGATGATTTCACCGGCAGCAGCTGACATTCCCGTATTGCGGGCAAGCGACAATCCGGGCCGCCGCTCGGCAACATACTTCGCGCCGAACCGGGCGGCAAGTTCAGCTGTTTTTTCCTTTTCCGCGCCGGCGCTGCTGTCCACGACCAAGATTTCAAAATCCGCACCTTCCTGTTGTGAAAGCGCCTCCAAAGTTTCCGGGATGGAACCGGCGCGGTTGCGGGTGCAGACGATGATGGAGGCGCGCATTTCTAGTAGCCGTAAATCGCAAAACGGAGAAGTTTCTGGGGCTGGCTCCCCAGCCACTTGTCATAAATCCGGTAGCTCAAAGGCTCTTTGGGAATCTTCGGGGCAAGCTTGGGTTCGTTGGTGACAACGAGATGAAAGCCGGGACGGCAGGTGTCTTTAGGGCCGCGCAAAAATTGGGTGTTAAAATAATTTACATATTCATCCACACAACGAACACCCAGGCCGTCGAGTTTTTCAACCCACCAAGTCTTGGGCTTGACAGTCTGGTGCAGGTTCACTCCTTCGTGAAAGTCATCGCACAGCGCAACGCTCATGATCCACAGCCCGCCGGGCTTCAGGTGTTTTTTGACGTTTTCGACCACGGCGGCAATGTCGCGTTCATGAATGTGTTCCATCACTTCCCAGGTCGTGATGACGTCGAATTGCAGCCGTTTTTCGCCCGCCGGAAATTCGCCTAACACTTCAAAGGGCGCGGTGATGTCGGCGGTGAACAAATGTTCGGGAATCGTCCGCCATTCGGCGCGGCGCAGTTTTTTGGAAAAGTCGCTGCCTTCGACGCCCACGGCCATGCAGCCATCATCGAGGCAGTCCTTCACAAATCCGCCGCCGGAACAGCCCATGTCCAGCACCCACAATACCGGATGATCTATGCCAAAGAGTTCGTAAAGTTTTTTGTTAAAACGCCGGTGACGGCTGTTGTCGCGCTTGGTGCCGAAGGGAATAAGATGGTCGGGGGATTCATAGGCGACTTCGCGGGTGGCGCGCACGTTGAGACGGCGAAGTTGCAGCGGGTTTTGCTGGATGTCTGGCATAGATAAAAATTCAAACTCGCCGGCTTACGGAATTTTCATGACCGGCCCGCAGGTTGATGCGGCAAGTTGATAACATGAAGCCGCAGCGGAGGCAAGGTTCGGCAACGAGGAAATTCCTTGTGTGTCACCGATGAAAAATCCTAATTTAAGCCCGTCTCGCGATCCCAACCTGCCCGGGCGTTGGTGACAAAGTGTGAAAATTTGCCATAAAATGTATGATTAAAAAACTGGCTGACGGATCCAAAAAAATCCTCGCCTGCGTCATCGTCTTTCCGCTTCTTCGCATTTTATTTCGCGTGCTGGATTCACTCCGGGCGGGATCAATGCGGGACGTGGGACTGTTGCTCACAGGGGAAAAGTCCATTTACCTGGCCCGTCAGAAACGGGCTTTGGCTTCCACCGTCGAATACGTTGAGAAATATATGCCGCACCTGGAGTCAGCGAAAAGCAAGCCGGAACTGCTGACGCGGGCGTTTGGAATGGCCGATGTCTCGGACGACCGGCTCATCTGCGAATTCGGCGTCTTTAAGGGTGAATCCATCAACCATGTCGCCGGATTGACCCAGAAAACCCTTTACGGGTTCGACTCATTTAAGGGCTTGGCTGAAGAATGGGGCGATACTTGGAAGAAAGGTGATTTTGTAGTGCGCAAACTTCCGCAGGTGCGCAGCAATGTTACCTTGGTTCAAGGCTGGTTCAATGAAAGCCTGCCGCCTTTTTTGAGGGAACATTCCGGCAAGGTCGGTTTTCTCCACATTGATTGCGACCTCTATTCATCGTGCAAAACCATTTTTGAGTTGATGGAATCCCGGCTTGTTCCCGGCACGGTGATTGTCTTTGATGAATACTTCAACTATCCGCAATGGGAAGATGGCGAGTTCAAAGCCTTTCAAGAATTTCTCGCCAAGACCAAGCTTTCGTGCGAGTTCATAGGCTATCACCGGAACGGCGAGCAAGTCGCCGTGATCCTGAAATGATTGACAAGCTATGAACGCAAATCCCTCTTTAACTTATATTGTCACCGGCGGTGCCGGCTTCATCGGTTCGCACCTGATTGACGTGTTGCTGGCCGACGCAACCACCAAAGAAATTCGGGTTCTCGATAATTTTTCTTCTGGCCGTCGCGAGCATCTGGCACATCACGACGGCGATGCCCGGCTGAAGATTCACACGGTCGAACTTTTAGAGTTGGAGAAAATTGCTCCGCATTTTCAAGGAGTGGAGCAAGTGTTTCATCTTGCCGCCAATCCCGACGCGCGCTGGGGCATTGACAACACGCGGCTCGATCTCGAACAGGAAACCATCGTCACCTACAACGTCCTCGAAGCCATGCGCCGGCAAAAAGTTCCGCGCATCGTGTTTTCCAGTTCCGGCACGGTTTATGGTGACGTGGGCACAACCGTTACGCATGAAAAACTTGGCCCTGCGTTGCCGGTCAGTCTTTACGGCGCGGGCAAAGTCGCGTCGGAAGGATTGATCTCGGCCTTCTGCGGCACGTTCGGATTGCGCGCGATCATTTTCCGATTCGGCAACATCGTGGGCGAGCGCACCACGCACGGCGTCATCTACGATTTCATCCGGCAGCTTGCGAAAAATTCCGCCGACCTCAAGGTGCTAGGCAACGGCCATCAAGCCAAACCTTATGTGTATGTCCGCGACCTCGTGAACGGATTGGTGTTCGGCAAAACTCGCTGCGGGGAATTGCAGCCGTCGCAGTTCGATGTTTTCAACCTCGCGCCCGACGGCGCCACGAGCGTCCGCTTCATCGCGGCGGAACTGCTCCGGCAGTTGGGTTTTCCGGAGCGGACAAAAATTCATTACGGCGAATCCGCGCAAGGCTGGCCGGGCGATGTCGCCCAGTCGCGCATGGATTCCTCGAAACTCCGCGATGCGGGGTTCGCCCTGCCACGCAGTTCGGACGAGGCAGTCCGCTTTGCCATCAGACAGATTTTGCAATGGCTGGCCGCGCGCACTGCGACGTCGGATGATTTGCGGCTGCCCGCAGATGCCAAACCGCCTTCGCCGTGAACGAGTCACCGTTTGACGGATGATTCCCGTTTCAGTGCGACCACCAGAAAGATGATCAGACAAAGGCCAAATCCCATGGCCGTCAGCGTCACATAAAGCGGCTTGTTCGGCAGGCTGAAATCAAATTTCACCGTGTGCGCGCCGGGCTGGAGATAAACGCCGCGCATCATGAAATTGCAGCGCAGCAATTCCGCCGGTTTGCCGTCCACGGTGACGTGCCAGTTCGGGTCATATTTGTCATTTAGCAGAAGCACGGAGGGCGTAACCGCATTGGCGGCGAAGGCGATGTGTTCCGGCGCGTAGCTGGTGAATTCGACCGTGCCGGAATTTTCGTTGGTTGACACGGACGGCAAATTTATTTGCGGCGTGTCCACGAAGACGGTTTTGACCGGATCAAAATTCAGGTCGGCGAGCGTTTTCAACACGGCCTGGTCATTGGTGTTGACCTGCCAGTTGGAATAAAGTTTCACGCGGGGCAGCGCGCCGGTGAAATCAAAGACCGCCAGGTCGCCGTCGTCATTGGTTTGGGCGGTCAGCTCTTCCAGACCTGAAGGCTGGTTGATGCCGGGTTTGGCAACGATGTCAAAGCGCTTGGCGATGCGGAAGCGTTTTAGTTTCGGATCGAGCGCCCCGTTCAAAAATGATAGCGTGTCAACATTTCCGGTTTGCAATGTCGTGACCATTGCGCCAAGCAAATAGCGTGTATTGGTCAGTTCCCAATGGCGCGCAAACAGCTGGAGTGAATCCAAAGTGCCGCTCGGATAAAACGCCTCGAGGTAAGTCTGCAAGCTTTCCGTCGTGCGCGGCATCTGGATGACGTCAAGGCATTGGATGTTGTAATACGGAAAATGCTGCTGCGTCCATTCAATGCCATAAATCCCGCCATTGCCGCCAAAGTTGTTGTCATAACCGCGCAATTGCTGCGGGGCGCCGAACGGCAGGCCGACGACGCGGTGTTCGTAAGATTTTTCGCTCAAGAATTTCTCGACGGGGTTGAGCGAGCCGACCTCGTATTTTAACTTGTAATTCCAGTGAATGATGAACGGCAGATTGGCGCGGCCCAGGTCAAAGACGAGCAGCGTGCCGAGTAGAATCCCGCCGAGCCTGGCGCGCGGCCCGGAAAAATAACCCGCGATGACCAGCGTCAACAGGACAATGGCGATGGCGAAAATGACAAGGAACCATCCGACTTGACCGAGGCAGAATGTGGCGATTTGGTTTGAACTAGCGGTGCCGATTCGTGCAGCTGTATCTTCATCTGGAAAGCCGACTTTCTGAAGGTAGAGAACAAAATCAGCTTGTTTCATGGAAAATACCAGCCAACCAACGACGCTTGCGCCGAAAATTCCCGCGCAGGCGAAAACCCATTTGCGATCAAAGGCGTCCCATTTTCTGGCGACGGCTTTTTTTTGAGTCGGCTTTACCGGTTCGATTTCCAGATAACGGCGGTTCAAAGCATGGATGCCGTAGGCGAACAACACCGGCAACGCACAAAGAAAAAAAACCAAAAATTTCGACGGGCTGCGAATGGTGGAAAAATACGGCAGATGATAAAGCAATGCATAAAACATCAGGTCATTGCTTGTCTTTGAAAACGGCGCGAACCGGCCCCAGGCCAGCGGCAGTGAAATCACAACCACGGCGAGCCAAAACCAGATGAATTTTTTTTGCGCGGCGGAGAACGGCGAGTTTTGCCGCCGGAATGATTGCACGACGGCCCAAAACGCGACCAGTGCGACCAGGATTCCACAATAGTAGCCGGCATAACCGAAGCGCATCATTCCTTGCGGTTCTTCCCCTTGGCTTCCGCTGTCAAAATATCGGTCCAAGACCGGGCTGCGTCCCATGCCGCCCCAATAGACGCCGCCGCGATAAGCTTCCGCCAGCGATTTCGGCTGCATTTCATTGGGCGTGTCGCCCCGATAGCCGAACAAACCCGGCACCACGATGCCGAGCGTTTCCAGTTTGGGCAGGCTCCATTGGGTCGCCCAGTCCCACTGCTTGGCCTTGGCGTCCGTGTCCTGTGCGGTGCCGACAACCCCTTCTATGTTTGTGCTGACGAGCGAAACCACGGTTTGCGTCGCGATGAACCCGGCAAAAATCGCCACGACGGCAACACGAACGGCACTGCGGAATGCATTTTTGACAACCGGCCCATTCTCATCCGCAAAGGTTTTGAAAACCAAAAACGCGGCGACGAATAAACTGCACAGCGCGCCGACATCCGCCGCTTCCATGACATTGACGCCGACGCACAAGCCGGCCAGCGCCAGCCGCGTCCAGCGGATGTGCCAGGGCGTTTCGTCGCGGTTGGCAACGATCAGTGCCAGCGCGAGAAAATCAAAACCAATGGCGATTTCCAAAGAAGCGATACCCCAGCATGCGCCCGCAAAATAACCGGTGTTCAACATCACGGCCAGCGCGCCGAGCACGGTGGCCAGTGATGAAAATTTGAGCGCACGGAAAAAGGTCAACGCCCCCAGGCCGAGAATGAACAGGGCGACTGGAGCGTAAAATTTTGAATAGCCCACCGGCCCCAGCAGCGCTTTCAGAACCGGGCTGGGGCCGGGCGAATAGGGGCCGGCATTGAAACCGGTATCATTCAAGTCATCCCACTGCCCGGATGCGGCACCGGGCAGCTTTGCGTAATCCACATTTTGCGCCCCCAGCGGGCCGTCGTTGGAAAAATGAACATAGTCGGGCATAAAGCTGCGCCAAAACAGAACGGCCAGCACGCCGGCCAGAAGCAGCATGGCAAAGGCTATGTTTTTACAACGTGATAGCATAGCTGGGTTATTTTTCATTTGATGATGGTCAATTGACATTACGCCAAGTTGTTCGTTCAACTGGCAAACATTGAAGTTTTAAGTGCTGTGGCATGGGTGTCAAGAAAGTCTCTATCGTAGCAGTGGGGCAATTTGAAACCGACGGAGCGTTAATTGTCCAACTCGCAGCTTTTCCAGTCAACCTGGCCGCTGCGGATTGCGCACTCCAGTATTCATCAAATCGTCCGTTTCGCTGCTGTCTGTGATTGTTGACAGGATTTTCCGGCGGATTTCTAATGCCATATAAACTTGATTAAAGATCGACCTTCCGGTATTTGCCGGGCGGCAAACAACAATTCGCAAATGAAAGTCAGCATTGTCATCGTCACTTACAACAGCGCCCGATACATTCCACGATTGTTCGAATCAATCAAAAACCAGACGGTTTTTGATGAGATTGAAGTGGTGGTCATGGACAATGGTTCAGCCGATGTTACGGTGGCACTGTGCCGCCAATTTTCAACCTCCTGGCCGAGAACTCCCGTGATCAATCCGCTCGGACAAAATTTTGGTTATGCGGTCTCAACCAACACCGGCGTAGAGCGTTCATCCGGCGAATTTGTTTTTAACTTGAATGCCGATACTTGGCTGGAACCGGACTGCATTGAGCAATTGCTTTGCGCACTGGAAGATTCAAAGGCCGTAGCTGCCTGCACGGCCCAGGCCGACTTAGATTCAAACAAAATCATCCCATCGGCACCGGCCGGCTTTGACATCTTTGGGCGGCCAAGCTGGTCCGAATCTGACCATGAAAATGATTTTGAAGCCGAAGGCTGGCATTCGTGTTTCATGGTTGCGGCAGCCGGGTTTCTGATTCGTCGTGACGTATGGAGGAAGCTGGGCGGCTACGACTCCAAACACTTTATGTATGCCGAGGATGATGACATCTCTTGGAAACTCTGGCTGGCCGGCTACCAGAGTATTTATGTTAGTCACGCAATAGTGCATCATCGCTCGAATCGGGCATGGGAAATCAAGGAATTTACCCGCTATCTGGTTAATCGCAACAGCCTGCTAGTAATCGCCAAAAATGCGCAGCACGTCCTGTTGCTGTGCGGGCTTCTGCAAATCCTGATGCTTGTCGGCGAGGCGATTTTACTGCTGATCATCAGCCAGAACTGGCGATTTGTCTGGAAGAGTTACTTCAAGGCTATCATTGACACTTTCAAAATGTGGCCACACGTCCGCGAAATGAGGCGATTCAACCACCAAATCCGCCGCCGTTCGGATTGGACGATGGCGCGGATGTTTCTTCGATTCAGAATGAATCGTTGGGACATGGTCAAAGCTTTTTTCACTGGAAGGAGACCTGTAATAAAACCTATGCCATGACTTGGCGCCTCATCCAAAACCGTAAACTGCTATTCCAGCAGCGCGCTGATGCGCCCGTGGTGAAATAGTTCCACACCGGCGTTCCAAGTTTCTCGAAAGCGGTTGATGGCTTCGTAATAAACTGGAAAGCGATCGCGGATGTCAAGCACGGCGTTTTCAATCTGCTCCGGCACCGCTTCCACCACGCAGCCCGCGCCGGACGTCTCGATATTCCGTGTGAAGTAAGCGGTATTGGTGGTCACCACCGGCACGTTGCTGGCAAAAAATTGCAGGCTCTTGGATGGAATTCCGTAGTAGCTGTAACTCCGCGGACTGGTGTCACGATACACCGCGTAACCGCAAAAACAGCGCGACAGCACGCCGCCGATTTTTTCATTGTCATTGGTGATGCCGTGAAAAATGGTGTTCGGCGGCGCGAGATGTTTGATGGATTGCAGATACGGCGAGTCGCCGAATATATTCAACTTGAAACCGTGTTTGCGGCAAATTTCAAACAGCACCTCCATTGCGTGGTCAGGCGAGGGGAAGCCGATGTAGCCGATTTCGTCGCGCCCGTCCGGCGGGGCGTTGTTGTTGTCAATCAGCAGCGGCATGACGAAATTGCGCGGGTTGACCTTCGCGGTCGGGATGCGCGGCGAAACCGCCCAGACTTCATCTGAAAGTTGAGCCACGACATATGTAAAAAATCCCGTGATGCGCCGGTGGATCCGCACGGTGAGTTTTCCCGTCGGCGGAAGATAATCGGAAATGATGCAAACCACCTTGTGGGTTTTGCCGGTGGCGCGCAACAGCAATCCAGCCGCGGTATGTCCATAGGAGCAGCTAATGATCAGATCACACGCCTTACCGCCCATAACATGGTTATATTTTCGGATATTCCGCAAGATTGTCGGCAGACCGAAAGTCAGTTCACCGAGCAGGCGCGATTCTTTAGTTTTAATTTCTGGGCCGTTGAAGACCCGCTGTCCGTTCTCCCAAGTCTCGACGTGTTCGATGTAAGCGTCCTGAATCAACACCGTGCGGCCGAATCGGGAAGCCAGCCGCGCGGAACCGCGGTCGTTGTTCCCGATGCCTACCAGCATGACAATCTGTTTCATCGAACTTTCAGGCTTGAATGAAACCGATTATGCGGACGGCTCGACAATTTTCGGTTCCGGAATCGGCACGATAAACCGGCCGCCGCGCTTCTGGAATTCCGTCTCGCGTCTGACGATTTCCGGCGCGAAGTTCCACGCCAGCAGCAGCGCGTAATCCGGCTGGTCCTTCAACAGCATTTCCGGCGGGCGCACCGGAATCCACGAGCCGGGCGCGATTTTGTTTTGTTTGAACGGCGTATTGTCAATGATGTAGTCCAGTTCTTTCGTCGTGATGCCGCAAGTGTTCAGCAGCGTGTTGCCCTTGGCCGACGCGCCATAGCCGATGATGCGTTTGCCCTGCGATTTTAATTTTCGGAGCAGCGCGGGCAATTCGGTGCGAATGTGGTTCACGCGGTGCGCGAAGGCTTCCCAAGTCGCCGGTTCGGCCACGCGCATCTGTTTTTCTTTTTCAATCGCCTGCGCCACGCTCCCGTGCGGCCTGGCTTTTGAAGCACGATGTCGCAGATGAAATAAAATCGAGCCGCCGTGAATCGGGTAATGATCCACGCGCGACAGCATGAACGGCGAGTCTTTCACCAGCGCTTCAATTGAACGCACGGAAATGTAGGACAGGTGTTCATGATAAACCGTGTCGTATTCCGTGTGCTCAAAAAAATCCACGACGTAGGGCACTTCAAATGCAATCAAGGTTTCCTCGTGCGAAATTTCCGCCAGCCCCGCCACCAAATCTTTCAGGTCGTCTATGTGCGCAAAAACGTGGCGGCCCAAAATCAAATCCGCCGCGCCCCACTCGGCTTTCAATTTTTTTGCGGTGGCCGCGTTGAAAAATTCCTTGCGCGTCGGAATCGCCGTTGCGAGCGCGACATCGGCGATGTTGCCCGCCGGCTCCACGCCGAGGACTTCGCAGCCCTGCTCCTTGAATTTTTTCAGGAACACGCCGGTGTTCGACGCGATCTCCAAAACTTTCGAGCCGGAACCGAGCCGCGCGGTCGAGAGCAGGTGCGTCATCATCTTGTTCAAATGCGTGTCCATCGTCTTGGACGTGGACGTGACGTAGGCGTAGTGCGAATAAAGAATTTTCGGGTCAACCGTGTCCGCGAGCTGCACCAGCGAGCAGTCCGGGCAAAGCACCACGCGCAGCGGCAGCGAGATTTTGTAACCAGCCACTTCCTCCGGCTTGAGAAAATCATTCACCAGCGCGGTCTTGCCGAGGTCGAGGATGAGCTGGAGATTTTTCGAGCCGCAAGTGCGGCAATGCGTGCGTTCTTGAATCATGGTTGCGGAAGTTGGTAGGGTGAATTTGGATTTAACTCGTGGCGGATTTCGTCCACTGGATCGCGCCGGTTTTCGCCTTTGAAAAGCAAACTCGTCACGGTCACGACGAGGCCGGAAACATTCCCCGTGTTGCGATAAGCGTGGACGACGCCGCGCGGAACATGGATTCGCGTCGGCACCTGTTCGCCAGTAAAAATGAACCAGCCTTTTTTTTCACGCGCAGAACCGTCGCGGTCGTCCCAAAGATAAACTGTGAAATCCGACGGCCCGGCGAAAGTAAAATAATCATCCTGCCCGACGTGCTGGTGCGGCCCGCGCGTCACGCCCGGATGCGACCACGACGAACACGCCATCAACGGCTTGAAACCGGCGGGGATTTCGTCCACGCGAAAAAGTTCATGCAAGCTGCCGCGCGCGTCCTTGAAAACCGGCAGCGCCTCCACGCGGACGCCCGGCAGGCCGGGAATTTCAAAAATTCCGCGCACTTCAATTTGTTGCCAGGCTGTGGACATGGGCGCAAAAGTTACTCGAAATTACTTCATCCGGGCGAGCATTTTTCTCAACCCGCCGCGCCACGACCCAAGATCACGGTCGAGCAGCTTTGACAACTTTCCATTGTCCATCACCGTGTAATCCGGCCGGCGCATCGTGGAATTAAAAAACGAACTCAACACCGGCTCAACCGGCGGCGCGTCGGAAATCAATTTTGCGCGGACGGCTTCCTCCAGAATAATTTTCGTCCAGTCAAAACGGCTCACGCCCTCGTCATTCACCGCATGAAACATTCCGCCCGCGCCGAGCCGGACAAGTTCCAGCGTCCATTGCGCCAGATCCGAGGCGAACGTCGGCACGGAAACCTGGTCGGTCGTGGATTTCAAGGCGCGGCCTTCGCGCGCGGCTTTCAAAACCGTGTGGACAAAAGTTTTCGTCTGCGTTGGATGCCAGCCGAAGACCCAGCTCGTGCGCAGGACGAGATTTTTTGGCGACGCGCACAGCACGGCCTGTTCGCCGGCGAATTTTCCGGCGGCATAATGATTCAACGGATTCGCCGCATCCGTTTCCGCATACGGCGATTTTTTTGCGCCGTCAAAAATGTAATCCGTTCCGTAGTGAATGAGCCGGATTTTTTTCCCGGCACACAGTTCGGCGAGCTGCCGTGGTGCGGTGGCGTTCACCGCCCACGACAGTTCGCGTTCGATTTCGCAGTGGTCCACGAGATTGTAGGCGGCGGTGTTGATGACGACTTGCGGCTGCAATTCCGCCAGCCGTTCTGCCATGAGTCCGGGTTTGAGCACGTCAAAATCCGCGCGGCCGAGAAAATAAAATTCAAAATCGTCCGGCGCATTTTTTTTCAATTGGTGCGCCAGCAATCCGTCGCCGCCGGTGACAAAAATTTTTCCCGTTTTCACAAATTTGCGTGCGGATTCTAACCGTCAATTTTTCCCGCGTCCACACTTGCCGGTGGACAGCGGCGCTTTTCTGCCGCTAGATTGTGCGCCGACAATGCACATCCACTGGATCGCCAACACCACCGTGCCGCCGCCGATTTCCTTGAGCGGCGGCGACCGCATCATGGTCGAGTGCATCCGCCGCTGGAGCCGGGAAAATAAAGTCACCGTCTACGGCAACGAAGGCGCGAAGCAGTTGTGCGACTGGTTTGAACTCAAAGGCATCAATCACGTGACCTGGCCTGCCGATCATCTGAAAAAATTTGGCCGCCCGTTCTGGTGGCTCATGCAAATGCTCAAAGGCATCCGGGGCGTGGACAAAATAAAATTTTCGCCGGACGAGAAACATCTCATCATGGCCGCGTCGGAATTTCATCCAAGCTGCATTCCGGCGATGCGGCTGAAGAAGCGTTATCCCGGTGCGCCGCTCGTCGTCGGACTTTATTTCTTCGCGCCGAAATGGTTTTCCGGGCAGCCCGGCCCTGGATTGATGTTCACGGCCTATCGTCCGTTCCAGCAGCAAATTTACAAACGCTGTTTGCGCGAGGCGGAGATGATTTTGACCACCGTGCCACAGGACCGCGACCTGATGATCGCCGACGGCCGTTCGCCGGAATCCGTTTATGCCGTGATGGGCGGCGTGGATTTGTCCATCCCGCAAAGCGTGCCGGAACCGGAGGAGAAAACTTTCGACGCCGTTTTCATCAGCCGCCTGCATCCGCAAAAAGGGCCGCTGGAGTTGATGGACGTCTGGAAAATTTTGATGCAAAAAAAGCCGGATGCCCGTCTCGCCATGATCGGTTCCGGCCCGCTCGACGCGCAGTGCAAGGCCAAGGCGGAAAAACTCGGCATCGCGAAGAACGTGGAATTTTTCGGCTTCCGCGACGGCGTGGAGAAATATAAAATCATCAAGTCCGCGCGCGTCGTGGTTTATCCGGCGGTGTTTGAAGTCGGCGGCATGGCGTCGGCGGAGGCGCTGGCCTGCGGGCTGCCGGGGGTTTCATTTGATTTGCCGCCGCTGCGGGTTTATTATCCGCGCGGCTGGTTGAAAGCGCCGCCGGGGGATTTTCAAGGCTTGGCCGGTTGCATTTATCGCCTGCTCACGGACGGAAAACTATATTCGGAACTGAGCAAAGAAGCCTACGCTGCCGGTTTGGAATGGGATTGGAACGCGCGGGCCAAGGCCATCTGGAGCGCAATAATGACAGGCATCACAGGTCGTTCATGCTGACGCTTTTTGCTTCGCAACCCGGGATTTTCCATTGACGCCGAAAAGCAATTTGATTCATTATGTTGCTGCAAATGTTCCTATTTAGTTTTAGCGAAACTATAAAACAATTGAAGTCACCCGGCTATGAATGAAACTGCTATCGGACAAAACACACCAACTACCGACGATGAGGCGCTTCGTGAACAATACCTCTACATGGTGAAAATGACCGTTTCCCATGCATTGTGGGACGAAACAACGCGTCCGATTGATCCGAGGCGATCTCCCAAAAACTTTACGCGAATTTTTGCAACTACTGCTCTCAACCTGCTAAAGCCATTCAAACTCCGCCTGGTGTTAGATGAACCTGTGGATATTAAAAGCCGGGAAGAAGGGAAAATCTGGCCGGAATTTGCGCATACAATGATTGGAATCAAGCGTTTGGATAATCTCAAAAGGTGCGCTGAAACCGTGTTGCGCGAAGGGGTTCCCGGCGATTTTATAGAAACTGGCGTCTGGCGGGGAGGCGCTTCAATTTTTATGAGGGCAATTCTCATGGCTCATGCTGTTGATAACCGCAAAGTCTGGGTGGCTGATTCATTCAAGGGACTTCCGCCCCCTGATGCGGAGAAATATCCCGCTGATAAAGGCGCGGATTGGCATGAGCCAGAATATCTGGCGGTTTCACTTGAAAAAGTAAAAGAACACTTTTCAAAATACAATTTGCTGGATGATCAAGTTTGTTTTTTAGAGGGCTGGTTCAGGGACACGCTTCCGAAAGCTCCAATCGACAAGCTAGCCATACTCCGATTGGACGGCGATATGTATGAATCCACCATGGACGCCATTTCAAGCTTGTATCCCAAATTGTCCAAAGGAGGTTTTTTGATCATCGATGATTATGGAGCGGTTGAAGCATGCCGCAAAGCCATCACCGATTACCGCGCAAAACATAAAATCAATGATTCCATCCTACAGACGGATTCCCACGAATATTACTGGAGAAGAAGTTGATTTTGTTTGAGGGACGGGAGGGTTTGACTCAAATTATCCGGCATCGTTTAGTTAAGGAATCAATTGAAGAAAATTAGCATATCATTTTTGCGCACGCTGCATTCAGGAACGGACACGTTCGCAACCAGCCTCCGGCTTGCACCGAACCGTTTTTTGGGTCTCTCGCCCGGCAGGAATGTGCGTGTCGGCAGGAGAATCCGGTGGCCGCTCATGAACCTGCGCCAGATTGCGCTCGGTGAAGGCGTAAAACTCGGTTCAAACGGTTGGTTTTACATTCCCATAGCAAATCGTTCGGCACAAATCATCATCGGGCGTGGCACGGCCATTGGAGACGACTTTGCCATATCGTGCAACAATAACATAGGGATTGGAAATGATTGCCTGATAGGTTTCCGGGTTGCAGTTCTGGATTTTGACCATGTTGTTGGCCGGGGTATCCATCCTGTAAGCAGCGGCATTACCAAAGGCGAGCCGATTACGATTGGTGACGACTGCTTCATTGGCTGTGGCGCGGTTATTTTACACGGCGTAAAGTTGGGAAAAAATTGCGTCGTCGGCGCGAACTCCGTGGTGACAAAGTCTTTTGAAGACTTCTCCGTCATTGCTGGCACGCCAGCCAGACTTCTGAGGAACCTTGCACCAAATGGCGCTTGACGGGGGCGGCAGGCTGGAATAATGATATTTCAAATGATTCCATCACTTCGTTTTGTTTGTCTGTTTTTTCTGCTCGTTGGTTTTTTCCACCCTGTTCACGCCGCATCAACCAACAGCTTCCGTGTGGTGGCGGAATTGCAGGATGGCTCGCGCGTTGTCGGCAAAAGCGGCGACATAAATTTTGAATTCCGCTCTGGGATTTTGGGCGAATTGAAACTGCCGTTGGAGCAGATCAGTTCGGTTGAATGCCAGCCCAAAACCAATTCTGTGAAACTTAAGACCGCAAATGGTGACATTTTGGAGGTCACATTTACCATGAAAGAAGTCCGCGTTGACACCTCGTTTGGAAACATAAAAATTCCAGTGGATTCAATCCGACGCCTGCAAGTGTCGGCGGCAGGAATGTCTGGTAGAACTAAAATGGGTTTGGTTGCTCTGTGGTCGGGTGAAGGCAATGGCATAGATGCGATCAACGACAATACGGCCAATCCAGTTGGTGACGTTACATTCACCAGCGGGAAACAGGGACAGGCCTTTTTCTTCAACGGAAATAGTGCGTATTTACGGATTCAAGCAGGCTCTTCTTTGGATGTCGGCCAAGGCGGTGGATTTACCATCGAGGGCTGGATCAATCCAATCATCGCAGCAAAAAGTATGCTGATGTTTGAATTTGAAAGGGAGCTTGGGACAGCCAGTGGTTCAGATGTCGGCTTACAATTGGGAATCCATAGAACTCCACCAAATCAGATTGGCTGCCTATTTGCCAACATCAAGGATGTTGACGACGGGGATCACATTTTTTCCAGTTCTGCGAACCAACTGGTGCCGGGCACTTGGCAGCATTTTGCTTTGACTTACGAAAAGGCTTCCGGAAAGGCGATGCTCTATCTGAATGGCGTCGAAGTAGCGCAGGCAAACTTGGGCACTTTCACACCGCAAACCAGTTTTGCAAATTTGTTGATCGGCGCGCGGACAACATTTAATTCAGTGTCCAACCCTTCCGACGTTTTTTATGGAAAAATGGACGAGTTGGGCATCTACAACCGCGCGTTGTCCGCTGTGGAGATCCAGGCGATCTGCACGGAGGAAAACAACGGCGAACCGCTGCCGCCGCCAACGGCCGCGCCGCGCCGATTGCCTTTTGACGGCCCAGGGCAAAATTTCATTTCGGAATAAAACTGGTGCGGTCTTCGCTTACTTCTTCAATCCCTGTTTCACCTGCAATTCGGCGATGAGACTTTGGCCACCGGTGCCCTTGTCTTTGCCGCGCTGTTTGTAAGTCAGCACACCCCACGCATTGCCCAGCACGCTCGCCGGACACGCGAGCAGATGCCAGAGCCGCCGAATGTCGCCATCGCGGAAAATGCCGCGAAGCGTGTGCCACAGCGGGCCAAAAAAAGTGACGCAATAAACCGCCGCCAGCCACAACGGCACCGGCGGCTTTTCCTTCATCCAGTTCACCGGCATCTCCTCCTGCACGCGCAGGAAATGCACCGTCGCGCGGCGGCGTTTTTTCACAAAGCCCCACAGCGTTTGCACATAGTAATGATGCACGCCGCGCCCGCGAATCCGCAGCCATTCGCGCTGGCCGTTTTTCATCAGGAACAGCGCGACGTGCGTGTCCTGAAATTTTTCGTCTGCCTGAACCGATTGCAAATCCGCACGACGATAAACAAAACCGTTCGCGCCGAGCGGATAGGAAAAAGAGCCGTCCGGCAGCGTCCAGCGCTCAACATCGCCGTCGCGTGCGACCAGTTTTGGATTCGCGCTCATCAACCAGCAAATTGGATCGCTGATGTGCAGCAGCGCGGTGAGGTAGGCGCAAAACGAAGTCATTTTCGGCGACGGGAGATAATAACTTTCCACGCCGAGCGCCTGCGGATTCGCGGCGAGCGCCTTCACGGCCAGTTCGATGTAATCAGGATGGGTGATTTCGTTGTCGGCGTCCACGAAGACGATGTAATCGCCGGTGGCGTGGCGCAACGCGAGGCGCTTGCCTTCCTCCATGTTTTTGCCATCGTCGTCGAGGACGAGCGCGCCGTATTTCTTTGCGATGTCACGCGGGTTGTCTTTGGAATGTGCGTCGGCGAGGATGATCTCCATTTTTTCGCGCGGACAGGTCTGCCGCGCGATGGAGGCCAGGGCATTGTCCAGCAACGGCCCCGCATTGAGCGTCGGCATGATGAAGCTGACACGCGGCCATTGAAAATTTTCCGGACGGTTTGGCATGACGAGAAATTTAAGGGAATACGTTCAAATATATTTTCCCCCATTACCACTCAAATTTTATCAGTGTTTCTCCGGCTTATGGGCGCGAATCAGCAGATAATGGCCGCGATGTTTAATCGTCCTTTCTCTGCCTGGTTCAATCTGTCGGCCAACGGCAGGATGCTGATGGAACGTGCTTCCGTTTTGAACGAATAATGCAAAAACTAGCAACGGTGGGCTAGGGTCCTGACTTTATGGAGCCGGGCGAAACTCTGTAGAAATAAATTGAATTGAACGGCGATGAGGCATCCACGCCCGTGTCCACCCAAACCTGCATCGGCTGGGTCAAAATAATATTCGTCACCGTGACCCAGGAGTTGGGATCCGCCAAATTGGCGGTGCGCTCGATGATATAAGGGTAGCCCAACGTCCCGTTGATGCCCACGCCCGGGGACGAAGAAAGCGTGAAGGAAACTTGGGCATGAAGCTGGTAACTGGAAATGCAAATGACAACGATCCGCGCAATAAATGTCTTCATAATTTTGCCTTTGAGGAATTGAGTTCTTCGCCTGAATGAAACAACTTGAGGGCGCAGGCAAATTCCTATTATAAAATCAAATTATCCTGCCAATTGCAAGGGAATAGTATTTTCAATCAGCCCTGCTCGCCGCGCTGATGCCGTTTCATAGTGATGAGCCAGAAACAGAACAAAATGCCGAAGGCTAGGCCGGTGGCGACTGGCATGGTTTGCAGCAGGGCCGCCGGAGTTTTTTCGGTTTTCAACAGGGTCAATCTTTCCAGCAGAATCAGCCAGTAGGCCAGCCCCAGTCCGCCGTAAAGCAGGGAAATTTTCCACCACCGGCTGGCCAGCGACCAGAGCGCGAGCGATTGCAGCAGCCCGACAAAAACCATCGTGACGGCGAGCTGGCCGATCATGGCTTCAGCTTCCGGTGATGTCCGGCCCAGAAGGATTCTAACGCAAAGCCCGCGCAGGACATACAGCGCGCCCGCGCCAAACAAAAGGGCGACGACGTAAACTCCCAGCAGTTTCAATTGCTCGGCCACGATGTTCCCCGAACGCGCGCCGGAGCGGGACGTGAACAGGACGGCCAGCAACGGCGACACGGTGATCGGCAGCGCCGCCGCCAGCCGTTCGGCGATGTTGTAGGCGTCATTTTGCGTGCCGGCAAAAAATTTATTGGCGATAAGCAGATCACCCAGCGAGAAAAGATAACCGCCGCCCACACAGGCCGCGCTGACGATGAGGTAATAAACAAACTCACGGTTCCATGGCGAAACCGGCTCGCTGTGCAGGGAAAGTTCTTTTCGCCAGAAAAGCAGAATCAGGTTGGCCAGCAGCGCGAAAGCCGAGGCCAGCACGGCGGTTTCCGGCGACGGCCATTTCAGCGTGACAAAATAGCCGAAGCCAACCCGCAACAGCATCGTCAGCAGCCCGATGAACGCGAGCCGCTTGAACCAAGACAGCCCTTGACACATTGCTCCGACCAGCGCCGCCCACAAACCCAGCAGCGTGCAGACGAGCGTGGCCAGCACCAGTGTTTCGGGGTAATGGAAAAAACTGCTCAAGGGTTGGATGACCACCACGGCCAGCAACGAACCGGCGACGGTGAGACGGATCAAAAATTTCCGGCAGCCGGCCAGCAGACCCTGCAACCGCGCGTGGTCGCCACTGGCCTTAAAGTGGGCGATGTAATGCGCGACGGCAACCGTGGCGACCCCCGGCAGCAGCGCCAGCAGCGGCATGAGGGCATTGAGCGCGCTGTTGGCATGACCATATTGCCCCTGATCTTTCAAGTGCCGCGCCATCACGGCTTGAAAGGCCAGATTGCCCAGCCCGGTGACAAAACTGATGGCGGAAAAAATGATGCCGCTTTGCAACAGCCCGCCCGTTCGCGGCTGGTTTTTCACACGAACAATCCTTCTGGCCACGGAATAAAACGGTTTGTTGGCATCATATTATCACGCCGCATTGCGCGCGGCAGGGTTCAGCTTCCACGGGAGCAGGCTGCGGAAGCAAGCGGATTCTGCCGCCGGCAGCGGTGGTAATTGCTGGCAAATCAAAGCCGCGCCGGCTAGACTGCGCCGCTCTAAATGAAAAATGTGTTCGTCACCGGCGCAGCCGGTTTCATCGGCAGCAATCTCGTGGACCGCCTGCTCGCCGACGGCAAGTCCGTCGTCGGCTGGGATAACTTTTGCACCGGCCAGAAAAAATTTCTGGAAGGCGCGCTGAAAAATTCCAGTTTCAAATTGGTCGAAGGCGACAATCTCGATCTGCCCGCGCTGACGAAGGCGATGGCCGGTTGCGACACCGTTTTTCATCTCGCCGCGAATGCCGACGTGCGTTTCGGCCTCGAACATCCGGCGAAAGATTTGCAGCAAAACACCGTCGCCACCTTCAACGTCCTCGAAGCCATGCGCGCCAACGGCATTAAACGCATCGCCTTCAGTTCGACGGGTTCGGTTTATGGCGAGGCGGAAAAAATACCCACGCCGGAAGACGCGCCGTTCCCCGTCCAGACTTCGCTTTATGCCGCGTCCAAAGTTTGCGGCGAAGGCATGATTTCGTCCTATTGCGAAGGCTTCAAATTCGAGGGCTACATTTTCCGGTTTGTTTCCATCCTCGGCGAACGCTACACGCACGGCCACGTTTTCGATTTCTACAAACAACTGCTGGATCATCCCGACCGCCTGAAAGTTCTCGGCGACGGCTCGCAGCGGAAAAGTTATCTTTACATTCAGGACTGCGTCAGCGCCATGCTCCATGTCATGAATCTCGGCACGGCGAAAAAAACGAAGCACGGCGTTGAAATCTACAATCTCGGCGCTGATGAATACGTCCAGGTCAACGATTCCATCCGGTTCATTTGCGGCGCGCTTGGCTTGAAACCAAAATTGGAATACTCCGGCGGCAACAAAGGCTGGGTCGGCGACAACCCGTTCATCTTCCTCGACACGAAAAAAATCCGCGCCACCGGCTGGAAAACGTCGCTGACAATTGAACAGGGCATCGTCCGCACGCTCCGCTGGTTGCAGCAAAACCGGTGGATTTACGAAACGCGAAAATGAAAATCGTTCTCACCGGCAGCAGCAGCGGCATCGGCCAGTTCCTCGCGGAATCGCTCGCGAAACACGGCCATCAAATTTGCCGCCTCGCTCGCTCGCCCCAGAACGGCTTCAGTTTTCAATGCGACGTTTCCGACTGGAACGCCGTGCAGTCTTGCGCCGAAAAAATTTCTGTGAAATGGAAAAGTGCGGACGCACTTGTTTGTTGCGCCGGGATTCAAGAGCCGATTGGTCCGGCAATGGAAATGGATCCGCTCGCGTGGCGCAAAAATCTGGCGGTGAATCTGGACGGAACTTTTTTCGCCATCCGCGCATTTTATCCGCTGCTGAAAAAGTCGTCGTCGCGGGCAAAAATAATTTGCTTTTCCGGCGGCGGCTCGACCAGTCCGCGTCCGAATTTCGCGGCTTACGGCGTCGCCAAAACCGGCATCGTCCGCCTCGTCGAAACGCTCGCCGCCGAATGGCAGAGCAGTCCGCCGGACATCAACGCCATCGCGCCCGGAGCAATTTTTACAAAAATGACCGAACAGATTTTAGCCAGCGGCGCGGCGGCAGGAAAAAAAGAATTGGACGACGCGGATAAACTTTCCCGCGACAATTCCGTGAAGCTGGAAAAAGTTCTCGGCCTCGTGGAATTTTTGCTGTCGGAAAAAAGTGACGGCATCAGCGGCAAACTCATCAGCGCGCCGTGGGATCCGTGGCCGTCGCTCGCCGCCCGGCGCGACGAATTGATGAAGTCGGACATTTACACCTTGCGCCGCATCGTGCCGGAAGATCGCGGCAAAAAATGGAACTGACATGAAACTGCGTGTTGCACTCATCGGCTGCGGCCTCATTGGACAAAAACGGTTGAACTTGCTGCCGCCCGGCAGCGTCACGGTCGCGTGCGACACGCAGCTTGACCGCGCCAAAAAACTCGCCGCGCAAAGCCCCGGCTGCATCGCCACTGGATCGTTCGACGAAGCCGTCAGTTCACCGGACGTGGACGTGGTGATGATTGCCACGGTGAATTCCGCGCTCGCACCGGTTGCACTGGCGGCGGTGAAAAACGGCAAACACGTCCTTGTTGAAAAACCCGCCGGTGTCAGCGTGGCCGAACTCGAAGAACTTGAAGCCGCCGCAAAAAAATCCGGCGCGCTTGTCCGCGTCGGCTACAATCATCGCTATCATCGGGCGTGCCTGAAGGCGTTGGAGATTTTCCGAAGCGGCGTGCTGGGGCCGATGATGTTTGTGCGCGGGCGTTACGGCCAGGGCGGTCGCATCGGCTACGAAAAGGAGTGGCGCGCGGATCCGAAATTTTCCGGCGGCGGCGAGTTGATTGACCAGGGCGTTCACCTGATTGACCTCGCGGGGATTTTTCTCGGCGAATTCAAAACGGTTGAGGGCCATTTGGCGACTTATTTCTGGAAGATGCCGGTGGACGACAACGCGTTTTTAAGCCTGCGCAATGCCGCCGGCAACACCGCGTGGCTGCACGTCAGTTGCAGTGAATGGAAAAATCTTTTCAGCCTCGAAATTTATGGCCGCGACGGAAAGCTGCATTGGGAAGGACTCGGCGGCAGTTACGGTCTTGAGCGGCTGACGCATTACAAAATGCTGCCGCAGATGGGACCGCCGGAAACGACGGTCCATGAATTTCCGCGCGGCGACGAGTCGTGGAAAATCGAGATGGCGGAATTTTTTGATGACATCAAACTGAAGCGGACGCCGGTGCCGGGCTTGCGGGAGGCGAAAGCGGCGCTCGCGGTTGTTGAAAAAATTTATCAGGCCGGGGGAATTAAGGCCAGGCCGTGAACTGTTTTATTTCGCCAGCGATTTGCGGATCGCCTGCAATTCCTTCCGGTGCGCCCTGGTGGTTTTGGGATAACTCATCTTCAACGACTTCAACGCGTCGAGAACGATTTGCGAAATGATGAGCCGGGCGTTTGCCTTGTCGTCGGCGGGAACGACGAACCACGGCGCGTGGCCGGTGCTCGTCGCGCTCAAACAGGCTTCGTAGGCCTTCATGTAATCCTTCCAGAATTTCCGTTCAACGATGTCGGCCTGGCTGAACTTCCAGTTTTTTTCTGGCGCGTCAATGCGCGCGAGGAAGCGGCGGCGCTGTTCTTCCTTCGACAAATGCAGGAAGAATTTCACAACGCGCGTGCCGTTGCGATCCAGATGTTTTTCCAGGTCGTTGATGGAACGGAAACGGTGTTCCCAGAATTTTTTGCCGGCAAGCGATTCCGCCGGCAGTTCCCGCGCGTGCAAAATTTCGGGATGCACGCGCACGATGAGGACTTCCTCGTAATAGGAACGGTTGAAAATGCCGATGTGGCCGCGTTCCGGCAGGCAGCGCGTCGTGCGCCAGAGAAAATCGTGCTCCAATTCCTCCGCGCTCGGATGCTTGAAGCTGAACACCTGGCAGCCCTGCGGGTTGACGCCGGACATGACGTGCCGGATCGCGCCGTCCTTGCCGGCGGCGTCCATCGCCTGAAAAATCAGCAGCAGCGAATGGCGGTTGTCCGCGTAGAGCAGGCTTTGCCGCGCGCTCAATTCCTGGATGTGCGCTTCGAGGACGGTTTTGTAGTCCTCCTTCGATTTGTAAAACGGTTTCACCCTGGTCGGCCATTTTTTGAGCCGGACGGTTTCGCCTTCGCGGACGCGGAATTTTTTGGATTCAATTTTCATAATTTTTCATTGGCGCATTTGACCCGGCACCTGCCGCCCGGTTCAACCATGAACGATCATAGCAAAAACCTCACGGCCTTCCAATTTTTCTCCCGTCTCCGCCAACAGCATCACAGTTTGATGTTGACAGACATCATGGTTATAGGTATTATCACCGCGATGAAGAAAACCAACCCCAGTTTTTTGAACGGCGTCCCGGAGCTGCTGGTGCTGCGCCTGCTTTCCGGCCGTGAAATGTATGGCTATCAGATCGTGGAGGAAATTCGGTCTCAAACCGGAGAGGCTTTGTCTTTTGGCGAAGGCTGCATCTATCCCTACCTTCATTATCTGGAGGCGGAAAAACAGGTGAGCAGCCAGCGGCGTGAGGTGGCTGGCCGAAATCGCAATTATTACAAGCTCACTGCGCGCGGACGGAAACGGCTTGAAGAATTAACTTCCGAATGGAAGCGCGTTACAACCGGCGTCTCGTTGCTCATGGAGAATCAATATGCGGCCTGATTTCATTGAACAATTGCGACACCGGCTGCTGGAACTTGGCTGCCCAATGGTGCAGGTGCGGCGGCTGGTTCGGGAGGTTGCCGACCACCGCGAGGACTTGAAGCAATCCGCCTTGTTGGAGGGATTGCCCGAAGCGGATGCACAAGTCCGTGTGAACGCAAAGCTTGGAGACCCGCTTTATCTGGCCGAGCAACAGATGGCGATGCTGCGACGATCATCTTGGTGGGGGCGCCATTTTCTGATCAGCTTTTGTCTGCTGCCGCTTTTGATGGTTCCGATGCTGTGGGCGCTGCTCTTGTTCCTCGACTTATCCTTGGAATTCGCGCTGGGTTACGGTTGGGATGAAAAGAAACTTCACGTTGCCGCCGACAATCCGGCTGCATTTCATCATCTGGTTATTGCGGTTCACTGCGCTGACTTTGTCGCGATTGCCTTGGTGACGCTTCTCTTCTGCTGGCTGGCACGCCGGTCGGCTGTGAGTTTCAAATGGATGATGATCTCGTGCGGAATTTGTTCGCTATACGCATTAATTATCTGGGTTCAAATCAGGCCGCATAATTTTGCAGTGGGCGTCAGTTGGCATCCACAATGGATAAGAGCGGCGATTCCGCTCCTGATTGCCAGCGCAATTTACGGCTTCAAACGGAGAAAGCCCCGTGATTTCCGCGAGAAGCTGGCCGCATAGCGGCTTTGAACGACCACATCAACCAGCCATTCCTAACTTCCCATAACTTGCTCTGGCATCTGTCACGAATATTATGAAAAAAATCATTCCATCACTTCCCATGCGGCTTGCCACGAAGCTCATCGTGAGCGCTTTGACAATTCTCCTCGCCGGGTATGCGAGCGGGAAAGAACAGCCCGTTTCGCAACGCGGCTGGATTGGTGGCGAATATGCGCTGGCCAAACCGTCAACATTCCTGCTGGCGATGGCCCATTCACCGGGCACCGTTGGGGCTTTGCCCAAATCACTTCTCCATATTCAAAACGCCGCCATTCTGGTCACGAAACTCGAAACCAACGCGCCAGCCCGGCTGGCCGGATTGCGCAAAGGTGACTTTGTCTTGGAACTTAATCATCATCCGGTGACCCGGCTGCGGGATTTTTGTCGCATCATTGACCAAAGCGAACCCGGAACTTTGTTGGCCGTAAAAACCTGGCGCGATGGCCAGGTGGTGGAATATGCCGTGCCGGTGGGACGGGAGACATTTCGGAAAGGAGGCACGCTGTCGCTCGCTTTCCCTACCGTGGTGCATCAATGGGATCTTTGTCCCAATCCCGGTTTTTCCCTCGTCGTGCTGGGCTACGAACCGAATCCCGGCATCCGACATGAACTTGGAAACAACCGGGAAACATTCGACGATGAATGGACGGCTTATCTGGTGTTCGTTGAGCTGACTCTCGGAAAGCATATTTTATCACAAGAGCAGTAGGCCGCTTCGATGTATTCCGCTAAAATGGCACGGCCTGGTTTGCCGCGGCGATTGAAGCGGAGGACCGCAAGCTGCGGTTATATTCTTGCCATCATGTTTGAACCTCGCATAATAAATGCCCGATGATTCTCGGCGGTGCAACAAGCGCCAGAAATTTCTTTGGCATCATCGGGTTGGCAGGATAGCTCAGTCGGTAGAGCAGAGGACTGAAAACCCAAAGAGGTAATTTCTGGCCTTTTTTCGCGTTCGCTCGCCTTATCAAACCCTCGTAAAATATAGGTTTTCATTTCCCGCGTTTCCCGGCGTTGGCTTGCTATGCTTCCCAAAAATGACGTGAGGGATACAATGGAAGGATACAAAATCTTTGTATCCCATTTTGTATCCCGCTCGTTTTGAAAATTTGCCGTCCTGACTCAATTCTTGCTTTATTTTTCGTCCATCGTCTAATTAACGGCTGAAATGACTTGGACGGAATTCAAAAAGAAATGGTCGCGCTACCAAGGCAAGGAAACTTCCGCCTATCAAAGCCATTTCGACGACCTTTGCCGGTTGCTCGGCCAGCCGACGCCTAATGAAGCCGATCCCAGCGGCGCGGATTTTTTCTGTTTTCAAAAGCGCGTGGTCAAGGACGCGGAGCTTTTTGAAGTGGGAACACCCGGTGCCAGCGAGCCGACGGAGCGCGGTTTTGCCGACGTCTGGAAAAAGGGCTGCTTCGGCTGGGAATACAAGGGCAAGAAAAAGAATCTCGACGAGGCTTACAAGCAGTTGCAACGCTACCGCGAAGCCTTGCTGAATCCGCCGTTGCTCGTCGTCTGCGATTTTGACCGCTACATCGTCAAAACCAATTTTAACGGCACGGTTCAAGAGGTTCACGAATTCACCAATGATCAGATTGACCGCCCGGAAAATCTCCGCACGCTCCGCGCGCTTTTTTCCGAGCCGGAATTTCTAAAGCCGCAGCGCACGACCGCGCAAGTCACGGAAAAAGTTGCGGCTCAAATCGCCGCCGTCGCCAAGTCACTCCAAAATCGCGAAAGCGTCGAACTTGCCGACGCCAAATCGCGCAAAGAAGTGAACGTCGCGCAAAAGAAAAATCTTCGCATCGCCCGGTTTCTGAATCGTATCGTCTTTTGTTTCTTTGCCGAGGACACCGGCCTTTTGCCGAAAAATCTTTTCACGGAAATTGCCAAGACTGGAATTGACGATCCGAAACTTTTTGCCGAGACGCTCGAAAAACTTTTCGTTGTCATGGCGAAGGGCGGCACGTTTGGCAAAGACAAGATTCGTTATTTCAATGGCCATTTGTTTGAAGAAGCCAGCGTCTTTGAACTCACCGAAGCCGAATTGCGCCAGCTTGCCGACGCGGGCGAAACGGACTGGCAATTTATTGAGCCGAGCATCATGGGCACGCTTTTCGAGCGCGCCCTTGAACCGGAGCAACGCTCGCAACTTGGCGCGCACTACACCAGCGAAGCCGACATCAAAACGCTCGTTGAACCCGTCTTGATGCAACCCTTCCGGCGCGAATGGGCGAAAATCAAAGGCGAACTCGCCGCCGCCTACGCCAAAGGCAAAGGCCAGCCCGCGCAGCGCGAACGGCTGGCGAAATTTCAGAAATCGCTTGCCGCCGTCACCGTGCTTGATCCTGCGTGCGGCAGCGGCAACTTTCTTTACGTCTCGCTGCAATTGCTATTGGGACTCGAAAAGGAAGTCATCACGTTTGCCACGCAGCTTGGTTTTGCGTTCAAGCCGCAAGTGACCGTGCCGCAGTTGCGGGCCATTGAAATCAATCCCTACGCTTTCGAGCTGGCGCAGGTGTCCGTGCAGATCGGCTATTTGCAATGGCGGCGCGACAACGGTTTTGACAACGACCGCACGCCTGTTTTGCAAAATCTCGACGGCTTCCAAAATGAAGATGCGTTGCTCGTGCCGCATTTCCGCAACAAGGCCAAGACGCTCAAGGAAGCGCAGGCGGGCGAACACGCGGGCGACGACGCGCTGAAATTTTACACCGAACGCGAATGGCCGGCGTGCGATGTCATCGTCGGCAATCCGCCGTTTTTGGGCGGCAGCAAACTTTGGGAAGAACTCGGACGGCACTATCAAAAAGAACTTTGGAAAATTTACGAAGGCCGCGTGCCGGGCGCGGCGGATTTATGCTGCTACTGGTTTGAAAAATCTCGCCAGCAGATTGAAAAAGGAAAATGCAAACGCGCGGGCTTGCTGGCGACGCAAGCAATTCGTGGCGGGGCAAATCGTGACGTGCTAAAACGCATCAAAGAAACTGGCGACATATTTTTTGCCGAGAGTGACCGCGAATGGATTCTGGGCGGCGCGATGGTTCATGTCAGCATGGTTGGTTTTGATTGCGGTGATGAGACAGAAAAACGTCTTAACGAGATGACGGTGGTAAATATAAATCCTAATTTGTCAGCGACAGCGGACACTACAACTGCTGCCACGCTAACAGAAAATTTGGGGATTGGTTTTATGGGCAGTTCCAAGAAAGCCTCTTTTGACATTCCCGAACTCACGGCTCTGGAAATGATCAGGCAGCCAAATCCGACAGGTTTGCCAAATAGCGATGTTGTTCGTCCTTGGGTCAACGGGCAGGACATCACGCGGCGTTGGTCAGAGTTTTGGATTATTGATTTTCCGCCAAGCACGACGATTGAAGAAGCTGCGGGATACGCCGCGCCATTTGCCTATTCTGAAACAAACGTCAAACCAGAGCGCGAGAAAAACAAGCGGGCGGTTTATCGCGAGCGTTGGTGGATTCACGCCGAGCCACGTCCTGAAATGCGGGCAAACTTGGTTAAATGCAATCGGTTCGTAGTCACTCCAACGGTTTCCAAGCATCGCATTTTTGATTGGTTGAAACATCCGTTTCTTCCAGACCAGCAGCTTATTGCTTTTGCAAGAAGCGATGATTATTTTTTTGGTGTAGTCAGTTCGAGGTTGCACGAAATATGGTCGCTTGCTCAAGGCACGCAACTTCGTGAACGAGAGAGCGGGTTTCGTTATACGCCGACATCATGCTTTGAAAATTTCCCATTTCCGTTCGCAGATGATTTAGCCGAGCCGCTCGAAAATCTGGAAGCCGAATTAAATGCCGCCAAACATTACGCCCACATCGCCCTGCGCGAAGAACCAACGCCTTACCGTGTTTCCAAATCGGCAATCGTAAATCGTAAATCGCAAATGGAGGCGGTTGCCGCCGCCGCCCAAGAGTTGAACGCGTTGCGCGAACGCTGGCTCAATCCGCCCGAATGGACGGTGGAAAAAATTCTGGAATTTCCCGGCTCGGTCAACGGCGCATGGGCGCGCTACGTCGCGAAGCCGGACAAAAACGGCGTCGGCACGGTGCGTTACCCGCGCCTTGAACCGCGCGACGCCGATTGCGCCGCCAAACTCAAAGACCGCACGCTCACGAAACTTTACAACGAGCGTCCCGCCTGGCTGGACTTGGCGCATAAAAAACTAGATGCCGCCGTCGCCGCCGCCTACGGCTTCCGCGCCGACTTAACGGACGAACAGATTTTGGAAAAGTTGCTCGCCTTGAATCTTGAACGCGCGGCGGAGGAAACGAAAGCCGCGAAGGTGAAGAAGCCGAAAACGCAACGGGAAAAAAAAGCAGGCGAACTGGTTTAACCATGCAAACGGAATTACGCCAGTTCATCGGGTCGGCTCGCTATCACAAGACATCCGTGCTACGCGTGGCGGAATTGTTGCCGAAAGACGACGCGGCTCTGGATGAATTGATCGCCGAGATTGTCTCGGCGGCGAATCAAACGGAATTTATTTATGTCGTGATGGCCGCGCTGTCCACGGAACGCCCGGTGTCAGTCCGGCATCTGCCGCGCGGGGCGATGCTGATGCCGCACTGGTTGTTTCTGGGCTGGATCGCATGGCACATGACGAGTGAATTGGCGGAGCCATTGCTTGACGCGGTGCAGCATACGCAACTGGCGCGGGATGTGGAGGCAACGGCGTTATATGTCATCGCGGCATGGTGCCAGCAGCATCGCAACGGTGTCATGCCGGACGGCGTTATGGCGGCGGCGCGCGCTTTGGCGCGGATTAAATCCGCCGAAAAGACCGGCTTGCCGCAGATGATCCAGATGACAGCGACGTTGCGGGCGCTGGCGGCATTGACCCAAGATGCGTCTCTGACTGCCATCATGCTTCAGCATCAGGGCGAGCCGAGTGTGGCGGGAGTGAAGAAGTTCATGGCGGAGACGCTGGGGCAATTTTACGGGGAAGTGGTGGCGGGGGTCTTGCCGGACGCGCCCGCGAACACGCTGGCGGTCGGCACGACCATGCGCCGGGCGGTGGCGCGCATTGGCCGCAATGATCCGTGTCCCTGTGGCAGCGGGAAAAAATACAAGCATTGCTGCCACGCCAAGGATCAGGAACGGTTGCATCACTCGTCGGGGGTGGTCGGACAAACACGTGAGGAGGTGGAGGCCAGCCCGGAACAACATCTGACCGGGGCGCGGCTGGAAAAAACCACGGGAGCCGAGATGCTGCGGCTTGAGCCACGGAAAATCCCGAAGGAACTGGTGGTGCCCTATCTCATGCGCCTGTGCGGTTTCTGCCTGTTTGACCGGCTGGCCGAGGCATTTGAACAACGGGACTATTCGGAGGATTTGAATGAGGTCTGGAATTTTGCGCTGTTCCATGTGATGCGGTCGGGGCGAAGGGACATCCTTGAGCGGATGATCCGCTGGCGTCCCGACGCCGCCGAGAACGAAAAGCAATTGCATCCCGGCGCACGCCTGCTGCTGGCGCAGGGCGACCCGGCGCGGTATCTGGAGCGGCTGGAAGAATTATCCTTGGAGGCATTGCAGACGGAAGACTCCGAGACATTGGAAAAATTTGCCTACGGCGTGATGGTTTCCACCCGGCTGAAGGCGCTGGGAATTTTTGTTTCGCGCAGTATGTTGCCGTTGTTGAAGCAAAGAGAGTCCTCGTTCTTGTTCAATCAGATTCTCGAAGCCCGCGACAAACTGAACCTTTCGCCGGACGATCCATTCGGTGACATCGTGGACAAGCTTTTCGCCAGCCACGAGATCGAGAAGGAATCGGCAGAACTGCGCAAAGCCCGTCAAAACCTCGGCGTGAAGGCGCAGGAAGTGCGCGAACTGAAAGACTCGCTTGAGCGATTGCAAAAGGAAATTGTGCGCCGCGAACAAAAACGCGAAATGCGGATGCAAGCCGCGCCAACAGCCAAGTCCCCGCCAGTGGACGAACAGGCATTGAAGGAAATACGGCAGAAGGTGGAGGAGTTAAAATCCACGCTAAAAGAACGGCACCACGAACGGAATGAATTGCGGCGCGAATTACAAAAGGCGCACACTGATCTGGAAACATCCCGTCAAAATGCCGCGCCCGCCACACCGGAAGAAACGGAGACACCAGACCGCGAAGATGAATTGCTACTGCCGCAGGGCGTGCCGGAAGTCCACCCGGTGCGGTTGGTTGAGTTCCCGAAAAATTTTCAGCAAACGCTCGCCGGTTTCCCGCGTCAGGTCGCCCGCGCAGCTATCATCATGGCGGGACGGTTGGCGGCGGGCGAACCGGCGGCTTTCGTGGGAGCATTGCGGCTCAAGCAGGTGTCGGATGTGATGCGGCAGCGGATCGGTTCGGACTACCGGCTGCTGTTCCGACTGCATCCCGGCCATGTGCAAATCATTGACCTCATCAACCGGAAAGATTTTGACCGACGCATCAAGACGCTGGCTTGAAAGCTGCAATGGGCAGCAAGAGTGAGAAAATTGAAGCCGCACAAGTCCGGCGAATCATTTCCGCAATTGATGAAAAATGCAGGGACGTGGAATTTTGACCCTCCATGAATGAAGAATCTAAAAAAACTTTAAGCATCGCATTTACGGGAACCATCACGATTGAGCGGGAGACATTGGAGCAGTTAATTCGTGCTTTGCAAATTTCCAGCCCTTTTCCGGTGGTTGCGACGGTTCAAACGTCAGATGGAAATAAAATTCTCGGCGCAGTTCAAAAAATGGAAGATAACGGCAAAGTTCCCCGACTGGCTTTCACCATGAAGAAAACGGCGGAAATTTTGGGCGTTTCCTATATTACGGTGCATCGGCTTATTCAGAGGAGATTACTGAGAAGTTCGCTGGCGAGCCGGAAGAAAATTATCGCCGAGACAGAAATTGAACGATTTTTGAAGGACACAAGCCGGATTGTCTGACGCCAGCGTGAAATCGTGTGCGAACATTCAACTTAAAAAACGTGCGGTTTTCCGGCCTGATTATTTTCAATTCGCCGGAAACCGGCGGAAACCGCTGTATTCCGCCTGATTCCGCCGGAAATCCGCGTCCAAGCCAGATATTTTTTGTTTTCCATCAACGCAGTGATAAAGTCATTGCCAATGAATAAGGACAATGGAACTTCGCCCCATTTATTTTCACCGTTGACCATCAAATCCGTCACGTTACGCAATCGCATCGGCGTCTCACCCATGTGCCAGTATTCATCCGAAGACGGCGTGGCGACGGACTGGCATCTGGTGCATCTGGGTTCGCGCGCAGTTGGCGGCGCGGGACTGGTCATCGCCGAAGCGACGGCGGTTTCGCCGGAAGGCCGGATCACGCCGGGCGACGCCGGGATTTGGGCGGAAAAACATATTGAACCGATTGCGCGGATCAACCGTTTTGTGAAAAGTCAGGGCGCAGTGCCGGGAATCCAGATCGCGCACGCCGGTCGCAAGGCATCGGCGGCGCGTCCGTGGGAAGGCGGTGCATCTTTGGCGGATGACGCAGGCGGCTGGCAAACCGTCGCACCGAGCGCGCTCGCATTCGGCGGCGAATTAAAAAAAGTTCCGCGCGCATTGAGCGAGGCGGAAATCGCGCAGGTGCAAAAGGAATTTGTTGCGGCGGCGAAGCGCGCTCTTACCGCCAGTTGCGAGTTTTTGGAACTGCATTTTGCGCACGGTTATCTGGCGCATGAATTTCTTTCGCCGCTATCCAACCAGCGCACAGATAATTATGGCGGCAGTTTCGAGAATAGAATCCGACTTGTATTGGAAACGACGCGCGCCGTCCGCGCCGCATGGCCGGATAAATTTCCGCTGGCCGTGCGACTTTCATGCACAGACTGGACGGACGGCGGCTGGGACATTGAACAAAGCATTGAACTCGCGCGGCGATTGAAAATCGAGGGCGTGGATTTGATTGATTGCAGTTCTGGCGGCGGCGTGCCGGACGCAAAAATTCCCGTGGGCGCGGGTTATCAAGTCAATTTTGCCGAACGCATCCGGCGTGAAGCCGGAATCGCAACGGCGGCGATTGGCATGATTACCGAGCCGACGCACGCGGATGAAATCATCCGCAACGGTCGCGCGGACGTGGTTTTGCTGGCGCGGGAATTTTTGCGCGAACCGTATTGGCCGCGCATTGCGGCGCGGGCGTTGCGTCAAAAGGATTCATTGCCGACGCCGGTTCAATACGGCAGAGCTTGGTGAAGCATCATGGCTCGTCGTTTTGCTGATAAAGGCGGATACGTCCTTTTTCGACGATCCACAATTTTCCGGCGAGCGGATTTTGCTCCAGTCCTTTGGCAAATCTTTCGGCGTGGCTTTTTTGGGCAGGCGCAATACGGCGATGCCCGCGTATTCGCTGGGACGATAATCCAGCGGGTTCGCAAAATCCAAATCCAGCGTCACCAGCGCGCGTCCTTCGCGGCGGCAGGTTTCGATTATCGCTTTATCCGGCTCGGACTCCATCTGTTGTAACGTCACGGTGGAAACGTCGTGTCCGGCGGCGACAAGCATCATCCGTCCGCGCTCGCCAAGGTTTTCGTCCAGCTTGAGTTTCACGCGTGCGCTTCCAACGGAATATCCACATACCTTTCCCGCGACATTTCCGAGCCGTAAGCGATGCAGGCAAGGATGTCTTCTTCCACGAGTCCGGGATAATTTTCAAGAATCTCCGCTGCCGGTTCGCCTGCCGCGAGCAGATCAAGAATTAGCGATACCCAGATGCGATGCCCCCGGATGCACGGCTTGCCGCCGCACCGCTCCGGGTCAATCCAGATGCGTTTCAGCAATTCTTCGCGCGTCAGATGTTTCATAATGTTGTTAATCTAGCAGAATCACGCCGTTTTGACCACCCCTGCTTTCCGATTTTCCGGCTCATTCCGTCCAAGTAATTATTCCGTCCGGCGCGAAATGCAGCCAAGCGGAAAATCGTCCGTCCGGCGTTAATGCCGCATAAGCCGCCGTCTTGCCAAAACCAAGACGGTTCAAAGCCGCAACTGCGGCTGTCCGGTTTAGCGTGAGGGCACCGCGATGAAAAACGGTTGCAATATCATCCCGTGTAATAAATTTCCGTTTGATCGGCGGCGGTTGCGTTTGCGCCACGAATTTTGGGGTGGTGGCGGCGGCGGCAGGCACGGGCGCGGAAACTTTAGCGGCGGGCGGAATGGATAGCGGCGGAATTATAGGCGCGGGCGTCGCAGGAATAGGAACGGCGGCAGGTTTGACCAGAATTCCCGCCGGAATTGGGCGGAAAGCAGCGGTTTCCGTCTCTTTCCAGGGGTTTTCCGTTCCGGGGTTCGCTGGCGTGGTTTCCGGCTTTTTTTCCGTGTCGTCGCCGGAAAAAATCCATTTTAACGCCGAGAAAACCAAGAAGCCTGCAAGCAACGCGGGCGCAGCTTTTGCAATTAGCGGAATTGTTTGGTTTCCATTCATATTTTAATAGCGCGGAATAATTTTCCACGGTGAACAAAAGAAGCTTGTGGAAATAACGCGTGCATCCTTCATGGAGTGGTCATATAAGGAAGAAAATCAGCCGCCAAAAATAGTTTCTAAAAAACTTTTGGGCTTTTCCGTGACGTTAAGCTTTGGGCGATATTCTGCAATCATGGCGTTTTGCAAATCAAGGGCGCGGTTGGCCGGGCAGCGCACAACCGCAACTTCAACTTTTGATGCCGCGAATGTCGGACCGGCAGTTTTGCCCGTCCAATGTTGAAAGTGGCGAAGCAAAGTTGCGTAAAGCCTGCCCGTGTGCGATTCGCCGCAATAAAGCACTGCACCAAAGAAGCCCGGCTCGCGGATGACATACACGCCAGATTTGCCTTTCAAATTCCTAACCCACGAAGCGACGGCACGGCCTTCTTTCACGGGTTTGAATTCAAGTGACATAGTATATTCGTGTTGACGCTATTCGGTGACGATGGACTCCTTCAGGAAGCGTTCAATCTCCGTGCGTGGAATCACCTTGTTGCGGATGGCATCGGACGCGCGCATTTTGCCGCGTTTCAAGAGCCTGTGAACGGTGATATAACTCACGCCCAAAATTTCCGCCGTCTCGCGCATGGTGAAAGCGAGCCGGGGCAGGGGATCGGTGTTTGCAGTTTGGTTTTGCGATGCTGTGGCCGCGTTTTGGCTGGCCTCAACTCGCCCGGTGTTGGTTTTAGCTGCATCAATCATGCAGCAAGATTATCGCGGGTGACGATTCTTGTCTTGGCACTATCAAAAAACCACTAGACCGGATTGCGGTTAGAACTAAATCCCGGCCTTTCCCCTTCGGTGCTGGCCTAGATTTTGGATTTAGGTTTTCGCCACTGGTTTTGAAATTCAAGTCCAATGTCTTGGCACACTTTACGAATTTGCCGTGTCTCAATTCCAGTAGGAAAAATTATTTTACCTACACGGTCTTTTGCCGTTAAAAGCAATTTGTGCAGATCGCCTGTGCTGCGCATTTTGTTCGCCTTTTTCATTTCTTCGATCTGACGCCAGCGTGTTAAAAGCACTAAAAGTATTTTCAAGCGCACTGTTGGTTGCTCCATTCTTTCGCGTGTCAAACTTGATTTGCTTCTTCCATCAAAAAATGCTTTTGATTTTTCTGGTTCTGATTCGCTGGCGCTCCGTTTCATCATTTTGATAAGTGGGGCGAGCGCTTTTTTTTCCTTGTCACTAGCCCAGAGCCGAGGCGATACGGGTTTATTCATAATTTCTTCTAGCAAGCCAATGACGTTTCCAGACAATTCCAAAGCTAGTAATGAATCTATTTCCACCTGTGAATCAAACTGTGAATTTAGTAAATCTTCAAAGCCGATTGCTTTGAAAAAATTCTGTGAAGCTCGTTTTACCCAATCAGGAACATCATAATTTGTTCCTGGGAGACCCGAATAAATTCCTTCAAGAGATTTAGCTTCTGCCGAATTTCTCGAAGCCAACAACGAACTCACTTTATTAAGCACGTCAGATTTTGTTTTTCCTGAAAATATTTTTATACAGGTGGGAATTTTATACGCCGAGGCGCATTTTTGCAGAAGCGCGGGTGTTGGCTCCGCTGTTTTACGGCGTGGTTTTGTTTTCATGCTGACAGTTTTGTCGGGATTGGCTCACTGCCAAAAGTTACCTTTTGCGCCATTGCTTGTGAATGTTCACGGCGCAAATGTCCATATATTTTCAACGCCAACATTCCGCCGTCGCTGTGTCCAAGCCAGCGGGCAACCGTTGGAATGTCAATCCCGGTTTCAACGCATCGCGTTGCAAAAAGATGTCGTAACGAATGGTGCGTCAGCCGGGCGCAACTGACATTCTTGCACGCTCTTGTCAGCGCGCCCTGACATTCAGAAACCTTGCAAATACTGTCGTCCGGTTGCGGTTGCTGTTTCTCATGCAGACGTTTAAGCAACTGTTGCAAGGCAGGAATCATTGCAACAATCCGCGCCAATGCCGTGCCGCTGGTTAAGCGGCGTTTAACAGAATGGACTATGATCTCGTTTTTTTGCCAGTCCACATCCCGCCAAAGGGCTTGTTTCATTTCGGCAACCCGGCAGCCGGTGAAGCTCAAAAAGCGAACCAAGTCGGCGCAATCTTTGGCTTGTGCCGCGCCGGATGTTTCAATCTGCTTTAACAAATTGTCAAATTGTTCTGTCGTGGGAAGTTCTAGCGGTTTAGAACGAATTCCAAGCCGCTTGATTTTGTATCCGTCATTTGCATCCCGGCCTAGACCGGCCAGCGTGAAAATCTGACGCAACACGTTTAGAGAATTGTTGAAAAATTGAGGTGCATACAATACCGCGTATCGTGCCGCCCAATCTCGGACTTCCTGTTCCTTGATTGTATCCACTTTGAGCTTGTCCAACCCCGGCCAAGATTTGAGGAGGCAATTAACACAACGAAGCCGATAAACTTTGCTCAATTCCGCCAATGTGTGATCGGAATTTGTTTGCTGTTCAAATTTCAGCCGTCCATCGGCAAATGTGCCGACAACCGCCTTTGGCTTCCGCAATAATTTTAGTTTGTCCGGCAGGAGCAGTTTCGCAGTAGTAAATACGTCCGTATCAAGCGCGACACGAACCGGCTTGCCTTTAACCTTGCACCGTGCGTAATATGTCCCCGCAACGACATATTGCAGCAGGTTTGGAACTTTCGGAAACGATCTCCATTTGCCGTCTGCGGATAAGTTGTCGTTGCGTTTGATTTTGGGAACGCATTGCGCTCCTGTGGCGGTTTGGTTTGTAACGTCCGTTATCACAATAAAGATGTTACGGGATATAAAGACGGGATGCAATAGTAAAAATGAAGTGCCTAAAAAGTAAATAAAGTGTTGTAATTGCAGTATGATGGCAGGATAGCTCAGTCGGTAGAGCAGAGGACTGAAAATCCTTGTGTCGCCGGTTCAATTCCGGCTCCTGCCACCACTTCAAATTTACCCAATAAAATCAATGTGATTATGGATTTCCTAAAAACGTCGTCTTGGCACGCCGATTTCAATTTTTTGACCATGCGGCGAGGACGTTGTTGGTCGTGAAGGTCAGGCGCAGTTTGCTTTCGTAATAGCCCGGCCCGGTGGTCTGCACAAAACCGATGCCGCCGGAACGGCCGTAAAATCCCGTGCCGATGGCGACGCTGCTGCCGTTGCTGTAACGCGAAATCCATTCGTCCACCGTCCGACCATCGGTCAGTTTCGCCTGCTTGTCCGGCGGGCCGAGTTCCCCGACGGCCTGATCAAAAGTGTAAGCGCCGATGCGCGCGTTCCAGTCAATCCGGTGCGTTGCGCAGCCGGCAAATAAAATTGCCATCGCGGCGGACAGAAAAACTTTCAGGGCGAAATTCGTTTTCATGGGAGAAATTTAATCCGCGCCGGGCAAAGTGCAAACGGCAATTCACTTTTCGCCGGTGGTGAAGCCGGCGACAACCGGCCGGTGATCCGAGCCGGCACCCCAGTTGGCAATCGCAGGAATGTAAGTTTCGTCCTCCAGCCAGTTTCGTTTCATCGCGGGACTCAACAAAATGTAATCAATCCGCGAGTAAGTGTCGTCCGCGCCATAAAAATAAGTCCACGCAATGTTGCGCGGCTCGAAATACGGCGGTTCGGTGCGTGCGTTGTCGCCGTTGCGCTCCGCCGGGCGCGTATCGGTGAGCTTGAATTTTCCGCGCCCGATGATTTCTTTTATCGAGTCGGAATCTTTCGTGTCGTTGAAATCGCCGAGGACGATCAGTTTTGCGTCCGGGTTCGTCCTGAAATGTTCGTCAATGATGCCGCGCAGAACTTTTGATTCTCCAAGCCGCTCTTCGGCTTCGTCAACGCCTGGCGTGACCAGCTTCGATTTCAAATGCGCGGCGATGAGCGTGAAGGTGAAATTCGTCGCCGCCTGAATTTCCACTTCGGCAAATCCCCGGCTGACGTGAAAACGTTTTCCATCCAAAAGAAATTCATCGTTCGTGTGCGGATGCCGCGCGACGATGGGAAATTTGCTCAACACGGCGACGTGGATGTTCGTGTCCGCGCCGCTGACGTGCTCCCAAAACGGAAAATCCTGTCCGTCGGCCTTGAGCGAGGCGCACAATTCCAGCAGCGCGTTTGTCGTCCCCATTTCTTCGAGCGCGAGCACGTCGGGCTTCATCGCCTCAATGCTTTCGCGGACTTTGGCCCTGGCCCCGGCGGATTTGGCGGAGTGCCGCGATTCGGTCGGCTGATCGAGATAGTTTTCGACGTTGTAAGCCGCGACGCGAAAAGTTTCGGCCAGGGCGCTGGAATAAAATAAAACTGCGGCAGCGAAACAAACTGCAAACCATTTGGGCATGATCGGAAAATTTCTGGAAGATTTGAAATTCAACATTCGTTGCCGCCAATTCAGCCGTTTGTCATTTGTTTGATTTGCCTGACGAGCCAGGGTTTGATTCTTCCTGCAATTTCTGGAGCAACGGTGTCCTGCGCTTCAATTCTTCTTCGAGTTCACTTGCATCCTTGGCGTTGTGAATCACGGTCGGGCGCAAGAAAACCATCAGTTCCACTTCCGACGTGGTCTTGTCCTTCTTTTTGAAGGCCCAATCAATGATCGGAATGCTGCCCAGAATTGGCACCTTGCGAATCACCTGGGAAGTTTGTTTTTGGATGATGCCGCCGAGCAAAAGCGTCTGGCTGTTTTTGGCGGTCACCTCCGTGCGGAAATTGTCGGTGTCAAAAACGTCGCCGCCCAGCACCGTCGTGCCGGAATCCACCGTGGAAGATTCGGCGTGAATTTTCAACTGCACGTCGCCGTCGCTATTGATGTGCGGCGTGACTTCCAGAACGACGCCGACATCCTTGTAAGTAATGCTGGTGTTCTGCGAGCCGACTGAAGAAACCTGCGTGTTTTGCGGCACCGGCACTTCCTGGCCGACAAACAGCTTGCCCATTTCATTGTCATCAATCGTAATGCTGGGTTCGCCCAGCACCGTGGCATCCGTGTTTTTGCGCAAAAACTGGACGAGGAAATCAATGTTGAGCGTGCTGCTCACCATGCCGGAGCGGAGGCTGGCCAGCGTTTGCAACACGGTTCCAGCCGTGTTGTTGGCCGGTGTGTTGACCGTCGTCGTTCCGCCGAAGCCCTTTTGATAATTGCCGCCGGTGCTGGCGAGAATCGAATCTTCATAATCGCTCGCCGTAAAAACCTGGCTGCCGTCCGGCGACCAGCGGACGCCGAGCTTGTCCAGATAATCGCTGGAAACCTGGACGATGCGCGCTTCAATCGTGACCTTGTCCGACGGCGCGTCCACTTCCTGAATCAACTGCAAAATTTGCGGAAAGAAATGGACGTTGGCGGAAATCAGCACGGCGTTGCCGCGCTGGTCGGAAACGCAGCGGACCCGGCCAATCAAGTCGCTGACCGACCCCGTCCCCGATGAACTATGGTCGTCTGACGAACGCGTGGCGTCCGGCTGGCCGCCGAGCCACGAATAATAGACGTCCTCCTTGGTGTCCTGCGTGATGTCAAAGCCGGTTTGATCCGCGCTGGTCTGGGGCGTTTGCTGGTTGGGTTGGGTCGTGTTGTTTTGATTTTGCGCCGCCACCGGACGCAATGCCGGCGAGCCATTTTTGGCGAACAAGACGTTCATGCTGTTCGCCACCGTGTCCGCCTTGGCGTATTTCAGGCCGATGCGCAGCGTGCTTTCACCCGCCTGCGATGGCTGGTCGAGCTGCTTGAGCACGTTTTCGATGACCGCCAGGTTTTCCTTCGAGTTCGACGTGACAATGATGGCGTTGGCATAAGGTTCGCTCGTGATGCGAACTTTTCCGTAAAGACGCCCGGCGTCGTTGTTGCCGGAGGAGCTGTCGGAGTCGGAATCACCATAATAATAGTCATAATAACTCCGCTGCTGCGTTTTTTTCAGGAACAATTCGTTGAGCACGTCCTCCATGTCCGAGGCGCTGACATATTTGAGCGGATAAATCTGCGGCGCGAGGCCGTCGTCGGCAACCGGTTCGTCCAGCTCGGTGATCATTTTGGCCACGCTGTCCATCTGCGCGGGCGGAGCCTGGATGATGACGGCGTTGCGGCGGCGGTCCGCCACCACGCTGAATTTTTTTGAACCCGTATCCGGTGCCGACGAGTAATAAATGGTATAGCGCGATCCGCTGTTATTTTGGCTCGCGTTCAAATCCTGCAACTGCTTGGCCACGTCCTGCGCGTCGGCGTTTTTGAGAATGAACGTCTGTGTCGTTTTCTCCTGCGCGTCCTCGGTGTCCATCATCGCCACCAGTTTTTCAATGGCGCCGAAGTCCGCCAGGTCAGAGAACACGATCAGCGAATTGGAACGGTCATCCGCCACCACGTCAATGCCGGTCTTGTTCCCGACCTTCCCGGTCATTTTTTCGTAAAGCGGCTCAACCTCCTTCGCCAGTTGGTCCGCCGCGATGTGTTTCAGGGGAATGACGCGCACCGCCACGTCTTCCGGATGTTCGCTGTCCAGCGCGTCAATCAGATCGTCCTCCACGCGCAGGTTGTCATTGTAGTCCGTGACAATGATTTGGTTCGCGCTTTGATCCACATCCACCGCCCCCTTGTCCGACAAGGCCGTCTGGATGCGCTCCTTGACATCCGCCGCCTGAATGTGCTTGAGCTGGAAAACTTTCACCAGCAATTGCCGTCCGGCGGGAATGTTCGTCAGCGAACCGCTCACCACTTCGGGACTCATCTGCGGCTCCTTTCCTTCCGGCACGATGAGAATGGAATCGCTCAATTCAACCGCCGAAAAACCTTCCATCGCCAGCGCGCGATAAATCATGTTGATCGCTTCGCGCACCGGCACTTTTTTCGAACTCATGATCGTCAACTGGCATTGCACCTGCGGACTTTTAATGACCGTTTTGCCCGTCGTTTGCGCCAGCCATTGCGCCACCATGTCCACGTTCGCGCCCTGAAAACTCAACTCAATCCCGTCGGCGGAATTCGTGGAAGTGCCGGCGTTCAACGGTTCGCCCGGCACCCACGGCCCGCCGGAACTTTTCGGGCCGGAACCGCCGCCGGGCGACGGCGCGGGCGGGCCGCCGTTTGGCATCACGACGCCCGGCGGCATGTTTTGCGAAGTGATTCGCACCTGGGCCGTCGCCTGTCCGGCGACGCCGAGCAGAACGGCGGTCAAAAAAAAGATTCGCCGGAATTTTGCCCGGCCAGCCGGCGCGTTGATGAAGTTGGATGTTTTCATTTTGTGATTTTGTCTTGGTTGGAAAGCAAACTGTCGCCGCCGTAGCCGTCAAAGATCGTGAGTTCCTGTTTTTGTCCGTTCTGTTCCACCAACACCCGGTTGATGCCGATCTTCAGCAGTTTCAAATCGCCCAGCGAATCGCCCGCTTTCAACAGCCCGGTCTGGCCGCTCGCCGTCCGCACAAAGGCCGTTTCGCCCGCGATGCCCAAAAGCCCCATCGGCATCGGGTGCATGACGGGCGCGAAAATTTCGCTGTTCACGATCTTGTCCACGCGCGCCTGAATTTCCGGCGGCAGCTTGGGCGCGTTCCCCGGCATTCCCGGCATTCCTGGCATCATCGGCACTCCGCCGAAATTCATTCCGCCCGCCATCGCCATCGAAGGCGGCAGATTATTTCTGGAAATTTTCGCCACGCCGCCGGCAACCGGATTTGTTCCCGCAACCGGATTGTTGTTCGTCGCCGTTTGTGCCATCACATTGGTTGAAACCAGATTGGTTCCATCTTTTTGAGCAGTCGCCGAATTGGTTGAAACGGATGTTTTGACATTGGCGTCAGCGGCGTCAGGCAAATTCGTTGGTTCCGTTTTTAACCCGGACGACAAACTGCCGGTTGAATTTCCATTTGTTTCCAGCGTCGGCGCGGCCGGAATTTTCGCCCCCGCGAGCGGGCTGTTGCTGGTTGCCGTTTGCACCATGACGTTGGTTGAAACTAAATTGGTTCCCGCATCAGTTTTGGCCGCCAGCAAATTGGTTGAAATGGATGTTGTGATTTTGCTGGCGGCAGTGGCGGCTGAATTCGTTGCCGCCTGTTTTAATTTTGATGCCGGCCCGGCAGCTGAATTCGCATTTGTTTCCAGCACCGGCACGGCTGGAATTTTCACGCCCGCGAGCGGATTGACCTGAAAACCGGCGTGGACAAGCTGCAGCACAACCAGCGCGGCGAGCGTCAGGCAGGCGATGCGCAAAATTTGTTCGGAACGGTCACGCATGGGGCGCCTCCGCTTTTTTCCACTGTTCAAAATCCAGCACGATGATCGTGACGCTCAACTTGATCTGCCCCGGGCGCATGGCATCCGCCGTGATTTGCACCGAATCAATCAGCAGCGGATAACCGAGCAACGGCAGCCGGTGCAGCAGCGAAATCACGGACGCAACCTGTCCCGAACCTTCAAATCCGATCGTCGCCAGCTCCTTGGCCGAAGAACGTCCCGCCGATTCGCGGATCGCGCCAAGCTGAACGCCGCCGCTCATCGCCGCTTTTTGGATCGCCGCGCTGGCGTCGGCCACGATTGAATTGGTCGAGAGCTTCGCCGGATCAAGCTGGAAATCGGCCATCAATTTTTTCACCACGGCCGCCTGGTCCGCATTCAGGCCCGTTTCCGTCTTTAACTGCCGCGCCTCGGCGACCATCTGGAGATAATCCGCGCGCCGGTGCGCAAAAAATTTCCAGACCTTGCTGCCGCCAAACAACACAACGCAGATCGAAAGTAAAATCGCCGCGTAGCGGATCGTTCGTTTTTCACTGGGGCTTAAAGTGCGCATGAAATTCAAGATTTTGGAATTTTGGACGTCGCCGGCGGAATGACGGCACCGGCAATGGAATTTGTTTTTTTATTTTCCTCTGGCGACGGAGTGACTTTCACCGCCGCGCGCGTGGCGGCGGGTTTCCATTGCGCCGTCATGCGCACGTTCACCCTCGGCTGGTTCTGGACCGGCGTCTGCTCCTCCACGGTGATGTTGGCAAAAAAGCCGGACTCAATCAGCTTCGCGCGAAAATCCATCACCTGCTGCGCATTTTGCATCGCCGCCTTCACCGTGATGTCGCCGTGCTGGTTGAGGGTGAGCGAATCCAGATGCGTGCCCGGCGCCGCCGCCTTGGAAAATAAATAGATCGCGTCGAGATACGGCGGCTGGTTTTGCTTCAACGATTGCAGAAAATTCAGTTCCGGCTCCACCACCG
>Ga0209483_1000289_pt1 | contig 46404 bp, 46 predicted proteins | sample NGEPerA_FD_184508 | JGI IMG/M metagenome (GOLD analysis project Ga0209483, IMG submission 184508) | Arctic peat soil microbial communities from the Barrow Environmental Observatory site, Barrow, Alaska, USA - NGEE PermafrostL2-A... | ecosystem: Environmental > Terrestrial > Soil > Wetlands >...
GTGGGGCCGCTGCCGGCCGAGGTCCAGCATTACGTGAATTTCGCGGAGGGAATCGGTCCGAACAGCAAGAACACAGAAGCCGGAAAGGCACTGGTGAAATTCTTCGCTAGCCCGGCCGTAGCGCCGACGTTGAAGGCCAAGGGGATGGAACGGCCCTAAGGGGCGAGAAAGCCCGCTTTCAGCCCCGCACGGTCGACTTCTTTGCCGCGCAGATAAACCTGCGCGATCTTCCGGGAATTCGTGATGTTATCCAGAGGATTCGCGTCGAGCACGATGAAGTCGGCGCTCTTGCCCGCGGCCACCGTGCCGAGCTGATCCATCTTCAAGATTCCGGCCGAGGTTTTCGTTGCGGCCGTGATCACCTGATTCGGAGTCATGCCGGCCGTGACCATGTCCGCCAGCTCCTCGTGGTCGGTCCAGCCGACGGTGGTCCCGGAGTCGGTGCCGAATCCAATCCGGGCGCCGGCGTCGTTGAGCTTTTTCAGATTGCGGGCTTGTACCGCGAAGAAGTCGGTCGCCTTCTTCACGTCGGCGGGCGAGCGATTTTGGAATGCATCGGTCAGCCGCTTGATCTCCGCCGCCGGAACAGTTTCGGCGAGCCACGCCGGATCCTGCAATCCCGTCCCGATGTCCGGAAGATTGGGAATCACGAAAACGTTCGGCCGGTCCTTGATCAACTTCATGAATTCGTCGTCGATGTCCTTGTCGCGGACGCCGTGGGCGAAGCCGTCGATGCCTGCGCGGAGCAGCTCCTTGGCGTCGGCCAGATAGTAGATGTGCGCGACCACGCGAAGACCATGCTTGTGCGCTTCATCGATAATGGCGCGATACAGCGGCGGCGTCAGCTTGGGGACGGTGCCGTTGCGATCATCCACCCAGATCTTGACCCAATCGACTTTCTTATCCGCGAGTTCCTGCACGGCCTTCCGGCCGTCGGCTTCCGTGTCGATTCCATAGGCCACAGGCTTCCAGTAAGGCTGCCCGGGTCCGGCGTTAGGACGGCCCATGCCGCGCCCGGCGGTATGAAAGAGAGCCGCATCGGGAACGGGATTAGCTCGAACCTCATAAGGCGTCTCTCCCGGGTCGATTCCCATGCTCTGGGTCGCGGCGACACCGTAGTAAGCCAGGCGATGCAGATGATCGATGAGGTTTTCCTTGGTGTAGGTGTCCTTGTCGATGCGGCCGGTTTTGATAACCGCCCAGCCCAGGTGCGTGTGCGTATCGACCAGCGCGGGCATCACGGTTTTCCCGGTCAGGTCGACGCGCGTAGCGCCGGCCGGAGCCATGATGCCTCCCTTACGCCCGACAGCGGTGATCTTCGCGTTCTCGATCAGGAACGCCGAGTTTTCGATGGGCGCGCTGCCGTCGCCGGTAATGAGCCGCGCGCCTTCGAATAGAGTCGCGGAGCCGTCGGGCGATGGGGCTGCCTGGCGCGAACAGGCCGCCGTTAGCAGGCAGCCTGCAAGTAGTATTGAAAGGCGCATGGATTACTTACCGACAACCAAAATCGAAAACGAATCCGGCACCATCTGGCCCCGGCCACCACGGCCCCGGCCACGTCCCCCCGGCGGAGGAGGCGTGGTGGGCGCGGCGTACTCCGCGGCGATGATCAGAATGTGACCCGTCTTGCGATCCAGAGTCAGCGTCTTGCCTCCGGTCATAGTCTGTAGCGTCTGTTCCGGCTCAAAAGTGGTGCGATTCTTTTCCTTGACGATGGTCAGAGTCCCATCGCCCTGCGAGCTGAACGCTTCCATGGTGCTGGAATTGAAGATCGCGCCATCGGTTCCCTGACCGATGGGCAGGCTGGTGATGATGTTACCGTTGGAGGCATTCAGAATCACCATGGCTTGCGGGTTGCGGCAGGTCGCGAACAGGATGTTATTCTTCACATCCATCGCCAGCCCGGCGCATCCGCCGCCCTTGCCCTGCAGATCGTAGTGCGCGGTCACCATCATGGTTTTCGCGTCGACCACTGCAATGCTGCCTTTGTCCTCCAAATCGACGTAAATGTGGCCCTTGCCGTCCGAGGCGGCCTGTTCCGGTTGCCCGCCGAGGTCGATGGTCCCCAGTACCGCTCCGTCGGCCGCATTGATGACGGTGGCGTTGGGCGCGATGTGACTGAACACGTAGACGCGATTGTTAAACGCATCGTACAGAATGCCGTCGGGACCGCCCTGCACATCGATGGTCTTGATGGGCATCAGGGTCTTGCTGTCCCACATGCTGATGGGCCTGCTGGTTCCGAAACCGTGGCCGGACTTGGTGGAAACCGCGACGCCGCGCGCGTTGGCGTTCGGAATTTCGCCCACCGACTCAAGCGTGTCCAGATTGTAGACGGTAATCCGCGCAGGGTTGCCGGTTCGCGGGATATAGAGGCGTCGCCCGTCGACATCCGCATAGACGTAGTCAAATCCACCGGTCCCGCCGACCTTGGCCGTCTTGAGTACCTTATAAGGGCCCTGTTGTGCCCATCCGGTAAGTGCGAGCGTCAAGATCGCAATGAATACGAGATAAATTCGTCGCATGAAGTTTTCTCCTCGGTCGCCAGTCAGTATACACCCGTGCGTTATCCGAGCGACGCCGCGGGCATGGAGAGGAATGCGTGCATGGCGTGCCAGAACGTCTGGCGATGCAAGCCGAACACGACGGAGTGCGCCATTCCCGGAAGCACCACCAACTGACGGTCGCCGCTGGGGAGCTGCGAGAAGAAATCGGCCAAATCGCTCATAGTAGCGATGCCGTCATATTCGCCGCGGAGCAGCAGCACGGGCGCGGTCACACGCTTGGGATCCACCAGGGGCAGGTTCGCCGTCATGTCGAGGTACGTGCCGGTGGGCACCTGATCGCCGAACTTCAGTTCCTCGTCAACGAGAAATTCCGCGATGGCCGGATCGGTGGTGCCGGATTTGTCGCGTGTAAAGATGCTGCGGATCATGGCGCGATCGCGCAGACGGCGGTTGTGGGTGCGGTAGTAGTCCAGATTCTTGGCGCGCTCGGTCAGCGTCGGAGAATTCTCGCCCTTATAGGTGAAGGCTGCCAGGACCAGGCGATCCACGCGGGACGGTTCGGCCATGGCGTACGCGCCGGCGCGCAGGCCTCCCGAGGATTCGCCGAACAGATGTACTTTTTGCTGGCCGGTCTCTCGCGCGATCACTTCCATGCCTGCCTGAATGTCTTTCACGCCGCTGGCGATGTCGGAATTGCTCTGAGTTTGGCTGGACCGGCCGTAGTTTTCGTGATCCATGGTCCAGACGTCGTAGCCGAGTTCGGCGAAGATATTCATCACCGAGTATTCGCCTTTGCCGGGCGTGGCAAGATCGAACGACGAGCGGCTGGAATTCGAAGACCCGTGAATCAGCAGCAGCACCGGCCGCGTTTTTTCACCCGTCTTAGGCGGCGTTGGTTGTGGCGATGTCCGTTTGCGGAACATGTACAGCTTCACGCTGCCCTTTTGCGCCCAGTACTCGTTCGACCAGAGTTTCGGGGCTTTCTGTGCGCTGCTCTGCGCGAGTGCGGCCGCGGGCGCGAGCAGCGCGCCTGCCACTACTTTGCGACGGGAAACGGCGTCTCTCATCGCGCGGCCTGCTCCTTTGCCCGGGCTCCGCGAAGGATGTTCTCCACTGCCTCATTCCCTTCCTGACAGGCGTATTCATAGATCACGTATTGCGGATCGCGCGTCAAGGGGATCGCCACTTTCCAGGGCCGGGTGTACACGTTCGGGTCGTCGATGGTGACCTCGTACTGGATGGTGCCCGGTTCAGTGCGCGTGAATCGCTCGACCACGTGCAGAGCCTGGCTTTGGGGGATGCCCTTGATGCGTTCCGTGGCGGCGCTGGTGGCGATCCAGCCCTTGCCGTTGAAATTGGTCGTATCGACGACCAGCGTGTTGCCGTCCCAGTGGCCGCGCGAATCGCCATCCCATGACCGGACTTCGGCCGGCGCGTGCGCGCGCCCGTCCAGCGGGATTACTCGGGCGTCGTGAATCATTTCCGACATGATCACCACGTAGCCGGGGCTCTGCAGAATCTGGTACGCGTTGTTGTACCCCGCCGGGAACATCCGCCCGGGGACTCCGCGCGTAATGCAGCGGTCCCAAACGCTCATGTATTCGTAGGAATCGCCGATGTGCGCCAGGTCATCATCGCGTTTGGCCTCGGCGGCCGGCTTCACGGGAACTTTTCCATCCGGCGGATCCACGACCAGCGAAGTCTGCCGGGTGCCAACCACCTTGGTGCCCGAATCGAACCAGACCTGGTTATAAGTGCCCACGTCGCCCGCCACGGGAGGACGATCGACCTTGCTCTTAGCCGACTGCTTCTCGATCTCCGCGGCTTCCTTTTCCGTCAGGAAGGCTTTCCCGGCAAGCTGCGCGGGACGTTCGAAGGGCGTGATGGTGGCGTTGGTCCAGACCCCTTGCAAGTCCGGCTGCCCGTCGGCGGTGCGCGGCGGGGTCCACTTCTTCGATTGCGCGAACGCAATCGAAACCGAAATCGTGAGAACAAAAACTGTGCGATTGAGCACGTTGACACCTCCCAAGCGCTACGGATTGCGGGACGCGAGATACGCCGTGATCGACACCATGTCGTCGACCGTCAGCTTGGCCACGGCTTCCTTCATAAGCTGCGTGTAGGGACCGTTGCGGTTCCCTCTCTGGATGTCATAGAGCTGGCGCGCGATGTAGCTCGGCGAGCGGCCCGAGATCGACGGCACGTTCCCGAGGCCTTTGAGATCGGCGCCGTGGCAGATGCTGCACCTGATGGTTTTGCCTCCGCCGCCAGTGGTGACCAGAGCCTCGCCTCTTTTAATGCTGCCCACGGGCGCGTAGGCGATAAAGCTGGATTTCGAATCGCGCAGCTCGGTGCGCTCCAGGTCCACCGGCATTTCGATCACGCGCGAGCCGATCGGCTCCATGCCTTTGCCGGCGCCTTCGGTTTCGACGAACATCCAACCCGAGACGTGCGTCTTCGGAACCATCTTGGTTTCGACGACTTTGATCCAGGGCTTCGGCTTGATGCTGGCGAAATACTCGGCGGCAGCCTTCACTTCGGCTTCATTCGCAGCCTTGCCGATCACCATCATCGTGTTCGGCGGCCCCATCTTCGCTTCGGAGGTCTTGCGCAGGCCGTTTCTGTAATCGGCCATTTGCTGTTCGATATATCCGGCCGGAAGACCCACGAGACTGGCATTTTCCGGACGCCCTTGCCCATTGGGAAGGTGGCAATAACCGCAGGCGCGCACATCTGGCCGACGGCCGTGCATGACGACCTCAGGCATCGCCGGATGATCGTCCGGGTACCAGTCCGGCGGATTGAATAAGTCGCGGGTCTGGGGGAGCGTGAGAGCTACGGTGCTGCCGGGCACGTGCTTCATGGAAGTATCCACTGGTGCGGCCGCCGGAGTGGCTCCCGGGATCGCAGGCGGATTTACGGCGTAGGCCCAGGGCGGGGTGGTTTGGTTTTGGGCCAAAAGCGAAATCGTAATCAAGCACCCAGCGGCCGCGATTGCGGCAGTTAACCAACGGTTCATGCTTCACTCCTTCGGGATTCTCGCGTAGATTCTACCCTAATTGGAGCACCTGTGGCGGACGGTAATCTTGATAAGCTGTTTTAGCAGGGAAAGGCACAACACATGCAGATCCGAGTGAATGAACGATCCTGGACGGTCAAAGCCGCTCCCGATACGCCGCTGCTGTACGTATTGATGAACGAACTGCAGCTTCAGGGTCCGCGATTCGGCTGCGGCTTAGCCCAATGCGGATCGTGTTCGGTGCTGGTCAATGGAGTTGAAATGCGATCGTGCGTGACCCCGGTGTCCGCGGTCGGGAACAAATCGGTCACGACGCTCGAAGGGCTGCCGACCTGGTACGCGGCACAAAAGAAGCTGGCCAAGGCTCCCGCGCTGCATCCCGTGCAGCAGGCCATGATCGACGAACAAGCGGTCCAGTGCGGCTACTGCTTCAACGGGATGATCGTCAAGAGCTCCGAGCTTCTCTCGAAAACGCCGCGGCCAACGGAAGCGCAGATCCGCGTCGCGATGAACGGTCATCTGTGCAGGTGCGGAACATATCCTAGGATTATGAAAGCCATCCAGCGGGCGTCGGTCGCAATGGCGGGAGGTGCAGCGTGATTCGCCGGGAGTTTTTGAAGAGCGGCGGGGCTCTGGTTGTGGGATTCAGCTTGCGCGACACGTTAGTCGCGCAGAATCAAGGAGTCCAGGAGCGAGGCACAAAGGCCGGTCCGCCCGATGCGAAACAAGTGGATACTTGGCTCGCCATCCACGCCGATAACAGCGCCACCGTATACATAGGTTTCGCCGAGCTGGGCCAGGGCGCGTCCACGGCGCTGCTGCAGATCGCGGCCGAGGAACTCGATCTGGACATGAGCCAGATCCAGACGGTGCGGCTCGACACCAACGTCACGCCCAACCAGGGCGGAACGTATTCCAGCGCGTCGATCAATCGGGGCGGCCCGCAGATCCGCACGGCGTCCGCTGAGGCGCGGCTTGCATTGCTCAAGCTCGCATCCGCGAAGCTGAATACCCCACAAGACCAGCTCACTGTGTCGAAAGGTGTTGTGTCGGGCTCTGGTCGCACGGTGACCTACGGCGAACTGGTCGGCGACAAACCGTTTAACGTGGCGTTCAGCGGAAACGCGCCGGTGAAGAAGACCACCGAGTACAAGATCGTCGGGACCAGCTACCCGCGCAACGATACTCCCGCGAAGGTCAGCGCCCAGTACACCTACATGCAATTCGTGCGCGTGCCCGGCATGCTGCATGGCCGCGTGGTTCGCCCGCGGGGACAACGCATGTACGGAGCCGGCGCGAAGATCATGAGCGTCGACGAAGCATCGATCCGCGCGATTCCCGGCGCGCGTGTAGTTCGCAAGAACGATTTCCTGGGCGTGGTCGCGGAGAACGAGTGGGATGCCGTTCGCGCCGCGCAGCAATTGAAGGTTGTTTGGGAAACGCCGCCCACGCTTCCCGGGAACGCCGGGCTGTACGAACACATGCGAGCAGCGAAAACCGACGAAAACATCGTGCTCGAGCGCGGCAATGTGACCACCGGATTTAGCGGGGCTGCCCACACCGCTTCGCATACCTGCCTGGGGCCGTACCAGGCGCACGTGCCCTTCGGGCCGAACTGCGCCGTGGCCGATGTGAAAGCCGATTCCGCGCTGGTGATGTGCTCGACGCAGGATGTCTACGGAACGCGCAATAGCCTGTCGCGTTTACTGGGCATGCCCGTTGATAAAATTCGCGTGCAGTATTACGAAGGCTCGGGCACCTACGGCCACAGCTGTTACGACGATGTCGCGCAGGCTGCCGTGCTCCTGTCGCAGCTCGCAGGGAAGCCCGTTCGCTTGCAGTTCATGCGCTGGGATGAGCACGGATGGGATAACTATGGGCCGGGGCATATCGGCGAAGTGCGCGCCGCCGCCGACGCGAACGGCAAGATCGTCGCTTATGAGTATCAGGGCTGGCAGCACGGCTGGATTAACACCGAAACATCCGCGCAGTTGACTGGCGTGCCTCCATCGGAGTGGCCGGGCGCGGGCACCGGCGTCCAAGGCGTCAACCGGCTGACGTGCGGCGGCATGTACGATATCCCGAATCTCCGGCTGGTGAATCACAAATTGCCGGTCACGTCCTATCTCAAGGCCGGATGGCTGAGGTCGCCGCTCGATCTCTCGTTCGCGTTCGCGTCGGAACAGGCCATCGATCAACTCGCATATCTCACGGGAGCCGATCCTTACGAATTTCGCCGAAACAACATGACCGACATGCGTTGGTTGGGCGTGCTGAACGCCGCCGCGCAAGCCGCCAAGTGGACGCCTCGCAAGGCGGCGGCGAATTTGTCGCGAGCCAACATCGTGACGGGGCGAGGAATCGGCGTCGGGACGCATCTCACGTCGCACGGAGCTGCTGTCGCTGAGATCGAGGTCAACAAGGGAACTGGCCGCGTCGTGGCGAAACACCTCTATGGCGCGATCGATTCCGGCCAGGTGGTGAATCCCGGCTTCGTCGAAAGCCAGATCATGGGGCAGATGGTGCAGACTGCCAGCCGCATGTTCAAAGAGGAAGTGAAGTTCGATCAAACCGGCGTCACCAGTCTCGATTGGTCGACCTATCCGATCCTGCGGTTCGACGAATGTCCGGAGGTCACGGCCGTCGTCGTGCAGCGCTTGGACCAGAAGTCGACGGGTGCGGGCGAAGAATGCATGGCGGCTGCTGCAGCAGCGATCGCCAACGCGTTTTTCGACGCCACGGGAGTGCGGATGAACCAGTTTCCATTGACGCCTGCCCGCGTGCTTGCGGCGCTCAAGGCCGGAAAACCTGCCTGAGATAATAGAAGCATGTTGTCGGCATTCGATCCACTCGTTCGCGAGTGGTTCGCCGAAAAGTTCGCCACCGTCACCGAGCCGCAGCGGCTGGGATGGCCGGAGATCCAGGCTGGCCACGACGTCCTGATTTCAGCGCCAACGGGCTCAGGCAAGACGCTGGCAGCGTTTCTGACGGCCATCGACTCGCTGGTGCGCCAGGCACGCGCGGGCGAACTGCCGAACCAAACGCAGATTCTCTACGTTTCACCGCTCAAGGCGCTGAGTAACGACATCCACAAGAATCTGGACATCCCCCTGGCAGGCGTGGCGAAACTGGCCGCTGCGCAAGGCGTCGCGCTCGCTCCGATTCGCGCCGCGGTGCGCACCGGAGACACGCCCGCCGCGGAACGCCAGCGCATGGGCAAAGAAGCTCCGCACATATTGGTTACGACGCCCGAGTCGCTCTATATCCTTTTGACAGCCGAAGGGCCGCGGAAGATGCTCTCGTCCGTGCGAACGTTGATCGTCGACGAGATTCACGCCGTGGCCGACGACAAGCGCGGCTCGCATCTGGCTTTATCCATCGCCAGGCTGGAAGCTCTAACTGGCGCGCCGCTACAGAAAATCGGACTATCCGCGACCGTCAGCCCTATCGAAGAAGTCGCGCGATTCCTGAGCGATCGCGCGCATATCGTTCAAGTGGGACATCGGCGAGCCATGGACCTGGCCGTCGAGGTTCCTCGCGATGAGTTGGGCGCGGTCGCCAGCATGGAGATGTGGGATGAGGTCTACGACCGCATCGCCACGCTCGCGCAGGAGAACCGGACCACGCTGGTGTTCGTCAACACGCGCCGGTTATCCGAGCGCGTCGCCCACAAGCTGGCGGAGCGGCTGGGCGAGAACGCAGTTCTGCCGCATCATGGCAGTCTTTCGCGCGCGCTGCGGCTCCAGGCCGAACAGCGCTTGAAGAACGGCGAACTGCGGGCTGTCGTGGCCACCGCGTCGCTCGAACTGGGTATCGATATCGGCACCGTGGATCTCGTGTGCCAGATCGGTTCGACGCGCTCGATCGCCGTGGCGCTGCAGAGGGTCGGCCGGGCGGGGCACTGGATCGGTGCGTTGCCGAAAGGCCGGCTGTTCGCGACCACTCGCGACGAATTGATCGAGTGCGCGGCGCTGGTGCGCGCTATCCGCCGCGGCGAACTCGACCGTCTGGAGATTCCGAAAGCGCCGCTCGATATTCTGGCGCAGCAGATTGTCGCGATGTCGGCATGCGAAGAATTCGCGGAAGACGATCTATTCGCGCTGGTTCGCCGAGCGATGCCGTATCGCGATCTGGACCGGACCTCTTTTGATTCCGTCATTGCCATGCTCAGCGAGGGTATTGCGCACTCACGTGGTCGCAGCGGGGCGTATCTCCATCGCGATCAAGTGAATCATCGCGTGCGGGGCCGGCGTGGTGCTCGTCTGGCGGCGATCACCAGTGGCGGCGCGATACCCGATACGGCGCAATATCAAGTGATCGCTGAACCGGAAGGCACCGTCATCGGATCGCTCGATGAAGATTTCGCGGTCGAAAGCCTGGTGGGCGATATATTTTTGCTAGGGACAACCTCGTGGAAAATCCGTCGCGTGGAGCCGGGGCGGGTGCGTGTCGATAATGCGAAAGGGGCGGCGCCGACCATTCCATTCTGGCTGGGCGAAGCGCCCGGACGCACGCGCGAGCTGTCGCGGGAAATCTCGGCGTTACGGGAAGAGATCGCAAAGTTGGGCCAAGCCAGCATCATCGACTGCGGCCTCGACCAGCGTGGGGCGGAACAGGCAATCGAATATGTACTAGCCGGGCGAAACGCCCTGGGCGCCATGCCGACCCAGGACACCGTGGTCGCCGAGCGCTTCTTCGATGAGGCCGGAGGCATGCAACTGGTGATCCACGCGCCGTTCGGAGCCAGGATCAACAAGGCCTGGGGATTGGCCCTTCGCAAACGCTTCTGCCGCACCTTCAATTTCGAGCTGCAAGCGGCCGCCACCGACAACGGGATCGTGATTTCCCTGAGCGATCAGCATTCGTTTCCTCTCGAATTGGTCTTCAGCTTCCTGAAGCCGGCGACCGTCGAGCACGTACTGACGCAAGCTATGTTCGACGCGCCGATGTTCGGCGCTCGCTGGAAATGGAACGCCGCACGGGCGCTGGCGATCCCGCGTTTCTCGGGCGGGCGCAGGGTTCCGCCTCCCATCCAGCGCATGCGCTCGGACGATCTGCTCGCCAGCGTTTTCCCCGATCAGGTCGCCTGTGCGGAGAACCTGACGGGCGAGATCCGGATTCCCGATCACCCTCTGGTGAAGGAAACCATCGACAATTGCCTGCATGAGGCGATGGATCTGGATGGACTGAAGGAAATATTGGAGCGGATGGGTGAAGGCACGCTTCGCACCGTCGCCGTCGACACGCGTGAGCCGTCGCCTTTCAGCCATGAGCTATTGAACGCCAATCCGTATGCTTTTCTGGACGATGCTCCGCTCGAAGAACGCCGCACGCGGGCCGTGCAGATGCGGCGAAGTTTATCGGTTGAAGACGCGAAGAACCTAGGAACGCTCGACCCGGCGGCGATCGCCCAAGTGGCCGAAGAATCCTGGCCCGTGGTTCGCGACGAGCACGAACTCCACGACGCGCTGCTGACGCTGATTATTCTGCCGCCGGTCAAGGAATGGCACGAGTGTTATGAGGCGCTGGAACGCGCCGGACGCGCGTCAATGGTCAACGGACAATGGGTCGCAACCGAGCGCATGGAGATCGCGCGCAGCCTGCCCGATGAGGCCGCGACTGCGGCCGTTCTACGCGGTTGGTCGGATTCGATCGGGCCGTTCACAGCCGCGGCGCTGGCATCGCGGCTGTCGCTGCCTCCGGAGGCTGTCGACATCGGACTCGCCAAGCTCGAATCGGAGGGCCTGATTCTCCGCGGACGCTTCGCTACCGATGCAGACGAGTTTTGCCACCGCCGCGTTCTGGCGCGCATTCATCGCATGACGCTGGGGCGCCTGCGAAAAGAGATCGAGCCGGTGACCACCGCCGACTTCATGCGGTTTCTCGGCCGCTGGCAGCACCTCGCTCCCGGAACACAGCTCCATGGCGCCGATGGGCTGTTCCAGGTTCTGCGCCAACTGCAGGGTTATGAGATTTCGGCGGCTGCATGGGAATCGAGCGTGTTGCCGCGCCGCGTCGCGAACTACGATCCAGAACTGCTCGACCGCTTGTGCCTGTCCGGAGAAATCATGTGGGGACGGCTTTCGCCGCATCCGGCACTTGAAACCGAGGGAGGCCGACGCGTGCGGCCGACGCGCGTCGCGCCACTGGCGCTTTTCCTGCGCGACGATGCCAAGCGGCTGTTGTCGCCGGCCTCCAATCAATTGCCTCTCCTTTCTCACCCGGCGCGCGATGTCTTCACCGCCCTGGAATCGCAGGGAGCATCCTTCTTTAATGAACTGGTGCGCGCCACTGGACGCCTGGCCAGCGAGGTCGAAGACGGCTTATGGGAACTGGCCGCAGCCGGGCTCGTCACCGGAGACGGCTTTGAAAATTTGCGGGCACTGATCGATCCCAAGCGCCGCCGCGGGGAAGGCCGGGGGCGAAGTGCGCGGCCTCGTCACTCTGCCGGTCGCTGGGCATTGCTCAATCGCAACGCAGTCGCGACTGAGATCGAGTTCTTCGCCGGACAGCTCCTGGATCGTTGGGGTGTGGTGTTCCGCGACGTGCTCTCGCGCGAAACATTGGCGCCGGCCTGGCGCGATCTGCTGCAGGTGTATCGCCGCATGGAAGCGCGCGGCGAAATCCGCGGCGGCCGGTTCGTCAGCGGGTTTGTCGGAGAGCAGTTTGCACGGCCCGAAGCGCTCGATCTGCTGCGGCATCTCCGCCGCTCCGCCAAGACCGGCGAACAGCTCGAAATTGCACCCGCCGATCCATTGAACCTGAGCGGTATCGTGCTGCCGGGTCCACGAACAGGCGCATTGACGCAGATCCCGTTACGCTTGCTCGATGGCGTTCCGCAAGCCGTCGGTTTCTGACCGCCATGTACACTGGAATCGTGCGATGGTTGTTGTTCCTCGCCTTAACGGCATCCGTGCTGTTCGCGGCCGATCCAGTCGCCGCCAGCGCGCAGAAAAAGCTCGATTCGATTTCGGATCGTAAGCTGAAGCGCGGTGCGGTCGTGACGCTGAGCCCCCGCGAAATCAACGCCTGGATTCACGAAAAAGCCGTCAAAGCGTTTCCCGACGCGATTCGGAATGAGCATATCGTTCTCGGCCCGGGCACAACCGACGGGAACGCGCTGGTGGACCTGACGAAATTCAGCAAAAGCAACAGCGTGAATCCCTTGATCGCCCGGCTGATCGAAGGCGAACGGCCGCTGAAAGTTTCCATACGAGTCGAATCGGCGAATCGACGCGCCACCGTATTCCTGACCCGAGTGGAACTGTCCGGAGTGGCCATTGACGGGTCGATTCTCGATTTCCTGATCAAGCACTTCGTCCAGCCCCGCTATCCCGACATCAAGATTAACGAGCCGTTCGATCTGGATTACAACATCGACCGGATCGAGATCCAACCCACGGGCGTACGGGTTCTGATCAAGAAATAGTCAAGAAGCGATGATTCGAGCGGCTGCCTGCCGCCCCATACGGATGCAATCGGGGATGCCGATGCCGGTATAGGCGTTGCCCGCCAGATGCAAGCCCGGGACGGCTGACGCGTGCGCTTCAATCTCTTTCAGCCGCGCACCGTGGCCGACGATGTATTGCGCCATCGACCGCGGCCAGCGGTAAACGCCGGTGTAGACAGGCGCTGCCGTCAGTCCCAGGATCGTCCGCAATTCCTCGCGTGCGGTCGCGATCAAGGATTCGTCGGATTCGCTGAGCACCGCGTCATTTCCCGCGCCGCCGAAGAAACAGCGAAGCGTGATCTTGTCCGCGGGAACCCGATGCGGGAACTTCGTGCCCACGAACGTGCACGCCATCAGCCGTTTCCGTTCGGCCCGCGGGACCAGGAAGCCGGTTCCGGCGCGCTGGCCGTCGAATTCGGATGCTCGAAACACCATCTGCGCGATCGCCGACGAGGTGTAAGGAATCATCCGCAACAGCGATGCCAGGCGCGCATCGACATCGCACAGCAATTCTCCCCCGGCCCATGCCGGGCAAGCGATCACCAAGTGATCGGCGTCCATCCAATCACTATTCACCCGTACGCGAAAACCCGTTTCGCGCCGCTCGATCGCCTCCGCAGCGCCATGCAACACGTTCGCCTTCGCCGCGAGCCTGTCCACCAGGCATCCGAGGCCACTCTTCAACGTACGAAACAGCGGCTCACTGCGTTTCGCGCCGCTGCGAGCCGACATGAGCGTGCGCGCCAGACTGCCTTTCGTGCGCTCCATCTCCACAAATCGTGGAAGGACGCTGGCCACGCTGAGTTGGTCGGGATCGCCGCCATAGACGCCAGACAGCAGCGGCTCGGCCAGGTAATCCAGCGTCTCGCGTCCAAAGTGATCCGTCACGAATTCCGAAACGCTGCGATCCGGATACGTCTTCGGCCCGCGGAAGAACTCCATGCCCATCCGCACTTTCGTTCCCCAGCCGACCAACGGCGATGCCAGCATCGAACTGGGACGAGTGGGTACGAACATGGTCGTGCCCTCGGGCAGGCGGACTAGCTTTCCGTGACGTTGGATGTAGGTAACGCGCTGTTCATCGTTCGAACCGATGACGTCGCCGGCGAGGCCCAGTTCCTGGATCAGCTTCATCGCCTCCGGCTTGGCAGAAATGAAACTGTCCGGACCGCATTCCATCACGCAGTCTTCCCACTGACGGGTTTCGATCACACCGCCGACGCGCGATTGTTTTTCGATGAGGGTATGGGCGACGCCCGCGTTCGCGAGATCGTAGGCAGCGGAAAGCCCAGCAACGCCGCCGCCGACGATAATAACCACTGGCGCCTGCCCCTACAGTTTGAATTCGCGCACGATCTCAACGCACGCTTTCACGTTTTCCACCGGAGTTTCCGGAAGAATCCCGTGGCCGAGATTGAAGATGTGCCCGGGACGCGAGCCGGTGCGCTTCAGCAATTCATGCACGCGCATACGCAGCTCGGGAAGCGGGGCGAACAGCACGGCCGGATCCAGGTTGCCCTGCACCGCGGAGCGATAGCTGATGTCCATCCACGCCTGATCGATGTTGACCCGCCAGTCGACGCCCATCACGTCGCCTCCGGCCGCGTGCAGCTCGCGGAAGAAACCTGCGGCGCCGGTGCCGAAGTGAATCACCGGAACGCTGGCCGCGCGGATGCGTTCGAGCAAGGCCCGCGAATAGGGAGCCACGAAGCGAACGTAATCGTCCGGTCCCAGAGCGCCCACCCAGCTATCGAACACCTGAATGACTCGCGCACCGGCGGAAACCTGGAGCACGGCGAACGCGCCCAGCACGTCCACCAGCTTGCCCATCAGGCGGCGCCACAGCGTCTCGTCGTGATACATCATCGTCTTGGTCTTGATGTAATTGCGTGACGGGCCGCCTTCGATCATATAGCTGGCCATGGTGAACGGCGCGCCGACGAATCCAATCACCGGAACCCGGCCGGCCAAGGCCGTTACCACCCGCTGGATCGTCTCGCCGACGTAACCCAGGTCGTCGGTATTCGAAATCGAGAGGCTGTCGATGTCGTTGGATGTCCGGACGGGGTTTTCGATCACCGGCCCTTCGCCCGCGGAGAAGCGCAGCTTCAATCCCATCGGCTCTACGGGAAGCAGCAGATCGGCAAAGATGATGGCCGCATCCACGTCCAGGATTTCCACCGGCTGCAGCGTCACCTGAGCCGCCAGATCGGGACGCTTGCAGATTTCCAGGATCCCATGATGCTGACGGATGTCCCGGTACTGCTTCAGATAGCGTCCAGCTTGCCGCATGAACCAGACCGGCCGAACGTCGGTCGGCCGCCGGCGGCATGCGTCTAAAAAGCGGCTTGTCATTGGAGCCACGCGCATCGGTCTTGATTAACTCCCTGTCGTTACGGCTAAACGGTTGTAGGCGCTGTCGTCTGAAGTATAGCGCCCGGAAAGAAATGCTGGGCTAGACCCGTTGGCCTGTTCCTTTCACCAAGTTAGCACGACTGGGATCAAGAAATCGGGTTTTTTTCTTCCTTAGGCCGTCCACGCTTGATTCTCTTGAGGATTTGGGGAACTTTGGCCGCCAACGCCGCCGGAAGGTCGGCCTCAAAGTGCAGATCGGGCATGCGATAAAGCTGGAGGCGGTCCGTTAACTCCCTTTTTAAGAAAGGCTTAGCATGGTTGATCCCCGCCAATGTCTGTTCCTGCTCTTCCGGCGTTCCGTGGAGCGAAACGCGGATATGGGCATGGCGAAAGTCGGGCGAAACCAGGACTTCGGTGATCGATGCGCTGCCGACCCGAGGGTCTACCAGCTCGTAACCGATCAACTCTTCCAGCTCTTCCCGGAGGCTTTCGGCCACGCGTTCGTGCCGATGGGGGTCCACTTCTTCAGGATACAATACGTTCGTGAAAACGGCGGTGTTCTTGCTCCTGGTTTCCGCGGCTTGGGCCCAGTCTTTGCGAGTGTATTCCGAATTCGCCCAAATCGACACTACCGGCAAGGTCACGGCCCCGGCCGAGCCGCGCGAGATTCTCTCCCCCGCGATCGCCCGCAGCGCGTTTTCGTCGTTCCAGGTCGTGGTGGACGTGCCGCGAGGGACTCTCTATCAGCTCTACGTCGCCCAGAACCCCGAGAATGCGGTCGAAGTGACTCTGTATCGCGAAAACGGCGACCGGCTGGAGCCCGTCCGGCAGCCTGTCAGCGGCGACTCGACGCAAGGTTTCTGGATGGACTTGGGGACGGCCCGCGATGCGCCAGTTGAGCGGATCAAGGTCGAGCCGCAGCTGCACGTGAACAACGATTGGGTGATCTATCCCATGGAAGCGCGGGTCATGGAGGCAACCGTGCCCGATGGCAAACGGGCTCAGCAAGGCATGCGAAGTTACATTTGCGGGGCCACCGAGGAAGCGCCGCCACCCGGCACGGTTTCTATCTTGAACATGCGATCCCGCAATGCCCAGCAGGACGTCGCGCTGCCCGCGGCGGCTCCCAAGGAAGAACTTCAAAACCTGTTCGGCGCCTGCGACGCCCCTCCGTCTCCAAATCCCGAGTGGTACCTGCACATCCGCGACTATCTGCTTCGCCTGCGTTAGACTGGGAAGGCTAACTCGCGCGGAGAGATGGCCGAGTGGCTGAAGGCGCACGCTTGGAAAGCGTGTTTAGGGGAAACTCTAACCAGGGTTCGAATCCCTGTCTCTCCGCCACCTACAAATCATCTGCGCTATACGCAATCTGCGTATAATTGAAACGTGGAACGTGCCCCGATGACGGTCGTAGAAACCGACCGGTTTCTGAAGGATGCGCGACACCTGATGCCGGAATCGGAGCGCGCTAAATTGGTCGCATTCGTGGCAGCCAATCCCCAGGCGGGTCAGCTTGTTCCTGAAACGGGAGGCGTGAGGAAATTGAGATGGGCACTCCCAGGCAGGGGCAAGCGCGGCGGCGCCCGAGTACTCTACTACTTCCATAGCGAACAGGTGCCCTTGTTCTTGCTGGCGGCCTACGGAAAGAACGAGAAGGCGAACTTGAGCAAGGCTGAACGAAACGCCATGGCAAGACTCATTCCGATGTTGATGGAAGGATATCCGGGAAGGAAAGTATGAAATCGAAAACAGCGAAAAGAACGACGCGGCCGATAAAGAGGAAACCCAGCGTTGGGAAACGCATCGTCGAAGGACTTCAGCAGGCTGTGGCTTGGAGCCGGGGTGAGAATGACCGGGCTCGCGTAACCCTAGTCCAGGTGCCGGAGGTCGATGTCCGCGAACTGCGTCAGAAGATGGGGCTGAGCCAAGCTCAATTTGCCACGAAATTCGGGCTGCCGCCGGCGACTCTGCGCAATTGGGAACAGGGCAGGGCGCGCCCGGACGCTCCTACGCGGGTCCTCTTGGCGGTGATCGCGAAACATCCCGAAATGGTTGAAGAAGTACTCAGGAAGGCAGGTTAGCGATCAACGCCGTCTCAGCCGTCTCGGATGCCGCCCGCTCCCGGATGTCCCGGACGCGCGATGTTCGCACGATGCCCTTAAAGGGATGGAAGAATTCCATCTTCATATCCCGCCCGATGAATCGGAGCTTGAGCATCGGCGTACCCCAGGTCGATCCATGGAAGCTCACCAGCACCGGCGTGGGACAAATTTCCGGGTGCCCCGAGATCATAACTTCACCCTCGCCGCGGTTTTCGATCTTGTACAAAGTGTTCGCGGTCTGGACGTCCAGGAGAGCCCCGATGGGCAGTTCGTCGAGACTGACGCCTCCCTCCATCTCTGACTGGCAGATGGCGCGATTGATCGCGTCGTCAAAGTTCGGATGCGGCCGGAAAGGGTCGGTTAGCGGCAACATGTTCATAAGCGTCTCGCTCTACCTACATCTCTTGAGATGCAAACTGGCTTCCAAACGTCGCAAGACTGATTAGACAGGGCTTAGCCCCATCGTACCAAGACCCACCGGGACATTTCGCGCCAAATCGCGCACGCTCACGGTAAAGGTTTCAACTCCGGCTGTACGCCGTTCCCCAGGGGGTACCGGTCGACATTGAGTAACATCGAGACCATCTGATAATAGCCCATGACCGAGATCAGGTCCACCACGCCGCGCTCTCCCACGGCCTTGACCGCGGTCTGAAACGTCGCGTCGCTGACCTGTTTGGTTCGCAGCAGCTCCGTGCTGAAGTTGTAGATGGCTTCCTCGTCCGGCTGCATCGCTGCCGGGCGCTTTCCCGCGGCGATAGCGTCGACGATCGCGGGGCTGACTCCCGCCGCGAGCGCCGCTCGCTTGTGCGCGTTCCATTCGAACTGCGCGGTCCAGTAGCGCGCCGTGATGATGATCCCCATCTCGTTCAACTTTTTCGGCAGCGAGGAATGAAAGCGCACGCCCGCGCCAAACTTCTGGGCCAGATCGCCGATCTCGGGGCTCCGCAGCAGAACGTTGAACGGGCCGCCGGTGCCACGCCGTTCGCCGGCTAGAAGATCTTCGATCATGGTCTTCTGCGCGGGCGTCATCTGGTCGTAGGTGAGCGGCTTGAAGCGGTCGCCCGCCAGTTTCACGTCGCGCGGATTCGGAGCGGCTGCCTGCTGCGCGCCGAGAATCGTCGCCAGGCCGATCAAGGCCGGAATCGTGTAAGAACGCATGCTGTAGACATTATCACGCCGCAACCCCACTGTCAGGCAGGGCTTCCGGCGTGTGAACTTTGCCCAGGCGCCAGCCGCCGGCCACGGCAACCGCCGGGATCGCCAGCGAGAATCCGCACACACATCTCCGCATCCGTCTCGTCTGGCGCCGGGCCCGGCTGAGTGGACGCCAGGCTAGCCCTCTACCAGCCGCCGTCCGCGTTCGAATAGATCCGCGGCGTCGTCCGCCATTTTGCGGCCTTTTTCGAACAGGTCGCGGCCTTTGTCGAGAGCATCGCGGCTCACGTCGCCGGCCACTTCGCGTCCATGCTTTGCTTTCTTGCCAAGATAACGCCGGGTATCCCTGCCCGATTGGGGAGCGTAGAGCAACGCGACGGCAGCGCCGAGCGCCGCGCCCGTAAGAAACCATACGAGACTGTCTGTCTTTTCCATACCCTCATTCTACCGATCCCCAACGCCCTATGCGCCGCGCTATGCTCAGGTCATGGCTCACGGCAAGAAAGAAGCAAAAGATCCATCCCATTCGCTCGACCTGGTGACCGTCTTCGAGGGATCGGGAACCACGGCGGAGATGGAGGCGATCGGAATCCAGTCTGTGCTGGAAGACGCGGGAATTCGTGTCGTATTGGGGGGTGAAACCAGCTTCCCGAACCTTCCATGGTCGGTACACGTGCCCGCGGCGGATGCCGAGCGCGCCCTGCAAGTGCTCGATGAGGCTAAGAAAGCCGGTCCGAAGGCGGCCGCGGAGGCCGAAGCGGAGCAAGAACGATCCGAGAAATGAGCCGGTGCTTACGATAAACTCGTAGGCACTCATGAGCGCGCAGCGTATCGGTATTCTTCATCCGGGCGAAATGGGCAGCGCCGTGGCCGCCACCGTCCGAAACAGCGGCTACGAGGTCGGCTGGGTCTCTGAGGGCCGCAGCCACCGCACCAGAGCGCGCGCCGAAAGCGCCGGATTCACCGACGCAGGCACGTTGGCGCATCTTTGTGAAACCTGCCCGGCGATCCTCAGCGTCTGCCCGCCGGAGTTTGCGGCCGATCTCGCCGATCAGGTGCTCGCCCACGGATTCCGCGGCACGTATCTCGACGCCAACGCGATTTCGCCCGCTCACAAACAGGAGATCGCTGCGCGCATGCAGGCCAGCGGCGTCCGATTCGTTGACGGAGGAGTCATTGGGCTGCCGCCGAGGGAGAAAGGCCAGACCTGGCTGTATCTCAGCGGCGAGCACGCGGATTCCATCGCTTGCTGCTTCCAGGCTGGACCCATGGAAGTCGAGGTCATCGGGACCGAGATCGGCAAAGCGTCGGCGCTCAAGACGTGTTATGCCGCGCAGAACAAGGGATCGATTGCCCTGCTGATCGCGGTGATGGGCGCGGCTGACCGCCTGGGTGTACTCGAGGAACTGCGGCGCGAGTGGGCTCGCCCGGGCCGAGTCGGCGGGCACAACGAGGCGCACATACTGCGCGCTGCGCCGAAAGCCTGGCGCTGGAGTCCGGAGATGCACGAAATCGCAGCGACGTTCGAATCCGCGGGGATGCCGCCGGAATTCCACCAGGCCGCGGCGGAAATCTACGAACGGCTCCGCGAGTTCAAGGACGCGAAACCCTCCATCGAGGAAGTACTCAAAAAACTGCGAGTTTCATGATCGCGACGGCCCTACCCAGCGTGACCCGCTACCGCGTGGTCGCGGCCACCGTGGCTCTGGCCGGCGTTACCTATCTCGATCGCGTGTGCGTGGGCGTGCTGGCGCCCTCCATTATGGCGGATCTGCGGATCACGCCGATCCAGATGAGCTTCGTCTTCAGCGCCTTTGCCGCCGCCTACGCGCTGTTCGAGATGCCGACGGCCTGGTGGGGCGATAAAGTTGGGGGCCGCCGGGTTTTAACCCGTATCGTGCTGTGGTGGTCGGCGTTCACCATGCTTACGGCCGCCGCTACCAGCTACGCCGCAATGCTCGTCGTCCGATTCCTGTTTGGCGCGGGAGAAGCGGGCGCCTGGCCCAATGCCGCACGAGTATTTTCGCGCTGGATCCCATTGCGCGAACGCGGGCGGGTGCAAGGAGTATTCTTCGCCGGTGCGCACCTGGCTGGCGGATTGACACCCGGATTGGTCGCGCTGATGGCTCTGTACCTGCCCTGGCGGACGATTTTCGTCGCCTTGGGATTTGTGGGATTAGCGTGGGCCGGGCTCTGGTACCGGTGGTTTCGCGACGAGCCGCGCGAGCACCCATCCGTGAACGCCGCCGAGGCCGATCTTATCGAGAAAACACGCGGTCTGCCTCCCGCGATCGAGCGTCATGGGACGTGGAGCGAAGTCTTCCGTATCCCCAGCCTGCTTCCGTTGTGTCTTCAGTACGTGGCGAACAGCTATGGATACTACTTCTTCATCACCTGGCTGCCGACGTATCTGGCGAAAGCTCGCGGCATGTCGTCGACCGAGCTGGCGATTTTTTCCGGACTCCCGCTGACGCTGAGCGCCATCGCCGATGTGACCGGCGGGTTCACCACCGACGCGCTATGCCGCCGCTTCGGTGTCCGCAACGGAATCCGCGCGATCGGCTCGGTGTCCTATGTGTTCGCGGCCGCGGCGATGCTGGCCGGAACGCTGGCGGCGAATCCGCGCATCGGCGGAACGCTGATCGCCGTGGGCGGGGCGTTTTCGATGTTCACGCTGGCGCCGAGCTGGTCGACGGCCATCGGCCTGGGCGGCCGCAACACCGCGCTGCTGAGTTCGGTGATGAATACGTCAGGCCAGGTGGGCGCGTTCTTCAGTCCGCTGGTGCTGGCGGTTATCGTGGATCGTACAGGTAACTGGAGCCTGCCGCTGCACGTGCTATCGGGGCTGTATCTGATGGCCGCGGTGTGCTGGCTGCTGATACGTCCCGAACGGCCTATGCCAACGATTCCAGCACCGCTTCCGCATGCCCCGCGACCTTTACCTTCGGGAACACCGTAGCGATCTTGCCTTGCGGGTCCACCACGAACGTAGTCCGCTCGATCCCCATGTACTTGCGCCCGTACATGCTCTTTTCCTTCCACACGCCGTAGGCTTCCGCGATCTTGTGATCGGGATCGGGGACGAAGGTATAGGGAAGGCCGTACTTTTCCGCGAACTTGGCCTGGGCTTCGGGCTTGTCCGGCGAGAGGCCCACGATCTCGGCGTTCTTCTTGGCGAACTTCTTGGAAGAATCGCGGAATTCGCACGATTCCTTGGTGCATCCGGGCGTATCCGCCTTGGGGAAGAAGAACAGAACCACCGTCTTACCCTTCAGCTTCGAGAGCTGGAAGGAGCCAGCCTTAATTTCGGGAGCGCGATCGCCGGTTTGGAGACTCATATGCCGAGATTGTAAACTAGAAGGCATGAAGACGTCACTAGTCGCAGTGGGAGCCTTGGGGCTCCTGATGTCGGTGCGAGGGTTCGCAGCGGACGCCGCCAAGGGAAAATCCAACTTCGAAGATAACTGCTCAGTCTGCCACAACTCGGATAGCGAGGAGCGGAAAATGGGTCCCGGACTGAAGGGCTTGTTCAAGCACGATAAGCTCGCCAACGGCAAGGCTGTGAACGAAGGCACCGTGACGAGTGTTATAAATGAAGGTGGGAACGGAATGCCTCCGTTCGCCGACACTCTCACCAAGGCGGAAAAGGACGATATCGTCGCCTTTCTGAAGACCCTGTAAGTTTGTCCGCGCAGTGGTTCATGTGTAGTCCACAAGCTGTCCCCATCGTCTAGCCCGGCCTAGGACATCGCCCTTTCACGGCGGTAACGGGGGTTCGAATCCCCCTGGGGACGCCATTCCCATCGGAAAAAAGACACCGGCTTGCCGGCGTCCGGTTGCGTAATCCTGATGACGCTCCCGCGAACGAAGCGCGGAACTCGATTTGCAGTTCCGATGCAACCGCTGACGATATTCGCCGATCCACGCTCCGAATGTCGTTGGATCCCGCCCGCTGTCCCTTGCGTCGGGAGGAGTCAGGCGTCGTCGATTCCTAAGAAACAGACTCAGCCAGATTCTCAAGATTCTCATTTTGAGCCGCGCTCTGCCAGTGAGTCCTGATCCCAGAGCGTGCCATCGCGAACATGACACGCTCTGGAGTCCCGAGGTCGCTCCAGCCAACTTTGCCTAGCCGGAGCACCGCCAGTTGCTCGGTCGAGACCGATAATACCTGCTTTGAAAAGTCTCCTGGCGCAAGCGCGCGGTACGCCTCATCCGCGTTCGCCAGCGCGAGTTGTGCGCCGGACGGCCCGCTGCCAGCTTCCAGGATTCGCACCGTCGCGGGGACCGCGGTTTTCAGGACTTTGAGAAAGGCCGATGCGCGCCCGATCATCACAAACGTGTTCCACAAACACCCCCGCGCGAACAGCGCTTGCGCAACATGGGATGCCGGCTTTTCCCAGAATCGGTTTACGCGCAGCAGTGACTTGGTGAAGCGGCAGTTGAGAGGCTTGCTAGGCTCGATCCACCCGTACTCCACTTCCGGGTATTCCGCGCTGGCTCCCATGAGAACCAGAGTGTCAGCCCGGCTCATCGCAACTTTGGTTGCCAAGCGAACCGAGGCCGCAAAGCGCGTCTCTCTCGAATAATGGTGATCCGTTGGAAAAAAGCCGACAATCGGGTCGTCGGCGAGACGGGCGAGGTGGAGGAGGCTATAAACAATCGCGGCTGTAGTGCCCTTATTGGAAGGCTGAACCACCACCCGTGACGATGGGACATCGCCCAGTTCATCCGCGTAAAACCTCTCATGGGCTTTCACCACCGTGTACAACGTTTTTTCCGGAGATATCGCGGGAGCGAGCCGGGATCGTGTTTGAGCCAGGAGCGACCTGCCTCCGTAAAAACTGCAAAACTGTTTCGGCCGATTCTCACCTGTAATCGTCCGGGTGAGTGACCGCAGTCTGGTCCCGTCGTCGCCGGCTAGAACCACGGCCCACGTTTCTGGATGGCTCACTGGTTCTCCTTGCGGCTCCCTTGGAGCCGTTCTGCATCACTAGCATCAGCTTATTCCTGTTTCCGGGCGCCTTCCATGCTGCCGGGTAATGACAGACAAAGAATTTCGGTACTTCCTCTACCTGCCCCATCCATACCGTCCGCAGCATGTGCCTTTCTACCAGGCCCCTGCTAGCAACTGAGTGTGCCAAGACCGCATCACAATAAGCGGAGGCTTTGGGACACTTATGAAGCGGTCAAGGTCGAACGCCGTTGGAGGCTTCTTCCTGGCTGCGCTGTTATTCAGCCCTGCTTGGGGCTCTGTACCTCCGCAACCCGGAACGGTCAACTACATTGAGGGGCAAGCTGCGATCGGTGCGCAAGCCCTTACCGACAAATCGGTGGGATCCGCTAAGTTAGCGGCGGGGCAGTCGCTCTCGACTGAGGACGGTCAAGCGGAGATCCTCTTGACTCCAGGAATTTGTTTGAGGATCGACGCTCATAGCTCTCTGCAGATGAACTCGCCGGGGTTGGCGGATACGATCATGACCCTGCGAAAAGGCCGCGCGATGGTCGAGGTCGCGGAGATCCGCCCGGAAAACAATGTTCGAATCGGTGAAGATGGCTCAAGCACGCGATTGCTAAAGCCGGGCTTGTACGACTTCGATGCGGATCGCGGCGTGATCCGCGTATTCGATGGAAAGGCCACGGTGCAGGCGGGCGGCCAGAACGTTCACGTGAAAGGCGGGCGCCAGGTCGCACTCAACGCCGCAGGGAAGCTCAAGGCACGCAAGTTCCAGAAGCAAGCGTACATGGATGACTTCTACAGGTGGGCTAGCCTGCGGTCTTCTTATTTGGCGGATGCGAACGTCGATGCTGCTCGAGCCTACGCCGGCGGAGGCAATTGGGCGCCCGGCGGCTGGTACGGTTACGGGTGGTATTGGGACCCTTCGTTTGACGCCTATACCTTCATCCCCGGGGATGGAATCTTCTACGATCCGTTTGGCTGGGGCTTCTACTCCCCAGGGTTCGCGTTCGGAGCTCCCTACTTCGGGTACGGGTACGGTCTCGGTTTCGCCGGGGGTGGCTATCATCATTTCGGACCAGGCTACCGCCCCCACGATACTGGCGGCCACTCGTCGGCGTTCATCGGACACGCGCATAGCGTCGGAAACGGCTTCGGCGGCGGACTCGCCGGCGGCGGTGGTTTCCACGGCGGTGGCGGTGGAGGACACGGCCGTTAAAGTCCCGAATCCCGGCCAGCGGTTCCTCGCAGCGCCATGAGATTGCATTGCTGGTGGACGGCTAGTACGCTGGCTGTGAGGTAACTCATTTGGCGAAGACCAAGGTGGGACGGCGGCGCTTTTTGAAGCGTGCCGGAGCGGGAGCCGCTGCTGGATTGGCGTTCGCTCCGCAAGGCTCTCCACAGGCCGTGACGCAGCCTGCCGAGTCCGTGGAAGTCACCGGACCTGTCAAGCCCGGATCGGATTTCATGCTGGATGTGATTCGATCGCTGGGAATGGAGTACTGCGCGGCGAATCCTGGCTCGAGCTTTCGTGGACTCCACGAGTCGATCCTGAACCACGGCGGCAACAGCAATCCGGAGCTGCTGACGTGCTTGCATGAGGAATCCTCGGTGGCCATGGCGCATGGCTACGCCAAGATCGAAGGCAAACCGATGATGGTCATGGTGCATGGCACCGTGGGCCTCCAGCACGCTTCCATGGCGATCTACAACGCCTACTGCGACCGCGTACCCGTCTTCATCGTGGCCGGCAACATATTGGACGTGAAGTATCGCCGCGGCAATGCGGAGTGGGTGCACAGCGTTCAGGATGCGGCGGCGATGGTGCGGGACTACATCAAGTGGGATGACAACCCGGTGTCGCTCTCGCACTTTGCCGAGTCGGCCGTGCGGGCTTACCAGATTTCCATGACGCCGCCCTATGAGCCGGTGCTGCTGGTGGCCGACGGCGAGTTGCAGGAAGAACCCATTACGGAGAAAAATCTCCGCGTCCCGAAGTTAGTGATGAGTGCCCCGCCGCAGGGGGACACGGGCGCCGTCAAGGAAGCCGCCCGGATGTTGGTGGCGGCCGAGAATCCGGTGATCGTGGCGGGACGCGTGGCACGGTCGCAGCACGGCATCGAACTGTTGGTGAAGTTGGCGGAGTTGTTGCAAGCGCGCGTGCAGGATCAGCGCCTCCGCATGAACTTCCCCACGGCGCACGCTCTCTATGGCAATCCCGGCGTGCTGCCGTTGAACCCGAACGTGCGCGATGCGGATGTGCTGCTCGGTCTGGAAGCGCAGGATCTCTGGGGTTTCACGCACAAAATGACACCCGTGAACCGGTTCGGCATGGAGTCGCAATCGGTGATGCAGCCGGGCGCCAAGATCATCACGATTTCGGCCGTCGATCTCAATCACAAGTCGAACTATCAGGACTTCGGGCGCTACGTGGAAGCCGACCTGGCCATCACCGGCGATGCCGAAGCCACGCTCCCGGCGCTGATCGAAGAAGTGAAGCTCGCACTCACGGCCGGCCGGCGGCAAACCATTCAGGATCGTGGCAAAAAGGTGGCCGAGGCGAACGAGCAATCGCGGAGACGGCATCGGGAACTGGCGGCGGTGGCCTGGGATGCGAGCCCCATCAGTACCGCGCGGCTCGCCGCCGAGATTTGGGCGCAGGTGAAGAATGAGGACTGGTCGCTGGTTTCCTGGGACCGCATGGTGAGCTCCTGGCCGACCAGGCTGTGGAGCTTTTCCAAGCACTACCAGTTCATCGGCACGCATGGGGGCTCAGGAATGGGCTACGGGCTGCCTGCCGCCGTGGGCGCGGCGCTGGCCAACCGGAAACACGGGCGTCTGACGATCAACATCCAGCCCGACGGCGATCTCTGTTACGCGCCGGGCGTGTTGTGGACTGCCGCCCATCACCAGATTCCTCTGCTCAACATCATGCATAACAACCGCGCCTATCACGAAGAGCGGATGTACATCGCCTTGCTCGGCGCCAAGTACGATCGCAGCCCGGAGAAGAGCGATATCGGCACGGCCCTCAAGGGGCCTAACATCGACTATGCGTCGCTGGCCAAGGGGTTCGGTCTCTATTCGGAAGGACCGATTGAAAATCCGAACGATTTGGGGCCCGCGATCAAACGATCGATCGAGCGGGTGAAGAAGGGCGAACCGGTGTTATTGGACGTGGTGACGCAGCCGAGGTAACCGATGACACGAAAAATATGGGTTGGATTCCTCGCTGCGGCCGGCCTCTGGGCGCAGAATCCCAAAGCCTCGAATACGGCCCCGGCAAATGTGAACAACGGCAAGCGGCTGTTTGAAGTCAAGGCGTGTTATGAATGCCATGGATGGCGCGGACAAGGCGGGCTGGCCGGGGCGCGGCTTGCGCAGACCAAGCTGAACTTGCCGGCATTCCGCAACATCCTTCGCAATCCACCCCCGAGCAACATGCCGCCCTATCGCGCCGCCGTACTCACGGACCAGGAAATAGCGGACTTGTTCGCGTACATCCAATCCTTCCCCCCGCCCGTGCCGGTCGAGAAGATTCCATTGCTGAAGGACTGAGTCTACTTCTTGCCCGTTTGTTCTGCCTTGCGCGCGCCCGCGAGGATGCCCAGCAGGCCGTAGTTGCCCTCGTGACAGGCCGAGTCGAAGATCATCTGGCGGGAGTCATCGGTCTTGCTCAGCTCGACCAGAACGGTCCAAGGCCGGGTCCAGGTCTGGGGATCCTCAATGGTGATTTCGCGCCTCAAATTCTTCGCGTCCACGCGGGTGATGCGCTCCGTCATCTTGAGCATCTCGGAGGTGCGCGTGCGGAGGTTCGGTTGGAGCGCACCCGCCAGGAAATTAGTAGTTTCGACGACCAACGTGTTCCCTTCCCAGTGGCCGCGCGAGTCCCCCAGATAGAATCGGGCGCTGGCAGGCGGATGCGGGCGCCCATCCAGGTAAATCACGCGGTTGCCGCCCCCGTCGTGATCGTCCTCCATATAGATTCCGATGGATTTCGGAGATTGCACCAGCTGCATCACCGTGCCCTGACCAAAAAGGGTATTGAGGGGGAGAAACGGCATGGCTACGCCCAGACAACGCACCATGGAAGAGCCTCCGGGAATTTCTCCGGCGGTCTCCGGATTGTCGGCCGCGCCCCCGGCACCTTCTGCGCCGCGACGGCCTTCCGGCCCCTGCGATCCCGCGACCAGCGGAGGAATGTGTCCATCCGGAGGATCGACAATCATGGAAGTCCGCCTGCCAGTCTTCAGAACGGAATTGAAGACGGCGTTATACGCTCCGTTGACATCCTGGGTGGTATTTCCCGAGCGGGCGTTGCGCCCGGGACTGAGCCCTTTCTTTGCGTCCGAAGCCGCTATTTCCGCGGCGGTCAGGTATTCCTTGTTGGCATTCGCAGCGGAGCGCTCCAGGGGAACGTCAGCCGTGACGAACCAAACACCTTGGAGGTTGGGATCGCCCCATGCGGTCCTGGCCGGGGTCGCAGCCTTGGCCGCCTTCGCGGTTCCGGCCGATTTGGCGGGCGTCGATTTGGCGCTACTCGCCGGTTTTTGACCGCGCAAAGAGACCGCCGCAAGCGACACGAGCGCCAGGGTGCCCGTCAGGGCGCTTATCGGCAGTCGATATCGGCGCATCCAACACCTCCTCAGCATTGAAGAGGATAGCACCGCTGATTTGGACCGTCAAAGTTCCCCGACTTCGGTCGTTGAGCCCGCGCGGCCAAATAATGTGACCCGGGTGGAACCCCAAAGAGGGCAATTTCGTAATAACCGCAGGAGAATTCTGGATGCTTCGCTTCCTTACAATAACGCTTCTGCTGGCAGCCCCCATTTTCGCGGCCGATATCGATGGTAAGTGGACCGGTTCCATCGATGCCGGCGGCGCGCCCATGCAACTGGTCTACAACTTCAAAGCCGATGGCGCCACCCTGACCGGCTCTACCACCGGACCCGACGGCATGGAGGTCAAAATCTCCGACGGAAAGATTGACGGCAATAACATCTCTTTCAATCTGACGCTGGATTTCGGAGGACAATCCATTACCATGGCGGCCAAGGGAGTCCTTTCCGGATCCGAACTCAAGATGGTGCTCGATTTTATGGGTATGCCCTTTGAGTTCGTGCTCAAGAAGAGCTGAGGGCGTCGTTCCGTCAGGCTGACTCCAACTCTTTTTGCAGCCCGGCCCGGATTCGATGCAGGCGGCTTTTGACTGTTCCCACTTGCATGCCGAAGTGCTCGGCCAATTCTTGGTACAGGTAGCCCCGGTAGTGCAGTTCGAACAACGTGGCGTTCTTCGGCGGGAGTTTGTCCAGCACCTGCCGAACGTGGCGCCGCTCCACGAATGTCTGTTCCGCGGCTGGGAAATGGGGCGGGAGTTCTGTCTCTGCCCGTTGCGTGCGCTTGCGAATCAGATCGATCGCGGTATTGACCGCCGCGCGTTTCAAGTACGCGACGACACAGCGTCCTACATCCGGCCGCGTGTCGTTCCGCATCATGCGGAGAAACACATTCTGGACGACATCCTCGGCGTCGCCGGCATTGCGAGTGACGCGCATTGCCACCCGGAAGAGGAAATCACGATGCTTGGCGTAAAGCGCCTCGATCCAACGATCGGTTGTCGCCTCAAGATGATTGCTAAATACAATATTTTCTGCGTGCAAGTATTGGACAGGATGAGGGTTAGGGAGAGCGGCCATATTGGGTTTACTCCTGGGGACGCGCCTGGGCAATCTTCGTCATCAGCTCGATGAAGATTTCCCGTTCGCCATGGGTCAAGGGGGCGAGCATCACGCGGCCTGCCGCGCGCCTCTGTTCCAGGAAAATCTGGTGGAGCCTCTTGCCTTCGGCACTGAGGTCGACGCGCACCACGCGGCGGTCGTCTTCAATGCGGGAACGAATCGCCAAACCCTTATCAATCAAGCGTTCGACCATACGCGTTGCCGTACTAAGAGGCACTCCCAGCATCTCCGAAAAATCGGTCATGGTGACAGATCCGTGATCGGCCAACGTCACCAGCGCCCGTCCGTCTTGCGGGGACAGCTCTATGTCGGTTGCCGGGGGAGCCATGCTTCGCATCATGACGCGCCGGAACGCATCGAAGCAGGCATCCAGCTCCCGGAGCTGGCGTTCCAGATCGGGCGAAGTTCCGAGTTGGGGCGTGACGGGCTTAATCATTATTCAGGCAGTGCAATAGTTGTACTATGCAACTATTCTTCCTCGTTTGTCAAGCGTGCTACTGGGTCGGGATGAGTTGGGCGTGTAGCGCAGCATAGGGATGGTTTGCCAACTTTTCGTCTAAGCGAACATAAACCCGGATTATCGGAAGCGGTTCCTCCCTGTTTGCTAGCAAGAGCGTATAGTGTTGAGAGAGGTGCCCTCATGCACACATCACGCCGAGTCCGATCCCTCTCGTTGATGTCTCTCCTCGGGGTTATTGCGACGGGTCCCCTGACTCTATCTCAGCTGCAAGCGCAGGCTCAGGCTTCCGACCCGAACCACACTACTTTTGAGGTGGCATCGATCAAGCTGAACAAGGATCGAGGAAATAGTTACGGTCAGGTGAAAGTAACGGCAGGAGGGATTTCTAGCAGTGGCGCGACACTAGTGCAGCTCATTGGGGAAGCGTATCAGGTGCCATTTGGCCGAATATCGGGTTTGGACGCAACCGTTTCCGATTCCCTTCAGAAAAAATATGACGTGACTGCGAAGGCGAGCAACGCCGTATCTAGGGAACAAGTCAGGCGTATGCTTCAGTCTTTGCTGAGTGATCGTTTTAAGCTGCAACTTCACCGGCAATCACAAGTGCAATCTATCTACGAGTTGACTGTTCAAAAGACGGCTCCAAAATTCATCGAATCGCCCAAGGGAAGTGAGGAAGCGCCGTTTATGTTGCCACGTACAGACGACTCTCAAGTTCACGGTTACACAACTGAATTTCATAACTTTACCATGGCTCGCTTCAGCGCTATTTTGTCCAACTACATGGATCGACCGGTCATCGATCTAACTCGGCTTGATGGAACCTACAACTTCACCTTGCAGCTAGAGGGGATCAAATTGCCAGACAAAGGGACCGGTACGCCGGAGAGCTGGTCGTCGTCGTCGATTTTCTCTGATATACAAACGCAGCTTGGTCTCAAGCTTCAGGCCGCTAAGGCTCCTGTAGAATATCTGATCGTTGATCACTCGGAACTGCCGTCGGAAAACTGAAGTACCGTTCTTACAACCGGGCCAGTTCGTCATCGTTGGTTGACCCTTCCTGTTGTTTGCACACACCGCTGAGTCTCTGCCTTTTAACGGAACCACTCTCCACACAGAACCTGCAAACCCGCAGCTTGAAATATCCTGCTCGACGAATCTTTTATTAGACGATAAAGTATGTTACCGTCTAGTAAATCGCACGGGCTAGTTGGACCGTCTCACGCGCATCCCATACTCTGGACCGGGTTCGGCGGTAGCGGCCAGTATTTTGGTCCTCAGACCACGCTAGCGTTTATCGACGACGATCACGCCACCCTTGACCACCACTTTCGTCTTCAGCCAGTTCCAATAGCCCTCCCGCGGATCGCCGTCGAGAAGAACCAGATCGGCCAGCTTGCCCGCATCCAGCGTTCCCAGCTGGTCGCTCATCTGGATGTAGGACGCCGTGTTCGGCCCCATCATCTTGATCAGATCCTGCGGCGAGAACATCACGTTGAGGATCTTCAGCTCATGATCCAGCCCGGCCGTGGGATCGTAATTTGTGTCGGTACAGTAGCCGAGGATGACGCCGGCATCCCAGATCGTACGCGCGTTCACCGGCATGTATCCGGCTTCTTCGCCCAGGCGAACCCCGTCGATGATCCCTTCCGGCCACGCCTTCCCGTCCCGGAACCGCGGCTTGTTGTCGTTCGCAAACACGCCGAACACAGGTGAGCCGAATCCGACTGTCCCTAATACCTTGACGCCCGCGTCCGCGACCTTTTTCGCATCCTCTTTGCTCACCCAATCTTTGTTGGGCAGGTGAACCAGCAGCGGTACGCCGGCGTCGACGGCCGCCACCATGGCCTTGGAACTCACGGCGTGGACCTGCACCATCACGCCGACTTTCTTCGACTCGTCCACAACGGCCTTGAGAACTTCGATTTCTTTCTCGCTCGGCCCCGGAATCGGAGTCAGGAGTATTTCCCCGGTAAACTTGATTCCCATCTCAGCCAACTTGCGCACCTGGGCGCGAGCCGCTTCCGGAGTACCGTTCAGTCTTACGGCTCCGGACGGGATGATCCGAGGTCCATTGATCAGGCCCTTATCGATGTGATCCCGGAGCGTGATGTTTCCCTCCGCGGGACCGCCGCCGGACAGGATAGTCGTGTAACCGGCTTCGAGCAGCGCCTGCATCTGGGCCTTCTCGTTGGGTCCGGTATTGATGTGGCGATGCGCGTCGATAAATCCGGGCATGACAGTCATGCCTTTGGCGTCAATAGTCTTGCCGGCGGCAGCGGAGGGCGCACCTGCCTGCACGGAAACGATTTTCCCCGCGCGCACCACGATCGATCCGCGCTCGATCACGCTGCCATTGGCGACCCTGTTGGCGTCAACGATCCGCGCGTTGGTGACGGTGAGGTCCTGCGCGGATAATGACGCCAGCGTTCCCAGCGTTAGGCAGGCAAGTATCGTCGAGGTGTGTCGTTTCATCCCGATCTTTCCTCCGGCTTAGATGATCAAGAGCAGAACCCATGATAAACAATGGAACTTCCACTTGCTTGCGGAGGTTCTTACGCGGCCGCGCTTGTCATTTGTGCCCGGCCCCCAGGATGCCCTATGCTGCTCCTTAGCCTGGAGGGCGCAATCATGAGCACAACAAATCCAGTTCTCGCTCCGATGACAGCCGATGAGCACCGCGACGTGGGCGGCGTTCAGGTCGACCTCACGAAGACCGGGAACGTTAGAGTAAAGCGCATGGTCTACCCGCCGGGATTCAATTTTGACTCTCACTTGAAAACCGTGGTTGGAACCGATTGGTGCATGCACGCCCACGTAGGTTTCATGGCTTACGGCCAAATCAACGTCCGGTTTCCAGACGGCTGCGTGGTCGAGTATAAGGCCCCGCAGTTCGTCGCCGTTGAGCCGGGGCACCAAGGATGGGTCGTGGGCGATGAGCCCGCCGTGCTGATCGAGTTCGATTTCGAAGGTGAAACGGTAGAGCGGCTCGGTGTCCCGGCGCATAGGCATAGCTGACGATCCCTCAACGGCAGCTATGCCCGTGGCAGAAATGGTCATCGCGCAAACCGCGGACTGCCTTCGAATTCTCGCGCGCACAAACTTAAGAAAACACGATTACACAGTGCGCGGAAATTCGCTGGCTGTCCCAGGTTTGCCGGTGGTATCGTTTTCACCACTGCTATGCCACGAACTCACCTCTTCATCCTGGTTGCGCTTGCCTCCCCCGCCACCGTCTCCGCGGCCATCCACGATCCCGTCCGGCTCGATACCGGAATGATCTCCGGCGTCGCCGGCAACCGCCCCGAAGTGCGGGTCTATAAAGGCATCCCGTTCGCCGCGCCTCCTGTCGGCGATCTGCGTTTTCGCGCCCCGCAGCCTCCCGCCAAATGGAAGGGCACGCCGCCGCGTCGCCGAATGCGAAGCGTCCAGTGATGGTCTGGCTTCATCCCGGCGGCTACACCAGCGGCTCCGGTGCGGCTCCCGGCACCGATGGGGAAGCGCTCGCCAAGAAGGGCGTGGTGCTGGTGACCATCAACTATCGCCTCGGAATCTTCGGTTTCTTCTCGCATCCCGACCTCACCCGCGAATCCGACCGCCGTGGCGCCGCCGACCAGGCGTTTCTCGATCAAACCGCCGCCCTTCAGTGGGTGCAGAAGAATATCGCCGCGTTCGGCGGCGATCCCAAACGCGTCACGGTTTTCGGCGACTCGGCCGGCGCATCGAGCATCGGCAACCTGGTTGCCTCACCGCTCACCAAGGGCGCCTTTCAGCGCGCAATCGCCTAAAGCGGCGCGTGGTCGGGCCTGTCCATAGGGCCGGGGAGGAAGCTCGCCGATGCCGAGCAGGCAGGGGTTCGCACCGCCGAAGCCCTGGGAGCCAAATCTCTCGCCGATCGGCGCGCCAAGCCGGCCGCTGAGGTGCTCGCGGGAGGACGCGGCGGCGGCCCCGTAATCGATGGCTGGTTCCTGCCCGACGAGCCCGCGGCCATCTTCGCGCAGGGCAAGCAGAACGACGTCCCGATTCTGGTGGGCTCGAACCAAGACGAAGGAACGTTCTTTTCCCAGCCGACCACCGCAGCGGCCTGGATCCAGCGTGCCCAGCAGCGCTACGGCGATATGGCCGATCCGTTCCTGAAGCTTTATCCCGCCGGTTCGGATGCCGAGGCCAACGCTTCCGAGCTCGCTGCGTTTCGCGATGAGCTGGGATGGGTGCAGCGGAATTGGGCGCGGCTTCAGAGCAAAACCGGCAAGTCGAAAGCGTATCTCTATTACTTCACGCATGAGCCTCCGGCGGCGCCAGGAGCGCAGCCCGGTCCAGGCGGATTTCCGGCCCGAGGCTCCGGAGCCACCCACGGCGCCGAAGCCCCCTACGTGTTCGAAAACCTGCTCGGAAACCGGCCCTGGGCCGATCTCGACCGCAAGCTTTCCGGCACGATTTCTTCCTATTGGATGAACTTTGCGGCAAATGGCGATCCCAACGGAAAGAATCTTCCGACATGGTCCGCCTTCGACGACCGGAAGAATACTCGAATGGTTCTGGGAGACGTCGTCGAGACCGGTCCGGGCCTGACGCAGGCGCGGGTGGAGTTCTTCCAGTCCTGGTATGACAAGCAGACCAAACGATAGAAATGTGTAACGCTGCGAGCCGCCCTTTCGTCATGTTTTCGTCTGTTGTACGCTAGATTTCCAGGAGGCCTTATGGTCGCGGTTCGCGTGTTTTTTGGTGTTGCCCTTGCGGCGAGCCTCTTACTCTCGGTTCAACCGGCTGCTGCCGAGGTCTACCCGCTCATTATCAAGGGTAAAGTGACCATGCCGGACGGCTCACCCCCGCCGTTCTCTGTGGGAATCGAGCGGATTTGCAGCGATCTCCAGGGATCGGCGCCGGGGCCCACCACGAATAAGAAGGGCGAGTATCTATGGCGGATGGACGTGGATCCATTGAACACCCGTGCGTGCTTTATCCGCGCGACACACGCTGGGTTCGTATCCACCAACGTCGACATCTCCGCCCTGAACGGATACACCAATACCGTCACCACCCTGGAAACGCTGATACTGACCGGCCACACCGCCGATCCTTATGCGATCATCACTTCCGAATCGGACATACCATCGAAGGCGGAGAAGCCGTGGAAAGCGGCTATGAAAGCGATCGATGCCAGGAATCTGCCGGAAGCTGCTGCTCAGCTTCAGGCGGTCGTGGCTGCGGCGCCCAAGTTTGCGGTCGGCTGGCACGCTCTCGGCGTGGCCCAGGAGGATTCGCAGAAGTTTGCCGAAGCGCGTGACGCTTATGAGCATGCCATTCAAGCCGATCCCAAAATGTTTGCCGCTTATGTGACGTTGGCGCGGGTGTCGCTCAGAACTAAGGACTGGGCGGGCGCGACCAAGGCCGCCGACGATCTGATCAAGGTCGATAAAAAGAAGACGTTTGCCGAGATTTACCTCCATCAGGCCGTGGCGCGCTACGAGCTGAAGGATCTGGACGGGGCGGCCATGAGCGCGGAAGAGGCCATCCAACGCAAAATTCCACGGGCGGAATACGTGCTGGGCCGCATCCTCGAAGCGAAAGGCGATGCCGCCGGCGCGCGCGAGCACATGTCCAAGTACCTCGAGGAGGATCCGAAAGCCTCCGACGCGGACGCGATCCGCATGCACATTCAGAATATCGGGAAGCCGGATCCGGCCGAGCCTGAACTGGAACTGCTCTAGGATTTTAAGGAATCAGATCTGCATGCCCCAACGCCGCACCGTGCGGCTTTCGATGGTCTTGAAGATCAGGTTCTCCACCGCCAGGCCGAACAGGATCACGGTCAGCAATCCGGCAAAGACATCGGCGATTAAAAGCTGATTCTTGCGCTCGTAAATGAACCAACCCAGCCCGCCCGATCCGGAACTGACGCCGAATACCAGTTCGGCGGCGATCAGCGTCCGCCACGCGAACGCCCAGCCGATTTTAAGACCGGTCAGGATACTGGGAAACGCGCCTGGGATCAGAATCCGCGCGATGTAGGCGGTCCGTGATAGTCCGTAATTCTGCCCCACCATCTTCCATGTGGGACTCACCGAGCGAAACCCCGCGAAGGTATTCAGCGCGACGGCCCACAGCACCGCGTGGATCAGCACGAAAATCACGCTCCCCTGGCCAAGTCCGAACCAGATCAGCGCCAGGGGCAGCAGCGCGATCGAGGGCAGGGGATTGAACATGGCGGTCAGCGTTTCCAGAAGATCCGCTCCGATGCGCGTGCCCGTGGCGAAGGCCGTCAGCAGCGCCGCGATCGCCAGTCCCGCCGCGTAGCCTTTCAAGAGCATGGAAATGGTGTAGACGGCCGCTCGCGGCAGGGCTCCGGATGCCGTCGATGCAATCAGCGCGCGCACGGTAGCCGAAAATGTCGGCACCAGCAGCGGATTATCGAGCCATCGGGCGTATATTTCCCACACAGCCGCCAACATCACCAGCAGCGCTGTTTTCCGGACGGCTCCATTTTCGTACAAAGTCTCCCATGGGCTGAACCGCTTCTCCACCACGTCGAATCCCGCGGTAGAGACTGCGTGGAAAATCTCGGGACGTTGCGTGTCAGACATGACTGGCTCCTTCGCGTCTCTCGCCGCCGAACAAAAGTTCGTGGATGCGCGCCGAGAGCGGCTTTCCGGACGCATCCGGATCGTCGGTACCCCGGCTGTTGACTTCGGCTCTCACTTGCCCCGGATGTGCGCTCATCAACAGAATGCGGCTGCCGACGCGAATCGCCTCCGGAATCGAATGCGTGACGAACAGCACCGTGAATTTCGTCTCGTCCCACAGCTGCAGCAGCTCCTCCTGCATCTTGGCGCGCGTCAGCGCGTCCAGCGCCGCGAACGGCTCATCCATCAACAGGATCTGCGGTTCCATGGCCATCGCCCGGGCGATCGCGACCCGCTGCTTCATTCCGCCTGAAAGCGTGTGCGGATAACTCGCTGCGAACTCGATTAAATTCACTTTCGCGATGTAGTGCATGGCGCGCTCCTCGGCCTGAGGGCGCGGTAGCTTCCCGCTGGCGGTCAGCGCAAAAACGATGTTCTCTTTGACCGTTTTCCAGGGCAGAAGCTGGTCGAATTCCTGGAACACGAACACGCGATCCGGTCCTGGACCGGCGACCTCGGTGGTGTTCAAAAGCATGCGCCCTTCCGTCGGCTGGATATATCCGCCCACGGCCTTCAGCAGAGTCGATTTGCCGCACCCGGACGGCCCCAGCACCACGAATCGATCCGAGCGGAACAGATGGAAACTGACCCGATAGGTGGCGGTCACCAAATGATCTTTGGTCCGGTAGCGAAGCGTCACGCCTTCCACCGATAGCAGCGGAGCCGTGTCCATCAGCTCCCCGGAACACCGTGGATCTCTGGAAAAAACAGATCCTTCCACGATCCGGGACGGTTCTGGATGGAACCCGCGCCATACATGAACTCGGCGTACTTCATGACATTTTCCGGCGTGGTGGTGAACTTGACGTGCGGATCGTTCAGGACTTCGACCAGCTCTTCGCGCGTCAAGCCGCCGCCTTCGGAAGTCAACAGAAGATCCGCGGCCATGTTCTTGTCGGCGACGATCATGCGATCGGCTTCTTCCAGCGCCTTCAGCACCGCCGCGAAGATCTGCGGATTCTCCTGGCGGAACTTGCTGGTGGTGGAGATCATGGTGAACGTGGTGGAGCCGCCCATAACGTCGTCAGAAGTTAGGATCGTGCGAATGCGCGGATCCTTGATCTCACGTTGATGAAACGGTGGAGAACTGAAGTGCGCCGAGATGCCGGCCGATCCTGCCAGCAACGCCACCACGGCGTCGGGATGCGCCATCGAAACGGTGAATTTGTCGAATCGCGTGGCCTGGGCCGGGCCGTACTTCTCCTGCGCGTACATCTGCATGATGATCGCCGGGATCGATACCTTAATCGACGTCACCGCGATCTTGTCTTGACCCGTAACGTCGTCCAGTTTTTTAAGATGATCGGAATTTGTATCGAGGTACATCGGCATGGACGTCATTGCGGCGACCCCTTCCACATTCGCTGAACCGCGGGTCTTGTCCCACAAGGTAAGAAACGCCGGTGGACCCGCCGAGATAAAGTCGGCCGATGAAGACAGCAGCGCATCGTTCATCGCGGCCGGCCCGCCCAGATCCATCCAGCGGACGGTCAAGTCGGCCATGCCGGATTCGGCCGCGTACTTCTCAATCAGGCGATACTTCTCCATCACCAGAAGCGGAAGGAATCCGACGCCGCCCGCGCCCTTGGGAATCCGGACTTCGTGCTTCTTCGTGCCACTTCCGCACGCGGTCAGCAACACCAAGGCCAGCGCGATCGTCAGCCGCATAGTTACTTTCCGGCCGGAACCGCCGTCCGAATCAATTCCGCCGCGTCGTCCAGTTCGTCGAGTTTCCAGCACAGCGCGATGGCCTTCTCCACTTGCTCCGCGGGCAGCGCCGCCACGGCCTGATCGCGGAATTTATCCTCAAGTTGTTTGTCGGTCATCGGGCGATGGATATTCCCCAGCGACTGTTCGACGAAACGCGTCAGCTTCGCTCCGGTTGCCAGCTCCACTTCGATGTGAGCCTGGTCTTCGGTAATCGACGGATCGCCCACGGCCGAGACCAGCTCGCGTACGCGCTTGATCTGCGAATCGTTCACGGCTTCGTCCGTGTATTCCGCGATCCCTGCTTTGCCGCGCACCAGCCCGATCGCCGCGCCGTGATACACCGAGAACTTGCCCTGCAGCCCTTTGGTGATGCCCTGCTGATTGCAGAGATCCATCACCAGCGGAGCTACCCGTAGCCGTACAGCGGCGATCTTCGCCGGCTCGGCGTCGTGCTCATTGTGTAGCTCGTCGTGAATCTGGACGCAGCCGTCAATGGTGGGATGGTTCACAATGCCGCACGGAAACGGCTTGTAAGTATTCGCGCGGAGGTCAAAATCTTCACCCAGCCGCGTCGTGATTTTCGAAAGATCGTATTTGGCCGCTTGGACCGCCGCGAAGCCTCGCGGACCTTCCAAACTATGTTCGCCCGCGGTGAAGCCCGTCTGTGCCAGCAGCGCCGCGGCGTAGCCGTTCTGTGCAGCCCGGCCCGGATGAAACGCCTTGGCCATGGACCCGAACATCTCGCGCAGTCCCGCGGCCTGTGTCGCCGCCAGCCCGATCGCCCAAATCATCTCTTGCTGCGGGAGCTTCAGCAGCTTGCCGATCGCGGTAGCGGCGCCGAACACACCGGCGGTTCCCGTGATGTGCCAGCCAACATCGTAATGCGCCGGATACACCGCGTTGCCGATGCGCGATTCCGCCTCGAAGCCCAGGATGAACGCTTCCATCAAGTCGCGCCCCGACACTTTATTCGCACTGGCGTAAGCGAATAGCGCCGACGCCACCGGCGACGTGGGATGGATGTAGTTCTTCGGCGTGGTGTCGTCGTAATCGTAGACGTGTGAGCTGATCCCGTTCATCAGCGAAGCGTGCAGCGGGTCCATGCGCTCGCTGCGCCCCAGAATGCTCGCGGTGGGCTTGCCGGAATAGGGGCCCAGAGCCTGAATGGCGCGATCCACTGCCGTATCGACGCTGCCGCCCAGCGCGCATCCCACAAAATTGACGATGGCCCGGCGCGCTTCGTGGCGCACATCCTGGGGGACGCTTTCGATCCGGCTGGTCACGATATACGATGCGAGCGTTTGGGTTTCGAGCATTGCTTTGAAGGGCGTCAATCATTGTACAGTAGTGCCGTGAACCTGCCACTTTCAAGCGATCTCGCGGCCTGGGCATCGCGCATCCAATTCGACGATCTGCCCGCCGACGTGGTCGAAGCCACCAAGCTGCGCGTGATGGACGTGATCGGGCTGTCGCTCGCGGGAGCGGAAACTGCGTTCGGGAAATCCACTCGCGATGCAATCGTCGCCATGTCTCCCGCGGGCCCCTGCCGGATTCTAGGTTTCGGAGACCGCGTGGGCGTGACCGCTGCCGCGTTTGCCAATGGCGCGCTTTCTCAGGCGCTGGAATACGACGATACGCACAATGAGTCGATCGTGCATATGAGCAGCCCGGCGGTGGCCGCGGCGCTGGCGCTTTCGGAATTCACGCCTGTGACAGGGCGCGAGTTGATTACTGCCATCGCGCTCGGCAATGAGATCTCCTGCCGCGTGGGGAGCGTTTCCTCGGGCGAGCTGCACAAGCGCGGGTTTCATCCCACCGGCTTGTTCGCGACATTCGGAGCGGCGTATCTGGCCGCGAAACTACTTGGTCTGGACGCGGAACGCATGGCGCGCGCGGCGGGCATCGCTGGCAGCTTCGCGTCGGGATTGCTCGAATGCTGGGTGGATGGGACGCAGACCAAATTTCTGCATCCAGGCTGGTCGGCGCAGAGCGGGATCACGGCCGCGATGCTCGCGCGGGCGGGCGTTACCGGGCCCGCGCAGGTATTCGAGGGCCGCTGGGGCTTGTTCGCGAGCCATGTGCAGGATCCCAACGCTCATCGCGATTTCTCCCGCATTAACGCCGGTCTGGGCTCGCACTGGGAAAGCCGCAACGCGTCCTTCAAACCGTTTCCCGCTGCCCACGTGATTCATCCCTACATCAGCGCCGCGATCCGGCTGCGCGATCGGCATGCGATCCAGGCCGCCGACATCGAGAGCGTCGATTGTCCCGTCACCGGATTCATCGTGTCGATCGTCTGTGAACCGGTCGCCGAGAAACACGCGCCCGCGTCGGATTCGCACGGCCGCGTGAGCCTTCAGTACAGCCTCGCTGAGGCACTGTACTTCGGTGAGCTTGGGAAGAAAGCTTATAGCGACCAGAGCCGCCGGAATCCGGATATTCTTGCGCTGGCCCGGAAAGTGGGCTATCGCGTCGATCCCGATTACCCAGGCCCGGGGCGCTTCAAGGGCGCCGTTACGGTCACTTTGAAGGACCGCAGGCAGTTTACAGAGGTCGAAGAATACAATCGCGGCTCCGCCGAGAACCCGATGACGAACCAGGAACTGCGCGCCAAGTTCGAGGACAACGCCAGCGCGTTTCTGTCCGCGGATGCTCGCGCCCACGTGGCCGATGCAATCCGGCGCTTAGAGCTGCTCCCCGATGCCAACGTCCTGGTAGAACTCGCGACATAATGTATAGGTCATGAAATACAAGGCGCTGTTCGTACTCACCGCCGCTCTCCCGTGTATCGGCCAGAGCGTCGCCTCCAAATGCCCGACGCTGAATTCCCTGTCTGGGCTGCCGAACCCGACCACCGTAATCAACTCGGCCGTGCTGAAGGCGCCGAGCAATGCGCAGGGCAACACGCCCGCACTGCCCGAGCATTGCGAGGTCCAGGGCCGGATGAACGACCGCACCGGCGTGAACTCGCAGCACTATGCCATCCGGTTCCATCTGCGTCTGCCTACCGATTGGAATGGCCGCTTTTTCTTTGAGGGCGGCGGCGGATCGAACGGCAATCTTGGCAACGCGCTGGGCAACCTGCAAGGCCAGCAGCGCACCAACGCGCTGGAGATGGGATTCGCGGTGGTCTCGACCGATTCCGGCCACGACAACGCCGTCAACAACGATCCCAATCGCAATGGCACCGTGACGTTCGGCTTCGATCCCCAGGCCCGCCGCGATTTCGGATACAACTCCTACGATCAGGTCACGCAGGCGGCGAAAGCGATCATCAAGGACTACTACGGCCGCGCGCCGGAGCGGTCCTACTACGTCGGCTGTTCCGAAGGCGGCCGCGAAGCCATGATGATGTCCCAGCGATTCCCGACGTATTTCGATGGGATCCTGGCGTGTTCTCCGGGTTTCAAGCTCGCCAAGGCCGCGCTGTTCGGTCACGCCGCGGATGCCCAGGCATTGGCTGAAGTGGCCAAGAAGTCCGGAATCTTCGACCGGTTCGGACAGCCGCTCTTGAACAAAACCTTCACCGACGAGGATCTGGATCTGGCGGCGCAGGCGATCACCACTGCGTGCGATTCGCTCGATGGGCTCGCGGACGGGATCATCGACAATTTTCCGGCATGCACCACGGCCCTCGTCGCGACGAAGTTCGCCGCGATCACGTGTAAAGGTCCCAAGCGGAACACGTGCCTGTCTGCCGCGCAAGTGGCAGCGCTCCAAAAGATCTTCGCCGGCGCCAGGAGCGCTCAAGGCGAAGTGCTCTACGCCGACTGGGCATGGGACCGCGGCATCGGCGGCAAGATCGGCGACAACTACAACCAGGGATGGCGTATCTGGAAGCTGGGCGCATTCGACGCCGCCAACAATGCTTCGATCATCGCGACGTTAGGGAGCGCCTCGGCTTCCGCGTTGTTCGTGACGCCGCCCGTGGCCGTGCCCGCCTCGGGTCCCGGTCCCGTGGCGTACCTCCTCGGAGTGGACTTCGATCGCGACGCCCCCAAACTGTACGCCAAGTCGGGCGAATTCACGGAGCCAGTATGGGATTTCATGATGGCCAGCTCGACCGATCTCTCCGCGTTCAAGAACCACGGTGGAAAGCTTCTGATCGTGCAGGGCGTCAGCGATCCGGTGTTCTCGATCAATGACACCATCTCCTGGTGGAATGACGTGAATCGCGTGAATAATGGCGCGGCAGCGGACTTCACTCGTTTATTCGCGGTTCCGGGGATGAACCACTGCGCGGGCGGCCCTGCAACGGACCAGTTCGACGCGTTCACCGCACTTGAGAATTGGGTGGAAAAGGGCACGGCGCCGGAAAGGATCGTCGCCACCGCGGGGCAAAACTCGGCTTGGCCGGGGCGGACTCGTCCGCTGTGCGCTTATCCCAAACAGGCTCGCTACAAGGGCTCGGGCAGCATCGAAGACGCAAGCAATTTTGTTTGTCAATAACATTATGCGATCATCCCGCCGTAAGTTCGTTCAGTCCGCAGCGGCCGTTGCGGCCGCATCCCAGATCGCGGCACAACAAACGGGCAGCATCCGCGGCTTCGATCACGTCGCGCTGCCGATGCAGAATACCGCCGCCATGCTGGCCTTCTATCGCGGCCTGGGTTTTCAGGTCACCGAGAACGCGCGCGCGTGCTCGGTATACATCGGCGACCAGATGATCAACTTCCACCAGCCGGCGACCTGGCAGGACCCAACGTTCACGCTGCGTGCTCCAGCCGCCAAGCCTCCCTGCGGCGATCTGTGCTTCGTGTGGGATGGCACGGCCGCGGCGCTGAAGACGTGGCTCGATGGCGCCGGAGCCAAGGTGATCGAAGGTCCGGTGGCGCGCCAGGGCGGCCGCAGGAAAGGCGCCTCGAGCGTGTACATCCGCGATCCGGACGGCAACCTGCTCGAGTTTATGATTTACAACTCATAAGCTCAAGTAGTCGAGCTTGCCGTTGCTGTCGCCGAGCTTCTCTTGATACGAACCCGGATGCACGCTCGCGACATCCAGCATGCTCACGAACAGGTTCGTCATGGGCGTGCCCTTGGGATAGCGGAGATGCTGTCCGCCTCGAAACTTTCCGCCGATGAGCAGGGCCGGAAGATTGTCGTGCAGGTGGCGGTTGGAATCGCTCAGGCTGCCGCCGTAGACGACCATCGAATGATCCAGCAGTGACCCGTCGCCGTCCTGCGCGGCCTGCATCTTGCCGAGGAAGTAGCTCAGCATCCGTACATGGTGCTGGTCGATTTTCTGCAAGCGGGCCATCTTGGCCGGATCGTTCATATGATGCGACAAGCCGTGGTGCGCGTCGGGAACGCCGATTTGCGGATAGGTCCGGTTGCCGCCCTCGCGGCTGTACATGAACGTGATCACGCGGGTGAGGTCGGCCTGAAACGCCAGCGTCATCAGGTCGTACATCAGATGAATGTGTTCTTCAAACGTCGGCGGGATGCCATCGGGACGATCGAGCGCGGGCAGTTCGGGATTCTTCGCGTTCTGCTCTTCGGCCAACTGAATCCGCCGCTCGATTTCGCGAACCGAGTCCAGATAGTCGCTCATCTTGCGGCGGTCGCCCGCGCCCAAATCGGCGGTAATGCGGGCGGTATCGGCCTGGACAAAGTCGAGGATGCTCTGATCCTCGCGGGAACGCATGGCACGCACGGAAGCGTCCGTGGTTTCGCCGTCGCCGAACAGGCGTTCGAACACGCTCCTGGGGTTCGTTTCGTAGGGCAGCGGCTTGGTCGGCGAGCTCCAGGAAACCGTGTTGCTGTACGCGCAGCTATAGCCCGAATCGCAACCGCCCGCCATGCGGACGTCTTCGAGGCCCAGCTCAAGCGACGGCAGCGGCGTCTCCTTGCCGATTTCCCGAGCCAAGATCTGGTCCACGGAAGTCGCGTTGTGAATGTCGGCGCCCTCAGTCTTCTTAGGATGCGCTCCGGTGAGCCAACTGGCGCCCGCGCGGGCATGATCGCCGGCGCCATCGCCCAGCGCTTCGCCGTTGTGCTGCTCCAGGCCGGTGAGGACCAGCAGTTTGTCGCGGAATGCCTGGACAGGTTGCAGGGTTTTCGAGAACTCGAAGTTTGCGCCTTCAGCCGCGGGCGTCCATTCGTTCATGATCACGCCGTTGGGCGTATAAAGAAACGCGATGCGCGGGACGGCGGTGCGGCTGGGAGCGGCGAACGCGGGGGACATCGAATCGAGCAGAGGCAGGGCGACGGCGGCGCCCAAACCGCGCAGGAATGTCCGCCGGGGAAGGCACTTCTTCGTGACGAAGATCATCGCGCGGGAGCCCTCCTCATTTGAAATGGTACGCTATTCACCACTCCCAGAACCAGCGAGGAAAACCGGTCGTTATCCGCCGCCATTTCCCGCCGGATTTGGCGCAGCGCGGGCTGATCGTAATACTCCAAGCCGCGTCCCAGCGCGTACGTAAGGAGCTTGCCGGCCATGACTTCCACGAACTCGTCCTTGCGGTCCAGGATCACTTTTTTGAGGCCCGCGGGGCCTGTCACCGTGGTGCCATTTGACATGGATCCAGAGGCATCGATGGGCGATCCGTCTTCTTCGGCTCGGTAGCGTCCCACGCCGTCGTAATTCTCGAGCGAGAACCCCAGCGGGTCCAGGCGCGAATGGCAGATGGCGCAGGCGGCGCTGGCACGATGCTTTTCGAGCTGCTCGCGCAGGCTCTTGGCGGAGCCGGCGGCGCTTTCGACCAGTTGCGGAACGTTCGGCGGGGGCGGGGGCGGGGGAGAGCCCAGGATGTTTTCGAGGATCCATTTGCCGCGCAACACGGGAGAGGTCCGCGTGGGATAGGACGTGATCATCAGAACGCCGCCCTGTGTCAGCACGCCGCCGCGTTGCTTTTCTTGGTTTTGGCCGGTAAGCGGCACGCGCCGAAAATAGCTGCCGTATACGCCGGGAATTCCGTAGTAGCGAGCCAGCCGTTGGTTCACGAACGTGTAGTCGGCGTCAATCAGCTCCAGAACGCTCCGATCTTCGCGGACGATATTCTCGAAAAACAGCGCGCTCTCGCGTTCGAAGGCGTGGCGCAGCGCTTCATCGAACTGCGGATACTTCTGCGGATCGGGATGCCACTCGGCGATGTTCCGCAATTGCAGCCATTGTCCGGCGAAGTTGTCGAGCAACGCTTGCGATTTCGGGTCACGTAACATGCGCAGTGTTTGCTGACGCAGTATTGCTGGATCATGCAGTTTGCCGCGCTCGGCGGCCTGGAGGAGTTGTTCATCGGGGATGCTGCTCCACAGGAAGAAAGACAGCCGCGAGGCCAATTCGAGATCCGTGATACGGCCGTTACTGTGCTCGACTCGAAACAGGAAATCCGGCGACACCAGGATCGCGGTCAACCCCATTTCGATGCCTGAGTCAAAGCTCGATCCGGCGCTTGATCCATCTGTCCGGCCCGTCGCGAACAACTTCATCAGCGGATCGATGTCGGCCGCGGTCACGGGCCGGCGATATGCCTGGCGCGCCAGAGAGGTCAGGATCTTGCGTGCGCATGCGGTCTCTTGACGTGTTTGGGGCGAGCCGGCCGCAGGCTGGCATATCATGAGTCGCTTGCGGCTCTCAGTGTCACCAGGACCCTTGGGATCGTATGGACCGCCGATCGCGACATAGTCCACGAAAAGGCCGTTGGTGGAGGGATTATAGTTCGGGCCGCGCGGGGGACCGCCTTCGAGCTTGGCATGCTCGGTGAGAAACGCCGCGCCGATTTCGTGCGCGCCGGCTTGGAACGGCAAGCGAAGCTGGAAGTTGCGGGTGCCCTGATTCGCCTCGGCGGTGTCGATATCGGCATCGTAGAGTTTCACGCGCTTCCCGTCGATGCGCAGATCGAGCTTGGCGGGCGGCATGCCCGGGCCGGGATTTCCGCGAACCCGCACCAGGACGGAGTACTCGGCATCGAAGGGAAAATAGCGATGGATCAGGATGCCTCCGCGTTCGTTCAGCGGCAGCGCGTCGATGGAGTCGTTGGCGGTGCCGCGGGGCGGCGTGAACCGTTCGAGCGCGGAGCTGGGCTTCAGCGTCCCTAGGGCCAGCCGGGCGATGCGGCGGGCATTCGCCAGATACTTCTCCATGTGCAGCGGCGATACTGTCAGCACGTCGCCGATGTTGTCGAAGCCGTAGCCGGAATCGTCGGGAGGCAGGTTGGCGGAATGGTCCAGGTCGAGATCGAGAACATCGCGAACCGCATTGCGATACTCGGCGCGATTCAGCCGGTGGACGGCCGGCGCGCCGAGTATCGCAATGCGGTTCGCGAT